>JAABUX010002363.1_pt1 | contig 26865 bp, 29 predicted proteins | sample 5561851 | NCBI WGS metagenome assembly JAABUX01 (sample SAMN10711883, study PRJNA513361) | rock metagenome | isolation source: Antarctica rocks | place: Antarctica: Victoria Land, Richard Nunatak red sandstone | collected 2016-01-03 | reverse complement strand
GCCAACCTCTATGCCGCTATCCGCTCCGTCATCGGCACCGCCAAGCGACGCGGTATCGACGCCTATCAGGCAATCAAGGCTACGCTCAGCGGACAAACCGTGTGCACCCCAGGTTGAGCAGTTACCACGCTGACGAGGCAAAGGAGCGTGACCGGCATCCGGTAACGTATGGCGACCTCCGAACGCTGAAAGAAGAAGAACAGGCTCGCAATCCCCATCACGCCAATGGCAAACGAGAAGGCTGTTCCAACCAAGTCAAACTGATCGACGCTGAGATCAAGTATCAAATCTGCTCTCCTGCACATTTTCCATTAGCATCGACACGCTACGCCCGTATGCGGGGTTTCAGCTTCATGCTTACCGTCTAATAAGCCAGCAAATTTGAAGGTCGCATTGCGGAATGGTCTATGCTGCGATAACAACACTGTCGAGTTAGCTTTTGTCAGGTTTCTACCCAAGTAACGGCAAACGTTGGTCTTTACTCGGCATAGGCCCAATCAGGCAGCTTCTCTATGAACTAGGGCGATGGACAAAAAATAACGCTTTTCCAATTTTCAGGCTTGAATTTTTCAGCACGGCTGCACCCACCAAGCTTGCCGACGACGGTTTCCTGTCGTCGGGCATGCATGCCGCCCAACGGCGAGCACGGAGGCACGGCACGCAGTGCGCCTGGCGGCACAGGCCGCTTCCGTTGTCCCGCACCTCCGCCTTCAGCACCAAACCGTCAGGCTCTGGCCCGCAGGGGCATGATCGGCTTGCACCCCGGCCCCCTCCGGACCCGGCATCAAGGTTCCCGCTGCGCCGCAGTCAGCACGCGGTCGAAGTCGCCGCTGGCCCGCTCCTGCGTCAGCCAGCCATCGACCAGCGCCGCGAGTTCCGCATCGTGCGGCAGCAGGTAGGCCTTCTCCAGCCGGGTGAACGGCGCGGCGACATGCGCGGGGCAGAGTTCCGGGTGCAGGAAGCTCTGGTGGTCGGCCTCGATCCCGTCGGTGACCATGACATCGGCGCGGTTGGCCAGGATTTCGTCGAACACGGTCGCGTTGTCCGAGTGGACCGTCAGGGTGGCCCGGTGGAAGTTGGCGCGGGCGAACTCCTCGTTGGCCGCGCCGGGGTTGACCACCACGCGTACGCCCGGCTGGTCGATGGCGGCGACGCTGGTGAAGCGGTCCTGGTCGACGCAGCGGGCCACCGGGCGCTTGCCGTCCACGAAGGTTACGGCCGAGAAGGTGCCGGCGGCGGCGCGGGCCGCGTTGACCGAGATGCCGCCCATGGCGACGTCGAACCGGTGCGCGGTGAAGTCGGGCAGCAGCGCCGCCCAGGCCGTGGGCACGATCTCCAGCCTGACGTTCAGGGCGCCGGCCAGGTGCCGGGCCATGACGATATCGGCGCCGGTGTAGCTGCCGTCCGGCTGGCGGAAGGTGAAGGGCTTGTAGTCCCCCGTCGTGCCGACCCGCAGCACGCCGCCGGCGCGGATGGCATCGAGAGCCTCCCCGGCCTGGGCTGGCACGGCCGTGAGGAGAACGAAGGCAGCGAGCCAGCGGATCATGGATGCCATCCGGGACGGGAGGGTGGCGCGCCCTGAGGGATTCGAACCCCCGACATGCGGATTAGAAGGCCGCCGCTCTATCCAACTGAGCTAAGGGCGCGTGCTCGTCAGCACGCCGCTGACTCATCAGCATGTTGCTGACTCGTCGGCACGCTGCTGACCGGCAGTGTATCGCTGCCGGGAAGCGTACGTCTAATGTGTCCAGTTCTCACTCCGGCCGTAGCGGAAATTATCGGCATACGCCTTCGGCTTGATCGGGCGCTGGGCCGGCGGCACCTCGAGGTCGTACGTGATGCCATGCTTATCGGCATAGGCGACCGCGTCCTCGGAGCTATCAAACCGCAGGCTGACGGAGCCGAGCGTGTCGCCGCTGCCCCACCACCCCATCAAGGGGTCGTTCACCTCGCGCTCGGACGGCTGGTATTGCAGCACCCAGTTGCCGACACCGGTCTGACCGGACGAGTTCGCGTTCTTCTGCTGCTGGTAGATGCGGGCGCGCATCGGCGGCTTCCTTTTAAGATAGGCTGGCTGAGGTAGGCTGACTTGGAGTGGCTGGTCGGGGCGGCCGGACTCGAACCGGCGGCCTCGTGTACCCAAAACACGCGCGCTACCAGGCTGCGCCACGCCCCGGACCTACGGCCAACCTAGGTTCCCTCCGCTTGCGGCGCAAGGACGCATAAGCCTATGCAGATCCGGCCTGGTTCTTGACAGTCTCCCAGGCCACCAGTAGCAAGCGCGCGCCGTCCCGACACGGTTCCCCTATGGGCCGGGGCTGCGAGGGGCGCACATGAGCAACGAAGAAGGCGGCTCGTTCGAGGAGCGGCTGCGGGCAGCCCGGACCAAGCAGGGGCTGGACGCCGCGCCGCCGGCGGCAAGCTCGGCCGGCACCGCAAGCCCCATGGGCATCGGCGTCCGCGTCGGGGTCGAGTTGGTGTCGGCGTTGGCGGTGTCGGTGGCGATCGGCTGGGGGCTGGACCGCTGGCTGCACACGACGCCGGTGTTCATCGGCCTGTTCGTCCTGCTGGGCGGCGCGGCCGGGGTAGCGAACGTCTGGCGTCTGATGATGCCGAAGAAGGGTGCGGCGGGGCCGCGATAGAAGGGCGGCCGTGGCCGCGGTAGGAAGCTGCGGCTGGGGGCCGCGGATAGGGCGGCTGAGGCCGCGGGTTGGGAAGGGCAGGAAGTTGGCGGCGGACTCCAAGATCGACGCGCTCGGCCAGTTCGAGCTGCACACCTCGTTGGGCGCCCTCGGGCGCTCGGTGAACTTCACCAACTCCAACCTGATGATGGTGTTTGGCGGGGCGATCATCCTGGGCACCCTCTACATCGGCATGAAGCCGAAGGCCGTCGTGCCCGGTCGGCTGCAATCCTTGGCCGAGATCGCCTATTCCGGCCTGTTGGGCATGGCGGAGGGGAGCATCGGGCCGGAGGGCAAGCGGTTCTTCCCATTCATCTTCACGCTGTTCTTCTTCGTGCTGATGGGCAACCTGTTGGGGCTGCTGCCCTACAGCTTCACTTACACCAGCCACATCGCCGTCACCTTCGGGCTGGCGCTGATGGTGATCGTCATCGTCACCGCGGTCGCATTGCACATCCACGGGCTGCACTTCTTCAGCTACTTCTTCCCAGAAGGCGCGCCGAAGCTGCTGGCGCCGCTGATCGTCCCGATCGAGATCATCTCCTACCTGTCGCGGCCGGTATCGCTCAGCATCCGTCTGTTCGCCAACATGGTCGCCGGGCACGTGATGTTCGAGGTGTTCGCGACGTTCATCGTGCTGCTGGCCGGGGCCAGCACCTTGGGAGTCCTGGGCAGCGTCCTGCCGCTGGCGCTCAACGTCGTGCTGGTCGGGTTCGAGTTGCTGGTCGCCGCCCTGCAGGCCTACGTGTTCGCCATCCTGACCTGCATCTACCTGCACGACGCCGTACACCTGCACTAGCAAGGCCCGGCGCCCGCGTGGACCGCCCCACCTCCAACCCCAATCAACAAAGGACTGATTTTCATGGACGTTCTCGCTGCAAAGGCCCTCGGGGCCGGCTTGGCCGTGATCGCGCTCGCGGGCGTGGGCATCGGCATCGGCAACATCTTCGCTGCCATGGTGACGTCCGTCGCCCGCAACCCCTCGGCGCGTGACGCCGTGTTCCCGATCGGCATCCTGGGCTTCGCGCTGACGGAGGCCGTGGCGCTGTTCGCGCTGCTGATCGCGTTCTTGATCCTGTTCACCTAACGCGGCCTGCCGGGACCGGCCACGCCGCCGGTCCCACGCCGCGCCTACAGGCCGCCACCCCGGGTCCAGGCCACCCCGCTTCCAGGTCCCCGCTTCCAGGTCATCAGGAAGGACCCCATGCCGCAGCTCGACTTCTCCAACCCGCTCACCCTGGCGCAGGTCGTCTGGATGGCGATTATCTTCGGGCTGCTGTACTACGTGTTGGCCCGCTATGCCCTGCCGCAGGTGGCGAGTGTCGTGGAGGGCCGGGCGCACCGGATTGCCGGCGACCTGGACAGCGCACGCGCCGCCAAGGCGCAGTCCGATGCCGCTGTGGCCGAGATCGCCGAGGCCAGCCGCAAGGCCGCGGCGGACGGCCAAGCCGCGATCAACCAGGCCGTCGCGCAGGCCAAGGCCGAAGCCGCCGAGCAGTCCCGCGCCGCCGAGGAGCGGCTGAACGCCCAGCTTGCCGTGGCGGAGCAGCGCATCGGCGAGGCCCGCGCCTCCGCGATGGGCGCGTTGCGGCAGGTGGCGACGGAGACCGCCAGCATGGTCGTCACCCGGCTGACCGGGGAGCAGGCCGACGCCGCTTCCGTCGATGCCGCCATCAGCCACGTCATGTCCGCGCGCGGCTGAGTAGGATCGCCCGGCCTGGGACACGATGCTTCTGGGACAGGGATGCTGTTCAATCCGACCAGGCCGCGCCACCCTGCCTAGATTTCATCCCCACGCAAACCCGACGCGGTTTGCTTAGGACCCAAGATGCACGAGCACGAAAGCCTGCTTGCCGACCCCCGCCTTTGGGTCGGCGTCGCCTTCACCATCTTCTTCCTGATCTTCGGCGGGAGGGCTTGGAACGCCATCACCAAGCTGCTCGACGGCCGCGCCGCCGCCATACGCAATGAGCTGGACGAGGCGTCCCGCCTGCGCCGCGACGCCGAAGCCATGCTCGCCGAGGCCACGGCCCGGCGCGAGGCCGCGTTGCAGGAGGCCCAGGCCATGCTGATGCGGGCCCGGACCGAGGCGCAGCGCGTTGCCGAGGCCGCTCGCAACGATGCCGCCACCGCCGCCACCCGGCGCGAGCAGCTCGCCATGGACCGCATAGCCGCCGCCGAGAAGGCCGCCGTCACCGACGTGCGCCTGGCCGCCGCCGACATCGCCGCCCGCGCCGCCGAGCAGGTGATCCGCACGGGTCTGTCAGCCGAGACGGACGCCCACCTGATCGACCGCGCCATCCAGGGCCTGCCCGCCGCTTTGCGCGCCGCTTAACTCCCTTTCCTTTCGGGAGAGGGAGCAGGCAGGCAGCGGCCTCACGTTGCAGGCATTCGGCGTGGCGTCTGCCGAAGCTGAATGGGGCGGTCCCCAAGCCGCCCTTTCCATTTGCGGCGTTTCGCGCCTCATGCCTATCGTTCCCCGTCAAACGCCAGGGGACTTCATGCTCAGACACCGCATTGCGCTAGCCGCCCTTCTTGCTGCCAATTTGCTGATGACGGGTCCACTGGCGACGCCGTTGCAGGCCGCCACCTTCCGCTGGGCCAACGACGGCGACGCGAACAGCATGGATCCCTACGTCCGCAACGAGTCGTTCCTGCTCACCTTCACGCAGAACATCTACGACCCCCTGGTGCGGCGGGACCGCGACTTGAAGGTGGAGCCGGCGCTGGCGGAAAGCTGGGAGCAGCCGGACGCCACCACCTGGCGCTTCCACCTGCGGCACGGCGTCAAGTTCCAGGGCGGCGAGCCGTTCACCGCCGACGACGTGCTGTTCAGCTATCGGCGGGTGACCGGCCCCAACAGCCAGATCAACTCCGTCGTGGCCACCGTGCAGGAGGTGAAGAAGGTCGATGATTTCACCGTTGATTTCATCACCAAGGTGCCCGACCCGATCCTCGTGGAGAACCTCACAACCTGGGGCATGATGTCCAAGGGCTGGTGCGAGGCGCACAACGCCACCCAAGCGGCGGACCTGACCAACCTTAAGGAGGAGAACTACGCCACCCGCAACGCCAACGGCACCGGCCCCTTCATCCTGGACGTGCGCGAGCCGGATCGCCGGACCACGCTCAAGAACAACCCCGGCTGGTGGGACAAGGCGCCCGGCAACGTCACCGACGTGCAGTTCAACGTCATCAGCAACGCCAGCACCCGCGTGGCGGCCCTGCTGTCGGGCGACGTGGACATGATCTACAGCGTGCCGCCGCAGGATATCGACCGGCTGCAGCGGACCGAGGGGATCAAGGTGCTGGTCGGGCCGGAGCTGCGGACGATCTTCCTGAGCTTCGACACCCTGCGGCCGGAGCTGCTGAAGTCCGACGTGAAGGGCAAGAACCCGTTCCAGGACGTGCGGGTGCGCCGGGCGTTCTATGAGGCCATCGACGCGAAGGCGATCCAGTCCCGCGTGATGCGCGGCCAGTCGCGGCCGACCGGGCTGATGTACGGGCCGGGGGTCAACGGCTTTACCGCGGCGTCCGACACCCGCATGCCCTATGACCCCGAGGCGGCGAAAAAGCTGCTGGCCGAGGCGGGCTACCCGCAGGGGTTCGGCGTGACGATGGACTGCCCGAACGATCGCTACGTGAACGACGAGGCGATCTGCCAGGCCGTGACCGCCATGCTGGCGCGGGTGGGCGTGAAGGTGACGCTGAACGTGCAGACCCGGCTGAAGTACTTCTCGGAGATCAACAACCCCAACTACCACACCAGCTTCTACCTGCTGGGCTGGACGCCCAACACGTACGACGCGCACAACGCCTTCTTCAACCTGCTGGGCACCCGCAATGGCGTGCGCGGCGTGGTCAACGACGGCGGCTGGTCCAATCCCGAGTTCGACGCGCTGCTCGACAAGATCGCGGTCGAGATCGATAAGGACAAGCGGCAGGCGATGATCGAGCAGGCCTCGGCAATGGTGCGCGACCAGGTGCCGGCGATACCCCTGCACCAGCAGACGGTGGTATGGGCGACGCGGAGCAGCATCGAGCTGCAGCAGTTGGCAGACAACACGTTTCCGCTGCGGTTCGTTACGGTAAAATAGGTCCGCGCTGCCTGCCTACCTCCTCTCCCGAAGGAGGAGGGAGCAGGCAGGTTACCGGATCACGCCGAACGACGGGGCGCCCAGGCCGGGGCAACTGCACTCGGCGCCCAACGGACCCGGCGTCACCTGGCAGACATAGACGCCGGCCTCGCAGGTCGTACCGGCATACTCCTCGCTCCGCACCGGCGCATAAGCCGTGCCGGCCGGCGCACCGAACGGCGCGATAGCACCTGGGGCCACATAGCACCCGCTGAGCGGCAGCAGCACACCCAGGACGGCCAGGCGTCGTGCAGGCTTCACATCGAGCATGGTGGCCTCCAAGGGGTCCACCACACTTAACGTTCCGCCCTCGGCTTAGTTCTTCGCCCGGTCCACCAGGCGGTTCTGCGCGATCCACGGCATCATCGCGCGCAACCGCTCGCCGACGTGCTCGATGGGGTGTTCGCTCATGCGGCGGCGTGTGGCCTTGAAGCTGGCCTGGTTGGTGCGGTTCTCCAGCATCCAGTCGCGGGCGAAGCGGCCGGACTGGATGTCCTCCAGCACGCGCTTCATCTCCGCCTTGGTCTCGGCGGTGACGATGCGCGGACCCGTGACGTATTCCCCGTACTCGGCGGTGTTGCTGATCGAGTAGTTCATGTTGGCAATGCCGCCCTCGTAGATCAGATCGACGATCAGCTTCACCTCATGCAGGCACTCGAAGTACGCCATCTCCGGCGCATACCCGGCCTCGACCAAGGTCTCGTAACCGGCCTTGATCAGCTCCACCAGGCCGCCGCACAGCACCACCTGCTCGCCGAACAGGTCGGTCTCGCACTCCTCCTTGAAGGTGGTCTCGATAATGCCCGCGCGCCCGCCGCCGATGGCGCTGGCGTAGCTCAGTGCGGTCTCCATCGCGTTGCCGCTGCTGTCCTGCGCCACGGCCACTAGGCAGGGCACGCCGCCGCCGCGCTGATACTCGCTGCGGACGGTGTGGCCAGGCCCTTTGGGCGCGATCATGAACACGTCGATGTCCGGCCGCGGGTCCAGCAGGTTAAAGTGCACGTTCAGGCCGTGCGCGAAGGCCAGTGCGGAGCCGGGCTTCATGTTGGGGGCGAGCTTCTCGCGGTACAGGTCGCCCTGGCCCTCGTCGGGGGTCAGCACCATGACCACGTCGGCCCACTTGGCGCACTCGGCGGGATCCATGACCTGCAGCCCGGCGTTCTCCGCCTTGGCGACGCCGGCGGACCCGGGGCGCAGGCCGACCGCCAGCTCGGTGCAGCCGCTGTCCTTCAGGTTGATCGCATGGGCATGGCCCTGGCTGCCGAAGCCAATGATGGCGACCCGCTTGCCCTTGATCAGGTTCACGTCGGCATCGCGGTCGTAATAGACGCGCATGGGTGGTTCTCTTTCGCTGTGTGAAATGTCCGGGTGTTCTAGCGGCTGCTCGGCGCGTGGCTAGTGCCGGCTAGAGCATCCGTGTCCCGCGCGCCATGGCGGCGATGCCGGTGCGGGACACCTCGGCCAAGCCCATCGGGGCCATGAGCGCGATGAAGCTCTCCACCTTGTCGCTGGCGCCGGTCAGCTCGAACACGAAGCTGCCCACGGTCGCGTCGATCACCCGGGCGCGGAACGCCTCGGCGATGCGCAGCGCCTCCGACCGGTCGGCGCCGCTGCTGACGACCTTCACCAGCGCCAGCTCCCGCGCCAAATGCGGCCCCTCCCGCGTCAGGTCGGCCACGCGGTGGACCGGCACCAGGCGGTCGAGCTGCGCCTTGATCTGCTCGATCACCATGGGCGTGCCGGAGGTGACGACGTTGATGCGGCTGCGGGCGCCCTCGGCGTCCACCGGGGCGACGGTCAGGCTGTCGATGTTGTAGCCGCGCCCGGCGAACAGGCCGATCACCCGGGCCAGCACGCCGGACTCGTTCTCGACCAGCACGCTGATCGTCGCCGACTGCTGGCCAGCCTCTAGCACCCCCGCCTTTGGCATCATCGTCATACCAGCATCATGCCTTCGTCGGTGATGCTAGCAGTGCGCGCCTGCTGGCCGGGACCGAGGATCATCTCGTTATGCGCGGCCCCGGACGGGATCATCGGAAAGCAGCTTTCCTTCTGCTCGACGCAGATGTCGGCGATCACCGGCCGGTCGGTGGCGAGCATCTCGCGGATCACCCGGTCCAGGTCATCGACGCCGGTCGCGCGCATGCCGACGCCATGGAACGCCTCGGCCAGCTTCACGAAGTCCGGCAGCGATTCCGAGTAGCTCTCGGAGTATCGGCCGCCATGCAGCAGCTCCTGCCACTGGCGGACCATGCCCATGTACTGGTTGTTCAGAATGAACACCTTCACCGGCAGGCGGTACTGCGCCAGGGTGGCCATCTCCTGGATGTTCATCAGGATGCTGGCCTCCCCCGCGACATCGATCACCAGGGCGTCAGGGTGGGCGATCTGCGTGCCCATGGCGGCGGGCAGGCCGTAGCCCATCGTGCCAAGCCCCCCCGAGGTCATCCAGCGGTTTGGTTTATTGAAGTGGAAATACTGCGCGGCCCACATCTGGTGCTGGCCGACCTCGGTGCTGATGAAGGTGTCGCGGCCGGTTTCCCGCGTCAACTCATACAGGCGCTGGATGGCGTACTGCGGCTTGATGATGCTGCCCGGCGCCATGTCCTGCTTGAAGCCCAGGCTGTCCACCTCGCGCCACCCGTCGATCTGCCGCCACCACCCCGCCAGTGCGGCGCGGTCCTGCGTCTGGCCATCGGCGTGCCAGGCGGCCAGCAACGCCTCCAGGATGCGCGCCGCGTCACCCACGACGGGCACATCGACGGCGACGTTCTTGTTGATGCTGCTGGGGTCGATGTCGCAGTGAATCTTCTTGCTGCCGGGGCTGAAGGCGTTGAGCCGGCCCGTCACGCGGTCGTCGAAGCGCGCCCCGATGTTCAGCATCACGTCGCAGCCGTGCATGGCCAGGTTGGCCTCGTACGTCCCGTGCATCCCAAGCATGCCCAGGAACTGCGGATCAGGGCTGGGATAGGCGCCCAGGCCCATCAGGGTGCTGGTGCAGGGCATTCCCGTCGTGCGCACGAAGGCGATCAGCGCCGCCGTCGCCGCGTCCCCGGCATTGATGACCCCGCCGCCGGAGTACACGACCGGACGCTTGGCCCCCTTCAGCAGGCGCACGGCCGCCGCGATCTGCGCCGGGTCAGGCTCGGTGACCGGTCGGTAGCTGCGGTGCGGCTCCGTGCTGGCGGGCTGGTAGGGTGCGCGGCCGATCAGGATGTCCTTCGGCAGGTCGATCAGCACGGGACCAGGCCGGCCGCTGCGGGCGACGTAGAACGCCTCGTGCACCACGCGCGCCAGATCCTCGCCGTGCTTCACCAGGTAGTTATGCTTGGTGGCAGGGCGGGTGATGCCGGTGGTGTCGGCCTCCTGGAAGGCGTCGTTGCCGATCAGGTGGGTGGGCACCTGGCCTGTCAGGCACACCAGGGGGATGCTGTCCATCAGCGCATCGACCAAGCCCGTCACGGCATTGGTGGCGCCGGGGCCGCTGGTGACCAGCACGACGCCGACCTTGCCGGTGCTGCGGGCGTAGCCCTCCGCCGCATGGACCGCCGCCTGCTCGTGCCGGACCAGGATATGCCGGATGCTGTTCTGCTGGAAGATGGCGTCATACAGCGGCAGCACGGCCCCGCCTGGGTAGCCGAAGATGACTTCGACACCCTGGTCGCGCAGGGCACGCAGCAGCACGTCTGCGCCGGATTGGGATTGAACTGCCGTCATGGTGGTCTCCTCAGGGCGGCGGCTTCGCAGCTTCAGCCTGCGGCGTCAACCGTGCCGTTAACGAACAGCATTAAACCATGCCATTCTCTTTCTGAAAATTGCGTGGAACCCTCAAATCGCGCATGGATCGTATGCGTCAGGCTGGGGGCAACAGGGCTGCGGCCCCGGAACCAAGTGGCTTGGCGCTTGGTGTACTGGCCGGTCGCCAACCCGGCAAGCCGGGCTGCCTCGTGCAAAGTGATCGTGCCCGAGAGATAAGCCGTCAGCTCCGGCACGCCATGGGCGCGCATGGCTGGCAATGCCGGGTCCAGGCCGAGCGCCAGCAATGCCTGGACCTCCTCCAGCGCACCAGCTTCCAGCATGGCGTTGAACCTGGCAGCGATGGCGGCGCGCAGGGCGGAACGGGGCGGGTCCAGCAGGATCATCCGGAATGCCCAGGGCGCCGGGGCTGGCGCGGCCCGGTGCCAGGCGGCCAGGCCCTGCCCGGTGCCGCGCCAGACCTCCCAGGCGCGGGCCAGCCGCTGGCTGTCGTTGGGGCGTAGCATGGCCGCGGTATCCGGGTCGGCGGCGGCGAGACGAGCGTGCAGGGCGGCAGGTCCTTCGTCGGCGAGCAGCGCCCGCGCCTCGATCCTGGCGCCGGCGCCAGGATGGGGGATGTCTGCAATGCCCTCCGTCAGCGCGGCCAAGTACATGCCGGTGCCGCCGCATAGGATCGGCAGGCGTCCGGCCGCGGCTGCGGCTGCCATCGCACCCAGAGCGGCCCCGCGCCACCATGCGGCGCTGCCCGGATCGGCGGCGGGGCGGACGCCATACAGCGCGTGCGGCGCCCGCGCCTCGTCGGCCGGGTTGGGGCGGGCCGTCAGGATGTGCAGCTCCCGATAGACCTGCATCGAATCCGCGTTGATGACGGCGCCGCCCAGCCGCTCCGCCAGCTCCAACGCCAGCGCCGACTTGCCGCTGCATGTCGGCCCCGCGACGATCAAAGCCGCCGGCAACGCACCAGGCAGCCTTGCCCCGCCGCCCAACCCCTGCCATGCCCCCGCCATGGAGCACATGCTAACCCTGATCGCCCCGCAAGGCACCGGCACGCTGACCCCGGCGCTGATCGACCGGGTGCGGGATGCCGCGCAAGGCGGCCCGGCCGTCATCCTGTCGGAGGGCGAGGCCGCCGACATCCCCTGCCCCGTCCCGCCCGACACCGACCTGGTCCACGCCGCGCTGGACGCCGCCCCGGTGGACGCCGTGCTGCTCCCCGCCGTCAACCGCCGCAAGCGCCTGCTGGTCGCCGACATGGACAGCACCATCGTCACCACCGAGACCCTGGACGAGCTGGCCGGCCACGCCGGGCTGCACGAGGAGGTCGCCGCCATCACCCGCCGCAGCATGAACGGCGAGATCGACTTCGCCGAAGCCCTGCGCCACCGGGTTGCCCTGCTGCGCGGCCTGCCGCTGGCCGCGCTGGAGCAGACCTGGGCCTCTACTCACCTGATGCCCGGCGCGCGGGAGCTTGTCGCCACCATGCGGGCGCATGGCGCTTCGACGGCGCTGGTGTCCGGCGGCTTCACCTTCTTCACCGGCCGGGTGGTGGCGCTGCTCGGCTTCGACCACCACCGGGCCAACACCCTTCTAGATGACGGCGTGGCCCTGCTGGGCACCGTGGGCACCCCCATCCTGGACCGCAATGCCAAGCTGGCGGCGCTGCACGCGTTCGCGGACGCCGACGGCCTCGCGTTGGCGGACACCCTGGCGGTAGGCGACGGCGCCAACGACCTGGCCATGATCCGCGCCGCCGGGCTGGGCGTCGCCTACCACGCCAAGCCTATCGTGGCCGCAGAAGCCGCGGTGCGGATCGAGCATGCGGGCCTGCGTGCGCTGCTGTTCATGCAGGGCTACCCGGCCAGCAGCTTTGCCGGTGCATGACCCGCTGCCGCTGGACCGGCTGGACGGGGTGTTGGCGTTGAACAACACCCATGCGGCGGAGCTGTCCCTGCTCGATGCCCCGCGGTTGGCCAACCTAGTGCGCCAGGCGTTCTGGGCAGCCAGGGTGGGTGAGGCCGATGCCTTCATGCTGACGCTGGACCAATCGGCTGATTACGACAGTCCCAACTTCGGCTGGTTCCGCCGCCGGTTCGGCCGCCTCGTCTATGTGGACCGGATCGCCGTCGCCCCGGCCGCACGCGGGCGCGGCCTGGCCCGGCTGCTCTATGCCGGCCTGCTGCAAGCCGCCGCGGCAGCCGGGCACACTATGGTTGCGGCGGAGGTCAACCTTGACCCATCCAACCTGGCGTCGGATGCCCTGCACGCGGCGCTCGGGTTCCAGGAAGTTGGGCAGGCAACCATCCATGGCGGCGCAAAGACGGTGCGCTACCTGACGCGAGCCGTGCCGTGATCCGGGATGCGGCCGGACTGGTCGCCGCCGGGCTGGCCCCCCTCGCGGACCTGACGGCGCTGGAGGCGGTGGGACAGCGTTACGCCGTCGCCATCCCCTCCGCGATGCAGGCGTTGATCCAGGACCCCACCGACCCCATCGGCCTGCAGTTCATCCCGCACCCGGACGAGCTGCTGCTGGCGCCCGGCGAGGACCCCGACCCCATCGGCGACGACGCACTCTCCCCCGTGCCCGGCATCGTCCACCGCTACGCCGACCGCGCGCTGCTGAAGCCCCTGCTGGTCTGCCCCGTCTATTGCCGCTTCTGCTTCCGCCGCGAGCATGTCGGCCCCGGCGGCGGCGTGCTGACCGACGCGCAACTGGATGCCGCCTATGCCTGGCTGCGCGCCCGCCCCGCCATACGCGAGGTCATCCTGACCGGCGGCGACCCGCTGATGCTGTCGCCCCGCCGCCTGGCCGCCGTCCTGGCCGCGCTGTCCGCCATCCCGCACATCGAGCTGCTGCGCATCCACACCCGCGTTCCCGTCGCCGACCCGGCCCGCATCACCCCGGCGCTGGCCGGTGCGCTGGAGACGGACACGCCGCTTTGGCTGGTCGTCCACGCCAACCACGCACGGGAGTTCACGCCCGGCGCCGCCGCGGCGTTGCGGCGCATCCAGGCCGCCGGAGTCCCGGTGCTAGGCCAGTCTGTCCTGCTGCGCGGCGTGAACGACAGCGCCGACGCCCTGGAAGCCCTGTTCCGCGCCATGCTGCGCAACCGGGTCAAGCCGTACTACCTGCACCAACTCGACCCCGCCCCCGGCACCGCCCGCTTCCATGTGCCCATCGCCGAGGGCCAGGCCATCCTCGCCGCCCTGCGCGGCCGGGTCACCGGCCTGGCCTGGCCGACCTACGTGCTGGACATCCCCGGCGGCCACGGCAAGGTGCCCATCGGCCCCACCTACCTCGACCCCGACGGCGCCGTGCGCGACCCCGGCGGCGGCCGTCATATCCTTGCCCGGCCCCCGCCTGCGGAGTAGTAAGCCCTACTCCAATACCGATTTCCTCTAGGGGGTCCGATCCTTGAAGCAACAGGCCAACCTCATTCGCGCCGGTCAGGTGCTGGACCATGGCGGCAGCCGCTGGACCGTGCTGAAGCAGCAGATCATCACGCCGGGCAAGGGTGGCGCGTTCATCCAGGTCGAGATGCGGAACCTCAAATCCGGCAACAAGACCAACGAGCGCTGGCGCACCGCCGACACCGTGGAGCGGCTGCAAACCTCCGAGAAGGACTTCACCTACAGCTACACCGACGGCAGCAACATCGTGCTGATGGACCCCGAGACGTTCGAGCAGACTATGGTGCCGACCGACCTGCTGGGCGACCTGATGCCGTTCTTGCAGGACAACATGACCGTCACGGTGGACTTGGTGGAGAACGAGCCGACCGGCGTCCGCCTGCCCTCCACCGTGGTGCTGGAAGTGACCGAGGCCGACCCCGTGGTGAAGGGCCAGACTGCCGCCAGCAGCTACAAGCCCGCCGTGCTGAGCAACGGCGTGAAGACCCTGGTGCCGCCCTTCGTCGAGGCCGGCGAGCGCATCGTGGTCCGCACTGAGGACGCCAGCTACGTCGAGCGCGCGAAGGGCTGATCCATGGCGCTCCGCCTGTCGCCCCACATGACGGTGATGCAGAACGCGGCGCAGAAGGCCGCCAAGCGCCTGCTGCGCGACTTCGCCGAGGTCGAGCAGTTGCAGGTCAGCGTGAAGGGTCCCGGCGACTTCGTGAGCCAGGCCGACCTGCGCGCCGAGCAGACCATGCGGGAGGAGCTGGCCAAGGCCCGGCCGGGCTACAGCTTCCTGATGGAGGAGAGTGGCAAGTCCGGCAGCGACAACTGGGCCTGGCGCTGGGTGGTCGATCCGCTGGACGGCACCAGCAACTTCCTGCACGGCATCCCGCACTGGTGCATCAGCATCGCGCTTGAGCGCCGGCTGCAGGATGGCGGCACGGAGATCGCGGCCGGCATGATCTACAACCCCGTCGTGGACGAGATGTTCTGGGCGGAGCGCGGCGGCGGCGCCTACCTGAACGAGCGGCGGCTGCGCGTGTCGGCCCGGCGCGAGTTCAAGGACGCGCTGTTCGCCACCGGCATCCCGTTCGCCGCTGTCACAGGCGCACGGCGGCTGGCGTTCGCGCGGACGCTGGGCGTGCTGATGCCACAGGTCGCGGGCATCCGCCGGTTCGGTGCGGCGGCGCTGGACATGGCCTGGGTCGCGGCCGGGCGCTACGACGGTTACTGGGAATTGGGCCTGAAGCCCTGGGACATGGCGGCGGGCCTGCTGATCGTGCGGGAGGCCGGCGGCTTCGTCACCGACCCGGCCGGCGCCGAAAGCGTGCTGCACGAGGCCGCCGGCAACGACATCGTGTGCGGCAACCCGCACATGCACGCCCGGCTGCGGGAGGTTGTGGCCGAGGGCGTCACCACCGCCGAGGGCCGCGCAGCCTGATGCCCGTGCGCCCTGACCGCTTGCGGTGTGGGACTGCGGCGCTGCTTGTGATCCTGGCAGCGCCGGCCGTCGGGCAGACCGTCAACTCCGGCGCGCTGGACGCCTTGACGCCTGCAAAACCAGCGGCCCCGGCAAGGCCAGCAACGCCGCATCCAGCGCCAGCCCGGCCCGCACGCCAGGCCGCGGCAGCCCCGGCGCGCAGCACTGCGGCAAAGCCCGCGGCGCCCGCCCGCCCGCCCGCCGTGCCCACCATTCCACCCGCCATCGCCGCCATCCCCCCGGCTGTTGCGGTCCCGGTCGGCCGCCCTCCCCCGGTGCCCGCCGTCCCCGTCGCGGCCGATGCGCCGGGCGAGGCCAACCCGATCCCCGGCGGCGTGCGCGTCACCTTCGGACCCGACCGCGCCGACTTGAACCCGGTGACCGAACCCGCCCTGCGCAGCTTCGCCCGCACGGTGAAGGCGAACGGGCAGGCGACGGTCAACGTGGTCGCCACCGCGGCCGGCAGCGTGGACGATCCCAGCACACCGCGCCGCCTGTCGCTCTCCCGCGCGCTCGCGGCCCGTGCGGTGCTGATCACCGAAGGCATCGCCTCCACCCGCATCTACGTCCGTGCCCTTGGCGCCAACGGCCCGCCAGATGGTCCGCCCGACCGGGTGGACGTGTCGTCCGCCGCACCGGGGCCGTCCGCCGCCCCAGGGTCTTCCGCAGTGACGGGGGGACCACCACCGACCGCTGCGCCGGCGGGACCGGCAAAGTGACCCGGCCCAACACCTACCTGATCCGGATGGTGATCTTCCTGGTGCTGGTGCTGGGCGTAGCGGTGCTGCTGTCCGGGGCGCTGGTGACGGCGTTCGGCAGCAACCCGCTGCTGAACGGACTGATCTTCCTGGTCCTGCTGACCGGCATTGCGTGGAACCTGCTCAACGTCAGCCGCCTGGCGCCCGAGGTGAACTGGCTGGAGACGTTCCAGAAATCCCGCAACCACCTGGCCAGCGTGCCGCCGCCACGCCTCTTGGCGCCGATGGCCAGCATGTTGGCCGCCCGCCAGGCCAAGTCCCGTGACGGCCACGACCGCTTCACCCTGTCCGCCCCCACCATGCGCAGCCTGCTCGACAGCCTGGCCAGCCGCCTGGACGAGAGCCGGGAGCTGTCCCGCTACATGACGGGGCTGCTGATCTTCTTGGGGCTGCTGGGCACCTTCTGGGGCCTGCTGCTGACGGTCGGCGCAGTGTCGGACGTGATCGGCGGCATGTCGGTCGGGTCGGGCGACCTGAATGCGCTGTTCGACCAACTGAAGAGCGGCCTGGGCAAGCCGTTGCGCGGCATGGGCACGGCGTTCAGCTCCAGCATGTTCGGCCTGGCCGGGGCGCTGGTGCTGGGTTTCCTGGATCTCACGGCCGGGCAGGCGCAGAACCGCTTCTTCAACGAACTCGAGGAGTGGCTCGCCAGCCTGACCCGGCTGGGCAGCGGCGCGCTGGGCGGCGACGCCGAGGGCGGGTCGGTCCCGGTCTATGTGCAGGCGCTGCTGGAGCAGACCGCCGAGAACATGGAGAACCTGCAGAGCATCCTGGTGCGCGGCGAGGACGGCCGCCTACAATCTAACAACGCAATCCTGGCGCTGACGGAGAAGATCGGCACCCTGTCCGACACCATGCGGAGCAGCCAGCAGCTCATGCTCCGCATCGCCGAGACGCAAACCCAGCTCGGCCCCGCCCTGGCCCGCCTCGGCGAGCGCCGGCCCGAGGGCGACGACGCCGCCCGCGCCCACCTGCGCAACATCGAAATCTACATGCAGCGCCTGCTGACCGAGGGCGAGCAGGGCCGGGTGCAGAGCACGGCCGAGCTTCGCAACGACATCCGCGTGCTAACCCGCACCATCGCCGCCCTGGCAGAGGGGCAGCCGAGCTGATGGCCCGCTTGCGCCGCCGCAGCGCCAGCGACGAGCTGAACCCGTGGCCCGGCTATGTGGACGCGCTGTCCACGCTGCTCATGGTCATCATCTTCGTGCTGCTGGTGTTCGTGCTGGCGCAGGCGTTCCTGTCCGTCGCCCTGACCGGCCGCGACCGTGCGCTGGACCGGCTGAACCGCCAGGTGGCAGAGCTGACCGACATGCTGAGCCTGGAGCGCGGGCGCGGCGGCGAGCTGCAGCTTTCGATGGCCGGGCTGAACCGCGACCTGCAAGCCGCCGCCGCCGCCCGCGACGGTCTGACGCGCGACCTGGCCGCGATGCGGGACGAGGCCGGGCGCACCGCTGCCGACCGCGACGCGCAGCGGGCCGAGCGCGACCGCCTGTCCGCCCGGCTGGCGGATGCGGAGCTGCAATCGGCCTCGGCGCAGGCGCGGACGCAGGCGTTGCAGGGCCGCCTGGCCGAGGTCGCCAGACGCACCGATGTCGCCGGGCAGGACGCCGCGGCGGTGGCGGGGCAGTTGGCCGACGCGCGGCGGCAGCTTGCGGCGCTGCGGACCCAGGCCGCCGCAGTGCAGGCCGAGCTGGACCGCACCGTCCTGGCCGACCGCGCCACCATCGAGGCCCGGGTGTCAGACATCGCCAAGCTGTCCGACCAGGTCCGCGCCCTGTCCGCCCTGCGCGATGAACTGGAGCACCAGGCGCGGGACGCCGCCGTCCGCGCCACGACCGAGGCCGAGCGCCGCGCCGCCGTCGCCGCGCAACTGACCGACGAGCAGAAGCTGTCCGAGAGCGGGCGCGCCCAGGTCGCCCTGCTGACCCGGCAGATGGACCAGCTTCGCTCCCAGATGACCCAGGTTGCCGCCGCATTGGGCCTGGCGGAGTCGGCCGGGCGCGACAAGGACGCGCAGATCGCCAACCTGGGCAGCAAGCTGAACGCCGCCCTGGCGTCCAAGGTGGAGGAGCTGCAGCGCTACCGCAGCGAGTTCTTCGGCCGCCTGCGGGAGGTGCTGGCAAACCGGCCGGGCATCCAGGTCGTAGGCGATCGCTTCGTGTTCCAGAGCGAGGTGCTGTTCCCACCGGGCAGCGCGGACATGACGCCGGCCGGGCAGGACGAGATCAAGGCGCTGGCGGCAACCTTGAAGGACATCAGCAAGAGCATCCCGTCCGACCTGAAGTGGATACTGCGGGTGGATGGCCACGCCGACCGCACGCCGGTCAGCCGCGGCAGCTTTCCATCCAACTGGGAGCTGTCGGCCCAGCGCGCGATCAACGTGGTGAAGCTGCTGACCGATGAGGGCGTGCCGCCGAACCGCCTGGCGGCCACCGGATTTGGCGAGTACCAGCCGTTGGATGGTGCCGACAGCGCAGCCAGCTACGCCCGCAACCGGCGGATCGAGCTGCGTCTGACGGACCGGTGACAGACAGGGTCTGATCCCTCCAAAGTCCAACCCGTCCTGCAAACTGGCTGATCGCGAACTATTCAAACCCGCATGAACCGGCGCATGGTGCCGTCAAAATGTCGCGGCTGCCCGGCCGCCAGGGAGAGGAAGCATGGACAACGTCGCCGGCCACACGAAGCCAGCCTCGAAGATCGCTACGGTGCTCCGCGTCACCAGCGGCAACTTCTTAGAGATGTTCGACTTCTTCCTGTTCGGCTTCTACGCCACCTACATCTCCAAGGCGTTCTTCCCTGGCGACAACGACGTCACCAAGCTGCTGCTGACGTTCATGACGTTCGGCGCGGGCTTCCTGATGCGGCCGTTGGGGGCGATCATCCTGGGCGCCTACATCGACCGTATCGGACGGCGGCGCGGGCTGCTCGTGACGCTGGGGATCATGGCGTCCGGCACCGTGCTGATCGCCTTCGTGCCGGGCTACGCCACCATCGGGCTGCTGGCGCCGGTGCTGGTGCTGATCGGGCGGCTGTTGCAGGGGTTCTCCGCCGGGGTCGAGCTGGGCGGGGTGTCGGTTTACCTGTCCGAGATGGCGACGCCCGGCAACAAGGGCTTCTATGTCGCCTGGCAATCGGGCAGCCAGCAGGTGGCGATCATGGTCGCCGCGGTGATCGGCTACGTGCTGAACCTGACCCTCGCGCCGGCGGAGATCGGCAGTTGGGGCTGGCGCATCCCGTTCATCATCGGCTGCCTGATCGTGCCGTTCCTGTTCTACATCCGCAGCAGCTTGCAGGAGACGGAGGCGTTCCTTGCCCGCCCGCACCGCCCCAGCATGGGGGAGATCGCGCGGTCCCTGGTGACCAACTGGCAGATCGTGCTGCTGGGGATGCTGATGGTGGCGATGACCACGATCTCGTTCTACTTCATTACCGTCTATACCCCGACGTTCGGCAAGACGGTCCTGCACCTGACCGAGACCGACAGCCTGATCGTCACGTTCTGCGTCGCGGTGTCCAACTTTGTCTGGCTGCCGGTGATGGGGGCGCTGTCGGACCGGGTCGGGCGCAAGCCGCTGCTGCTGCTGTTCAGCGGGCTGACCGTGGTGACGGCCTACCCGGCGCTGGCCTGGCTGGTGGGGGACGTGACGTTCCCGCACATGCTGATCGTGCTGCTGTGGCTGTCGTTCCTGTATGGCAGCTACAACGGCGCGATGGTGGTGGCGCTGGCCGAGGTGGTGCCGGTGGCGGTGCGGACGGCCGGGTTCTCACTGGCGTATTCGCTGGCGACGGCGGTGTTCGGCGGGTTCACCGCGGCAATTGCGACGGCGCTGATCGACTGGACCGGCAACCGGGCGGCGCCGGGCATCTGGATGGCATTTGGCGGGGCCTGCGGGCTGGTGGCGACGGTGCTGATCTACCGCGGCAGCAGCGTGGAGCGGCGGGCAGTGGCGGAACGTCATGCGGCTGGCGGCATCAAGGCTTGAAGCTCCGTGTCCCGCGCCGGGCCGCGGCGCTTGGCCTGGCGGCGCTGCTGCTGGCTGGCGGCGCACAGGCGGAGGAGGTCCACGTCGTCAGCTCCGGCGGCTTCGCAGCGGCCTACAAGGTGCTGGCGCCGGGGTTCGAGCAGGCGACGGGCAACCAGGTCAGCACCGCCTGGGGTCCATCCATGGGCAAGACCATCGACGCCGTGCCCGCCCGCCTGGCCCGGCACGAACCCATCGACGTGCTGATCATGGTCGGCTACGCGCTGGACGACCTGGCGGCGCAGGGCGTCGTCATGCCCGGCAGCCGTGTCCCGCTGGCCCGGTCCGGCATCGGCGTGGTCGTGCGTGCCGGCACGCCGCATCCCGACATCAGCAGCAGCGCGGCGCTACGGCAGGCGCTGCTCGATGCCAAGTCCATCGCCTATTCCGACAGCGCCAGCGGCGTTTACATCGAGACCACCATGTTCAAGCGCCTGGGCATCGAGGCGCAGATGGCCGGCAAGGCGCGCATGATCCCGGCCGAGCCGGTCGGCGCCGTGGTGGCGCGCGGCGAGGCCGAGATCGGCTTCCAGCAGATGAGCGAGCTGAAGCCGATCCGGGGCATCGACCTGGTGGGGCCGCTGCCGCCGGAGGTGCAGCAGGTGACGGTGTTCGCAGCCGGCGTGCTGGCCGCGGCGCCGCAGCCGGAGGCGGCGCGGGCGTTGATCGCCTACCTAGCCTCGCCAGCGGCGGCCGCGGCGATCACCGAGAGCGGCATGGAGCCGATGGGATCGGCGCATTGATCACCGGCGCGAGGTCCCCGCTCCCGCTGGACCTGTCGGGTCTGCGGGTCGCGATCACCGCCGGGGCGGGCGGGATCGGCCGGGTGATGGCGGACAGCTTCGCGGCCTGCGGCGCGGCGGTGTTCGTGTCCGACGTGGACGAGGCCGGGCTGGCCGCCTGCGGGCATCCCGGGATGCGGGCGGACGCGGGCAAGCTGGCCGACCTGGAGGCATTCATGGACGGCGCCCTGTCTGCAATGGGCGGGCTGGACGTGCTGGTGAACAACGCCGGGATCGCCGGGCCGACGGCGCGGGTGGAGGACGTGACCCCGGCGGAGCTGGACGCCGTGCTGCAGGTGGACCTGGCGGCGATGTTCCACTGCGCCCGGCGGGCGGTGCCGGCGCTGCGGCAGGCCGGGGGCGGCAGCATTGTCAACCTCAGCAGCGCCGCGGGGAAGTTCGGCTTTCCGCTGCGCAGCCCCTACAGCGCGGCGAAGTGGGGCGTGGTGGGGTTCACGCGCACGCTGGCGATGGAGCTGGGGCCGGACGGCATCCGGGTGAACGCGATCCTGCCCGGCCTGGTGGACGGGCCACGCATCCGCTCGGTGCTGCACAACAAGGCGGCGGTGACCGGCGTGGGCGACAACGAGCAGACGGAGCGGACGCTGGCAACGGTGAGCCTGCGCTGTTTTGTGACACAGCAGGACATCGCCAACATGGCGCTGTACCTGTGCAGCCCATTCGGCGCGACGATCAGCGGGCAGGCGATCAGCGTGGATGGCGGGCTGGAAGGGCTGAGCTAGCCTCTGCCCCCTCTCTCTCTGGAAAGAGGGGCAGCAGCAGTCAGATGTTGCCTTGCTCTTCCAGCGGCGGCTCGTCGTCCGGGCCGTAGTAGAGCGCCGCACAGTCCTCCGCCATCACGCCGGCCACCACCTCCATGTCGTCCCGGTAGGCGTCCTTGATGAAGTTCATGGTGTCGAGGTGCCGGTCCTCGAAATACATCTTGTGGACGTGCTCCCGCCCGGCGCCATACACCATCCGGCCGATCCGGCTCCAGATGCTGGCCATCGTGCACATGCCGCAGGGCTGCAGCGTGGAGTACAGCGTCGCACCGCGCAGCTCGTCCCGCTCCAGCGTGGCACCAGCCCGGCGGATGGTGACCATCTCCGCATGTGCGGTCGGATCGTGGCGGATGCCGACCTCGTTGTGCCCCTCCGCCACTACCTTGCCGCCCATGACGATCACGCAGCCGATGGGCGACGCGCCGGGCGTGCCCTCGCCCTTCCTGGCCAGCGCCAGGGCACGCGCCATGAAGCGGTGGTCGGCCTCGGACGCGGTCTCGGCAGGGGCCGCGCCAGCAGAAGCGAGGTCAGACAGTGCGATGTCGTCGGTCATGCAGCCACAAGGCCGCCGCCGCAGCAAGGTTCATCAGCCCGCCCCCACCAGCCCACGTGCAAAGTCCATCGCATCAAACGGCCGCAGGTCCCCCGCCTGCTCACCAACGCCGACGGCATGGACCGGCAGGCCGAACGCCTCGGCCAGCGCCACCACGATGCCGCCGCGGGCGCTGCCGTCGAGCTTCGTCACCACCAGGCCCGTCACCGCCACCATGTCGGAGAACACCCGCACCTGCTCCACCGCGTTCTGCCCCGTGGTGGCGTCCAGCACCAGCAGCACGGAATGCGGCGCGGTGGCGTCCTGCTTCCTGAGCACGCGGATGACCTTGGCCAGCTCCTCCATCAGGGCGGCCTTGTTGTGCAGCCGCCCTGCGGTGTCGATCAGCAGCACGTCCGCCCCGTCCGCCCGCGCCTGGGTCAACGCATCGAACGCCAGCCCGGCGGCATCCGAGTTCGGGGGGCCGCTCACCACGGGGGCGCCGGTGCGCTGGCCCCAGACCTGCAACTGCTCGACGGCGGCAGCGCGGAAGGTGTCGCCGGCCACCAGCACCGCGTGCATCCCCTCCTGCTTGTATTGCAGGGCCAGCTTGCCGATGGTCGTCGTCTTGCCGGTGCCGTTCACGCCCACCACCAGCACCACGTGCGGACGCAGGGTGCGGTCGATCACCAGAGGCTGCGCGACCGGCTCCAGGATGGCGGCGATCTCCTCGCTGAGCGCGGTCTTCACCTCCGCATCAGTCACCTCGCGGCCGAAGCGGCTGGCGCGGAAGCTCGCGATAATGCGGGCGGCGGCGTCGGGGCCGAGGTCGGCGCCGATCAGCAGCTCCTCCAGCTCCTCCAGCGCGGCGTCGTCCAGCTTGCGCTTGGTGAAGACGGCGGTGATGCCGGTCGTCAGCTTCTGCGTGCTGCGGGTCAGGCCCTCCTTAAGGCGGGAGAAGAAGCCGAGCGCCATCAGGTTGGGTGTCCCGCGCCGGTCACCGTGCTGGAACGTCCACGATGTCCAGCCGGCGCTTGATCTGCGCCACGATGTCTGAAAAGACGGTCAACGCGGCGGGACAGTAAGGCATATCCGGCCGCAAGGAACCCAAGCCGCTCCTTGACCTCGGCCATGTCGGTCTGAAGCTGCGCCATGTCGCCGCGAATGGCCCGCAACGGCTCGAGCACAAGGTTGTCAGACATGGGACCTCTCTGCCGAACGGGTCGGCAGATAGGGTAATAGCCGGGGCTGGACGGGTTGAACATGCAAACCAGCGACATCTGCACCTACGACATGGCACGGCAGCAAGCTGCCGACCTTACGAACACCGTCTAGCCGAACCGGCGCATAATGCTCCGTGTGGCCGCGGCCGCCACGTTCCACCACCACCTGCACCACGCACCCCAACAGGTCCGAGTGGAAGCTTGCGGCGTGAACGGCGGCAGCGGCCCGCAACTCTGCCGCCCGCGCCCGGCGCACCGGCACTGGCACGGCGGGCATCCGGGCGGCGGGGGTGCCGGGCCGCTCGCTGTAGGGGAAGACGTGCAGGTAGGGCAGCTCGGCCTCGTGCACGAAGGCCAGGGTTTCCGCGAACAGCGTGTCGGTCTCGGTCGGGAAGCCGGCGATCAGGTCGGCGCCGACGGCTAGGCCGGGCCGCAGCCGCCGGGCGCGGGCGATGGCGGCCAGCGCGTCCGCCCGGCCATGGCGGCGGCGCATCCGCTTCAGCACCAGGTCGGACCCGGCCTGCACTGACAAGTGCAGGTGGGGCATCAGCCGCGGCTCCTCGGCCAGCAGGCGCCACAGGTCCTCGTCGATGGCGGCCGGGTCGAGCGACGACAGGCGCAGCCGCGGCAGCTCCGGCACCAGGGCCAGCAGGCGCGCGATCATGGCGCCCAAGGTGGGCCGCCCGGGCAGGTCCGGCCCGTAGGAGCACAGATCGACGCCGGTCAGCACGACCTCGTTGTAGCCGGCCGCCACCAGGCCGCGCACCTGCTGCACGATGCCGCCCACCGGCAGGCTGCGGCTGGGACCGCGGCCACGGGGGATGATGCAGAAGGTGCAGGCGTGGTTGCAGCCCTGCTGCACTTCCACGAACGCCCGGGCGCGGCCGTCGAACTCGGTGACGAGGTGCGGTGCATCCCGGCGGGCGGCGTGCAGATCGGACACGGCAGCAGGGGCGTCGGGCATCCAGGAGGCGGGCAGCAGCTTGTCCAGGTTGCCCAGCACGCGGTCCACGCCGGGCAGCGCGGCCCAGCCGGCGGGGTCGATCTGCGCGGCGCAGCCGGTGACGACGATGCGGGCGTCCGGACGGTCCCGATGGGCGCGGCGGACGGCGGCGCGGCCCTGGCGCTCGGCCTCGGCCGTCACGGCGCAGGTGTTGATGACAACCAGGTCGGACTGGCTCCCGGCATGGCCGCGGATGACCTCGGCCTCGTAGGCGTTCAGCCGGCACCCGAAGCTCTGAATGTCGGCGGTCACAGCGCGACCGTGCCGCGGAAGCTGGTCGCGGCGGGGCCGGCCATCAGCACGCGGCCGGCCGGCGTCCACTCGATGTCGAGCACGCCGCCATCCATCTCCACCGCCACGCGCCGCCCGGTCAGCCCGCGGCGGTGCGCGTTGACCACCGCCGCACAAGCGCCGGAGCCGCAGGCCAGCGTCAGCCCGGCGCCGCGCTCCCACACCCGCAGCCGGATGCGGTCGGGCGCGAGCACCTGGACGAAGCCGATGTTGGCGCGCTCGGGGAACAGCGGATCGGTTTCCAGGGCGGGGCCAAGTTGCCCGGCCACGGCGGGGTCGGGCACGAACAGGGTGGCGTGCGGATTGCCCATGCTGCACGCGGCGGGGTCGCCGGGCAGGTCCAGGTGCAGGGTGTCCATCGCGCGCGCGAGCGGCACGTCCTGCCAGCCCAGCCGCGCCGGTCCCATGTCCACCCGCTGCCGCCCGTCCGCCAGGCGCTCGGCCGGCAGGTCCCCGGCGCTGGTGCGGATCACCTGGTAGGGCCGGCCGTTCTCCTCAAACAGCAGCTCGGCGACGCAGCGGGTGGCGTTGCCGCAGGCCCCGGCCTCGGAGCCGTCGGGGTTGCGGATGCGCATGAGCAGGTCGGCGTCGGTGCCGGGCGGCGGGAGGTGCAGGGTGATGAGTTGGTCGCAGCCGATGCCGGTGCGACGGTCGGACAGGGCGCGGACGGCGGCGGGGAGGAGGTCCAGCGGGCGGCGGCGCTCGTCGATGATGACGAAGTCGTTGCCGGCGCCGTGGGCCTTGGTGAAGGGGATCATGGTTTGCAAGCATATAGGCCGGGCACCACGGCAAGGGTAGCGGAGGGCTATTCGAGGCTGGCCGGGTCGAAGTAGTCCTTATCCACATCCTTGATGCTGACGGTCTTGGTCGTGCGTACGCCGACGTCGTAGCGCACCATCGCCTCGGTCAGGTCCTCGCCGTTCATCAGGACGATGCGGAGATTGCTGACCTGGCTCGCAGCTTGCCGGGCCGCGTTGGTGAAGTCCGATGTCGTGATCAGGACGCCCTTTTGCGCTCCACGGTTGATCAGGGCGCCGATGAACGCCTGGACGGCTGGGCCGCCGACGTTGTTGCCGGGCCTATACAACTTGGCCTGCAAGTAAATGCGGTCGAGGCCGAGTGGGTCCTCGTTGATGACGCCATCGACGCCGCCATCAGCGGTTCCGCCGAGTTGCTGCTTCGATCCGCCCTTGGCCACGCCGTAGCGCATCCCTAGCAACACATCTAGGATAACGCGCTCGAAGAACCTCGAACCTTTCTCGAACAGGCGGGCAAGCAGCGCATCCTTGAGCGCGTCCTCAATGAGCTGCGCCGCTATGTTCATCTTCTCGATAGGTGTAGATGAGTCTTTCGCTGACTCGACCGACAACGGGGTTGGAGCCATCGGCAGTGAGGACTGGTCCTTGTTGGCACCATTACCAGCCCTGCTGATGAACCGTGTGAATGAGGAGAATTGAGGTAGCAGCTTGGTGTCTATATGCATCGGTTGCGTTGCCAAAACCGATGTGCCGCTCGAGGTGATTTGGACGATGCCGCGCTTCGGCTGCTCAACCAATCCAGCCTGTTTCAAATAAGTTTCTGCCCAGTGGACTTGGCTGCTCAAAACGGTCGTGCTGCCGCCTGGAAGTCCGTTATGAAGTAACAGTGTCGCCTATCCAGGGGCGGGTTCGGGGTAGGTGCGAAAAGTGGTCACAAGGAACCTGCCGACCAAAAGACCTTAAGTTTGCAGTTGTTCAGCATACTGACGTGAGCTGGCCGGCGACGCATGCCTGAAGGCTCGCGCAAGCGGCCAACCTCGCTGTTCGGAAAAGGGTCTGTCGCCTGTAGTGACCAAGGTGTGTCAATTTAACCTTATGGCGGGACCGCCTGGCGTGTCCAGCAAGGTAAGCGATAGGCAATGTCTCGGTTTGAATGTCGAGTTCTGGTGGGAAGCAGCGCGTCAACTTTCGAGCCGACGGTCACCGGAAGCAAACCTCCGGCTTAAGGCGGATGTGGGCTCAAAGCAGGCAGGCGGCTTTGG
>JAABUX010002359.1_pt1 | contig 26906 bp, 28 predicted proteins | sample 5561851 | NCBI WGS metagenome assembly JAABUX01 (sample SAMN10711883, study PRJNA513361) | rock metagenome | isolation source: Antarctica rocks | place: Antarctica: Victoria Land, Richard Nunatak red sandstone | collected 2016-01-03 | reverse complement strand
TGGCCCATATCCGCGACATGGGGCTGGCCATCGCGGCTTTCGCCGAGCAGCAGATTGCCTTCGCGGCGCAGCAGCAGGCCCAGGGCCGGCGCATCGACGTCCTGGATGAGGGGCAGGGGCAACTCTCTGCGCGCCTCGACCGCGCGGCTGGCGTGGTCGGTGGGCTGGTACGCAGCGTCAAGGCATTGGAGCAACGCCTCGCGCCGGGCAACGTGCTCACGGAGGAGCAAGCGGCCGAGGTCAGCGATCGGGTCAAGACGGTGGCCGAGGCCCTGACCGCGCGGGACACGGCGGCGGGCTCCGCGCCGCGCGACTGGTACGGGTCGATCTACCGGACACTCTACAAGCGGTATAACGTCGCCGGCTATCGGCGCATCCGGCAGGAGCAGTACGCCGACGTGCTTTCCTGGCTCGATGATTTCCACGGGGCGGCCTCACCCGTGTCGCAGGTCGGCGACACGGAGTAGCCACGGTCGCGCAGCATAGGGCTGTAGCGTCATCGGGGGGCCGAACACACGAGGGGCTGATCGACACGCTGGACGCATTATGAGGATGGGAACGTTGCCGCCTCCGAGGCGTTCGGGCACGCGTGGTTGGAGATGTGTGGGATCGACGTGGACGCCACCGTAACTGACGTGTTGGGGACGTTTGCGCTCAGGACTTGATGGCTAGCGCTACCCGATGCGCTCGGTCAGCTGGGCCAATGCATCCCTCGTCCGCGTTGTATACGGGTCTGTGGCGCCTAAGCGAGCGAGGAATATGGCGTATGTCCGCTCGAAACAACCCTTGGCGCCTCCCCAATCTTGTTGCGCTAGGAGGACACAACCGAGGGTGTTTAGGTCGAAACCGACGGTGATATGATCGGAACCATACAAGATTTCGTCGATGGCGAGCGCCTGTTCGCACCGCTCACGGGCCTCCGGCAATTCCCGCCGATCGAGAAGGATGCGGCCCAGCAGTTTCAGGGCATTGGACAGCTGCCTTTGATCGTGCGCATGGAATGTCTCGACGCTGATGAGCAGGCGTCTAGACACGTCGAGCGCTGTCTGGCCTCCCACGTCCTGCAGGACGTTTCCGAGGGTGAAAAGTACTGTGGCAACGAGGGGGTGGTCGGGTGGATACGACGCCTCGGTGATATGCCATGCGCGCTCCACGCATGCCCGCGCTGCGACTGGTTTCTCCATCTGCCGCAAGACCTGCCCCAGGTTAGCGAGGGCCGTCGCGAGCAGCGGGTGGGAGGGACCAATGCCTGGGGAGGTTTCGATGATCGTCACCATTCGCTCACACCGCTCATACGCCTCGTCCAAGCGGCCGAGATTTTGCAAGGCGTGGCCTAGGTTGCTGGTGACCTTGGCAACATCGGGATGCAGGAGTCCATGGGCGGCCTCAAGGATGGGGAGCGCCCGCTCGAAATAAGGGAGCGCCTCGCCCGGACGCTCCAGGTTCAGCAGCACTTGTCCCAGGTTGCTCAGATTGATGGCGATAGCGGGATGCGTCGGGTGGGGGACGGCCTCGTTGATTTCCAGCGCCCGCGCATAATGTTCCCAAGCCTGGTCGAGATCACCTCTGCGGATGAACACGCTGCCCATATTATTGGTCGCCGTCGCCACCAACTCGCTGGTCGCCCCGTAGCACTGCGCGCTAACCACCGCCATGCGCTCGAAGGACTCCAATGCGGCGGCCAATTGCCCGCGTTCGAGCAGATATAGGCCCACGCGTCTCCATAGGTCAGCGGTGACATTAAAGATGACCTTGCATTGCGCGAGGCAGTCGAGCGCCGCGAGGACGTGCGGCAGGATACGGGCGCACCACCACCACGTCCGTGGGTCGTCGCCATTGGCCGGGAAGGCTTGGTCGACGATACTCACCGCCGCTATCAGCCACATCCGGGCCGTCTGTGGCTCGTGCTCCAAGCTATCGCGCACCACCGACTGCACGAGGCGATGGACGGATAAGCCGTCGTCTCCGACCTCCAAGAGGGAGTAACGGCGCAGCGCAGCCACAGCCTCGTCGAAGCGCAACGGATCGACGACCGTCGCGGCCAGTGGCGGCGGCAAGTAATGTGCCCCGTCGTGGACGACATCGCGTGGGAGCGCATCTGGCGCCAAAAAGGCACATAAGGTTAGCAAGTCGGCCCCGGCGGGCGCCGCCGCCTTGACTTGCGCGAAGGACAACAACCAAGTGCTGCGCACTGTGTCCGGATAGTCCGTGGACGGCGTCCCACGCTCCAAGAGTTGCAGGCGATGGTGGCGATACAGATCCAGGTACTCCCCAAGCGTCCTCCCGGTCGCCTCGACGTACGCAGCCGCCTGTTCGAGCGCCAGGGGCAAATAGCCCTGACGTTTTGATATAAGGGCCAAACGCGCTGAGGCGACGAACAAATTGCGGTTTGTACGGCGACACAGGTTTGGTCGATTGCGTTCTGTCAGGCAACATCACACGGCCTATGGCGGCCCGTCGCACAATATCGCCCAACCCATGGCGTCCCTCATGGCAATACAACCGAATCTGCTACGGCAACAACTTGACCATAACCCTTATATCAAAACGTCCGTCTATATTGGCAAAGGTTGACAATTTGGAGTGCTTAAGTATATCCTAGGCTTTAGTTTCGCAGGTGAAATGATATGGGCTCCTGTTGAAACGCGGGCCGTTGTTCTAATTGTTCTAGTTAGTTTAAGGAACGTAAATGAAGTACGCGCGTCCAGCGATCCTCTTAGCCCTTGCTATCGGCAGTGTGGCTAGCGCATTACCAATTCATGAGTCTTCAGTTGCAGCAGCGTCAAGCGGGCAGACGTCGATCACGCATCTTGCCTACACTGGCGCTAGCACACTCCGCTCCCAGGCCGGTAGCGGCGGTGGCACAGGCATGGGAACCTCTTTAGAGATCGGCCCACAGCCGCGACTAGATCAGCAGACTTCGCACTCGCAGAACGCAGCTCACGTCCCGGCAGCCCATGTGCCGACACCCGACGGCAACAACGTCACCAGCGCTAACCCCGGTTTTGCCGGCTTCAATGGCCTGTCGCACCGTGATCAGAGATTGGCCGGTACCGGCCGATACACCAATACCCAGTTCAGCCTGGAGCCGCCCGACCAGGGCCTCTGTGTCGGCAACGGTTTCGTTGTCGAGGGGGTCAACAACGCTTTGCAGGTCTTTACGACCTCTGGCGCGGCAGCGACCGCGCCAGCCGCCTTTAGCCAATTCTGGAATCTCAACCCGGAAGTAACTCGCAGCAACCCGCCGGTTTACGGCGACTTCATCAGCGACCCAAAGTGCTATTACGACGCCACGACACACCGCTTCTTCCTGACGGAGCTCCAGATAAGCACTGACCCCGCAACGGGCGCCTTCATGGCGCCTAGCCATGTTTTGATCGCGGTCAGCACGACGAATGATCCAACCGCTATGTGGAACAGATACAGCATCGACACGACCGACAATGGTAGTAACGGCACACCGCCCAACGCGGGCTGCCCTTGCTTCGGCGACCAGCCGCTGATCGGCGCTGATGCCAACGGCTTCTACGTCACCACCAACGAGTTCTCGCTCGCCACCTCACAGTTCAACGGCGCACAGGTCTATGCCCTGTCCAAAAGCGCCCTCGAGGCCGGTACATTGCCGCCTGTCGTCCACATCGGCAATCTGTCCCTGGCAGAGGGTGCCGCGTACTCGATCCAGCCCGCGACCGTGCCGGGGGGTGGCAGCTTTGAGACCGTGAATGGCGGCACTGAGTACTTTTTGAGCGCTCTCGATTTCAATGCTACGCGCGACAATCGTATCGCCATCTGGGCGCTGGCCAATACGAGTTCGCTCAATAGCCCTGAGCCGAGCGTTAGTCTGACGAACGCCGTCATCGGTAGCGAGGTCTACGGACAGCCGCCGGACGCGCAGCAGCGGCCGGGTCCGACGCCGCTTGCCGACTCGTTGAAAGATCATCTGGAGTTGATCGCCGGGAACGACGACCGCATGAACCAGGTCGTCTTCGCAGGCGGCAAGTTGTGGTCGGGCGTAAACACGGTCGTCAAGACCCAGAACGGGCCGACGCGTGTAGGGATCGCTTACTTCATCGTCACACCGTCATCTGCCAGCGGCCAAGCCGCAGGTACGATCGCCAACCAGGGGTATGTCGCTGTCAACCAGGAAAATGTCATGTATCCCTCTATCGGCGTTAATGCTGCGGGCAAGGGCGTGATGGCGTTTACCCTGGTCGGACCTGATTACTACCCGAGCGCAGCCTATGCGCCGATCGATGCTATCAATGGAGTCGGAGCAGTTCACATCGCGGGTGCTGGCTCCGGACCCGACGATGGCTTCACGGGGTACCGTGCCTACGGCGGTAACGGGACCGGACGATGGGGTGACTATTCGGCCGCCGTGGCCGACAGCGATGGCTCCATCTGGACCGCTGCTGAATATATCCCCAACGCACCCCGCACTATCCTCGCCAACTGGGGTACCTTCATCAGCCACGTCACTCCGTAGAGTTATCGAATCCCACGCTGTGCCAGGCCACAGGCCCGATGAAGCCCAATTATCTGAGCTTCATCGGGTCTGTGGCCTTTTGTTGACTTAATCGTCAACATGTGGTGGATTGGACTGACGTTTTGATATAAGGGGGTGCTTGCGCAAGGGGGGAGGGATAGCGTACAACAAGCCATACAGGATGAGGAGGGAGAGGGTATGGCGCGAGCACAGCAAACACGGGAGGACACGCGGCGCGTCGTCGTCAGTCGGTTAGACTGGCGCAGTGCCCAACGGGACGACGAGGCGGTGGCCCAGGCGATCCATGCGGGAGCGGGCATTGATGCCATCTATAACCTTGACGAGGCGGGCCTACTTGACGCGTTTTACCACTTTCTGGAGCAGATCGGCTTCCTCGGCCTGAGCGCGGGCCTGACGCTGCCCGGTGTCAAACGCGTCCTGCTCCCGGTGCTGCAGTTCGTGCTGCGCTCCCTGCTCAAGACGCTCTACGGGATCGCCTCGCTGAACGCGCTACCGCCGCTTTTGTTCAGCAACGTGGCGTTGATGCGGCTGATCGGCTTCAATGCGCACCAGGTCGGACAGGGCTTGACCCGGCGGGGGGACACGCGCCGCCGCCTACGCCCCAAGCGTGGGCCCCTCTCGCCGCAGTGTCTGGGCGCGCACATCTGCAAGCTGGGCGTGGAACAGTTGGCGGCGCTCTTCAACGGCACGGTGCGCCTGCTCGTGGCGCGGGGGCTGTTTCAGGGCGACCTGACGGTGGCGCTCGATGGGAGTAAAGTCCTCACGCCAGCGTCGTACCCAGGGCGCGGCTGCCTGAGCGTGACGCGGACGGCCACGGAGGCCAAGACCAAGCGGCGTGTGCGGATCGTGGAGACGCTCTTCGGCTGGAAGGTGCTCGTGCTCATCGACGTGCTCATCGACGTGCGCACGCGGCTGCCGCTGGCCATGGCGGTGGGCAAGATCCAGGATTATGAGGGGCAGTGGCTGCTCCCGCTGATCCGTCAGGCGCAAGAGAACCTGGGCACGGCGGCGCGCATCACCACAGTGGTGATTGACCGCGGCTACCTCGACGGCGAGGACCTCTGGGCGCTCGACCGCCGGGACCTCACCTTCGTGATCGTGGCCAAGGACAACATGGTGGTGACGGAGGACGCGCGCAATCTGGCCGTGGCCGGCGAGGGGCACGTCCGGGAGCGCGTCGAGGTCATCCGGCACGGGCATGGACGCACGGCGACCACAGAGAAGCGCCGGACACGCCTGGTGGGCGTGGATGCGCTGACGACCTACGACACCTACGGCGACGCGGAGCACGCACGCCAGCGCAATCGTAAGGACTTCGATGGTCACCCGATCAACGCGGTCGTGGTCCTGCGCTGGGGCGGCCGCACCTATCCCGACGGGGGCACGGTCTACCTGACCAACGGCCCGGTCGCGGACCCCTTCGTTGCTTTCGATACCTATGATTGGCGCAGTGTGATCGAGAACGGCATCTTCAAGGAAGGGAAGCAGCCCTGGCATCTGGAGCATTTCCCCCAACGGACCGAGGCGGCGGTCCTGGTGCAGTGCTACTTTACGCTGACCGTGATGGCCTTATGCACGGCCTTCCGCCTCTGCCAGGAGGCGGCGGACACCACGCCCCCGACGGCGCCTGCAGCGCTGGCTGCACGCGTTCAACGCAGGCGGCGGGGACAACCGCGCGCTTGTGCCGGCGACGTCCCGCGTGGGCGCGCGAGGGGAGGGCCGCCTGCCGGCGGACGTGGAGGCGATCGTCGGCGATGTGCTGGCCGCATGCGCGGCGGCCCCGCGCTACCGGACGGGCCTGGACGTGTACCTGCTGGTGCTCAATCGTGTGGCCGAGGCCAATCGCAGCCGTCCCCTCGCCGCACACCTCATCCCGCCTAGCCCGCGCACGATCTACCGCCGCATCGGGCAGGCGGGCGCGCCGACGATCCTGCGGCGCGTGGGCCGCTCCGAGCGCCGGGCGCGGCAACCCGTGGGCGTGGGGCCGCGGCCAGCGCGTATCCTGGAGCGGGTCGAGATCGACCACACGGTGCTCGACGTGATCCTCGTCGACGCGGACGATCGACGGCCGATCGGGCGACCCCATGTGTTCGCTACGCGAAATCCGGCCATTCGATACGATAACTGACGGCCACGCTGGGGCACCATTTCCGATGCTCATGTCGTAGTCCTTGCTGCTTGGAAAAAATAATTCGCTGATGTCGTTGTAGAGCCGATAGAAAGCAGGACGAGCATGGCGGCGGTTATCGTATCAAGTGGCCGTAAATTGAGTAGCGTTCACAACCCACCCTGACGCTGGCGCTGGACGTGTACAGCGGCTTCCCGCTGGGCTGTTACGTGGGCTTCGAGCCGCCGAGCTACCGCGCGGTGCAGAGTTGCCTGCTGCACGCCATCCTGCCCAAGTGGGATGTCGGGGCGCGGTACGGGACGGCGCACCCCTGGCCGGCCCATGGGTTGCCCGAGACGCTGGTGGTGGACAACGGCCCGGAGTTCGTCGGGCGGGATCTCAACGACGCCTGCGCGCAGCTGGGCATCAATCTGGAGCGCACGCCGGTCCGCCAGCCGTGGTACAAGGGCAGCATCGAGCGGCACTTCCGTACGCATAATACGGGGCTGGTGCATACGCTGCCGGGGCGACGGGACCGGGTGTCGGGGGCGACGATGCGGCGGGGCGAGCGTGCCTGACGCTCGACGCGTTCTGGCAGCTGCTGCATGTGTTTCTCCTGGACATATACGCCGAGCGGTTTCATAGCGGCCTGGGCGGCATCCCCGCGCGGCGGTGGGCACAGGGCCTGGCCGCCGGCGTCGTCCCCAGCCTGCCCGCGAGCGCGGAGGAGGCGCGCATCCTGCTGGGGCGCGCGACGACGCGCACCGTGCGGCGGACGGGTATTGCCTTGGAGTCCCTGCGCTATCAGGCCGCAGAGTTGGCCGCTGTGCCGCTGGGGGTAACGGTGCGGATCAAGTACGACCCGGCGGATCTGGGCGCCATTTACGCCTTCGACGCGCAGTCGCCGGGGTGCTGGTTGCACATTCCGGCGGTCGATCAGGGGTACGCCGGCGGGCTCTCCCTGTGGGCGCACCGCGTGATCCGTGCGCGTGTGCTGCGGGAACGGGGCAGCGTGGATATGGGCGCGCTCGCCGCCGCCAAGGCGCAGATCGGGGAGGTGGTCGCCCAGGAGTACGCGCGGACCGGTCAGTGACGCCGGCGGAAGGTGGCGGCTCGGTTCCTGGGGCGCGAGCGGGCAGAGCAGGGGGGCGACCACCCTCCCCTGCCCCTGCCCGACACGGGGGAGAGAGGGCCAGAGGGAGGGGCGACACCGACGCTGGGGGAGGTGGCCGCCGGCTGGGACATCGCGGCGGTGCTGGCGGAACCGGGCTGGGGGGTGGACTACGACGTACCGCGGGACGATGGGCGCGCCCCGTGGAGGTGAGGAGGTGTAGCCATGGCCGATCGCGCCCTCCGACGTCAGATTGAGGGAATTCGCGTCACGTATCCGCGGTGGCAACGCATCGTGGACGAGATCGGGCGGTGCCACGAGTGGGGGCCGGTGGCGGCCGAGCCGCCCTGTCTGCTGCTGGTGGGGCCGACGGGGGCCGGGAAGTCGACGCTGGTGGGGGCGTACGCGCGGGAACACCCGGCGGTGCTGACGGAGAGCGGGGTGACGTACCCGGTGGTGCGGGCGACGATCCCGACGCCGGCCACGATCAAGGCGCTGGCGATCGCGCTGCTGGCGGCACTGGGGGATCCGCGGGCAGCGAGTGGGACCGTCGGGTCGATGACGTACCGGTTGACGCGGTTCTTTCGGGACTGCCAGGTGGAGTTGCTGATCCTGGACGAGGTGCAGCACTTCCGGGACCGGGACAGCCGGCGGGTGCTGGAGAACGCGAGCAACTGGCTCAAGACGCTGATTAAGGAGACGGGAGTGGCATGCGTGCTGGTGGGGTTGCAAGGGGAGGCGGAAGAGGTGGTGGGGCTGAACCCGCAGTTGGCGCGGCTATTCGGGGAGCCACATGTGCTGCTGCCCTTCGCGTGGGAGGAGCGACGGCCGGAGACGGTGCGGGAGTTCGTGGCGTTCCTCACCCTCTTGGAAGGGGCGTTGCCGCTGGCGGAGCGTCCCGACTTGGCGACGCTGGGGATGGCGCGGCGACTGCACGGGGCGAGCGGGGGGGTGATGGCGTACCTGATGGAGCTGCTGCGGGGGGCGACATACCTGGCGCTGGCGGAGGGGCGTCCCACGCTGGACGCGGACGTGCTGGGGCGGGCGTTCGAGCAACGGCTGGCCAGCGTGCGCCGCGGGACCACCAACCCGTTCCGCGACGATGGTGACGGGGACGAGAGGGGATGCCGCGCCGAGCGTGAGGGACAGGCGTGAGGGGGAGACAGGGGGACGGGGACGACGAGAGCAAGGAGAGGAGACCAGTCCCGCGCCTGATCAACCGGCTGCGGCCGGCGCCGCTGGAGAGCCTGGGGAGCGTGTTGGAGCGGTTGCGGGTGGCCAACCACTACCAGGAACGGGCGTGGCTCGGTGACCTGCTGGGGCGGCATCCGGAGCGGCCAGACGTGCTGCGGCGCGCGGCAGACTACCAGACGTTGGGGGAATTAACAGGTCTGGACCGCGCGACGTTGATCGGGCTGACGCTGCACCGGTTCGCGCCGTGGTATGGGGTGGATCGGCGGTTGGGGCGGCCGCTGCCGACGGGGGTGGCCTACCTGCCGGTGCCGCTATGGCCGGACATTGGCGGGGGTGGGAACACGCGGGAGGGCGCGGCGGTGTGCGCGGCGTGCTGGGAGGAGCGGGCGGTGATCCTGCTGCCGTGGTGGTTGCATCATCTGACGGCGTGCCCGCGGCATCTGATCCTGCTGCGTCAGCGGTGCGCAGGGTGTGCAGCGCCGCTGCGGCTGGTGGCGGGGCAGGGGGGCTGCGGCCACTGCGGTGCCGTGATCGCGGCGATGGCGCGTCGCACCATCGCGGGTAACGCAGATGCGGTGGAACTAAGCAGGCTGCTGTGGGGCGCGACGGGATGCGGGGAGGCTGCATCTCAGTCGGAGGAAGTGACGCTGGTGGCGGAGCACCCGCTGCCGCTGCAGAGGCTGGGGACGGCGGCACTGCTGCGGGGCCTGTGGGAGGGCGCGCAGGCGCTGGTGGCGGGGGACGGGGGGCCACGGCTGCAGCGGCGGGAGATCGGGGAGGTGCATGAGGCGCTGGTGGGGGCGTGGAAGCTGGCGGATGCCCGGTGGTGCCCTGTCTGAGAGAAAGGGAGGCCGTGTGGCGCAGGTGGGACGCACAACGGCGCATCGTGTCGCGTCGGCTCAACCTTTATGACACAGCGGCTCAACCTTTGTGGCAAGAACCTCAACCTTTATGACAACGTACAGCCAGGAGTGGCTGCAGCAAGCGATCGTGTCGGGGTTTATCGCCACGGCGGTGGCGGCCGTCGTGTTAGTTGGCGCGTACGTCGCCGCGCAAGGCTTGAGCCAGTCGTACACGCCGGGGACCACGAACACGGTCGTGCACTGGTTCTATAACCTGACGCACAACCGCGCCACGACCGCGGCCAAGGACTCGCTCTATGGCGCCCTACTGCTACACATGGCGTTCGGCCTGTGCTGGGCCTGTATCTACGCCTACTACGCCGAGGCCGCCCTCACGGACCCGGGGTGGCGCAAAGGGGTGATCTTCTCGCTGGGACCGTGGCTGCTCTCGGTCGTCGTGCTGCTGCCCCTGCTTGGTGGCGGCTTTTTGGGTTTTGGGTTAGGGGCGGGGCCGCTGCCGATCATCGGCAACTTCGTGCTAAACGCCGTCTATGGCGTCGTCCTGGGCACGATCTATGGGCTTAGCGCCAGCGGCGGAGCGAACGCAAATGGTCTCGAACTCAAGCGCGACAACACCGCCGAGCGTGGGGCCGCGCTCGGCATCATGGCCGGGGCCGTCGTCGGCGGCATCGCCGGCCTGGGCATCAGTCTGTTCGCCGGGGCGGCCGACGGCGTCATCACGGGTCCTTTGCAGTTGTTCCTGTTTGGGGCCGTGCTCGGCGCGGTCGGCGGCGCCCTGCTTGGGTCGATGTCGGGGCTGACCCACATCGCCAAATGAGTCGTGAGCCGTGAGTCCTACTCTGTGGTGCTAACACGACGTTGGTGACGTCCACAATCGCCAGTCACAGTGACCAGGTAGCATCGTCCCTACCGATGATTGTGCGGTTTACCGCGCCTCACGACCAATTACTATGTCCGGGCGCTGAACCGGGAAAATGGCATCACGCCAAAGTAGTGTTAGGACGGGCGACCCCTACGGGTCTACCCGCGCATAACAGGGTCAATCGTGGTTCTCATCCGCTGTCCTGGCTGCCACGCTCATCCATCGTGATGCCCGGATGAGCGTGGCAGCCAGGACAGGGGTCCTCACGGACGACACACTGGTGGGCCATCTGAAGACCCTGCGTGGCCACCCAGACTGGCGCGTCTTTGTCTTTGAGGGACCGACGATGCACCGTGGCGGGCGAGGTGGCGTTGATCTACAAGCCGACCAACGCATGGTACGTCCTGCTTTGACGAAAGTACGGCGCTGGTGAGGCACACCATGGCACCGCACGTCGTCAGGGTAAGGCCGCTGATCCTCGACCGATTTGCGATTGGACATGAGGCCGTCTACACGCTCAATACGCTGGCCTGGCTCGTCACATGAGTGAGCAGCATGAGGAGATTGTTTAAGTCGAACGGCTTCGGCAACACGGCATAGCCGTTCCCCCGGAAGGAGTCCGCACACTCCTCCAGTGCGTCGCTAGCGGCGGAGCACACGATGACCGGGGTCGCGCGCAGCGCCGGGTCGCGCCGGAAGCGACCTAGCATCTCCCACCCAACGTCAGGGCGCTCCGTGTGGATGTCCAACACGATGGCGTGGGGCGCAAAGGCGCGGACCCGCTCGTAGCCAGCCATCCCGTCGGGAAAGGTCTCAGGCTCGTAGTCCTCCTCGCGTAACAGTTCGTGCAGCATGGCAAGGAAGACGGGCTCGTCGTCGATGACCGCGATGCGCGGGGACATAGTACCTCCTCTCCGTTAGCGTCCGTGGGAGTGTAACACGGTTGTGCCACCACGACTATAGCACGCCCAGGACAACGAGCGCCCACTGCTGGTATGCTTCCTGCGCTTTACCATCGCTACGACCTGATGCACACTGCTGTCGCATCAACCCATAACGACGTGTCACAGCGTGGAAGGAAAGCGACGGATGGGCACGCGTCTATTGTACCTTATCCTCATCGTGAGTTCACAGTCAGACCGGCTCAGCGTGCGCCATCGCGTCATCCGACAAGCGGGGTATCACGCCTTGCCCACCCCTAGCGTGGCCCATGCCGTGGCCTTGGCCCACAAAGCGCGCCCCTCCGTGGTGCTCACGGACATCGCCCTCGACGACGGACGCGCGTTGTCTTTGGTCCGGGCGCTGCGCGGCCATGAGGCCTTGCGCCAAGTCCCGGTGATCCTCCTCGGCATCCCCCTGCCGGACGAAGAGGAGCACCTCACACAGGACCCCCACATACACGTCTACCACGACGCCAACGAGGCGACGCTGCTGACCTTGGTAGACAATCTCCTGGTCGCGTAGCGCGACGCGCGGACGATGTAGGTCGCACGCGCCGATCAGGTCGCCCCCTGTGCGAGAGTGCGTCATTGACATTGATCTCCAATTAGGGCCACGTATAACGGCTCACAGCGCCCGGTCTCGAGGCATCTCCGCAAGAGTAACGTGCCGTGGGGCCGGCATTTCAGAGATGGCGATAGGGTTGTCTATATCCGTCCGAGAGATCCTCAATGTCAATGACGCACTCTCCCCTGTGCTGGCTACACGCCGCATCCGTACAGCGATTATCGCATCGTTATTGTACGGATGCGGCGTGTAGCCAGCACAGGTACATCGGGAGGGCGCCACCGAGCGTGACCAGCACGAGGATAAGCGTGGCGACGGGGGAGAGGACGCCGGCGGCGAGGGCCGCGATACCCGGCGCGTAGCCCAGCGAGGAGAAGTAGTCGACACCGGTCAGGCACATCACCCGCCACCAGGGGTGCTGGTGAGGGGTGGCCTTCTCGTAGGGACCCTCGCGCTGCGCGGGCGCGTACCCGTGTAGCAACCAGCGCTTAAAGCGGCCCTCCGGCCGGCGGCGCGCGCTATCCGATGAGACCAATTGATCCCTCCTCAATACGCGGTGTCCGTGGGAGTATGGTCCACGCGAGGAGTACATAGCAAGCCGAGAACCAGGGCGAGCGCATCGGCGCGATGTCTAATTCCCGTGGCGCCATGAGGGCGGTGATCGCGCTCCTACCGTCCGCCGCGGGGTGCGCGCGGCCAGACGTGCGACGTGGGCAATGGTGGCTGTGGTGTTGGCGTCGTCACCAGCACGTCGGCTGCGGCGACGCGGAGCCAGGAGTGTGGGTAGAGGTGACGCATGTTCCTACTTGTGCCGTGTCGTGAACGTGCGCGGGCTGCCCGTGCGGAGGCGATCCGGCGACCCAGGCTTGGCGGCCGGACGCCACGGCCGTGCCACGCCGGAGCCGTGCGCGTCCGTGGGCTTCTTGTCAGCGGACGGCGCCGACTTGTTGTCGCCGGAGGGGAGGTAGAGCAGGGCGAGGGGGCCGAAGACGAGCGCGCCGACGAGGGGCGCCCAGAGCGCCGGCGTGCCGCCCAGCTCCATCGCCAGGGCGATGGCGGGGTTGAGCACGCCGCGCGTGGTGAGCAGGCCGGCGAGCAGGGCCGCGCCGATGGCGACCCCGCTCCCGCTCTTGGGCACAAACTTGGTGGAGACCGCGAGCACGGTGAGCACCAGGAAGCCGACGCCGAGGACCTCGCCGGCAGGGGGCGCGGCGGCGTAAGGCGGGAGCGGGGCGACGAGGGGGGCGAGCAGACGGGCGAGGGCGGCCCCAACGAGCTGCGCGACGAGGTAGAGGACGCCGACAATGGGGGGCAGGCGGCGGGTGACGACGAGGCCGAGCGTGACGGCGGGATTGACGTTGCAGCCGGAGATGTCGCCGAGCGCGTAGACGAAGGCGGCGAGGGTCAGGCCGACGGCGAGGGCGGTGTAGGGGGCGGGCGTGAGCAGGGCGGCGAGGGCCAGGAAGAAGGTGCCGACAAGTTCGGCCAGGCCGGCTTGCCACGTCGTCCGCTTGCGTAGATCGCCCATCGCGCTGCTCCTTCGTCTGGGTGGAAGGCGGGCTTTGCGGCCCGCGCGCCCGCCCAACATGAGCGGTGCGGGGTGTCTAACGCAGGGTCCATACCACACAGGGCCTGATCGTGGTGGCGACGATGCCAGGGGCGTCGTCGCCACGTGTGAACGCTGGCGCGCGATGACCATTGTCGCCTGACCGGCGCACGACCGTCCCGCGCATCCCTGGTCCCTGGGCGCCGCGGCGCATTTTGCCCCGTAAGGATACGGAGCTTTGCGCATCATTGCTATAAACGGGCGCGTGTGGGACGCGCCGGCGCGCACAAAGGGGGCGAGCGGATGACAGACGCGGGGATGGCGTGGCCGCCGGTGCGGGCGGCGCGGGGGACGGTGCTGGTGGTAGATAACGGGCGGACGCTGACCGGGGAGATCGGGCCGGCGCTGGAGGGCGCGGGGTATCGGGTGCTGGCGGCGACGCCGCTGGAGGCGCTGGGGATGGCGCACGAGGTGCAGCCGGATGTGGTGGTGCTCGACGCGACGGGACCGGAGCACGCGCGCGCCGCGGGCGCGCTGGCGCGGCGGTTGCGGGGGCTGCGGCCAACGGCGCTGATCCCGCTGGTGGCGCTGGCGACCCAGGGGCGACCGACGGCGGCGCTGCCGGTGAATGAGGTGGTCCCACCACCGGGTGCGGGGGGCGAGGTGGTCGCGCGGGTGGCGCGCTGGCTGCCGGCGGCGTGAACCCCAGTGGCGGCGCTCGTGGACGAGGGGGCGTCGCGCACAGCCCGCGCGCGACGCCTCTGATAAGGCCAGGGGAAGGTGGCGGCACAGCCCAAAACCGGCGCCCTCATGTCCCTACGTAGATAGAGACGCGCGGACAGCGCATCCCTTGCAGGAGGTAGACCAGGGACGCGCGCTGTCAGCCTTACACGCGCACAATGAGGACGATGAACAGGGCGACGCGGGCGACGCAGGTGAGCACGAGCGCGGTAAGAACCAGGAACGTCATAATCGTCTCTCTGAGGGGCGACGCGCCGGCGGCGATGTCGAGGTGCGCCACCTCCGCCGCGGCACTCACACGGCGTCCATAAGGGTGGCGCGCACGCTGACGAACGGTGCGGTGACGCTGACGAACGGTGCGGTGACGCGTGTGACGTTGACGCCCTACATCTCCTTCGATGACGTGCCGAGGTCGTCCAGGGCGCGGCGGAGGCGGGCTTTGGCCTCGCGGGCGACGATCGCGAGGGCCGTGTTGTCGCCGGCGGCGGCCAGCGCGACTTCGGGGTCGAGGACCTCGACGCCGCTGGCGCCGTCGCCGGTGGCGTAGACGATCACGGCGCAGGGGAGGAGCAGGCCGACGCCCAGGTCGGCCCGCAACGCGCGATGGGCCAGGGTGGAGATACACGCGTGCAGGATGATATAGGGGCGAAAGTCCGCGCCCAGCCCCTCGTTGAGCAGCGCCGTGACGTCGATCGCGGTGAGGACATTGAAGCCGTGGCGGCGCAGGGCGGCGCGGATGCCCTCAACGGCCTGCGGATATGGCAGGGCGAGGGTCACGCCGAAGGCGTACGGCCGTGGCGGCGGCGGGTAGGTCTTCACAGGCGCCACACGCCGCTTCCCACGGCGCACAGGGCGCTGCTCGTGTGTGTCGTGCCCATTACGTGTTCTTGAGGACCACCACAGCCACCAGCCCATCGGTGGCGAAGCGGTCGCCGCCGCCGTTGACGGCGGTGGTGGTCCGGCCCCTGCCCGGCTCCAGCACGACGACTGTGACGAGGCCGGCCTTGCGCAGGAGATCGACGATCAGGGTGCGCGCGGCGTCGAGGTTCCCGTCGATCCGGTGCGTCGTCCCCTTGGGCAGGCCCTTCGTCGTGCGCAGCACCTTGATGGCGATGTCGCGCGAGGCGTCGCCCACGAACAGGTCCAGGCCCGTTTTGCTATCGCGGCGCGTCGTGTCCCAGAAACGGGCGTGGTCGCGCTGGGCCACACTGCCGCGCTCGTGCTCGACGGCAAAGTCCTCGGGGCGGCCGAACAGGTAGAGGTTGCTCACGGGCGCCGTCGGATAGGAGCGATGGGCGACGGCGGCCTCGGCCAGGCGCGCGTCGTCGCGCGGCGAGAGCGGGTCGGCCTGCCGCCAGCCAATGGTGGTGAAGGCGGCGACGATGCCGTGCTGTGTGCCCTCGAACGCGATGTTGATGGGGTCGCCCAGGACCTTCTTCTTGAGGTTGGCGTAGGTGCGCACGGGCAGGCCGTTCCAGTCCGGCGCGACGTGCGCGGTCGAAACGCCGGGTCCGGCCGTCGGCACGGCGGACCCCGCTTGGAGGGTCGCGGTCACGGCCGGGGTGGGGCTACGCGGCGCGGGCGTCGCCGTCGCGGCGACGGCCGAACGGGAGGTCGGCGCCTCGCCGGGGACGGCGGTGATCAACGCGAGGGGTAGGGCGATCAGGGGCAGGGTCAGGCGAACGCGCATAGGGTAGCCTCCTAACAAGAGCGGTGAGTCGTCGCCGCGCCCGCGGGGAGCGCGACAGCCGGGGCGGACGGGCAGGGGAGGGGAACCGTGGCCGTGCACCTCCCGGTCCGCTCTATCGCCGCGTCCTATCCCGCGCGACAGAGCAGGGAGGGCTCGGCACGACACCCGCGCCCTCGGTGGGATGGGGGGAACGCGGGCGGTGTTAGGCGGCGGAGGGGAGCGGCGCAGCCACGTCTTTGATCGTGCCGACGCCGTTGCTGCTAGCCGTGCTGTTGATGGAGGTGGTGGCGTCGTTCAGGCTCTGGAAGTCGGATGCGCTGCCCTGGCCCTTGGCGAACTTGCCGCGGATACCATCCATGGTCGTGGAGAGCGACGCGAAAGGCGCGGCGAGGAGCTGCAAGGTCTTGCTGTTACTGGTCTTGGCGATCCCGTAGGCGACTTTGGCCTCATGGATGGCGAGGACGAGCGCGACGGCGGCCACGGCGAGGTGACGGATACGCCCCGACGACCCGGCGGCGAAGTAGCCCTGCTTGTAGCGGCCGTACTCGTGGTGGATGACAAAGAACGCGACGCCGGCGTGCGCCAGGAAGCGCGTCTTGTCGAAGAGCGCGGGATGCGTGTTGGTGACGCTGGCGACAGGAACGGTCGCGACGGCGGCATGAGCACGGCCCACGGCCGACGGAGCGGCAACGCTTGTCAGGAGCGCAACAACGAGGCTAAGGATAATGAGCGTGCTTTTCATGACGGCGGTGTTCTCTCTCTGCTTCGATGATAATAAGTGCGATGTCCGCACCGTCGTCCCTAATGCATGGCGCATGCCAAAGAGTCCACCCCGCCTTCATCTTTTGCTGACGCAGACGGCCCCCCTCCCTCGTGCGGACAGGGGCACATGGGCGGGGTGAGAGGACGAGGGATGAGCCGTACTCCCACAGGCCGCGCGGGCGCACGTCCATTCTACGCGTCGTCGCGCGACGTGGCCGTCCTTATGATCTGGCCGGCAGGGGGATCGAGATATCGTGGTAGAGGTAGCCATTGCTCGTGGCGGTCTTGCCGAAGGAGTCCGCCGTCCCGTACATGCTCTGGAAAGACCCCGTGTCAAAGGCGCCACCGGCAAGGTTGCCCTGCTGCCCACGCAACTTGGCGAGCACCGTGTTGAGCGGGGCGGCGAGCTTGTGCAACGTCGTACTGCTACTGCCGTTGGCGGTGGTATAGGCCGCGTGGAGGCGGTTATAGGCGATGGCGAGGACCGCCCCGGCCGCGATGATGTGACGGAGACGGCCGTCCGCCCCCTTGGCGTACAGACCACGTTTGTAGTTCTTATTAGACGTGGTGGATGCAGAAGTAGGCCACGCCCAGGTCGACGACGAAGCGCGTCTTGTCGAAGAATGCGGGGTGCGTGTTGGTAGCGCTAGCGACATGTACAGCGGCAACGGCCGCGGCGGCATGGGCGCTGCCCGCGAACGAGGGCCTGACCACGCCCATCAGGAGCACGGCCACGAGACTAAGGACAATGAGCGTGCTTGTCATGACGACGAATTCCTCTCCAATTAGATGATGAGTCCACAGGTAACGCGTCTCTCTTCTCCATCAAGTTGCGCGCCACACGGCCATCCCTGTCCCACCCCCTCGCCAATAGGTAGGGGGCAGCGTGGCGCACCCATTGCATACTATAGCCAGGCGGCATGAATAACGCGTGAACAGTCGGCGTCCCTCATGGACACATCTATCCGTGTCCCGTGGATTTGTGCCAGCTGACAAGATAAGGGGAGGAGCGCCGGACGGGGCTGTGACCGAGAGGAGAGGGGGTACCATGGAGGATAAGCCGCGGAGGTGGCGCGATAGTCTCGTGTGCTGGGCCACTATTGCCCTCGGCCTCGTCGTGCTGCTACTCATTCAAGAGCGGTCCTCATCTCTTTTCCAGATTGTCGTCTCGGGCGTGGTTCTGGGCGCTGTGTACCTGGTGGGGCGCTATCGCGCGCTTCTCTAACTCAGCCGACATCCGGCGCACATCCACACCATCTCTTCCCTAAGAACGACGAGATGGGGCAGGGCGAGCGACAAGCGGCCCGTCAGGCGGTGGGGCTGGCCAGTGTTTCCGCCTCAGTCCATGCACCCGATGGAGGGGGCGAGCGCGGTCAGGGCCGCCGTGCGCGGCTATAGGCGTCTGCCTGTGCCCACAACAGACGGAGCGCACGCGCGACCCAACGCTGTTCGGGGGCACAAGTGCGCGGCATGTGGTCGCTGTAGAGCGCGAGCGTGAATTGGACGTTGTGGTACGTCTCGCCGGCCAGCAGCGTGCAATGGGTCGGCGTGACATAGCCGCGCGCCCAGGCCGTCGGGGCGACGGTCGCGCGGCCCCCGAGCGGGAGTAGGGGTAGGACGTTACCGCCATCGCCGCGCACGCTCGCGGCGTGGGCCTGGGCGTTGTGCCGCGCGGCCAGCGCCCTCGTTGGCCAGACCGTCGCGTCGAGGAACGCGCCGGCCGGCGCCAGCCCGAGGGGGACGACGCCCCAGCGGTAGTCCGTGTCGCCCCGCGCATCGCGCCCGACGATGGAGGTATGCGGCCCGTCGGGGGCGGCGGGGCCGGATCGGCCGAGCGAGGCGGTGCGCCAAACCGCGGGGGCAGGGTGGAGCGTGCGGGCCTGATCGCCGGGCGACACGCCGAGGGCCAGCGCCGACGCGAGGAGAGGCAACGCCCACACGCCCCAGCTCTGTCCCATGCCCACTCCTTGTCCTCCTCCCTCTGGTCTGATGGCCGCCCGCTAGGGGTGCGCGCCTGGGTGCATGCCCGCACCGCCCTCCCTTGCGGGGACGATACAGGGCCGCGCGCAGCGGCGCCATAGCCTTTTCGGTGGGCGCCACGCTCGCGCGGCCCAGGGTCTCTCGACGGCGCTGTGCGTGAAGGCTCTAGATGGAACCGATGTCCTATTATACATGGTGCAGGCGGATGGCCGCAGTGGCGGCGTCGCCGGCGAGCGGGCGCGCCGTGCGGCGGATGGGAGGAGGATGAGGGAGCGAAGGCGGATGGCATCAGGCGTCATCTGACGTGCTACTGGTGGCGACGGCGTTTCCAGGGTCGCCTGCACGTAGAAGTGGGCGAAGAGTTGGCGTGGTCAGGGACGCAATCCGACGTCGCTACCACTAGCATGTCAGGTGACGCCTTCCCGCCGGGGGCGGGATGCCCACCCGTGGCGCACCTGAGCACGGCGGACAGGGGCCGACGGACCTGGCCTATCGCACCTCGTCCTGACCCTCTAGCGCCGCCAGTGCGTCGCGCGCGGCCGTGGCGCGCCGCTGATCGTCCGCGAGCGTGCGCAGCACGTCGAGGAGGCGTTGCGCGGCTTCGTAGGCCATCTCGTCGCCCGCGTCGTGCGCGCGCTCGTCCAACCAGTCGATGATCTGGTGCAGCAGGGACTGCTGCCGCGCGTTGGCCGCGATCCACTCCTGGAGCACACGGCGCGCGAGGGCGTCCCGCTGCTCATGCGGGCGGGTGTCATCCATTCAGCACGAGGCGTCTCAGAATGTTAGCACGAGGCGTCTCAGAATGGGATCTCGTCCATATCGCTGACGGGCGCTGACGCGGGCGTACGCTGACGACCATACGCGGGCGTCGCATCGTCGCCGCCGTCGGTCTCCGCGCCCCGGTCGCCGGCCTTATCAAGCATGCGCATCTCGCGGGCGCGTACCTCCAGGCTTTGCCGCACCTGGCCCTCGCGGTTGGTGTACTCGTTCTGCGCGAGCGCGCCCTCGATGTAGACGTAGCTGCCCTTGTGCAAATACTGCTGACAGGTGTCGGCGAGCTTGCCGAACGCGCTGACGCGGAACCAGGTCGTCACGTCGCCGTTCTTGCCGCGCTCGGTCGTGGCCACGCTGAACGTCGCCACGTTGTCGCCGCTCGGGAGCAGGCGTGTCTCGGGATCGCGGCCCAGGTTCCCGATGATGATGAGCTTGTTGTAACTGCCGGCCATGTGTCTTTTCTCCGTCACGCTCGTCGTTGTCCTACAGGGTCACAGGACGTGTGTCTCCTAGCCTCAGTATAGAACAAGCGTCCGTCGTACACAGTGCGGTTGTCCGACGTCCGGCGATCCGTTTATGTCGCTAGCGTCAGCACACGGCCTGACGTCGGCGACATGACGCCGCATCACACCGTCCAGCGCGTGATCTTGACGCCTTCGTCCGAGCTTGGGCCGTCACCTGCTCCTCCGCGAGACCGGCCCGTTGCGCCCGGCACGGGGCGCCATCAGCCACGTCGATGGAAACGGCGGCTGCGTCGACGAGCCCCGCGGTCAGGTCTATCGTCGCCACCATGTGCCGGCATGCAGGAGTCGGACGCGCATCCCGGTCACCGTCGTGGAGGACAATTGTGGCGAGATACGGTCACCTCCCACCGCTCCACAGGCTCGTCGCGCGCGCGACCTTTTCCTCTTGCTCACCAGAATGCTTATCGTGTGACGGAGAATCTGTCCGTCTTTGAGTCACGGCGCAAGAGATCGTACAGTTGCTCCGTCATGACCCACCCTTGGCACGATAAATGCGTTATATCACGATAGGTCGCGATATATCTTTGGCGACCCGACGCAGCAGTCGTGCGGCGTCAGACAGCGACATGTTGGAGACAAAGGAGACGGATCATGGATCTCATCATAGCGGCGGCGGGTATCAATTATGGCGCCGGCCTCATCGGCTGGCTGATCATCGGCGCACTCGCCGGCGCCCTGGCCGGGACGGTGATGAAGGGCGGGGGCTACGGCATCGTCGGCGACATCATCGTCGGTATTGTCGGCGCGCTGCTCGGCGGATTCCTCCTGAGCCTGCTGGGCCTGGGGGCGAACGGGTTGATCGGCACGCTGCTCACCGCGTTCATCGGCGCCTGCATCCTCATTGCCATCCTGCGCGCCGTGAGCGGGGGGCGCTCGCGGGCCGCGTGAGGCGTGCGTTGACACCATGCCATCGGCGCACCAACACGCCTATCCTCATCCTACCCACGCGGGCGACCGGCGTCACCCGCAGCCACACCGGACCGCGGGTGACGCCGTACGCCCTCACACATCATGGAGAAAACAATGCGACCCCTCGGACGTCTCGTCGGATCACGCGTCCCCCTGCGACGCGCTTTCTCACCCCTCTACCGCGCACGCCTCGCGTGGCGTCTCCCAACCCTGACGCGTCTCGCGCTGCGGCTCTTGCGCGACCCCCGCGTGCCGCGCCCGGCCAAGGTCGCCACGCTCGGCGCGATTGGGCTGGTGCTCTCGCCCGTCAACCTCCCCGGTTGGGTGCCGGTCGTCGGGCAAGCCGCCGACCTGCTGGTGATCACCACCGTCCTCGACGTCTTCATCCGCACAGCTCCGCGCATGGTGGTGCGGGAGCACGTCGCCGCGCTCGGGCTGCGGCACCGGTTCACGGTCTGACCCCTTGTCTCGTTCCTGACGCCGCACATTGGTGCGAGCGGTGGCACGATGACGGGGTTCCTCGCCAAGGCGCAGCTGGATGCCGGTAGAACGGGACGGCCACATGGTCGTCCCGTTCGTGGTTGGATAGCCAGATGACCGCACTGCTATCCGTGTCCGTCATATCTATGAGCGCACAGCGTACCGGAAGGGCGAAACGGTCACGTTCTCTGCGGTGATCCCCCACGGCGCTTGCTCACGCGTACCGCAGGCTCGCGACACGATCCCGTCCATACTCCACCTGAGTGATGACCCAGGCATGAGACGTGCTTTGTAGCGTGCCGACGTTGATGGGAGGACATCACGTCATGACCGATAGAACCACGGTAAGGAGCTGAACACATGCGTTGGATATTGACGGTGTTAGCCGTTGCGACAGGCGTTTGGTACGTGCGGAACCGGCAGCGGGGTGGGCAGGTGCAGCAGACCGTCCAGGATGAGGCAGCCCCGTTCGCGCCCGATCAGGTGCGAAGCGTGGCGACGACCGTGGCAGCAGCCGCACGACAGGCTGTTAGCGCCGTGCAGACGCGCGCGTCCGGGGGGGCGAAACGTGTCCCTTCGACACCTGACCGCAGCGAGGGTCCAACGACGGGTATGGCGCAGCCGCCTATGCTCGATCACACCGACGCTCTCGGTCGGACGAGTGGCGCCTACATCGGGAACACGAAAACGCGCATCTTCCACCGCGCCGATTCCGATCACCTCCCGGCGGAGGAACACCGCGTCTACTTTGCTTCTGCGGCGGAAGCGCACGACGCCGCGTTCGAGCCCGCGCAGAACGAGGGATTGGAGACGACGGAGAGCTAGGTTGACTCTTGTGCTGGCTCATCCATTGGGTCCATGGATGAGTCCAGTAGCCAGCACAGGAGCGGTGAGGAGGGCGATCAGGAGGCAGCTCCCACGCGGGGTGTCCGGTCCCCGTCCCCCCGTCCGCCCGCGCCGTGACGCCCAGCGGCGGCCCCCCGCGCTGCGGTATGCTGACAGGTATGCTGCACCATGCGACGCCGGGATGCCCGGCCCTATGAGCGATCCGCGGCGCGTGCCGCGCGTGGCCTTCTCGCGCGAGGATCGCGTCATGGGCGCGCTCCTGCTGCTTGTCCCCGCGACGTTGCTCGCCGCTGCCCTGCGCACGCCGGCCTGGCTCCAGTTCTTCCTCTCCGTGGGCGCTGTGATCCCGCTCGCCGCGTTCATCGGCACGGCGACCGAGGTCCTCGCCGACCGCCTCGGCGGCAAAGTGGGCGGCCTGCTCAACGCCACCTTCGGCAACGCGCCCGATCTCCTGGTCGGTGTGTTCGGGGTGCAGAAGGGCCTCATCCCGCTGGTCAAGGCGACCCTGATCGGCGCGCTCATCAGCAACTCGGCCCTGATCATGGGCCTCTGTTATGTCGTCGCCGGCCTGAGCTACGGCCGCCCGCGCTTCAAGCGTGACGAGGCCGGCCACCACAGCGTGCTCATGATGCTCACCCTCGCCGCCGTGCTCTTCCCCTCCCTCGGCGCGACGTTCGGCGGGCACGCCGCGGCGCACACCATCGAGGGGATCAGCGTCGGCATCGCCGTCGTCCTGCTCCTGATCTACGCCGCCTACGTCGCCTTCGGTATCTTCGGCCTCGAGACGCTCGGCCGCCGCGCCACGCTGGCCCAGGAGACCCGCGCGCTCGTCGAGGAGGGACGGGAGCGACGAGAGGCCGTGGGGCGCTGGCCCGCCTGGTTGGGCGTGGCCGTCCTCGTCGGCGCGACCGTCGCGCTCATCCCCATCACCGATATCCTCACGGGGACCGTGACGGCGGTGACGCAGGTGCTGGGTTGGACCGATGTCTTCGTCGGCATCGTGATCGTGGCCAACGCCGGCAATGTCGCCGAGGCCTACGCCGCCATCAAGTTCGCCCGCAGCCGGCCCGGCTCCCCCGCGGACGCGCCAGGCGGCGACTCGGGCCTCGACCTCGCGCTCGGCATCGCCTCGGCCTCCTCGGTGCAAATCGCCACCTTCGTGGCGCCCGTCGTCGTGCTCTACAGCCTCTTCGCGCACCCCATGACCCTCGTGTTTAGCCCCGTGGAGATCGCTATCCTGGGCCTGCTGGTCCTCGTCTTCACCTATATCGCGCAGGACGGCGAGAGCAACTGGCTCGAGGGCGCGCAGCTCCTCGCGCTCTACGCCATGGCCGCCATCGTCTTCTTCGCCCTGCCCGTCGCCGCCTTCGCCGGCTGAGCACAGCCTTCGCCGGCTGAGCACACCGCAGCGCGCCGCGCACGGGTGCGCCGCCTCTCACCCCACATGAATGGCCGGCCGCCGCGCCGGGTCCGGCTCGGCCTGCCGCAGCACCTCGTGCGTCACCGGCGCGATATCCCCCTCCCCGAACAGGATGTATTTGGCCAGGAATTTGAGCGGGTTGCCCTCGGTCCACGCGAAGTAGATGTGCGGGCGCGTGCCTGTCGTATCGCGCAGGTGCAGCAGGACGGCGGCGATCGCATTGGGCACGGAGGCCCCCTGCGCCCGCAGCACCCGGTACCCCCCGATCTCCTCCCCCCGCACCCGCAGCACCGGCGCGAACTCCGACGCGTCGGCCACGCTCACTTCGAGGAAGAGCACCGGCTCGCCCGGCGGGATGCCGTTGACCGCCCGTTCCTCTCGCTCCTTGAGCAGGTACTCACGGGGGCTGCGGTCGTCGGGATGGTTGGCGATGAGACGGATGGTCCCCTGGGCCGCCTCGGCAATGAACGCGCGCGCGATCTCGTCCACCTCCACGCCGCTCGCGCGCAGTTCGGTCGAGCGGAACACACGCGAGACCAGCGAGACGGCAACGATCGCGACGATGAACACCGCCGCGATCTCCAGGCCCGCCGGCTGCCCGATGATGGTGCTCCCGATCGTGTAGATGAAGATGACGGAGACGACCGCGAAGAAAACAGTGGCCCCCCGCTGCCGCCGTCGGCGGGCCGCGAGCGTGACAGCGATGGTGGCCGAGGTGAGCAGCGCCAGCACGCCGGTCGCGTACGCCCCCGCCTGCGCGTCGACGCTCGCGCGGAAGATGAGGGTGACGACGACGCAGATCGCCGTCACGAGCAGCGCGAGCGGGCGCGCGGCGCGCGCCCAGTCGGGGGCCATGCCGTAGCGCGGCAGGTAGCGCGGCACGATGTTGAGCAGCCCGGCCATGGCCGAGGCGCCGGCGAACCACAGGATGCAAATGGTGCTCACGTCGTAGAGCGTCCCGAACCCATCCCCCAGGAGGCGATGCGCGAGGTAGGCGAGCGCACGGCCATTGGCCGGACCGCCCGTGCGGAAGGCCGCCTGCGGGATGAGCAGCGTCGTCACGATGCTGCTCGCAAACAAGAACAGGCTCATGATCGCGGCCGCCGCGGTGAGGAGTTTGCGCCCGTTGCGGATGCGGCCGCGCGGGTGCGTGGGGTCATCCGTGGGGTCGCCGCGCACAAGTGGCAGGACCAGGACGCCCGTCTCGAAGCCGGAGAGGCCCAGCGCGAGTTTGGGGAACAGGAGCACCGCCAGGCCGAGCATGGGCAGGGGGCTGCCATAGGTGCGCGTGAGGGTGTCCCGCCACGCGGTCACGACGTGCGGCTGCCGCGCGATCGCGGCCAGACCCGCGCCGACGACGACGAGATTGAGCGTGAGATAGACGCCGACGAGCGCGACGGCGATACCGATGGCCTCATTGAAGCCGCGCAGGAAGACCGCGCCCAGGAGCGCGATCAGGAGCAACGTCACCAGGACTTCGTGCCCGTGGAGCGCCCGCGTGTAGGGGTTTTCCCCCAGGTGCGCCGCCGCGTCCGCGGCCGAGAGCGTGATCGTGATGACGAAGCCGGTGACCACAAAGCCGATCAGGCCAAGCACGAAGAGCTTGCCCTGCCACCAGGGGAGCAGGCGTTCGAGCATGGAGATGGACCCGTCGCCGTGGGGGCTCGCCGCGGCCACGCGGCGGTACATCGGGAGGGCGCCGCCGAGCGTGACCAGCACGAGGATGAGCGTGGCGACGGGGGAGAGGACGCCGGCGGCGAGGGCCGCGATGCCCGGCGCGTAGCCCAGCGAGGAGAAGTAGTCGACACCCGTCAGGCACATCACCCGCCACCAGGGGTGCTGATGGGGCGTAGCCTTCTCGTAGGGACCCTCGCGCTTCGCGGGCGCGTAGCCCTGCAGCAACCAGCGCTTAAAGCGGCCCTCCGGCCGGCGGCGCGCGGCATCCGATGAGACCAATTAACCCCTCCTCACCACTCGTCGTCCATAGGCGGACGACCCACAGGAGGATGACATAGCAAGGTGAGAACCAGGGCGAGCGCAGCGGCGGGGCGTCTGATTCCCGTGGCGCCATGAGGGCGGTGATCGCGCTCCTGCCGTCCGCCACGGAGTGCGCGCGGCCAGACGGGCGACGTGGGCAACGGTGGCTGCGGTGTGGGCGTCGTCGCTAGCACTCCGGCTGCGGCGGCGTGGAACTGGGGGTGCGGGCAAAGGTAGCGCATGTGCCTACGTATGCCGTGTCGTGAACGTACGGGGGCTGCCCATGCGGGGACTGTCTGGCGACCCAGGCTTAGCGGCCGGACGCCACGGCCGCGCCACGCCGGAGCCGCGCCGGTCCGCGGCCTTTGTGTCGGCGGACGGGGCGGGCTTTGTGTCGCCGGAGGGGAGGTAGAGCAGGGCGAGGGGGCCGAAGACGAGCGCGCCGACGAGGGGCGCCCAGAGCGCGGGCGTGCCGCCCAGGTCCATCGCCAGGGCGATGGCGGGGTTGAGCACGCCGCGCGTGGTGAGCAGGCCGGCGAGCAGGGCCGCGCCGATGGCGACCCCGCTCCCACTCTTGGGCACGGACTTGGTGGAGACCGCGAGCACGGTGAGCACCAGGAAGCCGACGCCGAGGACCTCGCCGGCGGGGGTCGCGGCGGCGTAGGACGGGAGCGGGGCGACGAGGGGGGCGAGCAGCCGGGCGAGGGCGGCGCCGGCGAGCTGCGCGGCGAGGTAGAGGACGCCGACGACGGGGGGCAGGCGACGGGTGACGACGAGGGCGAGGGTGACGGCGGGATTGACGTTGCAGCCGGAGATGTCGCCGAGCGCGTAGACGAAGGCGGCGAGGGTCAGGCCGACGGCGAGGGCGGTGGAGGGGGTGGGCGCGAGCAGGGCGGCGAGGGCCAGGAAGAAGGTGCCGACAAGTTCGGCCAGGGCGGCTTGCCACGTCGTCCGCTTCCGTAGGTCGCCCATCGCTCTGCTCCTTCGTCTGCGTGGGAGGGCCACGGTGCGGCCCGCGCGCCCGCCCAACGGGGGCGGCCGGGGCACGCGGGGCAGGCCTGACACTCCCCGCCCCCCTGTTTTTCGCGCGGTGGGAGGGCAAAAACG
>JAABUX010002356.1_pt1 | contig 26915 bp, 27 predicted proteins | sample 5561851 | NCBI WGS metagenome assembly JAABUX01 (sample SAMN10711883, study PRJNA513361) | rock metagenome | isolation source: Antarctica rocks | place: Antarctica: Victoria Land, Richard Nunatak red sandstone | collected 2016-01-03 | reverse complement strand
CACCGCAACCTGTCTCGAAAACACCGAATCGACCTCCACACAACCGACCAGCCATCGATTCAAAGAAAGCGGTCTCTGTCAATGACGAGAGGTACTAGAACGAGGGCGCACGGAAGAGTTCACCGGTGTCCAGGGCGACCCGGATGTCGGCGGCGGCCGAGCAGATATCTCCTGGCGTGGTGAAGTGGATGCCGTTGTCGGTCAGCATGGTGTGGATCTTGTAGGGCACGGCTTTGATGAGGGCGCGAAGGAAGTCACCGGCAACCGGCCTGGTGGCGTTCTCGTGCAACTCCGTGAAGGCGAACTTCGCGGTCCGGTCGATGGCGACGATAAGGTAGAGCCTGCCCTGCTCGGTGCGGACCTCGGCGATGTCGATGTGGCAGTAGCCGAGCGGGTAGGCCTTGAACTTCTTCCTGTCGGTGCTGTCGCCGGTGACGTCGGGCAAGCGGGTTCGGCGGCAAGAGACCGCCGAAGCGTGGCGCTGCAGACAGCGATGCAGTGACAGCGGGTCAGGTGCGGGAGGATGGCCTGCAGGGCATACAGGCAGTCATCGAGCGGCAGCAGCGTGTGGCGACGACCACAACGATGGCCTCGTCCCCGACTGACAGCACGGTCGACTTCGGGTCTCTTGGCCCGGTTGGCAAGTCTGCCGCCGAGCTTCGCCGCTTCCACTTGGCGACGGTCTTGGGGTTGATGCCGTACGCCTGGCCAGTGCCCTCAAGCTCTCTTGACTATGCTGTATCGCTCGACGGTCCGCCGCAGTCGTCGTGGCGCTGCCATGCAGAACCTGGCCCATAGCGCTTGCTTCCATTCACCGGATAACAATGCACCATCAAAACCTGGGACGAAACACCTAGCCGCCGCCATCAGGGCGCGCTGGGTCTGCAAGCAGGCGCATCAGCAGCTCAAGCAGGAACTGGGACTCGGCCACTTCGAGGGCCGATCATGAACCGGACTGCACCGGCACGTGCTGATGACCTGCATCGCCTGCGCTTTTCTGCAGCACCTGCGCCTCGCCGAGCACCGCCGGGCGGGATTGGGGGAAATGCGCCTTCACGTTCCGGGACCGCCACCATCGCCAAGCCTACCCGCCCTGCGCCGCGCGATCATGGGGCGGCTGTTCGCCCATCTCACCACGCCCGTCGGATGCCCGCATTGCACACGCAGGTTCCCGCCGTCCCTTGACCCCAAAATACCCAGGTAGTGCTAGGGCCCGTTAGTGCCTGAACCATATGGCATGTTCTGCGCTTTCCCCGCTGTGAAGAGTGCGGCTAGATGCTCACGGATGCGCAGTGGACGTTGTTCGAGCCCCTGATCGAGGCGTGTCGTCCTCACGCCAAGGTTCCGCTACGCCACCTACGGCGCACCATCGGCGCGATCCTCTGGCGTCACGACAACGGTGCCAAGTGGCGGGCTCTCCTCCCAGCCGAGCACGGGCCGTGGTGGATGGCGGCGCAGACCTTCATCCGCTGGGCCCGCCTGGGCGTGTGGGAGCGCCTGCTGGCCCTGGTCCAGCAGCGCGGCCTGCAACTCGGCATGACCTTCCTCGATGGCACCAACATCCGCGCTCACCAGAAAGCGGCAGGAGCGGCCAAAAACGCGATGCTCCGGCACAACGAGATCATCGTGAGGCACTTGGCCGGTCTCGTGGCGGCTTTGGAACCAAGGCCTGCGTCCTCGCCGACAGCCTCGGTCGCGCCATAGCCTTCGTGCTGGCACCGGGACAGGCCCACGAACTGCCTCATGCGGTGCCGCTGCTCGACCGGCTGCCGCGCGTGCCGGGATGGGTCGTGACCGACCGGGGCTACAGCAGCCATGCCTTCCGCGAGCACATCCGCGACCTGGGTGCCAGGCCCGCGATCCCAGCCAGGCGGCACGAGGCGTCGGTCGCCTGTCCCGACTGGATCTATGCTGAAGGAGTGGCGTGCCGTTGCCACCCGCTACGAGAAGACCGCCAGATCCTTCATGGGCGTGCTCTGCCTCGCCGCCGCATGCGATTGGCTCAGAAACCAACGGACCCTAGCCCGCGTCCGCCGCGCGGCCCTGCTCGTCCAGCACCTTGAAATCCTCGTCCGAGAGCTGTGCCGACGCGGCCTTGATGTTGTCCGCCAGATGGTGCGGGTTGCCGGTGCCCGGGATCGGCAGCATCACCTTCGAACGCTTCAGCACCCAGGCGAGGGCAACCTGGCTCGTCGAGAGGCCGAGGCGGCTGGCGATAGCGCTGAGCTGCGAGTCGGGGGCCGCGAGCGCACCCGAGGCCAGCGGCGCCCACGGGATGAAGCCGATCCCGTTGGCCTCGCAGTAGTCGAGCACGCTCTCGTTCTTGCGGTTGACGAGATTGTACTGGCTCTGGACGGTCACCACCGGGAAATGCCCGCCGGCCGCCTCGATATCATCGATCGTCACCTCGCTGAGCCCGACATGTCGGATCAGGCCCTCCTGCTGCATCGCCGCGATGACGCCGAACTGCTCGTCGCGCGGCACTGCGGGATCGATGCGGTGCAACTGCCACAGGTCGATCCGCTCGACCTGCAGGCGACGCAGGCTCATCAGCACGCACTGCCGCAGATATTCCGGACGGCCGAGCGGACGCCAGATATTGGGGCCGTGCCGGGTCAGGCCACCCTTGGTGGCGACGATCAGGTTCTTGTAGGGGTGCAGGACGTCACGGATCAGGTCCTCGCTGACGAAGGGTCCGTAGCTGTCGGCGGTGTCGATGAAGTCGATGCCGAGCCCCGGAAGGCTCCTGAGCGTCTCGCGCGCGCCAGCGGGATCTTTCGGATCCCCCCAGATGCCGGGTCCGGTGATCCGCATCGCGCCGAAGCCGAGCCGGACGATCGGGATATCGCCGCCGATGGTGAAGCGGCCGGCGGCGCTCGCGTCATGTTGTGGCATTGCATATGTCCCCGGGCACGCGCCCCTGAATGTGGATGAGGCGACCGCCTCACAGTTCGACTTGGCGGCCGATCTCGATGAACCGATCGCGCGGCAGCGAGAACCGGTCGGGTGGCCGCACCGCGTTGCGATATAGCACGGCGAACAGCATGCGCCGCCAGCCCCACAGCTTCGGCGCGGTGAGGCTTCTGACGACGTCGTCATGCCCGGCGAAGAACATGACGTGATCGAGGTCGATGTCGCAGCCCTGCCTGCCGGCATCCTGCAGGGCCGACAGCAGGTTCGGCACCTCGACAAAGCCGAAGCGCACCTCGATGAACCAGAACCCGTCCATCACCTTGCGCACCGTGACGCGGTCCTCCGGCTGCACCCGCGCGACCGTATCGAACTTGACATACAGGGTTGCCATGCGCTCGGGCAGCGCCCCGAACAGCGCGATGTGCCGTGCCATCAGCGGAGACACCGGCCTGTCGCCGCGGCTGAGGAACACGCCATCCCCGGCCGTGCGCGGCAAGGCGCCGCTGCGCAGGTCCGCGAGCACCTTGTCGTCCCGCGCCGCCAGCGGCGCGAGGCCGGCGCGCACCAGTCCGATGCCGCGATGCCAGGTCACCATGATCGTGAACAGGATGGCGCCGAACACCAGCGGCACGAAGCCACCCTCGAGGATCTTCAGCAGATTGGCGCAGAAGAAGGCGATATCGACGAACAGGAACAGTCCGGCGACCGGGATCACCTGCGCCAGGCTCCAGTGCCAGCGCTCGCGCATCACGTCGAACAGCAGGACGGTGGTCAGCAGCATCGTCGTCGACACCGCGGTTCCGTACGCGCCTCCCAACTTGGCCGAGCTGCCGAAGCCGACCGCGATCCCGATGGTCGCGACCATCATCACCCAGTTCACCAGCGGCACGTAGATCTGCCCGTACTCGGCATCCGAGGTCTGGTGGATGATGAGGCCCGGGAACCAGCCGAGCTGCATTGCCTGGCGGGTGAGCGAGAAGGAGCCGGTTATGATCGCCTGGCTGGCGATGATCGTCGCCAACGTCGCCAGGATGACCAGCGGATAGATGCCCCAGTGCGGCACCTCCGAGAAGAACGGATTGCTGACCAGCTTCGGGTCGCGCAGCAGTTGCGCTGCCTGGCCGGCGTAGTTGAGCAGCAGCGCCGGCAGCACGATCGTGGTCCAGGCGACACGCACCGGGCGGCGGCCAAGATGTCCCATGTCGGCGTAGAGCGCCTCGCCGCCGGTCAGCGCCAGGAACACGCCGCCGAGCACGACGAAGCTGCCCCAGCCATGCGCGATCAGGAAGCGGAGGCCGAGCAGCGGGTTGAACGCGGCGATCACACCCGGGCTGCGCAGGATCGCGATCAGGCCGATGACCGCGATGATCGAGAACCAGACCAGCATGACCGGCCCGAACAGCCGGCCGAGCTTGTCGGTGCCGAACGGCTGCGCCGCGAACAGCGTCACCAGGATGGCGACCGCGAGTGGCAGCACGTAGGGCTTGAACGCGTCGGTGGCGACGTTCAGGCCCTCAAGCGCCCCGAGCACCGAGATCGCCGGCGTGATGACGCCATCCCCGTAGATCAGCGCGGCGCCGAACAGGGCTGCCGCGATGAGCAGCTTGCCCCGGCTGAACAGGCCGCCGTCGAATGATTTTTCGAGCACGGACATCAACGCCAGGATGCCGCCCTCGCCATGGTTGTCCGCGCGCATCACGACGAGGCAATACTTGATCGAGATGGTGATGATCAGCGCCCACACGATCAGCGACAGGCTGCCGAGTGCCACGCCGGCGCTGATCTTGCCGCCGGCGTCGCCGACGACGGTCTGGAACGTGTACAGCGGACTGGTGCCGAGATCGCCGTAGACGATGCCCAGGGCTGCCAGTCCGGGCCCAGCCAGCCCCTTCGCGTCCTTGCTCTGCGACATGCTGACTATCACCCTGGCGTGAAGCAACCGGTCGGGCCTGCGGCCCGGATCGGACGCGTTGTCATCAACGCGAGAGACGACCGCGTGCGGCTGGTCGTTGCCGCACGCCTTTGTCAAACCGGCAGGAGTGCCGTCATGCGCTGGCCTTGGCGCGTCCGCGCCGGCGCGGCTCGCCGAGCGTCTCGGCCTTGCGGCCCAGTCCGATCTCCTTGGCCAGGTCGCTGCGGCGCTCGGCATAGGACGGCGCCACCATCGGGTAGTCGCGCGGCAGGCCCCAGCGCTCGCGATACTGGTCGGGCGTCATGTTGTAGGAGCTCTGCAGATGCCGCTTGAGCATCTTGAGCTTCTTGCCGTCCTCCAGGCAGATGATGTAGTCCGCGAACACGCTCTTCTTGATCGGGACCGCGGGTACCGGCTTCTCCGGCGCGGCGATCTCGCTCACGCCGCCCTTCAGGCTGCTCAGCGCCTTGTAGACCTCCTGGATCAGGCTCGGCAGTGCAGCGGCTTCGACCGTGTTGTTGGACACGTGTGCGCTGACGATCTGTGCTGCGAGCTCCAGCGGCCCGACCGCGTTGTCTGTCATCGAAATAGACCTGTCATCCTTGTCTTGCGAACGTAGCCGGGTAGGATTGTTTTAACAATCGTGGTCTGTCGCCATTCAAAGCAAAAGTATTCATGCTTCGCCTGTTCGATCTCTGCTTGCGGTCTGGCTGGGGCTTGACAGCGGTCCGGCGCGGGGTCAAACGGCCGAGCCATGGAGGGCCCGATGCCACGCCTCGATATCGCCGTCCGTGGACTTTTCGCGACGCCTGTCGCGGCGGTCGCGTTGCCGGACGCATCGGCCCGCAATCTCGAGCTGTCCGCCATCATCCTGCGCCGGCGCGCGGAGACGGCGTCGATCCAGGCCTCCAATGCCGGCGGCTGGCACTCGGACCGCGAGATCGCGCAGTGGGGCGGCCCGCGCGTTACCGAACTGCTCGACCTCGCGCGCCAGGTGGCCACCCAGCTCACTGCTGACCGGCAAGGACAGAAGATCAGCCCGAAATGGACGGTGCAGGCCTGGGCCAACGTGAATGGTCCCGGTGACGGCAACATCAGCCACTACCATCCGGGCAGCTTCTGGTCCGGCACCTACTATATAGACGATGGCGGCTGCGCCGACGATCCAGCACTCGGCGGCGAGTTCGAGATGCTCGATCCGCGCGGTCCCGGTCCGGGGATGTACGCGCCGGCGCTCAAGTTCGCCGGCGAGGACGGCGCTTCCGTCGGTGCCGGCGAGACCATCCGGCCGAAGCCGGGACTGCTGTTCCTGTTCCCGTCCTGGCTGTTCCACCAGGTCAGGCCCTATCGCGGCAGCCGCCTGCGCATCTCGATCGCCTTCAACCTGGGCCTGCCGGCCCGCAGCGGCGACTGATCTTTCGTGGATGCGCCCAGCCCGGTATCGCGCCGTCAGCGGGAGATCGCATCCCTGATCCGCCAGAGCGGGCGCGTCGCGGTGGATGAACTCGCCGCGCGCTTCAAGGTCACCGCGCAGACGATCCGGCGCGACCTGACCGAACTCAGCGACGCGCGCATCATCACCCGCACGCATGGCGGCGCGGTGGTCGCTTCCGGTGTCGAGAACCTCGCCTACGACGCACGCAAGCTGGTCGCGCACGGCGCCAAGGTACGCATCGGCGAGGCGGCCGCGAAGCTGATCCCCGACCACTCCTCGTTGTTCATCAATCTCGGCACCACCACCGAGGAGGTCGGCCAGGCCATCGCGGGGCATGCCGGGCTCCTGGTCGTCACCAACAACATCAACGTCGCCAACGCCTTGTATCGCAACAGTTCGATCAACGTGGTCATCGCCGGCGGCACCATACGGGCCAGCGACGGCGGCATCGTGGGACGCATGGCGGCCGAGGTGATCCGCCAGTTCAAGGTCGACATCGCGGTCATCGGCACCTCGGCGATCGACGAGGACGGCACCCTGCTGGACTACGACATCCGCGAGGTGCAGGTATCACGCGCGATTATCGAGAACGCGCACCGGGTCGTGCTGGTCACCGACAGCAGCAAGTTCAGCCGACGGGCGCCGGTGCGGATCGGCCGCCTCGACGAGATCGACGTGCTGGTCACCGATCGCCTGCCTTCGCCGGCGATCGCGGAGATCTGCGACAGGCTGGAGATCGAGGTGATCGAGACCGGGGACCCCGAGGAGGCCTCCTATTCTCACGAGGAATGATCGTTCGATAGCTCGTTTTTTGCGCTTGCGTGATCGTTTTGTTTGCGCGCAGTATGCAGCCTGGTTACTTGCGCGACAGAACGCATGTCCGTCCGGGAGTTGACGATCGTTGGATTCGACCATTTCAGGATCGACGTACGACATCGCCATCATCGGTGGCGGCATCAATGGCTGCGGTATCGCCCGTGACGCCGCCGGCCGTGGCTGGCGGGTATTCCTGTGCGAACAGAGCGACCTCGGTTCCGGCACCTCCAGCGCGTCGACCAAGCTGGTGCATGGCGGTCTGCGCTATCTCGAGCATTACGAGTTCCGGCTGGTTCGCGAGTCGTTGCTGGAGCGCGAGGTGCTGTGGGGCATCGCGCCGCACATAATCTGGCCGCTCCGCTTCGTGTTGCCCTATCATCGCAAGTTGCGCCCGCGCTGGCTGCTGCGGCTCGGCCTGTTCCTCTACGACCATATCGGCGGCCGCAAGAAGCTGCCGCCGACCCGCAGCGTGCGTCTCGATCGCGACGAGACCGGCAAGCCGTTGAAGCCGGAATACAAGCGCGGCTTCGAGTATTCCGATTGCTGGGTCGAGGACTCGCGCCTGGTCGTGCTCAACGCGCGGGCGGCGGCGGAGCTCGGCGCCACCATCGAGCCGCGCACCCGCTGCATGTCCGCCGAACGCCATGACGGCCTGTGGCACGTCGTGCTGCGCGACGAGGCGACCGGGACCGTGCACGAGATCAGGTCGCGGATCCTGGTCAACGCGGCGGGTCCCTGGGTCGGCCGCGTGCTGCAGAACATCGTGCGCGACAACGAGCGCGCGCCGGTGCGCCTGGTGCAGGGCAGCCACATCGTGGTCCCCCGCCTTTACGATCATCCGGGCTGCTACATCTTCCAGAATGCCGACAAGCGCATCTTCTTCGTGATCCCTTACGAGCAGCACTTCACGCTGATCGGCACCACCGACCGCGACTATGCCGGCGACATCGGCTCGGTCCATGCGACCGCCGAGGAGATCGCCTATCTCTGCAAGTCCGCCTCGGAGTATCTCCGCCACCCGGTGACGCCGGAGATGGTGGTCTGGACCTATTCCGGCGTCCGGCCGCTCTACGACGAGTCCAGCGACGGCGCCGCGCAGGCCGCTACCCGCGACTACGTCCTGAAGCTGGATGCGGAGAACGGCGCGCCGCCGTTGCTGTCGGTGTTCGGCGGCAAGATCACGACCTATCGCCGTCTCGCGGAGTCGGCCCTGTCCAAGCTGGCGCCGCATCTCGCTGGCGCCGTGGGCAAGCCGGAGGGATGGACCGGACGCGTCTGCCTGCCCGGCGGCGACTTTCCGACCGATGGCTTCGACGCCCTGCTCGCGGCGACCCGCAAGCGCTATTCGTTCCTGGCCGAAACCCACGCGCGGCGCCTGCTGCGCGCCTACGGCACCTGCGTCGAGGAAATCTTGCGGGGGGCCGGAAGCATGGCCGATCTCGGCGTCCTGTTCGGAGCCGACCTCACCGAGGCGGAGTTGCGCTACCTGGTGCGGGCGGAATGGGTGCGCACGGCGGACGATGCCATCTGGCGCCGCACCAAGCTCGGCCTCAGGCTCAGCGCCGACGAGATCGTGCGCGTCGACGAGGCGCTGCTGCGCATGACCACGGAGATCGCCCCGGTCTCCAGCACGCTGAACGAGCATCTCGCATGAGCCTGGTGCTCGACCATGTCGGCCTGCGGGTCGGTCCGGACATCATCATCGACGATGTGTCGCTCAGCTTCGAGCGCGGCACCATGAACGTGCTGCTCGGACCGACGCTCGCCGGCAAGACCACGCTGATGCGGCTGATGGCCGGACTGGACAAGCTGAGCACGGGGCATATCCACGTGAACGGCAACGACGTCGCCAACGTGGCGGTGCGCAAGCGTTCCGTCGCCATGGTGTACCAGCAATTCGTCAACTATCCCTCGTTGTCGGTGTTCGAGAACATCGCCTCGCCGTTGCGCGTGGCCGGCCTGCCGCGGGCCGAGATACAGGACCGGGTGGCGGAAGCATCGCGGGTCCTGCGTCTGGATCCGTTCCTGAAGCGCCTGCCGGCGCAGCTCTCGGGTGGCCAGCAGCAGCGCGTGGCGATCGCCCGCGCCCTGGTCAAGCGGGCCGAGCTCGTGCTGCTGGACGAGCCTCTCGCCAACCTCGACTACAAGCTGCGCGAGGAACTGCGCGAGGAGCTGCCGAAACTGTTCGCCGCGAGCGGTGCGATCCTGGTCTATGCGACCACCGAGCCGACCGAGGCGCTGCTGCTTGGCGGTACCACGGCGACGCTCTGGCAGGGCCGCATCACCCAGGTCGGTCCGACGCCGATGGTCTATCGCAGGCCTGACAACATCGACGCCGCGCGCGTCTTCTCCGATCCGCCGTTGAACGAGCTTGCCGTGCGCCGGCAGGGCCATGAGGCCTTGCTCGGAGATGGAAAGCGCGTCCCGGCGGGCAGCCTGCTGCCTGATCTTCCCGATGGCTCCTATCGGCTCGGCTTTCGGGTCGAGGACGCGCAGATCGGGACGCCGTCGGGCGATGCGGCGGCCTTTGCCGGCACCGTGTCGGTTACCGAGATCAGCGGCTCCGAGAGCTTCGTGCATGTCGATCTCGGATTTGCCACCTGGGTCGCCCTGGTGCTCGGGGTGCATGACTGGGAGCCGGGTGCCGCAGCCGAGGTCCGGGTGGATCCGAGGCGGATGTTCGTGTTCGCGCCGGACGGTGTCCTCCTCGCCGCACCCAAGGCACCCGCGGATAGCGGTTTCGTTCCCCAAGCGGCACTCGCGAGCTGATCGACGGCATGGCCAGCATCACCCTCGACCACATCGCGCACGCCTACGACACGGTAGCCGGCGGCGAGAAACGCTACGCGCTCAAGCCGCTCGACTATGTCTGGCAGAACGGCCGCGCCTACGCGCTGCTCGGTCCTTCCGGCTGCGGCAAGACGACGCTGCTGAATATCATCTCGGGTCTCGTGGTGCCTTCGGACGGCAGGCTGCTGTTCGACGGCGTCGATGTCACCCGCATGGCTACCGAGAAGCGCAACATCGCGCAGGTGTTCCAGTTTCCGGTCATCTACGACACCATGACGGTGGCGCAAAACCTTGCCTTTCCGCTCAGGAACCGCGGCGTGGATCGCAAGTCGATCGACAGGCGCGTGAGCGAGATCGCCGACCTGCTCGACCTGCGGCCGGTATTGGGCAAGCGCGCACGCGGGCTGACGGCCGACGCCAAGCAGAAGATCTCGCTCGGACGCGGCCTGGTGCGGTCGGACGTCTCGGCGGTGCTGTTCGACGAGCCGCTCACCGTGATCGATCCGGCCCTGAAATGGGAACTGCGCTCGAAGCTGAAGGCGGTGCATCGCGCACTCGACATGCTGATGATCTACGTGACCCATGACCAGGTCGAGGCGCTCACCTTCGCCGACGAGGTGGTGGTGATGAATGATGGCGCCGTGCTGCAGATCGGCACGCCGACCGAGTTGTTCGACAAGCCGGCACACAGCTTCGTCGGCTACTTCATCGGCTCGCCCGGCATGAACTTCCTGCCCGCGGCCCTCGATGGTGCGCAAGCTTACGCTGGGGGCGAGAATTTCAGCCTCGGCAAGACCTACGCGGCGCCCCCGCCGGGCAAGAGCGTGAAGCTCGGCTTCCGTCCGGATTACGCCTTCCTCAGCCGCGCCGGCGGCATCCCGGTGCGTGTCCTGCAGATCGAGGACCTGGGCAGGCGGCGCCTGGCACGCGTCTCGATCGGACCGCACCAGGTGATGGTGAGCTTGCCGCAGGATGTCGCGCTGTCCGGCGACAGGGCTGGCCTCGTGATCCCGCCGGAACATATGCACATCTACGTCGACGACCACCGGGTCGATGCGGTCGGCGCCACCGCGGAGCTGCATCATGTTTGACAAGCCGTGGAACAACCGGGCGTGGCTGTTCGTCATCCCGGTCCTGGTGTTCGTGCTGTTCTCGTCGATCGTGCCGATGATGACGGTGGTGAACTATTCGGTGCAGGACACCATGGGCCAGAACCAGTTTTTCTGGAACGGTCTCACCTGGTTCCAGAACCTGCTGAATCCGAGCACCGATATCGGCGGCCGTTTCGCGGGTGCCCTGGTGCGCAACCTGATCTATTCCCTGGTCGTGCTGCTGATCGAGTTGCCGCTCGGCATCGCGGCCGCGATCTGCATACCGCGCCACGGCTGGAAGGTCGGCGCAACGCTCGTGCTGATCGCGCTGCCGCTGCTGATCCCGTACACCGTCGTCGGCACGATCTGGCAGATCTTCGCCCGGCAGGATATCGGCCTGCTCGGCGCCGCCCTGAACCGTCTCGGCATCCCCTACAACGATACCCAGGACCCAACCTCGGCATGGGCCACGATCGTCGTCATGGACGTATGGCACTGGACCGGCATGGTGGCGCTGCTGTCGTACGCGGGATTGAGGTCGATCCCCGACGCGTTCTACCAGGCGGCGCGCATCGACGGCGCCGGCCGCTGGTCGGTGTTCCGCAACATCGAGCTGCCGAAGCTGCAGAAGGTACTGGTGATCGCCGTGCTGCTGCGCTTCATGGGCAGCTTCATGATCTATACCGAGCCATCGGTGGTGACCGGCGGAGGTCCCGGCTCGGCCACCAGCTTCCTGTCGCTCGACCTGGTGAAGATCGCCCTCGGCCAGGTCGATCTCGGCAACGCCGCCGCGATGTCGTTGGTCTACAACCTGATCACGCTGTCGATCTGCTGGATCTTCTTCACCGTCATGACGCAGCTCGAGCGGCGGGGAAGTGCCTGATGCGTATCCAGGGACGCAGCATCGGAATCGTCGTCTACCTGGTCCTCCTGTTCCTGCCGATCTACTGGCTGCTGAACATGAGCTTCAAGACCAACGGCGAGATCATGTCGAGCCTGAGCTTCTGGCCGCATCAGTTCACCTGGGCCAACTACGCGCACATCTTCACCGATCCCGCGTGGTACAATGGGTTCCTGCACTCGCTGACCTATGTCATGCTCAACACCATCATTTCGGTGACGATCGCGCTGCCCGCGGCCTACGCCTTCAGCCGCTATCGGTTCATCGGCGACAAGCACCTGTTCTTCTGGCTGCTTTCCAACCTGATGGCGCCACCCGCGGTCTACGCGATGCCGTTCTTCAACCTGTATTACTCCATCGGCCTGTTCGACACGGTCTGGGCGGTGGCACTCGCGCATTGCCTGTTCAACGTGCCGTTGGCGGTCTGGATCCTGGAGGGCTTCATCTCCGGCGTGCCGCGCGAGATCGACGAGACCGCGGCCCTGGACGGCTATTCCTTTCCGCGTTTCTTCGTCAGGATCTTCCTGCCGCTGATCGCCAACGGGATCGGCGTCGCGGCCTTCTTCTGCTTCATGTTCTCCTGGATCGAGTCGCTGCTCGCGACCACGTTGACCACCGTTAATGCCAGGCCCATCGTCGCGGTGATGACCCGGGTCTACTCCGCGGCCGGGATGGACTGGGGCCTCCTGGCCGCTGCAGGCGTGCTCACCATGATCCCGGGCGGGATCGTGATCTGGTTCGTGCGCAACCACATCGCCAAGGGCTTCGCCCTTGGACGCGTCTAGGACGGATCATCATGGGCTGGATGGCTTGGACCTGGCAGACGGCTTTGTTCTTCGTCCTGATCGTGACGGTCCTTATCGTCATGACGCTGCTGGCGATCTATCGGCCGGAGACTCCGCAGCGCGGCATATTGCGGTTCCCGACCACGCGCGGCGATCGCCTGTTCGTCTCGCTGATCGGTTCGGCTTTCATCTTCATCCTGTGGATCAGGATCAGCGGCGGCGATAACGTGTATTACCCGGTCGCGGGCGCCATCCTGTATAGCGTTGCCATGTTCCGTTACGCCTGAGACCAGTAACGATTTCAACGGTAGACCGCTCGTCATGAGGCGCTCGGCACCGCAAAGGGGGAAAATATCATGAAAAGACGTGAAGTCGTGGTCGGCGGAGCGGCGGTCGCAGCCAGCTCTGCGATCTTGAAGGCGCCGGCGGTGCATGCGCAGCAGCCGTTCGATGCGGCCAGGCAGAAGGATGCCGCCAAGAAGTGGATCGATAGCGAGTTCCAGCCGTCGACCCTCAGCAAGGACCAGCAGATGGCGGAGATGGAGTGGTTCATCGACGCCGCCAAGCCGTTCGCCGGCATGACCCTCAGCACCGCGTCCGAGATCCTCAACGTCCACGAGTACGAGTCCAAGACGCTGACCAAGGCATTCGGCGAGATCACCGGCATCAAGGTCAACCACGACCTCATGGACGAGGGCCTGATCGTCGACAAGATCGAGGTCGAGATGCAGTCCGGTCATCCGATCTACGACTTCTGGATGAACGACAGCGACTTCATCGGCACGCATCCCCGCTACCGCGACATCGTCGGCGGCTCGCTGACCGACTTCATGGCCAACGAAGGCAAGGACGTCACCAACCCGACCCAGGACCTGAACGACTATATCGGACTCTCCTTCGCGACCTTCACCGACGGCAAGCTCTACCAGTTGCCCGACCAGCAGTTCGCGAACCTGTACTGGTTCCGGTATGATTGGTTCAAGCGGCCCGAGCTGAAGGCGCAGTTCAAGCAGAAGTTCGGCTACGAACTGGGCGTTCCGGTGAACTGGTCCGCCTACGAGGACATCGCCGAATTCTTCACCAACGACGTGAAGAACATCGATGGCGTCCGCGTCTACGGCCACATGGACTACGGCAAGAAGGACCCGTCGCTCGGCTGGCGCTTCACCGACGCCTGGCTCTCGATGGCGGGCGGCGGCGATCGCGGCCTGCCGAACGGCCTGCCGGTCGACGAGTGGGGCATCCGCAACGAGAACGGCCGCCCGCGCGGCTCGTCGATCACGCGCGGCGGCGACGCCAACGGTCCCGCAGCGGTCTACGCGCTGACCAAGTTCGTGGAGTGGCTCAAGAAGTACGCGCCGCCGGAAGCGGCCGGCATGGACTTTCTCGAAGCCGGACCGGTACCGGGACAGGGCCATATCGCGCAGCAGGTCTTCTGGTACACCACCTTCTCGGAATCCATGACCAAGCCGGGTTCCAAGGTGATGAACGCGGACGGCACGCCGAAGTGGCGCATGGCGCCGAGCCCGCACGGCGCCTACTGGAAGGAGGGCATGAAGCTCGGCTACCAGGACCAGGGTTGCTGGACGATGCTGAAATACGCACCGCTGGAGCGGGTCAAGGCCGGCTGGCTCTATGCGCAGTTCACCGGCTGCAAGACCCTGTCGCTCAAGAAGTCGCTGCTCAGCCAGCATCTGATCCGCGAGAGCGACATCCAGAGCCAGGCGATGACCGACCTTGCACCCAAGCTGGGCGGCCTGGTCGAGTTCTACCGCAGCCCGGCTCGCAAGCAGTGGACCCCGACCGGTGTCAACGTGCCCGACTACGGCAAGATGGCGCAGGTCTGGTGGCAGAACGTCTCCAACGCCATCGCCGGCTCGGTGACGCCGCAGCAGGCGATGGACGGCCTGGCTCACGATCAGGACGCGATCATGGCGCGCATCGAGCGGTCCGGGGTGCAGGGCGACCGCGGTCCGGTCATGAACAAGGTGCGCGATGCGGAATACTGGTACAAGAAGGCGGAGACCGACGGCAAGCTGGCGCCGCAGCGCAAGCTCGCCAACGAGAAGCCGCCCGGCCAGACCATCGACTATGACGAACTGATCAAGAGCTGGAACGTGCCGGGGTCCCGCAAGTCCTGAGGCTGGGCAGAGCCAGCACCGTCACGGGGGGAGATCCGGCGACGGGTTTCCCCTCGGTCGTTCAGCAGGAAGAATACGCAGTGCCCTCGCATATCCTGGTCATCGATCAAGGCACCACCTCGACACGCTCGATCGTCTTCGACGCGGCACTCAAGCCGATCGCGAGCGCCCAGGAAGAATTCCCCCAGATCTACCCGCATCCCGGCTGGGTCGAGCATAATCCGGAGACGCTCTGGGCTACGGCGCTCGGAACCGCACGCAGTGCCATGCAGCAATGCGGGCTGCAGGCGCAGGACATCGCGGCCCTCGGGATCGCCAACCAGCGCGAGACCACGTTGATCTGGGATCGTGCCAGCGGGCGCCCGATCTTCAATGCGATCGTCTGGCAGGATCGCCGGACCGCCGAGCGTTGCGAGGCGCTGGAGACCGAGGGACACGCTCCCCTGATCGCCGAGCGCACCGGGCTGCGGCTCGATCCGTACTTCTCCGCTACCAAGATCGGCTGGATACTCGATCAGGTGCCCGGCGCACGGGCCCAGGCCGAGGCCGGCAAGCTGGCCTTCGGGACGGTGGACAGCTTCCTGCTCTGGCGGCTGACCGGCGGGGCGGTGCACGCCATCGACGCGACCAACGCCTCGCGCACGCTGCTTTGCGACATACGCAACGGCAGTTGGGACGACGAGCTGCTGCGGCTATTCGATGTGCCGGCCGGCCTGCTCCCGGAGATCCGTGATTCCACCGGGGAGTTCGGCCACACCAGCCCCGACCTGCTCGGCGGCGCGATCGCGATCCGTGGCGTCGCCGGCGACCAGCAGGCCGCCCTGGTCGGTCAGGCCTGCTTCGAGCCGGGCACGGTCAAGGCCACCTACGGCACCGGCGGCTTCGTGCTGCTCAATATCGGTCCGGAGCCGAAGGTGTCGGCGCACCGCCTGCTGACCACGATCGCCTGGCAGCGCAAGGGCCGCCGCAGCTACGCCTTCGAGGGCTCGATCTTCTCCGCCGGCGCCAGCGTGCAGTGGTTGCGTGACGGTCTTGGCCTGGTCGAGAATTCGTCCGAGACCGGACGGCTCGCGGAGACCTCGGATCCTGCCCAGCAGGTCTATCTGGTGCCGGCCTTCACCGGTCTCGGCGCGCCGCACTGGAACAGCCGTGCCCGCGGCCTGATCACCGGCATCACCCGCGGCACCACCAAGAAGGAGATCGCGCGGGCGACGCTGGAGAGCATCGGCTACCAGACGCGCGACCTGCTGGCGGCCATGCTGGCCGACTACGGCAAGCGCACGGACGACCTGATCATCCGGGTCGATGGCGGCATGTCGGCGAGCGACTGGACCATGCAGTTCCTGGCCGACATGCTGGACGTCGATGTGGAACGGCCGGCCTACAAGGAGACCACGGCAATGGGTGCGGCCTACCTCGCCGGCCTGGACGCGGGGCTGTGTCCCGAGCCGGACGCTTTCGCCGGCGAGTGGTCCGCCCAGCGCCGCTTCCGCCCGTCCGCCGATGCCGACGAGCGCGACCGCAAGTATCGCGGCTGGCGCCGGGCGGTACGGCTGGCGATGATGCCCGACGACGACGCGCAGGAATAATGCCGCGTGCGCATCAGGTTCCGCTGCGATCCCGCGCTGATCGACATCCTCCCGCGACCGGCGCCGGCTCGCGAGTTCCTGCCCGGCTGGCTGCGTGAGATGCCGCGCCATGCCTTCTCGGACCTGCACGGCGGGGACGTCCGCACGGTCAAGCATTGTCCGCCATTCCTGGACGCCATGTCGCAGGGCTTCATGATCCCGCTGCCCTGCGACGTAACGGTGCAGGATGGCCGGCTGTCCTGGGACTGGGACATCCCGGCGCTATCGGTCGCGATGCATCCGCGCGCGCCGATCAGCTTCCACGCGCCGGCGCAGGTCGAGGGCACGCCGTTCCATCAGCCCGGACAGGTCGTCGTCAAGTTCAACAGCTTCTGGACGATCGAGCTGGAGCCTGGCTGGTCGCTGTTCGCGATGCATCCGGTCAATCGCGCCGACCTGCCGTTCCGCCTGCTCGGCGGCCTGGTCGACGCCGACCGTTTCCACGATGTCGGCATCCTGTTCCCGGCGGTGTGGCTGGACCCCGACTTCTCCGGCGTGCTGCCGCGTGGCATGCCGGTGGCGCAATGCATCCCGGTATGCCGCGAGGCACCGGTACTGGAATTCGAAGGCTTCGATGCGGCCGGGCAGCGCCGCTATGCGGACACCGCGGCGACATTGCTGAGCAGCTCGGGGCATTATCGCAAGAGCTTCCGCGCAGCGCGGTCAGCTTCGTTCGACCAGATGGCGGCGCAGGGCGGCGGGATCGAGCCACAGGGCCCCGGTTCGTCCTGACACCAGCGCCTGCGCGATCCGTCCGAAACTGTCCGCGCGCAGGCGCAAGGCCGCTGCGTAGGCATCCATCGCCTCGTCCATCCTGCCATCCTCCTGCAGGGCGACACCGAGGTTGAGGGCTGCTTCGTGGAAGTCCGGCCGTGCGTGCAGCGCCGCTTGATACCCCTGCGCTGCACCGGCATGGTCACCGCCATCCTGCCGCGCCAGCGCCAGGCTGTACCAGGCTTCGGCGAGAGACGGGTCGAGGCCGACCGCGCGCGTGAACGCGGCGACCGCGGCGTCGGGGCTGCCGCTCTCGATCAGGCACTGGCCAAGACGATGCGCCGCGGCGCCGGACGGTGGCGGCGCTCGGGCCGCGCGTCCCAGCGCCATCAGGGCCGCATCGCGATGGCCGGCCTCGTGCAGCAGTTCGCCGAGCGCCAGCCAGCCGGGGCCGTACTCGGGGAAGTGCTCGAGCTCGGGAAGCAACGACCCGGCGGCCGGATCGCCCGATCGCAGCATCCGGATGGCGCGCTGGAACAACGTTGCCGGATCGTACTGCTGCACGATCGCGATGGTAGCACCGACGTCACGATGCTGAGAAGCGCGCCGCGATGAGCAGCGGACGTGCTTGCGGCTATCGTCCCCGCTCCATAACATCGCCGTTGCAGAAGCGGTCCCGCAGAGGACTGCAACGGGAGGTCGCTATGCGTCATTTGCACCAGAATCGGGCGCACCGGTGCCGGGGCGTCGTATCCTATTCATGGCTGATCACCGGCGCGTTGCTCGCGTGCGTCGGCATCGACCAGCCCGCCTCGGCGCAGGGCGCCCGCGCGGTGCCCTCGGTAACCGGACCGATCCAGGGCACCGACGCGGCCAACCATGCCTTCGACGCGGCGGCCTACCAGGCGGTCCCGATCGACCTCGCAGCCCTCGGCTACGTCGAGAACGAGTATTTCCTGAGCGGCGTCGCAAACGTCTACCAGTATGCCGATGTCGGCGATCCGACCAACAGCGCGGTCACGGTCCTGCGCAGCGGTCCGTACACCAACCGCATCCTGGTGCGCCGGCCGAGCGATCCTGCGCGCTTCAGCGGCAATGTGATCATCGAGCTGCTGAACGCCACGAATAATTACGACCTGCCGGTGCTGTGGTCGTACGACCACGACCAGTTCATCGCGCGTGGCGACATCTGGATCGGCATCACCAGCAAGCCGGTCGCCATCGCCGGCCTCAGGCAGTTCAACCCGACGCGCTACGCAGCACTGTCGTGGGCCAACCCCGATCCGTCGCAGGACGCCAGCACCTGCCCGATGCTGTACAGCATCGTCGGGGGCGCCTCCTACGCGAGCGAGGACGGGCTGCTGTGGGACATCCTGAGCCAGACGGCGTTGCTGGTGCGCAGCCAGTCCTCCGCGAACCCGCTGCACGGCTACCAGGTGCGCGCCGTACTCGCGGCGGGCTACTCGCAGAGTGCGATCGACCTGGTGCCGTACATCAACGCGATCGAGCCGGGCATCGGCGGTCGGCCGATATTCGACGGCTACCTGGTCGGGTCGGGTTTCGGCATCCAGGCGCCGCTGAACCAGTGCAGCCCGGCGCCGGCCGGCGGCGATCCGCGCAGCATCCTGCGCTCCCGCGACGCCGCCATCGTCGCGACCCAGTCGCAGACCGACTATCGCAACGCCAGGGTGGCTTATCGCCCGGACGGCGACGCGCCCGACGATCGCTACCGCTACGAGGAGGCCGCCGGACCGGCGCACGTCGTGGTGGACCAGGTGACGTCGGCGGCGAACGCCACGGACACGCACGCCGCCGGCGGCACCACGCTGGTCGAGGACTTCACCACCTGCACGCCGAGCGGCGAACTGAGCATGTTCCCCGGCCACTACCTGCTGGACTCCGCGTTCGTCCAGCTCGAAGGCTGGGTGCGACAGGGACGGACGCCGCCGCACGCGCCGCTGATCCAGGCCACCGGCACCCCGCCGGCGCTGGTCACGACGCTGGACGCCTACGGCAACGCGCTCGGCGGCGTGCGGGCGCCCGAGCTCGACGTGCCGGTCGCGACCTATACGGAGAGCACGGGTGGCGGCAGCCTCAACTGCTCGCTCTCCGGCCATCAGGTGGATTTCAGCCGGCAGACCCTGAAGGCGCTCTATCCCAGCTCGCTCGACTATGTCGGGCGGGTCGCGGCGGATGCCATCAAGGTCTATTCGCAAGGCTTCCTGACGCCCGCGGACGCCCTGCAGGCGGCACTTGCCGCCGCGGCGCGCAGGCCCTGACCGGACCGGCCTTCCGACCGGCGGTCAGGCCGGGACGCGATGCTGCCGGATCTCGCCGGGAGCGAGATGGAAACGCCGGTGGAACGCGCGGCTGAACGCGCTCTGCGACTGGTAGCCGACCTCTAGCGCGACATCGGCGAGCGGCCGGTCGGAGCTGGACAGGCTGTGCCGGGCGAGGCCGAGCCGCAGCTCGGTCAGGAAGCCGAGTGGTGCCACCTGCGCCAGCTTGCGGAAGTCGCGGACCAGCGTCGCCCGCGAGGTGTTGGCGCTGGCCGCGATGTCGTCCAGGCTCCAGGACCGGGCCGGGTCGTTGAGCATTGCCGTCACCGCGCGCGCGGTCTGGCGCTGGCTCAGCAGGCGCAGCAGCCCGCCCTGGAGGGCGCCGCCCTGGGTCGCACTGCGCTGGAAGTGGACCCGGAGCACCATGACCAGCAGCGCGCTGGCCAGGTCGCAGCAGATCGCCCGCGTTCCGGACGCGTCGGCTTCGAGTTCCTCCCTGATCATGACGAGCAGTTCGTGCAGCCGCCTGACCGATGCGTCGTCCGCGGTTCGCAGGACGATCAGAGCCGGCAGGGCCGCCCGGGCGAGGTTGTCACGCGGCTGCTCGAAGGTGAGCCGGCCGCAGATCACCTCCGCCTCAGGCTGGTCGGTGTCGGACCTGACCTGGATCGCACGGGTGTCCCGCACGCTGATCCGGTTGGTTCCGGTTGCGCCCGATGCGGCCGACAGCCCGCGCATGACGTGCGCATCGCCATGCGGCAGCAGGGCGATGTCGCCGGCACCCAGCAGCACCGGCTGCATGCCATTCACGTCGAGCACGCAACTGCCCAGGGTCACCAGGTGGAACGGCGCCCAGCCTGTCGGTTCCGGGGCGTGCGCCGAAGTCCATGACGCACCGAACTGGCAGAGGGTCTGCAGCTCGGGACGGACGCGGAGCAGCGGCGCCAGCGCGCTCAGGGCATCCAGATCGTCATCCAGCGGCATCGGGGGCGCTCCAGAGTAGATTCCGACGGTCGACCCCGGGCATCCTAGCGGGTTTGATCCGCGTGGCCATCCGACTGAGCCGGCCAGGCATTCAACAGCCTGCGCACGACGCCTAGTTTAAGCACGTCGCCAGTTACCGCTCCGACGGCGCCAATCAAAGACGGCATGAATAGTGAATTCCTGCCGTTTCATACTTGATGGAGCGCTTTGCCTGAAGGATCGAAATGATGTCTTACCGTAATCTTATCCAGGGGCTCGTCCTCAGCGGCTTCATGGCTGCCGGCGTCGCTTCGGCCAATGCCGCAACCAGGACCGAGCATGACGTCGTGGCCGACAGGACATTCCAGGTGCGGCCAACCTTCTCGCCAACCCCCGCTGCCGCACCCGGCACGGAAGATCACGTCGTGGTCGGCAAGCGCCTCCAGGCGGTGCCGTCCGGCTCCATCAACGATCCCGCCATCGGCCCGGATGGGCTGTTTCGGAACGGCGTGATGGCGAATCTCCCCACCTATGGTTGAGCGCAAAAACATCGCAACGCGGACGCCGATCGAGCATCGGCCCGACGAACCGGGAGGACATGAAATGTCGGAGACGGAACATTATGAAATTCTCATCCTCGGCGGCGGCAAGGCCGGCAAGACCTTGGCGATGGACATGGCAAAGGCCGGACGCCGTGTCGCGCTGATCGAGCGCGGCATGATCGGCGGTTCCTGCATCAACGTCGCCTGTATCCCGACCAAGGCGCTGGTGCGCTCCGCGGAGGTCTCGCATCTCCTGCGCCACGCTGGCGCGTTCGGAAGCCAGGCCAGCACGGCTCCGGTCGACGTGGCGGCCGTCGCCGCCCGCACCGCCGACGTCGTGGGCCGCATGGTGGCGGTAAACCGGAACGCGTTCGCCGCCAGCGGCTTCGAGCTGGTGCTGGGCGAGGGTCGCTTCGTCGCACCCAGGGTCATCGAGGCATCGCTTGCCGACGGCGGCACACGGCGCCTGACCGGCGAGCGGATCTTCCTGAACCTGGGCACGGTTGCGGCGGTTCCGGATATTCCCGGACTGCACGACGCAGCCCCGATGACGCATGTCGGGGCGCTGCTGCTCGATCGCCTGCCGCGGCACCTGCTCGTGCTCGGCGGCGGCTATGTCGGGCTTGAGATGGCACAGGCCTTCCGCCGGCTGGGAAGTGCGGTGACGATCGTCGAGCGCGGGCCACAGCTCGCCGCCCGCGAGGATCCCGATGTCGCCGAAGCCGTGCAGGACCTGCTGCGCGAGGACGGGATCGACCTGGTCCTCGACGCCCAGGTGACGCAGGTCGAAGGCCGTTCGGGCGAAGCGGTCCGGCTCCGCCTCACGACCGCCGGCGAGATGCGCATCCTGGAGGGCAGCGACATCCTGGTCGCCGCCGGCCGCATCCCGCAGACGGCCGGGATCGGGCTGGAGATCGCCGGCGTGACCCTCGATGGGCGCGGCTTCATCCAGGTCGACGACCGCCTGGCGACCACGGCGGCGGGCATCTGGGCAATGGGCGAGGTGGCCGGCAGCCCGATGTTCACGCACGTCTCGCTGGACGATTATCGGGTCGCGCGGTCCGTCATCCTCGGCGGCGACCGCAATACGCGCTCGCGCCTCATTCCCTACGTGGTGTTCATCGATCCGGAGCTCGGCCGGGTCGGACTGAGCGAGACCGAGGCGCAGCGCCTGGGGCTGCCGGTGCGGGTCGCGCGGCTGCCGATGAGCGCGATCCCGCGAGCGCAGACGCTCGGGCTGACGCGGGGCTTCATGAAGGCCGTGGTGGACACCTCCAGCGATCGCATCCTCGGCTTCACCATGCTCGGTGCGCATGCGGTCGAAGTCATCGCCGTGGTCCAGGCGGCGATGTGGGGCAACTTGCCCTACACGATGCTGCGCGACGGCATCCTCGCGCATCCGACGATCGCCGAGGGACTAAACCTGCTGTTCGCCAACGTCGCGGCTACGGCCCCCCAGCCAAGGATGCCGTCATGAAGACCGCAGGATAACACGATGGAAGGCTGACGTTCGGCTCGCCGCATGTCGGCGATGTCGAGGTGCTCCGCCGCGAGCCCGCTCGTCGTCTCATTGCATCTTCGGACGGGGCCGCACGTTGCGTCATTCAACCTGACGGACGGACAAGCCGACGATGCAGCGCGCCCGCAGCCGGAAATTCGCCTGGGTCCTGTTCCTGGTCATCCTGGGAGCCTTCGGCTTCGTCATGAGGCGTTCGCGCCCCAGGCAGGCAGGCCAGGTGACGCAGGAGGCCGGCGTCCGCACGATCGCCCGCCCGGATGATCAAGCCACGGCGGCGCCGACATCCCGGCCCGCTGCCGGGCTGCAAGGCGCTGGCGGTCCGGACACGGACGGCTCGAACGCCGACAAGGCCGGTCGGCAGGCCGACAAGCCGACCGAGATCCCTGCCAAGGGCTGGTGGCAGATCGCCAAACGCGTGTTTGCCCAGATATCCGAAGACAGGATCCTCGCCGAGGCGGCCGGCGTGACGTTCTACGTCCTGCTCGCCATCTTCCCGGCCATCGCGACCCTGGTCTCGCTGTATGGACTGATCGCGGATCCGAAGACGATCTCGCAGAACCTGTCCCTCGCCTCGGGCCTGCTTCCCGGCGGCGGCATGCAGATCCTGCACGACCAGGTAACGTCGCTGACCTCCGGACCGCCGAAGGCGCTCGGCCTCGGCGTGGTGGTCGGCCTGCTGACGTCGCTGTGGAGTGCCAACGCCGGGATGAAGGCGTTGTTCGACGCGCTCAACGTGGTCTACGACGAGAAGGAGAAGCGCGGCTTCGTGCTGCGGACGGTGCTGACCCTGGCCTTCACCTTGGGCGCGCTGACCTTCGTGATCCTGGCGATGGGCGGCGTGGTGGTGCTGCCGGCGGTCCTCAACTTCATCGGGTTTGGTGCGACCGCCGACACCCTGTTGAAGCTGGGGCGGTGGCCGGCGTTGCTGATCGTCCTCAGCCTGTTCCTGGCAACTATCTATCGCTACGGCCCCAGCCGTATCAAGGCACGCTGGGGCTGGGTGAGCTGGGGCGGCGGGGCGGCGACCGTCTGCTGGCTGTTGGTCTCGCTGGCGTTCTCCTACTACGTCGAGAATTTCGGCAACTACAACAAGACCTACGGCTCGCTCGGGGCGGCGATCGGCTTCATGACCTGGATCTGGCTGTCCACCACGGTCGTGCTCATCGGTGCCGAGATGAACGCCGAGATGGAGCATCAGACCGCCCGCGATACCACGGTGGGTTCCGAGAAGCCGCTCGGGCAGCGCGACGCGTCGAAGGCGGACGAGGTGGCCGCGACCTGATCAGTCCGCCAGAAACTCCACGCACAATTTCTCAAAACCGCGCGCGTCGGTGATGTTGCAGGCGTGGCCGCCATCCAGCCGCACGAGGCGCGAGCCGGGGAGGGCTGCATGCAGCCGTTGCGAACAGACCGGCGGCACCAGCATGTCATCCTCGGAGACGACCAGCAGGATGCGGCCAGGAACCTCCGGCAGCAACGCCGACGCGTCGAACTCGAACAGGGCCGCGATCCGGCGCAGGGTGTTGTCGATGCCCGGAAAATGCGCCAGCGCGTGCGCCTCGTCGCGCTCCAGCCGGGCGCCGTTGCGAGCCATCCAGCGGGACGGATACAGGAACAGCGGCTGCGCGCGGAGATAGGACGCGACCCCCGCACGCAGCAGCAGGTCGCGCCGCACGTCGAAGCAGCGCACCGTATGCGCGTCCATGCGCAGTCATCCGTTGACGATAACCAGATGGCTGACGCAATGCGGGTTCCTGGCCGCCAGCTCCAGTCCGATCAGGCCGCCGAGGGCGTGGCCGACGAGGCGGCAACGGCGTGCGCCGACCTGGTCCAGGACCTGTTCCGCGTCATCGGCCATGTCGACGATGCGAACCGGATCGGGCAGCGTGCACGGGCTGCGTCCGGTGCCGCGCTGGTCGTAGGTGACGACGCGGTAGCGTTGCGCCAGCGCGGGGACGTTGTCCGCCCAGTAGTTGCCGGAACCGCCTAATCCGGAGCAGAGCAGCAGAACCTCGCCATCCTCGGGACCGTGCGCCTCGACGTGGATCATGCCGGCGATGGGCGGCCGACGTGCGCGATCGAGGCGATCTCCACCAGGGCTTCCGGCTTCACCAGGCCGCACTGGATGCAGTGGCGGGCCGGCTTGTCGCCTGGAAAATACTGCGCGTAAACGGCGTTCAACGCCGCGTAGTCGGCCCAGTCCTTCAGGAAGATCATGTTGAAGGTCACGTCCGCCATGCTGCCGCCGGCGGTCTCGATGACGCGTCTGATGCTCTCCAGCACATGCCGGGTCTGCGCCGCCGCATCGCCGGGATGCACGACGTTGTTGTCGGCGTCGAACGGCAGCGTGCCGGACACGTAGACCACGCCGTCGGCCAGCGTGCCGGGCGAGAAGGGCGCGATCGGCGTGCCGGTACCGGGTGGGATGATCGCCTGCATGGGCATCGCCTTCAGCCTCCCCGATCCGCGACCTGGCCGATCGCACCACAGAAGTCGGCGACGTTCGACACCCAGCCGAAGAAGGTTTCGATGTTGTAGAGGGCAGCCTTCTGCACGAAGTCCGGACCGGCCTGATGCGTGGCGTCCTCCAGGACGATGCCGAAATACTCAAGGAAGAAGCCGTCGCGCAGGGTGGATTCCACGCATACGTTGGTGGCGATCCCGGTGAATACCAGCGTCCGGATGCCGCGCGCGCGCAGGATGGAATCGAGCTGCGTATTGTAGAAGGCGCTGTAGCGCGGCTTGGGGATCACGATGTCGCCCGGCTGCGGCGTCAGCGCATCGACCAGCGCGTAGTCCCAGCCACCCCTGGCGAGCAGGCTGCCGGCGAGTTCCGGCCGGTTGCGCATGGTCTTGAGCGCGTTGGACTTGTGGTAGTTCGGCGAGCCGGGACCGCCGGCCTCCACATAGTCCGGGTCCCAGCCGTTCTGGAAATAGATCACCGTCATGCCTGCGGCGCGGGCGGCACGGACGGCCACCGCGATGGCCTCGATCGCGGCCTGCGCCCCGCTGATGTCGAAGCCGGCCAGGTCGAGGTAGCCACCCTTGCTGGCATAGGCGTTCTGCATGTCCACCACGATCAGGGCGGAGTGGCCGGGATCGAGCGACAGCGCTTCCGGACGCGCCGGCAGGGTGACGCGCCTCGCACCGGCGCCGTGCTCGAGGGCCGCCGTTCCGGGGGTGACGACGGTCATTCAGGCGGCCTCTACGGCGTGCTGGATGTGGGCGCGGGTCCGCATCAGCGGCTGGATGCGTGTGCCGAACTTCTCGACGCCGCCGATGAACTCGTCGAACGTCAACAACACGCCCTCGGTGCCGTCGACGCCGGCCACCTCGTCCAGCAGACGGGCCACGGTGGCGTAGGCGCCGACCAGGGTGCCCATGTTGATGTTCACCGCCGAGGTCGGGTTGGCCATCTGGCGTACGTTGGTGTCGGGGCCGGAGCGGGTGTCGGCAGCACTCTGTGTGGTGAGCCAGCGCACCGCCTCGGTATCGACGCCGGACTTGTACAGCTCCCACTTGGCCATCACCGCCTCGTCGGTCTCATCGGCGATGATCATGAACAGCGCGTAGCAGGTCACGCGTCGTCGTCCGGTGATCGCGGTCGCCGCGCGCAGCTTCGACACCGCGGGCGCGAAGGCGGTCGGCGTGTTCACGCCCTTGCCGAAGCAGAAGTTGTAGTCCGCATAGGTGGCCGAGAACAGCATGCCGGCGTCGCTCTGGCCGGCGCAGATGATCTCCATGTCGGCCTGCGGGCGCGGACTGAGCCGGCAATCCTCCAACTGAAAGAACTCGCTCTTGCGGTCGCAACGTCCGGTCTGCCACAGCTCGCGCAGGATCTGCACGTATTCGGCGACGAAGTCGTAGCGGCGCGCGAAATACTCGTCGCCCGGCCAAAGCCCCATCTGGGCGTATTCCGGCTTCTGCCAGCCGGCGATCACGTTCAGCCCGAAGCGGCCATGCGAGATGCTGTCGATGGTGGCCGCCATGCGTGCCGCGATCGCGGGCGGGATCGTCAGCGTGGCCACGGTCGCGAACAGCTTGATCCGGCTGATGACCGCGGCCAGGCCGGCCATCAGCGTGAAGCTGTCCAGGTTGTGGTCCCAGAACTCGGTCGCCCCGCCGAAGCCGCGCAGCTTGATCATCGACAGCGCGAAGTCGAAGCCGTGCCGCTCGGCGCGCTGCACGACCTCGCGGTTGAGGTCGAAGCTCGGCATGTATTGCGGAGCGGTCGTAGAGATCAACCAGCCATTGTTGCCGATCGGGATGAACACGCCGACCTTCATGACGCACCTCGCAGGCGTTGCAGACCAACTAAACGCGATCAAGTTACACGCAGTCCAGAGGCTGTCTTAAATCTACGCTCTTATTGCAAAGCCTGTTGCGATCTGTGACGCTGCGAGGCTGCGGGTGGGAGAGGTCGGCCATGGATTCATCGACATTCGCGACTTGGTTCGGTGGCATTCGGCACCTGGACGCGTCGCAG
>JAABUX010002353.1_pt1 | contig 26956 bp, 26 predicted proteins | sample 5561851 | NCBI WGS metagenome assembly JAABUX01 (sample SAMN10711883, study PRJNA513361) | rock metagenome | isolation source: Antarctica rocks | place: Antarctica: Victoria Land, Richard Nunatak red sandstone | collected 2016-01-03 | reverse complement strand
CACGAGCCACGCGAGCCCGTAAACGGTGGTCGCGCCGATGACGGCGAGCGTCGCGACCGTCGTCGGATCGTTATCCGATGCGCCCGAAACGATCCCCGGGCCCAGACCCTTCGCGAGGCGTCCGAGCGACACGGGTTCCTTCGGGCCCGCGCTCACGCGGTGGTCTTGGTTTCCTCGGCAATCTTCGCGCGATGGAATTGTCCGCTCGTGCCGGGATTGGGACCCGTCCCTTGCGTGTACGCATGGAGGGCGCGCGTGTAGAGGAGGTTCTGCTGGGGTTTCGCCAGCTGCGACCACGGGAGGTCGAGACGCGGCTTCGGCGGATGGATCGTTCGTTTTGCGGCCATGGAGCGACGGTGCGGCGCGTGAAGCCGACTTCCCCGCTCCCTACCGCACGCGGCGGTCGTCGGCCGTCTTGAGGAAGGCGTCGTAGAGCGTTCGCGTGCTCGTGGGCAGCGTCCGGTAATAGTATGTGTCGGAGACCGTCGGCCGATCGCGCGACGGTACGATCGCGCGGGCTTTGCGCGCGAAGGCGGAGAGCGCGGCCGCAACCGGCTTCTCGGTACCATCGGAACGCACGATGCCGAACGACATTTCATGCGGCGCTCGGTCGAAGGGCGGTTCGTCGCGAAGCTCCGCGGCGTAATCGGCCCAGCACCACCAATATGCGCCGAGTCGGCCGTCGGCGTGCAGCCGTTCGAGCACTGCGGTGCAGTATGCCGCATTTTCGCTCTCGCGTAGACACGCATAGGTCGCGAAGATCGGATCCTCGGGCGAGACGGTCGGATTCGGCGGGTCGCCCGGAAGGGCGACGCGTTCGAAGGGCGAGAATTTCCCGGGCGGACACGTCGGATTGCCGAACTCGGTGAAGAGCACGTCTTTAAATGAGAACGCCGCCGCGATCGATGCGAGAAACGGGACGACTTCCGCATCGAGGCGATCACGCGCAAAGCCGCTGTAGACGCTGTAGCCGTGCATCGTCGCGAACGTGTGCGGCTCGCAGAACGTCGCGAAGCGCAACTCACGATCGCGCGTGAGGTCCTCACCATGCGTTCCGGCGACGACCGCGTGCCCCGATGTCTCACGAAGCGCTTTGGTGAGTCGGCGGCTCCAGTCGGCCGCGACGTAGGGATCGCGCGGCTCGCGCAAATTCGAAAATTCGTTGCCGAGATCCCACGCCACGATCGCGGGATGCCCGCGCAAGCGCTCGCCGACGGCGCGCGCGAAGAAGATCTGTGCGTCGAGCAGCGGCCCGGCGTAGAAGTCGCCGATTCCGTAGGGCGACGCGGCCTCACCCACGATTGTGCGAAACCGACCGTGCGGCGTCGCGCGATCGAGCGTCCATTCCGGCAGCCAATTGACGCCGCTCATGTGGCCGCAGAAGAGCGTCGGCATGACGCGCAAGCCTGCATCGTGCGCGAGCGCGACGACGCGTTCCATGCGCGCGAGCATGGCATCGTCCATCGCGTCCGGCGCGGGCTGGAAATCGTCCCAGCGCAAGAAGAAGCGCACCGCATCGAGCCCGAGCCCGGCGATGCGTGCGAAATCTTCGGCGATCTCACCCGCGTCGAAACGGCGCCACATCGCCATCGCACTGCGGCGCGGCCAATAATTGATCCCGACGGAAAATTGGGCGGGGACGCTCACCACGCACGCTTTGCCAGGGACGCATGCGAATCCGCGCTCAGCGCTCGCGCTTCCGACTACCGCGCATCTGCGTCGGGATGATGTCGACTGGGCACGAGGGACAACACGACGCATCATTCAGTGAGGGGCGGATCAGGTGATTGCAGCGGCGACCGAGCTTGGGAATCTTTCGGTAGACGAACTCCTTGCGGTCGATGCGTATTGGCGCGCCGCAAATTATCTCTCCGTCGGGCAGATCTATCTGCTCGCGAATCCGCTCTTACGTGAGCCGTTGCTTGCCGAACACGTGAAGCCGCGTTTGCTCGGACACTGGGGGACCACGCCCGGGCTCAACTTCATCTACGCGCATCTCAATCGCGCGATCGTGGCCCTCGATCTCGACGCTATCGTTATCAACGGTCCGGGCCATGGCGGTCCCGGCGTCGTTGCGAACGCGTATCTCGAAGGCACGTATAGTGAAATCTACCCCGCGGTGTCACGCGACCTTGCGGGTCTCGCGAAGCTGTTCAAGCAGTTCTCGTTTCCGGGCGGCATCCCGAGCCACGCGGCGCCGCAAACGCCGGGGTCGATCAATGAGGGTGGGGAGCTCGGATATTCCCTGTTGCACGCCTACGGCGCCGTCTTCGATAATCCGGGTCTCGTCGCGGCTTGCGTCATCGGCGACGGGGAAGCGGAAACGGGCGCGCTCGCGACGTCGTGGCACGGCAACAAATTTCTCAATCCGGTGCGCGACGGTGCGGTGTTGCCCATCTTGCACCTCAATGGGTTCAAGATCGCGCAGCCGACGGTGCTCGCGCGCATCCCGGAAGAAGAACTGCGCGAGTTGCTGCACGGATACGGGTACGAACCGCACTTCGTGGCCGGCCACGAGCCTGAAACGATGCATCGCGCGATGGCGGCGAAGATGGCGCAGGCGATCGCGCGCATCGCCGAGATTCAGCGCGACGCGCGCGTTCACGGATTCCGCGACCGACCGCGATGGCCGATGATCGTTCTCGCATCGCCCAAAGGCTGGACGGGGCCGGCGTTCGTCGACGGTCATGCAGTCGAGGGAACGTGGCGCGCGCATCAGGTGCCACTCGCGAACGTTCGCGGCGACGCGGGCCACTTGCGGCAACTCGAGGCGTGGATGCGTTCGTATCGCCCGGACGAACTCTTCGACGAGGCGGGTGCGCTCGTTGCCGATGTGGCGAAGCTCGCGCCGTCGGGTGAGCGTCGCACGAGCGCAAATCCGCATGCGAACGGCGGCGCGTTGCTCGTCGATTTGGTGCTGCCCGACTTTCGCGCGTATGCCGTCGACGTTCCGAGCCCCGGCGCTACTCGGGGTGAGGCGACGCGCGTGCTCGGGACGTTTTTGCGCGATATCATCGCCCTCAATCCGCAAAACTTTCGCCTGTTCGGACCCGACGAAACGGCATCGAATCGACTCGACGCCGTCTTCGAGGTCACCGATCGCGTTTCGACGGCGACCATCGTGGCGGAAGACGATCGCCTCTCGGCGACCGGACGCGTGATGGAAGTGTTGAGCGAACACGCCTGCCAAGGCTGGCTCGAAGGCTATCTCCTCACCGGACGTCACGGCCTCTTCTCGTGTTACGAAGCGTTCGTGCACGTCGTCGATTCGATGTTCAACCAGCACGCGAAGTGGCTCAAGGTCTCACGCAAGCTGCCGTGGCGTCGACCGATCGCTTCGCTGAATTATCTCTTGACGTCGCACGTCTGGCAACAAGACCACAACGGCTTCAGTCATCAGGATCCGGGCTTCATGGATCACGTCGTCAATAAGAAAGCCGACGTCGTGCGCGTGTATCTGCCGCCCGACGCCAATACGCTGCTCTCCGTCACGGACCACTGTCTGCGCAGTCGCAATTACGTCAACGTGATCGTTGCAGGCAAGGCTCCCGCGCCGCAGTGGCTCGATATCGAGAGCGCGGTGCGCCACTGCACGGACGGTGCAGGCGTGTGGGAATGGGCGAGCAGCGATTCGGGTCGCGAACCCGACGTCGTGCTCGCCTGTGCGGGCGACGTGCCGACGCTGGAAACACTTGCCGCCGCCGATTTGCTGCGCACGCACGTGCCGCATCTCGCCGTTCGCGTGATCAACGTCGTCGATCTCATGTCGCTGGAGCCACGCTCCGCGCACCCGCACGGATTGGACGATCCCGATTTCGATGCGATGTTCACGCGCGACAAGCCGGTGATCTTCGCATTTCACGGATATCCGGCGCTCATCCACCGCCTCACATATCGCAGGCGCAATCACGCAAACTTTCACGTGCACGGTTATAACGAAGAAGGCACGACGACGACGCCGTTCGACATGACGGTTCAGAACGAACTCGATCGCTTCCATCTCGCGATCGATGCGATCGATCGCGTGCCATCGCTCGGTGCGAGCGCCGATGGCGCGCGACGACACTTCCACGAGCGCCTCGCCGACCATCGCGCATATGTGAGCGAGCATGGCGACGATCTGCCGGACGTGCGCGATTGGACGTGGACGCCCGCGCGGTCGTGAACGTCTTCGTCGTCAACGCGGGCTCCAGCAGCATCAAGGCCGCCGCGTTCGCGGGCGATGCTTGGCGCGAGGCCTCGATGGAACCCGCGTGGGCGTGCGAGGTGCGCTGGACGGCGCTGCCCGCGCGCGCGAAGCTCGTCTGGTCGACGCCGGGGTCGCACGGCGAGGCGGAGGTTGCCGTCGACGATCACGGCAGCGCGGTTTCGGAGATCGTGCGGATCGCGCGCGATGCGGTCGATGTGCAGCCGGCCGTCGTGGGCCATCGCGTCGTGCACGGCGGTGAAGAACGCGAACCCGCGCGGATCGACGCGCGCGTGCGCGGAGCGATCGAGGCGGCCGCGGAGCTCGCCCCCGCGCACAACCGTGCGGCGCTCGCAGGCATCGACGCGTGCACGGCGGCGTTTCCCGATGCCGTGCAAGCCGCGGACTTCGATACGGCGTTCCACGCGACGATGCCGCCGGAGGCCGCAGCGTTTGCCTTGCCGTATGCCTGGTTTGCCGAGCGCGGCCTGCGGCGCTACGGTTTTCACGGCATCAGCCACGGCTGGTGCGCGCGGCGCACGGCCGAGCTGCTCGGCGTCGATTCGCACGGTTTGCGGCTCGTGAGCGCGCATCTCGGCAACGGGGCGTCCTTGGCCGCGATCGTCTCCGGCGCGAGCGTCGATACAACGATGGGGTTCACGCCGCTCGACGGTCTGATGATGGGCACGCGTTCGGGCAGCGTCGATCCGGGGCTGATCCTCTACTTGCTGCGTACGGGTGCGTCGACGGTCGAACAGCTCGATCGAACGCTCAATCACGATTCCGGGCTGCTCGGCGTCAGCACGATTTCGTCGGACGTGCGCGAGGTTGCTGCCGCGGCCGAACGTGGCGTCGCTTCGGCGGCACTCGCGCTCGATATGTTCGTCCATCGTGTGAGCGCGGGTATCGCCGCGATGGCAGCATCGGCGGGCGGCATTGATGCGCTCGCGTTCACCGGCGGCATCGGCGAGCATTCGGCGCTCGTTCGCGCGCGCGTTTGCGCGCGGCTGCACTTCCTGGGCGTCGCGCTCGACGCCGAGCGCGACGCGCGAGAGGGCGATCGCGAAATCGGAGCGGCGGACGCGGCGGTACGCACGGTGGTCGTGCGTGCGCGCGAAGAACTCGCGGTCGCACGAGCCGTCGCTGGCTTCGCGTAGCGTCGCCGCTACGTCGCTTGCCTCATCGCGCGCGCGTGAACGCCCGACATCCCTCAGGAGGGCTGCGAACGATGTGATATAGTGGCCACACGAACGGCGCGGACGTCGCGCCGCCGCGGGCTCGCATATTGCAAAGATCGTAGGCGACCATGGGTCACATCTCCGAGCGCGCCCTCGTGCATTGCGCGGTTCACGAAGCGGCGCGATATCTCTCGCGCTTCTTCCACGCGCGTGGCAATACCGATGGCGATGTGGCGCGACTGCACCTCCGTGCCGACGTCGCGGTGGGCGGGGAATCCGCGATGAAGCTCGAGCGGACGGCGATCGCGACGATCTTTCCGGTCCATCGTGTGGGCGACATGGTGCCGCGCTATGCCGTCACGTGGTCGGCCGAACGGTCCGGCCCGTATCCGCGTTTCGCGGGCGAACTCCGCATCGAGAACACGGACGATTACGATTCCTTCGATCTGGTGCTCGAAGGCGACTACGAGCTGCCGCTCGGTGCGATCGGCGCGGCCTTCGACGCGGTGGCGGGCCATCGCATCGCGGCGTCGACGGCACGCAATCTTTTGGCGACGATCGCCGGTTCCATCGAGTCCGCCTTCGACGACGCGGAAGCGAGCAAAGCCGAAGCGCGAAAGGTCGTTCTCGCAACCGTCGTCGACCCGCAATGAAGGGCGAGCCGGAAGAACCGCTTCCGGCGACGCTCGCGTTCGTGATGACGATGGGTGGAACGTTCGTCGTCGCGTGGTTCGCGATGTTCGCGCTGCTATCGTTGCGCTGGTAAGCGGTGCACGTACATCGCTACGAGCGTTGGTGGATTGGCTTCGGCATCGCGATGCTCGCGGTGTTCCTGGCCACGATCACGACCGCGGCAATCGTCGAAGGCTTCGTTCCGCCGAGCCGCGTGCAATCTATCGACCCGGAGCGCGTGTCGACGACGGCGCCATTCGATCGGCCCGGCCTGCGGCACGTTCGCGGGAACGAGTATGAAGCGTACTACGTCGGCCGCATCTTCGCATGGAACCCCGCGCGGCTCGTCGTGCCGCGCGGCGCGCACGTGACGTTCTTCGTCACCGCGATCGATGTCATCCACGGCTTCAGCATCCCGAACACCGGCGTCAACACCATGGTCTCGCCGGGTTGGGTGAGCAGCGTTTCGCATACGTTTGGCACGGCCGGCACGTATCTCTTAGAATGTAACGAGTATTGCGGGGGCGGGCACCACCTCATGGCCGCACGCATCGAGGTTCGATGACGCGAGATCCGGAGTTCGTTCGCCGCTATACCGTTGCGAATGAGAATTTGCTGGTTCTCGCGCAGATCTACACGGCGACCGCGCGCTCGCGCTCGGCGCGCTCTTCGGGGTGCTCCAGGGGCTCGCGCGTGCGAACGTCATTGTCATGCCGCCGGAATTCGATTACTATCGGATGCTGACGGCGCACGGCGTGTTGCTTGCGCTCGTGTTCACGACGTTCTTCATCGTCGGGCTCTTCCAATTCGCCGTCTATCGGCAAATCGTGCGACCGGGCAGGTCGCTACGCGTGGGCTGGCTCGGGTACGGCGTCATGCTGCTGGGTACGGTCATGGCCGCGATCACCATCCTTGCGGGAAACGCGAGCGTGCTCTACACGTTCTACGCGCCGCTCAAAGCCTCGCCTTCTTTTTATTTCGGGGCGACGTTCCTCGTGCTCGGCACGTGGGTCATCGCGTTCGAAGTCATCGAAAACGTCATCTGGTATAAGCGCGCGCACCCGAGCGAACGCATTCCGCTCCCGGCGTTCATCGCGGTGACGACGATGGCGATGTGGGTGATCGCAACGCTCGGCGTCGTCGCGGAAATGGGCCTCCTCATTCCTTGGTCACTCGGCTGGACGCGCGGTATCGATGTCGAGTTGACGCGTATCCTGTTCTGGTATTCGGGCACCCGCTCGTATATTTCTGGATCATGGGCGCGTACCTGATCTGGTACACCGTCGTGCCGACGACGTTCGGCGGTCGCGTGTTCAGCGACTCGCTCACGCGGCTGGTGTTCGTGTTTCTGCTGTTGCTCTCGACCCCGGTCGGCCTGCACCATCAATTTCTCGATCCCGGCATTCACGCGGGTTGGAAATGGCTGCACATGACGCTCACGTACGGCGTCGTCGTACCGTCGTTCATGACGGCATTCGCACTCTTTGCGACGTTCGAGATTGCGGTGCGCCGCGCGGGGCGAAGGGGCTTTCTCGCGATCGTGCGCTGGCTACCGTGGCGCGATCCGACGTTCAGCGGCTGCACGCTCGGGATGTTGCTCTTCATTCCGGGCGGTTTCGGGGGCATCGTGAACGCGTCGTACAGCATGGACGTACTCGTGCACAACACGATGTGGATCGTCGGTCATTTCCACATCACCGTCGGCGGTCCGGTCGCGCTCACGTTCATGGCCGCGGCGTATCGCCTCGTTCCCGAACTCACCGGCCGCAAATTATTCGCGCCGAAACTCGCGCTCGCCCAGACGTACCTGTGGTTCGGCGGCATGTGCCTCATGTCGCTCTCGATGCATTGGGCGGGGCTGCTCGGCTCGCCCCGCCGCGCCGCGGACGTTTCGTACCTCGGCTCTGTGGTTGCAGCGACGTGGCACGGGCAGATGGTCGCGGCTGCCGTCGGCGGCGTGCTGCTCTTCATCAGTATCGTCATGTTCGTGACGGTCGCCGTCGGAACGCGCCTCCAAGATGCGCAGACGGAAAAGCCGCCGCGCTTCACGTTCGCGGCAGTCGATACGGACGCGTTGCCGACGCCCGCGATCTTCGACCATGTCGAACGCTTCGCCGCCGGTGCGCTCGCGCTCGCGTTCGTCGCGTATGCGGGACCGATGTACGACTATCTTTCGCAAGCTCACTATCTCGTGCCGGGAATGCGAACGTGGTGATCCGTCGTTCATCACGCTCGCATCCGCAACGCGACGTTAGCCCTTCGTGGCGTTCAGGAGCTTGCCGCTCTTATCGATGACGAGCTTGATCAGTTCGCCCGCGCTGTCGCGCACGGTCTTGACCGTGTTGCCGGAAGCGTCGGTCGACGTCTGACCGATCGCGGGTAGCTGGAGCACGTTGCCGAGAACTTTCGACGCGGCCGAACCCACGCTTCCGCCGACCGTTTTCTCCACGATGTTGCCGGTTGCATCGATCGTATGCGAGACCGTTTGGCCCAGTGTGTTGACGGTCTGCGAGAGGAAACCGCCGGGCGCGAGCGCCGTGTTCGCAACGTTGCCGACGGTGCTCACGGTGCTGTCGACCGTGGAGAGCAGATGGTCCACGATCTGCGGGTTGCGATCGAGCGTCGTGAGCGTGCGATCGATGATGTAGGCGACGTTGTCGAGGCGCACGCGCAAAAGGACGCTCGCCTTGATGCCTTTGATCGTGAGCTTCACCTTATCGACGCTCGCATCGACGCCAGCGGTGAGCGAGAGAAGATTCGCAAGCTTCGCATCGAGGTTGAGTCGCGCTTTGAGGTTGTCGACTTGCAGATCGATCGATTCGACCGACAGGTTCGGAATTTGCAGCAACACGTCGGGATCTTGCGCGCTCGTGCGCGGCGGCGTCGGATTGGGGATGCCGGATACGGGTCCCGGTGCGGACGCGGATGCGCTCGGCGCGGGCGACGGCGGGCGGCTCTGTGCCCGCGCGGTGAACGGAGCAGCAACGGCGATCACGGCAAATATGACGCCGGCGTGGCGGGAAGGGTGCATGCGAACTCCTCGGATCAGGGGTGAGTGGTGTGACGAGAGACGGCGGCGTCGAGCCGTGACAGGTCGCCATGGAACCGAACGGTCCCGGCGATGATGCGAAGCGTCGCGACGATCCGCTCCGCATGGACCGACGCGCCGACGGCGACGCGGAGCGCCCCGTCGTCGTGTCGGATCTCGAGCGAGGTGTCGTACGGTGTGAGCGTGATGCGCCGCTCCGGTGCATCGAGGACGATCGTCTCGTCGCGCGTTCCGCTCGACGTGGATGCGGTTGCGAGCGCTGCCGTCAGCGTGGTGATCGCGAAGGTCACGGGCGTCGGCCGGCGGGCGACGGCGATGACGACGGCCCATGCGGGTCGACGAAACGCGACGTCGCCTGAAGTTGGATACGCACGTTGCGATACGTCGTACCGTTTCGTGGATGTTCGGGGACGTGCGTGCGGATGACGCGGTAGCCACCCTGTTGGTTCGTGCCGCTTACTTTGAGATGCGCGCGATTCGGGACCGAGTCGAAGCGCAGTGATTGCATGTGGACGTCGGCATCGATCGTGATATCCGCGGATGCTGCGGGAACGGGCGAGTCGTGCACCTCGGGAACTTGCGCGAACGCGCCCGCACGAGTCGCGGCACACGCGGAAACGAGCGCGACGCCTAGCAAAGCGACGCGGAAACGTCCGATCATGAGCGCGTTATTCCGAGGAAGTACGTCGCTAAACCTTCGTCGTTGCGAGCGGCGTTAGAGTTGCGCGACCTCGAGATTCGTCGTCAGGTCGTCGAGCGCGGTGAGGAGGTCGAGCATCGGCCCGATCGCGGGCAGTTCGTAACGGAAAAAGAAGCGTGCCGCCGTCACTTTTCCGGCGAGGAACGCGTCGTCGTTCGCGGCAGACGCAGCGAGTTCGCGCGCGACGCGCGCTTGCGCGAGCCACATCCACGCGACGACGATCGTGCCGATCGCCTCGAGGTAAAGCGTCGCGTTCGCGAGCGCGCGTTCCGCACCGACCGTGCGTTGCGCGGCGACGAGCGTCGCCGTGACGGACTCCGCGCGATCGACCATCGCCGCGAGCGCTGCGGCTTCGGTTGCGAGTTCCGTATCCGTAGACGCGCCCGCGATCTCCGCACGCATACGCGCGAGCAGCCGCGTGAACCCGATGCCTTCGCCGAGCGAGACCTTGCGCCCGAGAAGATCGAGCCCTTGAATACCCGTCGTGCCCTCATGGATCGGGTTGAGTCGCTGATCGCGAAAGAGTCGTTCGACGGGATACTCGGGTGAATAGCCGTAGCCGCCCAGGACCTGGATCGCGAGCGAATTTGCGATGCAGCCGTGTTCGCTCGGCCACGTCTTTGCGATCGGGGTGAGCACTTCGAGCAGCTGATGCGCCGCCGTGCGCTCGGCGGGATCGGGATGCGTGTGCTCGTCGTCCACCAGACGCGCGCAGAAAATCACGAGTGCGAGACCACCTTCGACGATCGCCTTTTGCTGCAGCAGCATGCGTCGCACGTCGGCGTGTTCGACGATCGCGATCGGTGCCGACGTCGGATCCTTCGCGCCGGTACGGCGCCCTTGCGGTCGCGTCTTCGCATACGCGAGCGCGTAGCGATACGCCGCGTATGCGGTGCAGGCGGCCCACGCGCCGATGCCGATGCGCGCCTCGTTCATCATGTGGAACATCTGGCGCATGCCGGCGTGCGGTTCGCCGACGAGATAGCCGACGCACGCGCCGCGATCGCCGAGCGAAAGCGCGCAGTTGGAGATGCCGCGCTGACCGAGTTTGTGGTTGAGGCCGACGACCGTGATATCGTTACGGATCGTCGCCTCGCCCGCCGCATCGAGCGCGAACTTCGGCACGATGAAGAGCGAGATGCCCTTGACGCCGGGCGGGGCGTCCGGCAGCCGCGCAAGTACGAGGTTGACAATATTTTCGGAAAGTTCGTGCTCCGAAGCCGAAATCCACATCTTGTTGCCGGTGATGCGGTACGTGCCGTCCGGGTGCGGTACGGCGAGCGTCGAAACTTCCGCGAGCGACGATCCGGCTTGCGGTTCCGTCAGCGCCATCGTGCCGAAGTACCGGCCCTCGACCATCGGTTCGAGCCACGTTTTCTGCTGCTCGGGCGACGCGAACACGGCGAGCAAATTCGCCGCGCCCTGCGTGAGAAAGGGGTAGCCGGCCGCGGGCCCGTTGGCGGCGCTGAAGACGAGTTGCGTCGCGACGGTCATGAGATGCGGCAACTGCATGCCGCCGTGTCGCTCGTCGAAACCGACGGCCATGAAACCCGCCTCGCGAAACGCGTCGAGCGCGCCTCGCAGCGCGGGGAGCGTCGCGACGCTTCCGTCGTGCAGCACCGGCTCGTGTGCGTCGAGGTCGGCTGCGATCGGTGCGAAGCGTTCGCCCGCGACGTCGTACGCGGTGTCGATGATCGACGCGAACGTTTGGACGTCGTGATCGGCGTAGCGTTCGCGCGCGACGAGCCCGGCGAGATCGTTCATCGCATACAGTTGGAAATCGAGATCGCGGCGCGAGAGCGCATCGAATGTGGTGGCGAGCATGCCCCGCTTTTGTCCGGACGCCGTTGTCAGTCATGCCGCGGCAAAAAATGAGGGCGGCTCCGCAGCCGCCCTCCGCGCGTGGAAGCGCGGGCCCTAGAACAGATTCCAGAGGTACTGGTTGTACACTTCGTGGTGGTATTGGACTTCTTGCGCCTTGACGAACGTGCCCAAGAGGCGCGGACACCGATCGGCGCTGGCCTGCTTGAGTTCGGCGTAGCGTTCCTTGACGTCCGCGCCGAGCAGCTGAGTCGTCCAATCGGCTTTGCGAAAATTCGCGAGCGCGTCGTAGATGTTGTCGGGCAGGTAGCGCGACGCCTGACGGATGTTGGGATCGCTCGAGATCGTGCCGTGCAGGCCGGTCTTGAAGACGGAGAGCAGGGCGAGATACGGATTCGCATCCGGTGCGACCGATCGAACCTCGACGCGCGCGCTACGTTCGTTGCCGAAGGGGATGCGGATCATCGAGCCGCGGTCGATCGCCGAGGCCTTGATCTGGTTCGGCGCTTCGAAATGCGGGTCGAGGCGACGATACGAGTTGACGCTCGAGTTGAGCGCGAGGCAGATGTCGTCACCGTGGGTGAGGATGCGATCGACGAAATCCCAGCCGAATTTCGAAAGCCGCTCCTGGCCCTCCGCGTCCCAAAAAATGTTCTTGCCGTCTTTGCTCACCGACACGTTCGTGTGCATGCCGTTGCCGTTGACGCCGACCACGGGCTTGGGGAGAAAGCTCACCGACATGCCGAGTTTGGTCGCGACCTGGCGGCAGATCAACTTGTAGAGTTGAATGGTGTCGGCCGCAGCGACGACTTCGCCGTAGCTATAATTGATCTCGAATTGCGAGGGTGCGACTTCGGGATGATCTTTCTCGTTCTCGAAGCCCATTGCGCGCTGCACTTCGGCGACCGTATCGATGAAGAGCCGCAGCGGATCGCCCGGTAACGAGTGGTAATAGCCGCCGGTGTTGACGTATTCGAAGGAGCCCGTTTCGTGAAAGCGCCGTTCGGCATCGAGCCCGGCGAACACGAACCCCTCGATCTCGTTTGCGGCGTTGAGCGTCATGCCTTCGGCGAAGGCATCGACCGAGAGTTTCTTGAGGCTGCCGCGGATGTCGCCTGCGAACGGCGAGCCGTCGCGGTTGAGCACGTCGGCGAAGACGAGCACTTTGCCCGCGCCGAAGATGTCACCCGGGCCCCAGTAGAACGCGCTCCAGTCGAGTTCGAGCCGCAGATCGCTCTCTTTTTGTGCGGTAAACCCGCGGATCGACGAGCCGTCGAACGTGAGATTGTCGTGGGACTTCACCAAGAACTTCTTGTCGTAGTCGAGCATGTGCAGCCGACCTTCGAGATCGCTGAACATGACGGTGACGGCCTTGATGCGGCTCTCGTCCTCGAGATATTTGAGGCGCTGTTCGGCAATCTCGGCGAGGGGGACGCGTTTACTACGCTGTTCCTTCGCGGCGAGATTGAGCTGTTCGAGCTCGGCATACGGGAGCATCAAAAAATCGCGCAGGTCGGGTGTCATGACGGGATCGCACTCCTTGGGAACCGCGGAAAGCCCATGGAATGCCCATGGGCGCGGTTCGTTAGCGTGCGATGCATCGTGGCCGGAGTCTTTCGGCCTTTTGTGACAAGGAGCGCGCGGCGGGCTCGCGCGAGGTGCCTATTCGTTGGGGATGAGGCCACCGCGGTTGTAGATTTGGCTGTTGGCGCGCGAACCGATGAGCGTGAGGCCCGCGATCGCGACGACCGCGACGAGCGTGATGATCAGCGCATATTCGACCAGACCCTGGCCTCGATCGTTGCTCAGGAACGTTTGGAACGCGTGAGCGATTTTCACGTGTGCCCCTTTCAGGCGAGCGACGATGGACTCCGCGTCACGTCACGTCACGTCAAGACACGACACGGGCAGCGCTCCCTCAAGTATTCGACGGGCGCGGGCGGCTTGTTTAGCTCGCGGCCGCCGAGAACGACTGTAAGCCAGGATATTTAACATGCCGTCGATGCCAGTTAACGGCCGTTGACGGCTTCCTTCTGGCTTTGGCTCCCGTGCCGATCTAGTAGGGCAGTTGGCTCCCGGCGTTATTGAAGGTGTTCTGTGCCTTACTTCCCAGTAGCGAGAGGCCCGCGATCGCGACGATGGAGACCATAGCGATGATGAGGGCGTACTCGACGAGACCTTGACCGGAATCATCGACGATGAACGCGCGGATGGCGAAATGCGACATGGCGGAACTCCTGGAATGCGCGAGAGACTCATTTGAGAAGTCGACCGTTCTTAAGGCTCAATTAAGAGGGGGGCGACCATCGTGACCGTCGTCGCAGCGGATGCGATGACCGCTGTGATGCGTGGACGGATTGTAAAGAAGACGTCGTTGAACGGCTGGACTTCGCGGCGCTTTTCCGGTAAACTCAACCTTCGTGACTCAGGGGGCGTCCGCGTTCCCAGTTCTACCGGTCGTGGCGTGCGCGTCACGTATGTAGGGCTGCCGAACCGCGCGTTCCGCAGCCGTCTCCACCTACATTGACAAGGATGGTTTCATGGCTAGCACCACGTCCTCGAAGAAGCGGAACGCCGCCAAAAAAGAGCGTCGTCCCAAGCGCAAGATCTGTAATTTCTGCGCCGACAAACAGCCCGACATCAATTATAAAGACGTCACGCGGCTACGTAAATACATCTCGGAGCGCGGGAAGATCCTTCCCCGCCGCATCAGCGGAAATTGCGCGAAACACCAGCGGCTACTCACGGTCGCCGTCAAGCGCGCACGCGTCATCGCTTTCTTGCCCTTCGTCGCCGAGTAGGCGCAGGACCGTATGAAGATCATCCTCATGAGCGACGTGAAGTCGCTGGGTCAGACCGGAACCGTGCTCGACGTTGCCGATGGCTACGCGCGAAACTACCTCCTGCCACGCGGGCTCGCGGCCGAAGCGTCCAAAGGTTCGCTCGCGCTGCTGGAGCAGCAGCGCAAGGCCAAAGCGCGTCGCGACGCCGAAGCCGTCGCGAACGCGGAGGCTCTGGGCAAGCAACTGGAGGGCCTCCAGTTGACCGTTCCCGCGAAAGCGGGCGGCAATGGCAAACTCTTCGGCGCGGTGACGAACGGCAACGTCGCCGATGCGATCCACGCCGCCCTCGGCGTCGAGGTAGACCGCCACAAAATCGAAGTGCCCGAGAACATCAAGTCGCTCGGCAGCTATCCGATCGAAATCCGTCTGGGCAAGAATATCGTGGCGAAGACCATGGTCAAAGTCATCGCCGCGACGGCGTAATTCGCGATGGCAGCCGGCGCAGATTCGGCGAGTCTGGCCCGCTTCCGCCGGAAATTCGGCGGCGACGACGGCGTGCGTCGCTACGTCGCCGCGCTCTACGAGCTTCTTTCGAATACGATCGGATCGGATAAGCTCGTGTTGCGCGCGGGCAAACTCAACGCGCTGAAAATGATGCGCTCGGGCGTGCTCGCCGAGCGCATTCTCGCACTGCAGCGGTTGGTGTTCGAAGATCCGACGCTGGATCGGCTCCCGCAACCGGGAAAATACGCGACGGCGATCGGCGAGATCGAAGATGGTCTTGCGGATCTCGTCGCTCAACGATCGCTCGAAGAGAAGATCGAGATGAAGGTGAGTTTGAAGATGGCCGAACGCCATCTCGACTACCTTAAGGATCTGCGGCTCGAAGCGATTCGCGAGGATGCCGGGCCCGAGACGCCTGCGACGGAGCAGAAATTGCGCGACCTCGTCGCGCTCGACGAGCGCAAGCTCGCGGCGTCGGCGCTCGCGCTCGTGCGTCCGGCGACGCTCGCCGATGTGGTCGGTCAACGCGCCGCGATCGCATCGCTCCTTGCAAAAATTTCGTCGCCGTTTCCGCAGCACGTCATTCTCTACGGACCGCCCGGCGTCGGCAAGACGACGGTCGCGCGGCTCGCCCTCGAGGTCGCCAAGTCGCGCGAGTACACGCCGTTCGCCGTCGGCGCGCCGTTCGTGGAGGCGAGCGGAGCGACGTTGCGCTGGGATCCGCGCGAGACGACGAACCCGCTCCTGGGCAGCGTTCACGACCCGATCTATCAGGGCTCGCGTCGCGAATTTGCCGAGAGCGGAATTCCCGAACCGAAGCTCGGTCTCGTGACGAAAGCGCACGGCGGCGTGCTCTTCATCGACGAGATCGGCGAGATGGATGCGATCTTGCAGACGAAGCTGCTCAAGGTCCTCGAGGACAAACGCTTTACGTTCGAATCGTCGTATTTCGACGCCAGCGATCCGAGCGTTCCTGCGTATGTGAAGAAGCTCTTCGCCGAGGGCGCGCCCGCCGATTTCGTGATGATCGGCGCGACGACGCGCGACCCGAGCGAGATCGATGCCGCGATCCGTTCCCGTTGCGCGGAAGTGTTCTTCGAACCACTGACGGAGACGCAAGTCCGCGACGTCGTCGTCGGCGCCGCGAAACGTTTGGGCGTCAAGCTCGCGCAACGCGTCGCCGGGCTCATCGCATCGTATACGATCGAGGGTCGCAAAGCCGTGCAGATCCTCGCCGACGCGCATGGGCACGCACTCTACCGCGAGGGCCGACGTGCGGGAAGCGGCGCGCAGTCCGTTCCGACGATCGTCGAATCCGACGTGACGACCGTGGTGCAAGCGGGACGTCTCACACCGCACACGCCGGTACGCGCGAAGCGCGGACGCGAGATCGGCAAGTCGCTGGGCCTCGGGGTCGCGCAGCACGTCGGCAGCCTCATCGAGATCGAAGCGATCGCCTTCGCCGCGCACGAAGCGCACAAGGGGAGCGTGCGTTTCAACGAGACCGCGGGTTCGATGGCGAAGGACAGCGTCTTCAACGCGACCTCGGTCGTGCGCGCGATCGCGGGCGTCGATCCGCTCGACTACGACGTGCACGTCAACGTCGTCGGCGGCGGCAATATCGACGGACCTTCGGCGGGGCTCGCCGTCTTCTGTGCGATCTACAGCGCCATCACGCGGACGCCGCTGCCGCGCGACGTCGCGATGACGGGCGAACTCTCGATCGCGGGGAACGTTCGTGCGGTGGGTGGGATCGTCGAAAAACTCTATGCGGCGCGTCAGGCCGGGATGCGGCTCGTGCTCGTGCCGCGCGAGAACGAACGCGACGTCGACGCGTCGATCGGCGGCATCGAGGTCGTGCCGGTCGCGAACGTGCGCGACGCCTTCGAGGCGCTCGGCCTCGCACGTCCGCGCAAGGCGACGCGCTGATGGCCCTCGCGCCGAGCGGCCTCGGCGGCGTCGATCGCATTCCGCCGAACAACCTCGAGGCGGAGATGGCGGTCATCGGTTCGATTCTCGTCGATCGCGAGATGATGTCCGCGGTGACCGAGTTGCTCTCGCCGCCCGACTTTTATGCGCACGTTCACGAGACGATCTTCCTCGCGCTAGTGCAACTTTACGAACGCGGAGAGCCGCTCGATAAAATTACGCTCGCCGAAGAATTGCGCCGCCGGAGTCTGCTCGAGAAAGTGGGCGGCCTGCCGTATCTCACGTCGCTGATGGATACGGTACCGACGGCGGCGTCGGCGGAATATTACGCGCAGATCGTGCGCGAGAAATCGAGCTTACGCGGCCTCATCCATGCGGGCTCCGAGATTACAAAGATCGGCTTCGAGAACGAAGAGGACGTCGAGGGCGCACTCGATCGCAGCGAACAGATCGTCTATGAAGTCGGCCGCAAGCAAAATCGCTCCGATTTCTCGCCGGTGCACAAGTTGCTCAAGGGAGCGTTCGAGTCGATCGATCGCGCGTATCACTCGCGTGGCGATCGCACGGGGCTCACCTCGGGCTTCAAGGATATCGACGATTACACGGCCGGTTTTCAGGCCGGAAATTTCGTCATCCTCGCGGCGCGGCCGGCGATGGGCAAGACGTCGATGGCGCTCACGATGGCGGCGGCCGTCGCGAAGGACGAGCAGAAGCCGGTCGCATTCTTCTCCCTCGAAATGACGAACGAGGAGCTCGTCACGCGGCTCTTGTGTGCGGAAGCGCGCATCAATTCGCAAAACCTCAAGCGCGGAAACATTCGCGACCCCGAATGGGAGAAGATCTCGAGCGGCATGAGCGCACTCTCCCAATTGCCGATCTACATCGACGATTCGGGCACCGTCACGGTCACGGAGATTCGCAGCCGTTGCCGCCGTTTGCAATCGGGCGACGGACTCTCGGCCGTCTTCATCGACTACCTGCAGCTCGTGCGTCCTTCGACGTCGTCGCGTCCGCAGAATCGCAACGACGAACTCTCCGAAATATGTCGAACGCTCAAAGCGACGGCGAAGGATCTGAAGATCCCGATCTTCGCACTCGCCCAGCTCAACCGCGGCGTCGAATCGCGCAACGATAAACGCCCGATGCTTTCAGATTTGCGCGATTCCGGTGCTATCGAACAGGAAGCCGACATGGTGACGTTCTTGTATCGCGACGATTACTACAATCCAGAGAGCGCGCCGGAGCCGGGTATGACGGAGTTCATCATCGCCAAGAGCCGTAGCGGGCCGACCGGAACGGTCAAGTTGCGCTTTCTCAAAGAACACACGCTCTTCGTGCCCTACGGTGAGGGGTCGCACTATGCCGGACCGTAACCCGCGCCGATGAGCGATCATCGTCATAAGACGCCCTTACGTGGCACCAAGGCTATTCCACGCCCGAAACCCGGCGAGCAGAACTACACCGAGGTCAATTACCGCTATGCGGGACAGACCGGGCACATTCACGAGGTGGTGACGATCGGCGGTCGCGAGCTTGCGAAGGTCGGCTTCGACGATCGTAAGATCGTGTACTATCTGCTCGCGGATCTCGAACTCGACGACGCGGCGACGAAACGTACGTTTCACGACGACGCGCCAACCTAAAAAGCCAGCTCGAGGAACGCTCGAGCCGGCTTTTCTTACGGAGCTGTCGCTTTAGTAGCGAATTTTCTGCGTGAGGCTGAATAAGATCGTTCGCGGCGTGAGGCCGAATTGTTCCGTGAAGCCGTCCGACGGACTGCCGAAACCGTTCACCGGAAGCGGCACGCCGCCGGCGATGAGACCGTAGTTCTGGTAGGCCGTGTTGAAGAGATTGTTGATGCCGAGGGATACGATCGAACCCACCCGCGGCAACTCGTAGCTTACCGATGCGTTCTCAAAGGTGTACGCGGGACGGTTGTATGCGTTATTGTTGCCAAACGTATAGGCGTCGAGGTGAGCGTCGAGACCGACACGATTGTTATATTCGAGCCCGAGCGAACCCTTATTGAGTGGGATTCCACCGATCTGGCCGCCGTTGACCAGCGTCGTGTTCTTCTGAAGCTGCGCGTCGGTGTAACCGAAGCTCTGTGCGTGTTGTAAATCGTAGGCGAAATTTACCGAGAAATTGCGATTCACGACGGCGTTGCCCGTGAATTCGATGCCGCGGAACAGTCCCGACGTGCTGCCGTTCGTCGCTTGCGTGAAGCCGAGGTCGTTGAGCGAACCCGCGTACGTATCGCCGCAAAAGGAACGGATGCGCGTGTAGTAGGCCTGTAGCAGATTGGCCGGGATGACGCCTGCCGGTACCCGGACGGTCACGTTCTGCAAGAGGTTGTTCGTGTGGTCGACGTAGCCGCCGATTTGCACGATGGAGCCGTTCTTGAACGAGTGACCGTAGGTCACTTCGTAATCGGTCGCCGTCTCTTGGTTGAGGTTGGTGGCGCCGAGCGTGCCGACGTTGAGCGGGCGGCTGCTCACCTTCGTGGGGTCGCCGCCGCTGTATCCGTTGTAGGCTTTGCAGCGCGGGTTGAGATTGCTCGGCGTTTGGTTGAAGTTGTTCGAGGCCAGTGCCGCAGCGGGTTCGCCGTCGGTTTTCCCGGCGACCAAGCGCACCACGTCGGATCGCGTCGGGCGCAACTGCAACGTCACCCGCGGGTCGACGGTATCGCCGCCCGTCGTCGAGAGTAACTTGTAATACAGATTCGTATAGATCGTCGCGTAGTCGGTCGGCGAGTACGTGTCGCGGAAGAAGATGTTGTTGGTGCCGAGCGGCCGATCGGGGCGCTGCACGATCTGGAGCGTTCCGGTGTCGAAGTCGTTGCCGCCGAACGTCTGGTGTTGGGTCGCGTAGCCGAAACCGAAGTCGTTTTTGCCACGGAAAATATCGTCGCTGACCGTGAAGCCGTTCGTCTTGTAAAGTTCCTCACGGAAGCCGCCGGTGTAGATTCCGGCTTTGTTGATCGAGGCGTGGTTGCGATTATAGTCGACGTTGTACGTATCGACGTAGCCGTCGATCGTGAACGTCTGCCCGAGCACGTTCGAAACGAGACGACCGTGGTAATCCTGATTCGTGATCGTCTGAAATGGATCGGGTCCGCCGCCGGCCGGGCCGCTCGTGAGCTGCGCCGCTTGATTGGGGGAGTAGCACTTGACGGTGCCGGCGTTATCGACGGTCAGCTCGACCTGTCCCGGGCACATGTCTTTCGATCCGTCGACGGTTTGATTATTCAGGATATCTTGGAACGGCTCGTAGTCGTTGTCGCCGACGCCCGATTTATCGTCGCGCGAACTTGCCGAATATGCCGTCACGGTCGCGACCGTGCCCGGTGCGATCGTATACGAGAGCTTACCAAGACTATTGTGCAGCAAGTAAGCGCCGCTTACCGAGTATGTGTTCGCTGCGAGATTGCCGGGTGAGATATCGCTACCGAGTAACCCCGTCTGCGCGATGATCTGCGGTGCGAAATCGCCGTACGTTCCGACGACGCCGCCCGCGAACGCATAGCCCAGGCGGCCGATCGTCCCAGTCGCCTGCGCCTGCGTCTGCAACTTCCCTTGCGAGCCGAAGCCCTGCGTGAAACTGAACTCGGGCCGCTTCGTCGGATCGATCGTCTGCAGATCGATCGTTCCGCCCGTCGCGTCGGTCCCGTACAAGCCCAGCGCGCCCGCTCCAAAAGTCACCTGCGTATTTCTCAAGACCATGTACGGCGAGACGGAGTAATTGAACGTCGATGCGCCCGTGCCGATCGGTCCGATCGGGTGACCATCCAGGAGCGTCTCGGATTCGGAGGGCGAGAAGCCGCGCAAGCTCAGCGCCTCGTCGTCGCCGATCGAAGAACCGTGTCCCGCGACGTTGACGCCGGGAAGTTGTCCGATGCCGTCGGCGACGTTCCCGTAATTCTGACGCGAGAGTTCCTCGACCGTGAGGTCGCGCGTTACCGTCGAACTTTTCTGCAGCCCGCCGCGACCGGTCACGGAAATCGACCCAATCGTCTTGAGCCCCGAGTTCGTCTTCGCCGTCGACGTCGTTCCATTGAGCGTCACATCGACGAGAACCGAAGAGTCACCCGGCAGCGCCGTCACGTCGTTGGAATCCGTCGAAGCATACCCGGGCCGTGTGATCGAGAGGTGATAGATACCCGGCGATTCGTTCGTGAACGAGTAACGGCCGCTGCCGTCGGTACGCGTCGTCGCGACGACGGCGGTTCCCGCGACGAGCGAGACCGTTGCGTTCGCAACGGAAAGTCCCGTCGACCCGTCGGTGATGGTGCCGGAGATCGTCGCGTTTGCCGGCGCCGGAGCGGCCGATGCCGGAGCGACCGCAACGGCGACGTTCGACGTGGTAACGAGCGTCGCGCAAAGCGTCAGCGCGACACGAGACGTAAATTTCACGATAAAAAGCCCCTTTGAGGACGACAGCAAGGTCATGTCACGGTCGCGCGGGCCAGGGCAATGCCAAGGCAAACATCACCCGGCAACGACGACGTCTCACTTTAACGCGAAACATTTTAATTTTAGGTGAAGCAAATGTTATGGTGGATTAAGCTCTGGCACGAATATCTTTGGGCGCGTTCACAGAAAAAACTTCGCAATTTTTCATGATGAATCTCAGATGAATTTTGCTTCATCGTCGACACAGGAGCATGCGTGGACAATGAGCGACTAGGCGGCATGCCTTTCTTGCCGGTGGCTCCGCCCCAAGCCGTTCCGATTTACAGCGGCTTCGATTACGTAACCGTCGATGCGCAGCGTCGTCGCGTGTATGCCGCACACACCGGCAGCGGTGCGCTGACGATCGTCGATGCCGATAGTGGCAAGGTGATCGGCCAAGTGCGCGTCGGGGCGATTCACGGCTTGGCGGTCGATCCCGCGAACGGTCACGTCTTCACCGGTAACGGCGTCAATCGTTCGGTCTCCGAAGTCGATCCTATCACGATGAAGGTGCTCGGCTCGGCCGACGTTGCGGGCACGGTCGACGCCGTCGCCTACGACCCCGCGACCGGTCACATCTACGCGGACGAAGACGACGGCACGCGCGTGTTCGTCGTCGATGCAAAGACGATGAAGAGTGTCGGTACGGTCGACGTGCCGGGCCACAAGCCTGAATATCTGGCCGTCGATCCGAAATCGCACGACGTGTATCAAAATATAGCCAACCTCAACGAGTTCGTGATCATCGATGGCACGACACTCGAGGTGAAGAAAACCGTCGCCACGCCGGACATCACGGGGAATCACCCGCTGCAGTACGACGCCGATCTCGGGCACGTGCTCGTGGGCGGTCAGAACGGCGTGATCGCGGCCTACGATCGTGACGGCAAGCTCGTTGGAAAAACGACGGTTCAAGATCGCATCGATCAGTGCAGCCTCGATCGAAAGACGCATTTGATCGCATGCGCGGGCAGCGGAATGCTGACCATCTTACGCGATATCGGGACCGGCGCGCCGGCGATCGTCGCGCAAACCGCCGTCGCGAAGGGTGCGCACACCGTCGGCATCGATGAAAAGTCCGGCGAAGCGTGGATCGCCTGGGCGCAACCCGATGGCGATTTCGTTCAGGCCTTTAAGATGACGCCGTAGGAACTAGCGGTGCCCCTCGTGCGCACGCCGACGTAATGCGCGCGGGAGCGCCGCACGCAGTCGCCGAGCGATCGGTCGCGCTGCGACCGGGACGCCCGCGAGAACCGCGCGTACGTCGCCCGCGATCGCGGGCGATGCGATCGGATCGTCGATACCGCTCGACGCGAGCGTCTGCGGCGAGACCCGCACCGTATCGATGCCCGAGCACGAACTGGGTGCTCGCGTCGCGCTGTAGACGGTAATTGGCGCGGCCGATCGCCGCGGATCGCGACGGACGTCGCAGAGTTGCACGTCGGTCAGACGCCGATTGAGCAGCGACCGGTCGATCTCCGGTTCGAAGAACACCGCGTGATCGAAACACCCACGGCAGCGCGGATCGCGAACGATCCGCAAGCCGGCCGTCGCAAATCGAGCACCGACACCTCGCGCCACGAACGAGATCGGCATGCCGTGAAAGTGGTCCTCGAGATCGCGCACGAACGTCGAGAAGTGTGCCGCCGCCCACGCGGCGTTGCGCGATTCGACACCATACGCTGGCTTCGCGGTGACCGTCGCGGGCCACGAAAAGAGCACGATCGGGCCGGGGAAATGCAATTCGCGCCGCAATGCGAGCGCGTCGCTCGCCGCGGTTACGAACGACGTGTAGTAACCGTGAACGTAAATGAGCGCGCGTCGGCCGTGCCCGCGCACGAAACGGTGGTTCAGCGCTTGGTAGAACGCGAGCCGCGACGTGCACCCGCGCACGGCGTGCGGTTTTGCGGCGGTGAGCGTGCCCGTGATCAGATAGTCGTCGGGGTCGCTGCCGCGCGCGCGTTCGCCGCCGAAGATACGATCGTCGCCGAGCGGCTCGCGATCGGTCACGAAGACGACGCCTCCGCCGTAATTCGCCCGCGACGTGCAATCTGCGCGCGCGACGGCCGCCGTTGCGACCATCAGCAGGAGCAGCATGAACGCGGACGGCGTCAATCGGCTTGCCGATGCCATACGGTGCCCTTCACATGCGCCGGAGGCCGAGCCTGCACGTCGAAGCGAGCCTAGCGATGATCGACGTCTCACGCTACACCGAACGCTTCGAGCGCGAACTCGGTGCCATCGCCGCGCCCGAACTCGCGCTCGTCGAGCGCGTGATGCCGACGCCGGCCGCGCTCGACGACGTCGCGCATGCGGTTGCCGCCGCGCTTGCGCACGTGGCGATGCCGAAGGGAACGGTCGCGGTCGCCGTCGGCAGCCGCGGGATCGCACGCATCGGCGAGTTCGTCGCGGCGGTCGTCGCGGCGCTGCGGGCCGCAGGCGCGGAACCGTTCATCGTGACCGCGATGGGTTCGCACGGCGCGTCGACGGCGCAAGGCCAGGCGGACGTCCTCGCGCATCTCGGCGTCACCGAGGCGACCGTCGGCGCGCCCATACGTGCGACGATGGAGACGGTGTGCGTCGGGCGTACACCGAGCGGCTTGCCCGTGTACATGGATGCGTACGCGCATGCCGCAGGTGCCATCGTCGCGATCAATCGCGTGAAGCCGCACACGTCGTTCCGCGGGCCGATCGAGAGCGGACCGGCGAAGATGCTCGGGCTCGGTCTGGGAAAACAAGAAGGCGCGCGTTCCATCCATTCACTCGGATGGCACGCGATGAAAGACAACGTCCCCGATGCCGCCGCCGTCGCGATCGCGACCGGAAAAGTGGCCTTCGCGCTCGCGATCCTCGAAAACGCGCACGAAGAACCGTGCCGCGTCGAAGCGCTTGCCGCGCGGGACATCCTCGCGCGCGAACGCGAGTTGCTCGTCGAAGCGTCGGGAAATCTCGCGCGCTTGCCGCTCGCGAAAATCGACGTGCTCGTCGTCGATCGCGTCGGCAAGAGCGTCAGCGGCGGCGGCGGTGATCCCAACGTGACTGGCCGATTTCCGAGCACCGCGATCTCCGGCGGACCCGACGTCACGCGCCTCGTCTATCTCGCGATGGCGGGCGACGACGGCAACGGCAACGGCGTCGGTCTCGCGGACGTGGTCACGAGCGAACTCGCATCGCGATACGATCCGCTGCCGACGTATCTGAACGCGCTCACGACGACGGCTGCAGGTAACGCGCGCCTGCCGATGGTGATGCCGACGAAACGCCTCGCCGTCGCGGCGGCGCTACGCATGTGTCCCGATCTCGATCCCCGGGCGGCGACGGTGCTGCGCGTGCTCGACACGCTGCATCTGCGCCGCGTCTGGCTGTCGCGTCCCGCGCTCGCGCTCGTCAACGAACCGTACGCGGTCGTGCACGATTTCGCCGTCGCCGACTTCGATCGCGGATACGACTGAACGACGCAATCGCTTTTGGCGCGTTCGTCGCGCTGCTCGGTACGGCGGCCGCGCTCGCGCGTGCGTTCGCCCTCTTTCGCGTGCCGGCGGCCGTCACGCTCGTGGCGTGCGGCGCCGCGATGGGGTCACTCGCGCACGTGCGGCCGCCGTTCCCATTCGGCCCCGCGCTGCTGTTCGTGCTCTTGCCGCCGCTGGTGTTCGAGGCGGCCTGGAACATCGATCTCGCGGGCTTGCGCGCAGGTGCGGGCCGCATCGTCCTGCTCGCGTTTCCCGGAACGCTGCTGAGCGCGGGCGGCGTCGCGGCGGCGCTGGTCTTGACCCGTCTCGCGCCGTTCGCCGAGGCGCTCGTCTTCGGCGCGATCGTCTCCGCGACCGATCCGGTTGCGGTCGTCGCGATCTTCCGACGCACGGGCGTCCCGGCGCACGTCCGAACGATCGCCGAAGCGGAATCGCTCGCGAATGACGGGGTCGCGATCGTGCTCTACGGCCTTGCGGTCGCAATCGCAGGCGGCGCCGTCATCACGCTCGGCGGAGCGATCGCGACCGCCTTTGCCACGATCGCGGGCGGAACGCTCGTCGGCGTGCTCGCGGCGCTCCCGGTCGTCGCGTTACGCACGCGCGCGCGCATCGCGTGGCTCTCGTTCGTGGCCACGATCGCGCTCGCGTACGTCGCCTACGAGGGTGCGTTGCTCGCACACGCCTCCGGTATCTTCGCGACGGCGACCGCGGCGCTCGTCATCCGGCTTGCGGAGCCGCTCGCACCGACGCCTTCCGATGTGCCCGTCGCGCGACTACGCGAGGCGCGCTTTACGCTCGACTACGTGTGGGAGCGGATCGCTTTTCTCGCAAACGCGACCGCGTTCTTTACCGCCGGGCTGCTCGTCGACGTCCCGCGCGCATTCCACGAGATCGGTTTCGCGGCCGTGGGCATCGTCGCGTTGTTCGCGACGCGCGCCGCGCTCGCGCTCGTTGCGGCGCCGGACGCGGAGAGCCGCGCGGCCATCTTTCTCGCCGGCATGCGCGGCGGGTTGCCGCTCGCGCTCGCGCTCGCCCTCCCGCCGGACCTTCCCGGCCGCGCGATCGTGGTCGATGGCGTTTTCGCGACGGTGCTCGTGACGCTCGTGCTCCAAGGGCTACTACTGGAGCCGATCTTGCGGCGTGTGTCGCAGCGCTCGCCAGCAGGCGCCGCATGAAAGACCAGGTGCCGGCCGGCTGAATCTAGCTTTCGACGAAGGGTGGGAAGCCGATTTTGAGAATGAAGCGAATTGCACCGCGTGTGCCGACGTAGCTCAGTTGGTAGAGCAGCTGATTCGTAATTCGATCGATATCGGATCGTTAGTTAACGACTAGCCTCTCCAAGCCCCCGACTGTGAGGGCTTCGTGGAGGCGCTTTTCGCACGTGTTCTTGTGTCGTGTCATGTGACGCTCCGTGGTTAGTTGTCCAAATGAGGGCCAGCACTCAAGAGCTTGCTTAGTACTGCGTGTCTCTTGTCCGAGACTGTGCCGTACGATCAAAGAGACGGCCCTTTAGGCTCGATTTCCGTTAAGTGTCAGGCGTACAGTATCGGAAGATATATGAATTCGAACCGGCGACACCTTACATGCGATAAACACGCACGGATTCCCAGTCTTTGCACCACCGAGCGTATGGAGCAAAAACTTTATATACATTGGGTTTTCACTGGTTTGACCACCTACGGCTGGCCTAAGTCGCTGGGGTGCAACGGGTCGTGCGAAAGCGAGGTGGTGACGGCGTAACAAATGCTGCTCGGTCCGTCGGCTGCTGCTGTGCTTCTTGCCTGGAATCTCCGCATGACAACTTCTGGCACGGATTGAACATCTAGAACCACCTGTGTGCCGCTATGGTGGCACATCGGCGACTTCATGTTAGTAGAGGGCGTTATTAATGCTGCCGCCTGAGAGTCAGGAATTGAGTAGAGCACACGTCGAGGCCGTATTTGATGGTAACGCACTTCAAGACGGGCTCATGGAGGTATCTGACTTCGCCCCGGCCATGCTGGGGTTGGCTGAAGCATGCCAGCGTGCCAATTACCTCATTAACGGAAACAGAGCCAGACTCTCGGTCCAAATTAAAGCTGACATTCAGAACCGCTGTTTTCATGTTGACTTAGCAGGCCCGTGAAAAAATCGTTGCGGGATCAGCGGATCCGGTATTCCTGTCGCTTGCTGCGGTCATCGAGCCCGATAAATCGAGTAAGATCGTAAGTTGT
>JAABUX010002352.1_pt1 | contig 26958 bp, 28 predicted proteins | sample 5561851 | NCBI WGS metagenome assembly JAABUX01 (sample SAMN10711883, study PRJNA513361) | rock metagenome | isolation source: Antarctica rocks | place: Antarctica: Victoria Land, Richard Nunatak red sandstone | collected 2016-01-03 | reverse complement strand
CATACGCGACGACCGTGGAGTGTTTAGTTCCCCCCACAGGCGTCGTGCTGGGAGTGCCGGGAACGCTGCCTGATGCCACGACGTTCCGCGCGGCCGTGCTTCGCTCCGCGGAGCGGCTAGCCACATCAGTGGTTATGAACATACCTATGACGAGGGCGACGCCCCAGACGACCAGGGCCAGGACGATGACGACGGCGATGAGATATGGGAGGGAGAAGCCGACGAGATTCATAAGGTTCCTTCTGCGGCGTCATGCTATGATAGTTCCCTTCATCAAGAGATAACGACACCTGCTGGACAGGGGCCAACAATCGAGGCGGGGCAATGGGCCGGTGACAATAGCCGAACACGATAGCCCCAGTCCAACCACGAGTTTGGGCGCGGCGCGACAAAATGGCTGATGAGGGGGATGTGTGCGAGCACGGAGGTCACAGCGTACGTCTACGAGGGAGAGGGGGACGGCACGTTGCCGAGCAGGAGGAGCGACGGAGGACTCGCGGGCGCATCGAATTGCCATCTCAGCGGCGGCAGCCAACCCGCGAGCAGGGCGCGTGGCAGGGACGAGACCAAGACGGGCCCATGCCACGTCGTCCCCAACGTATCCTGCATGAGCGTTCCTCGGACCCGTATCGTCCGCCCAACCCATGTAGTGGGATGTACGTGCAGCCCAACTTCGACCGGCTCGACCGTATAAAGCTGTCCTTGCACCGTCGAACTGGACACGATAGCGTACGCGGACGCAGCGGCCGTCCTGACGGCGGACGATTTTACGCTGCTGGACTGGCCCTGGCCGGACAACGACCCGGAGGAGCCCCGCCAGGTCTACGTCCCTGTCATCCAGACGCGCGTGCGCAAACTCTACCGCTGCCACCTCGTCATCGCCCGCCCGTCCCTCGACGCGCCGGCCACGGCGACACGCTATTGGGCCTCGAGCGACCTGGACGCCGACGCGGCCACGCTGCTCAGCCACACCGCCGCCCGCTGGGACGTGGAGGTCTTTTTTGGCGACACGAAAGACGTGCTCGGCCTGGATCAGTATCAACTCATGACCACCACTGCCATCGTCCGTTTCCGGCCCCTGGCGCTGGCCGCCTACATCCTGATAGAGAAGGAGTGCACGCGGTTGGTCCGGGAGCAGCAGCGCTATGTCACCATCGGCGAGGCCCGTCGGGTGCTGCAACGCCTCCATTATCGCCATCTCCTGGGCTGAATCGAACAGGAACTGCACGGTCGCGATGCCGCCACTCTCTACAAGCGATTGGTAGTGTAGCCCCGCGTAAATGTGCAAAGATAGAGCTACAGGTCTGCAGTGTCCAATGTCATGATGATGTCAGATATGTTGTGGAAGACCGTAGGTGCGGGCAAGTATCGACGCAGCCAATATGGCAGCCAAGCCAAGAAGTCGTTTGGCGCGGCACCGCTGCTTTCCACGCCTTCTAAGAATAGATGGCTAGATCGCACATCCAGCGCCATTGTGAAAGCGCCCATGCCGATCTGCACGGTTCGGAGCAATCGCTTTCCGCGCTCGTCGATGACAGCGATACTGCCAGTTCCCGCAGGCATGCCGTGTGCATCGAGTCTCCCAGCCTGCAATACGAGCACATGTCTGTGCCGCATATCAACTACGACAGCTATAGGGGTTCCGGTGAGGGTAATGGTACGACGGACTGCGCCCGTATGTGCATCGAGCACATGAAGGCTTCCAGCGCCTACAGGGAGAAATGCAACCCTGCTTCCCCAGGAAGTCCGAGTTGTCACACTGTGAACAGGACCGCTATCGGTGATGAAGATCACGCCAAGTTGCTCATCGATCACTGTATTTGCCGCCACTCCCAGTAGAGAGATAGTTCGCAATCGTCTGCTCCGTTGGGTATCGAGCACGTCCACATTGACGCGTGGGGGGCCGGGTTGGATGGATGGATCGCCGGTCACAACGACGCGTCCCATCATGCTGTCCACGACAGGTGGAATCCAGGGCGTGGGGACGGTGTTCAACGCCAGTCGTTTCAGCACCCGTCCAACCGCTGGATCGATGACACTGAGGTAGCCATGCCCAGGAATTGTGCTACCCCCCGTCACGAGAAGGTGGTGGGTCCTCGTGTCTAGGGCAAGGGACGTTACGCCTTGACCACGCAGTACAATTATACGGAGGAGTCGTCCGGTGTGAGCATCCAGCACGTCCACGATCCCGTCATTCGGCGTACAAGCCGCTATCATGCACTGTTGCGATCCTGAATTGGCTACGTAGAGGCGGCTTTGTGATTCATCGATGACGAGGTGAAGAGTGTTATTGATTGGGTTAGGGCTTATGATAGTTGTTCGGAGAGGTTGTCCATCACGTGCATCGAGCATCTGAATGCTAGTGCCTGCTCCCACGAAAACGTGGCCCTCCCGCTCAGCAACAGCGAGGGCGCTGGCCACCATAGGTAGCGCAATAGAGCGCATCAAAGTTCCAGTCATCGTATCGAGCACGCTAACCCGTGTAGAGGGGCCGTTTACGATGAAGACACGAGAGGTGCTTGTGTCGATAGATATCATTCCTATACCTGCTTGGCCCAACGTGACTGTCGCCACAACGGGACCTTTCTGAGGCGTACGCGTCCAGTTGACAATTATTCCCACGATCAGGATGCTCATGAGCGATACTTGCATCAATAGCTGTCGCCCTCGCTGAGGCCGCCTTCTTTTTATGTGTGTCGTGCTCTCCTCCATTCATCTTACGTCTAACTGGCAGTTCAACTCTCAGTATCTCATCAAGACGGTCTTTAAGGCTCAATAGGGTTAGCGCCAGCACGATTAGGCCCACGTTCGACCATCCTTATTTCACCGGTCGGACTACCACCATGCGTCAGGCGCGGAAAGATACAGGTAGGTATCTCAGATGTCCAACTTCCCTTCCAACTAAGCAGCTTGGCATAAAGAGATCGTAGATTGGGCAAGGAGGGCGGCATGGTCAGCGAGGACCTGAGCAACGGCGGCGAGGAGGGCGTCGGCGTCGGGATAGCTGCGCACGGGCATATCCTCGTGCTTGACGTGCCACCAGAGCGACTCGATAGGACTGTTGAGCTCGGGCGAGTAGGGGGCAGGTAAAAGATGTGGACGCCTGCGGCCTCCAGGGCAGGGAGCATCGAACATCTCCTTGACGACGGCGCTGCGATGGACGGAATAGTTGTCCATGACGACGACGCAGGGGCGGGCGCGGCGGTAGCCAGCGGGCAGGGCGGCGGCGGGCCGGCGGGCCACGTCACGCCAGAGGAACTCCGTGAAGGCCGCACTATCAATCTTGCCGCTCCGGGCCTGGTAGGCCAAGCGCGGGTCAGGGCCATGGGGGGCGCGCGCCGATGACGTTGACGCGGCACCCTTGCGGGGCGACGTAGGGCACGATGGCGCGCGTGCTGGCGCGCGCCCAGGTGTAGCCCGGCGGCAGGGTGGGGGCGAAGCCGCTCTCGTCCAAGAAGTAGAGGTCGATGGCGGCGGTGAGCGATTGCCCCATCAAAGAATCAAAGACTCCAGGTGGGCGTCCGCCGCAGCCTGGAGGGGTCTTTCTGTAAGTGGCGCACCGAGTGATGGGTCCGTTTCCAGTAGAAGCGGTCGCGCGGCAGGAGTGCGGCAAGCCGTCCGGCGCTGATCTGCACGCGGCGCTCGCTGGCCAGCCACTGCCGCAGGTGCGCCACGGTCCACGGGCACCCCTCCGGGGCTGCGGCGTCGAGCAACCGGCCCAGCGCGTCCAGGTCGGCGCGCGTCACCGTCGGCGGTCGTCCCGGCACGGGCCGGTCGGGCAGCGCGGCGAAGCCGTCGGCGAGGAAGGCTTCGAGATATTTGCGCACGGTCTGCTCGTGCAGGTCGAGCGCGCAGGCGATCTGGGGGATGGTCTGGCCGAGGTCGGACAGGCGCACCATCTCCAATCGCTCGCGTAGGCGGGGGCCAGTGTCCGAGTCCGGGCGCGCGTTGAGCGCGTCCCGCTGCTCCTCGGTCAAGCGGACACGGATCACTTTGGGCATCGCAGGCAGTCCTCCTACCCTCTATTCTACGATCTCTTTCCATCAACCTGCTTAGCAACAAACATCGCTGAACACATAGCGCAAGCTTTGACACGTAATACGGGGCATGGTTCAGAAAGAGGGTGACAGTCGGTGGGAACGGACGAGAGGCAGAAAGGGCATGAGATCGCACCCGTCATATGCGAAAGGTGTCGAGACTTTCCATACAGGGAAAATGCCATGCCCTATCGTTGGGAACATATCACAGAGGACCGCATGGGGAGTGTCGGCTGCGTGTGCCTGCTCTTTGCCAGTGAGTACGGCCTGATGACCCCGCAGGTGCGGGAACTTGGCGGTCTCGCGCCAGTTCCTAAGTTCCCATCACATGCGCAGGCGCGGCTGGTGGTCAACGACCCAGCCGTGGATCTGCTGAGCCAAGCGGGGTACGCGTCGGCGCGCAGCATCCAGGAGTGCCTCGTGGAGATGTGGGGGATGCACATGACGGGACCCGACGGCTAAGTAGACACTGGTAAGTTCTTGCACAGCCAACACTCCTGCGGGCGTACCTTGTGCAGCCTGTTCGGATTGCACGAACATAGCAACACCTACGTAGCACGAACTTACCAGCACCTGCTTAGGTCGGCGCGGTGGTGGCCAATTGCGCGGAGGGGCCGTCTCGGTTAGCTGCAGTTGCCGCCGTAGCTGGAAACGCTAGTAGTAAAGTAGAAGTCGACCCTCTGGTACGCCGTGTTGTAATAGCCGGGGTCGCGGGCAGTCACGCTGGCTCCCCCTCCAAATGTCGCTGATCACGAAAACTTTCCAGGCAACGCACTGTTTTGATCACATCGCCTTTCCACAACGTCTATGACGATTTAGACGTGAAAGCCCTCCTACGCATCGCAAGGGATACGCATAGACCTGCATGTTTCACTAGTTGCAACGTCTATTTGTACTGGCGGAGGTGGAAAGGCGACATGATCAGCTACCTGGAAAAATAAAGCGATCAATGACACCAAATGGACCTACATTGAAGTTGTCGGTGTAGTAAGCTTGATTGAGAGTGTTGTACCACTCGAATGCGATGGTACCGCTACCGGCTCCATTAGTGTCCATTACTCCGTTACCTCTTTGGAAGACGCTGCATTGCAAGTTCGCCCATCCCCTCCATGAACCAGTGTCAGGAGTGATACCGCCCCCACCGGAAGGATGGGTTGGGCAAATGGTGAGGGTAATGGAATGATGGATAGTAGGATCTACGGATCCATCCTCCTTACGCGTCACCGCATCGATCACGTGGGATTGGCAATCGTTCGCTTGCTGTGCAGCGTACGCAGCAAATGCATGTGGCGGAGCTATTGCCCCCGCACAGGTGCTAGCAACGTAGACCAGACTAGCAATCGCTACTTTCATCAGGACTTGCTTGGACATTACCTGCTCCTCCTAAACTACCCAAAACGACTTGGTACTACACACTTCCTTTGGTGGTTGCCGGAATCTTCATAGCGGTGAGCTTGCGCCACAAAAGGAGTCTGTATATCTCAAAGGCTGACCAGGAAAGCTCGGCGTCGAGCCTGTAAAGGTGGTGTAAGAGCCAATGAGAAAGTATTGTTCTGTCAGGAACATCGACCGAAGATGGCACGTCGATAACTGGTCAAGTCAGCCACATTTAACGCCCCCGTGGCTACTGACAAGCTGCATCTAGCCCTACACCTCAGTCGCTGGTCTTGAACTCACGCTTACCCTGCAATCTGATGGTGTGTGCCGTCGCCTCCTTTCACTCCGTCTTCGGTACCGTCCACTCGCGGCACCTTGTGATTCTACTCTACGCCCTGTGGCTCCACTCGAACCACCTAGAAAACAAGGTGTCGCACTACCTTGTTTCCCAGGTAGTCACGACCGCGCAAGCCGTGTATGATAAGTGCCAGACATGGCCGCGCGGTATGTGATGTCGCCCTTTTGAGCGGGCGCCGCTGGCCATCGCAAAGGGCACGGCAAAATGACGGCAGCGATACGTCCAGCAGTGATAGGTGACGTGAGGCTGGGGCCGCGCGTCCATGTCGCCGCCATAGCGGCCATCGTGCGGGACCTCTTGGTGGGAGGACGAGACCGGCTGCAGGATGTCCCGTGGCTGCGCGAGCGCATGCGGGCCGCCAGCCTGGATCGGCAGGAGTGCGCGGCGCTGGAAACGCTCCACGCCCGCCTCCGCACAGAAGGTACGGCGGGGCTGGCCATCGATCCCGCGCGGTTGTGGTACTGAGCCATGGTCGCCCCTATTGTCACCCACGATACCCGCGATGATGTCTCCTGCATCGCCACCGCCGCCTATGCTCGGGAAGCGTTGCGCCGCGCGCCGGTCCCACCACCGTATCGCGACGCCCTCGCCGTCGCGCTGGCCATGCCCGGCAATGTCCTCTCGGCGGCGCCCGACGCGCGCTGGGCGCGCCTGGTCTGGACCTGCTGCGCCGCCGCGGGCGGGGACCCGGAGCAGGTTCTGCCCCTGGCCGCCGCCGTCGAGGTCTTCATGGTCGCCCTGGACCTGCTCGACGATGTGGAGAACGCCGAACAGACGCCCGTGCTGGCCACCCTGGGGACGGCACGGGCGCTGAATGTGTCCACCGGGCTGCTCCTGCTGGCGCTGCGGGACATCCTCGGCGCCGATGGCGAGGTCGCCGCCAACCTCCTGCTCGACGCGGCCTTGCAGGCCTGCGGCGGCCAGGACGCCGATCTCACCTCGGGCGCCGGACGATGCGGCGATGTGGACGAGGCGCTGGCTATCACCAGCGCCAAGGCGGCCCCGCTCGCCGCGGTGGCCTGTCGCCTCGGCGCCCTCGCGGCGGGGGCTGATGAGACGACGCAGAACCTCTATGGCCGCTTCGGCTGCTACCTCGGCGTGGCCGCGCAACTGGCCAACGACATCGCTGCCCTCCATCCTACGGGGAGTCCGGGCAAGACCGACATGGCGCTGGGGCGTCCGACCCTGCCCCTCGTCTATGCGACCCACAGGGCGCACATCGGCGCCGTCACCGCCGCCGATGCCGACCCCTACACTGCCCTGTGGACCGATGGCCCCGTCCACCTGACGTGGGCCGTGGCCGAGACCTATCGCCGCTACGCGCTGGACCTGATACCCCGCTTGGCCACGACGCCCTTCGGCCGCGACGCGCTAGCAGGGCTGCTGCATCCGCTATGACCGCGTGACAACAGGAGAAAGATGGGGAATATGGCGACGTTAGCAGACCCTGTACAACTGCGGGTCGTCCCTCCGTGGGCCAAGCTGGTCACCGCCCGCTCCACACTGGTCGCGGCGGTCAGCCTGGCTTATGGGGTGGCACTGGCGCTCGACGGGCTGACACTCCTGACGGGGCCGCCCCACGCCTCGGACCACGTCACGGGCCCCTTGCTGCTGCTCAGCCCCTGGTTCTTTCTGCTGGGCACCCTGCTGTTCCTGCGCGCCTCCCCCCGCCGGGTCGGGTCCGCCGCCTACCTGCTCTTCGCCAGCGCCGCCTGCGCCCTCGCGCTGGCCCCCGGCGCCGACGACGATCAGCCCCTAGCCGTGGCGGCCGAGCTGGTAGCCGTCCCGCTCTTCGCCGCCGCCTTCGCCTATTTCTTCCTCACCTTCCCGACGCCCCGCCGCGTTCCCCACCAGCGCCTGCTGCTGCTGGCCCCCGCGCTGGCCTCCGTCGCGCTGGGCGTCGCGGCGCGGGCGTGGCCGCCGCTCGCCGCACCGGCCTTCCTGCTGCGTCTGGTCATCCAATTGGTCTACCTGGGCGCGGGCGTCGCCCTGCTGGCCCACGTTTGGGCGGCAGCCTGCGACCGCGACGAGCACCGTGGGCTGGGGGTCATCGGCGTGGGCACGGTCGCGTCCATCCTGCCCTTCGTGGCGCTCTACCTCCTGCCCGCGCTGCTGGGCCAACGGGCGCCTGTTGGCGCCGAGCAGGCCACCCTGGCCCTGGCGATCCTCCCGGCCAGCTTCACCTACGCTATCCTGCGCTACCATGCCCTGCACGCTCCCTTGCTCCAGCGGTGGCTCGTCCGTGGACTGCTCCGGGCAGGACTGCTGACGCTGTACGTCACCACCATTTGGGCGCTCCAGCCACCGCTCGCCGCGGCGCTGCCCGCAGCGGACCGTGGCCTCGCCGTCGCCGTGGCACCGGTGCTCCTCGCCGGCATCCTCTTCCTCTGGCTGCGCGTAGGGCTGGAACGGATCCTCGACCGCCTGTTCTTCAAGGACGCGTACGACTATCGCGCCGCCCTGCAAGGGCTCAGCCGCGACCTGTCCCTGGCCAGCAACTCCGGCGTCCCAGATGTGTCGTTCGCCCACGCGCTCCGCGCGCTGATGAACCTCGATTTCGCCCTGCTGCTCGTGCGGGACCCGCAAGGAGTGCTGTCCGTGCGCGATGCGGACGGCGAGGGCGCTGCGGACGACGGGGGCGACCAGCCCGCTGTGCTGCCGGAACTCGTCGCGTCTGCTAGCGGCACCCAAGAAGGGCCGCGCGTCAGCTCCATTGTCTCTCCCATGCATGGTGGTCCCGCCGAGGTCGAACTGGTTCCCCTGTGCACGCACGGCGAGGTCGTGGGCTACCTCTGCCTGGGGCCGAAGGGCCACGCCGAGCCCTTCCGAGCCACGGACCACGACCTGCTGGCCACGCTCGGCGGCCACCTCGCCGCCGTCGTGCGCAACGAGCAGCTCGTCGCCGACCTGTGCGGACAGGTCGGCGTGCTACGGGCGCAAAAGGCCGCACTGGACGCGCTCAACGAGCGTCTGCACCGGGCGCAGGAGGAGGAACGCGCGCGCATCGCCGCCGACATCCATGATGAGCCCCTGCAGACGGCCCAGCACCTGCAGCGCCAACTGACCGCCGACGGCCGCCGGGACGCGCCCACGGGCTGCCACGTCGCGCTCGCCGACACGCTGATCGCGCAGCTACGCGCTGTCTGCGCGAAGGTGCGGCCCGCCGCATTGGATGAGCTCGGCCTCGCCGCCGCCCTGGAGACATTGACCCTCGACCTCGGCACGCACGTCGGCGTGCAGATCGTGCTCGACGCCGACCCGGAGTTGACGGAGTTGGCGATCGCACCCGATGTCGAGCTTGTCCTCTACCGCGCGGCCCAGGAAGCGGTCAACAACGTCCTGCGCCATGCGCGTCCCCATCACCTGCGGGTCACTCTGCAGCGCCATGGCGACACCGTGCGGCTCCGCGTCGCCGACGACGGCGTCGGCTTCGTCGCGCCCGCCCACCTGGACGGACTGGTCGCGGCCGGGCATGTGGGGTTGGCCGGGCTGCGCCAGCGCGTGCAGCGCGCCGGCGGCCACGTCTCCATCGAGACGGCACCCGCTCAGGGGACCGTCGTGCAGGTTGAGTTCTCCATCACCCCCACGGGCGAGGCCGCGACGGGCGAGGCCGGCCGATGATCCGCGTCATGCTGGTCGACGACCACCCGTTGATGCGCCAGGGCACGCGCACCTTCCTGGAAATGGACCCGGACATGGTGATCGTGGCCGAGACCGGGCAGGGCGAGGAGGCGCTGACGCTGGCGCGCCACCAGCGGCCCGGTGTGGTGCTGCTCGATATCCGTCTGCATGGGTCGAGCGGCATCGACGTGGCGCGCGTGCTGCGTCAAGACCTGCCGGAGGTCAAGGTGCTGGTGCTCACGACCTATCCCTACGAGACCTACGTACGCGCGCTCTTCGCCATCGGTGTGCATGGCTACCTGCTCAAGACCTCCTCGGACACGGAGTTGATCGCCGCGGTGCGGGCGGTCCACCAGGGGGAAACCGCGCTGAGCGCCGAGATCGCGGCACAGCTTGCGATGCCCCGCCGCTCCGGGATCGCGCCCACCCGCGCCCTGTCCGAGCGCGAGCGCGAGGTCTTGACGCTGGTCGGCGACGGCGCGAGCAACAAAGAGATCGGGCAGCAGTTAGGCCTGAAAGAAAACACGATCGTGTTGTACCTGAGCAACATCATGGCCAAGCTCGGCGCCCGCTCGCGCACCGATGCCGTCAAAATCGCCGTTCAGGAAGGCATTATCGTGTTGGAGCACTAGGCCAGCTATGGTCATGCCAGTCAGATGCGCGCGGACTTTGCTCAAGAACCATCCGCTGCATCGGCTCCCTCTCCAGGAAATATGTCGCGGACCTTGCTCAATGGTAGATACAGCCGTAGCGGGTTGCCCTCCAGGCGTCGGAACTCGCGACGCTCATAGAAGGCAACGACACCTTTATTCAAGGCATCGACGATCATGAGCTTCACGCCGATCCCCGTGCGCAACGTACGACGCAGGGCGTTGAGCAGCAGCATGGTGCTCATGCCCTAGCCCGCAAACGTCGTGGCGACCGCCAGGCGGCCGAGCAGGACAGCGGGCACAAGCTGATGGCGGCCGGATGTCTTGGCGAGGTCGCGCGGTAACTCGGTCAACTCAACCGATGTCGCGCTGAGCGTATAGTATCCGATGATCTCTGAACTGCCCTGAGCGCACAAGACGTAGCAGGCCGCGAGATCGCGCCTCATGTCCTGACCGGCCTGCCGCTGGATATAGGCGTCGAGCGTCTGTTCGCCGCAAGAGAAGGCCGCTCGATCGTGATGCGGCGCGAGGGGCTCTATCCGCGGATTCATATGAATCTGCTACTCATCCGTCACCCATCATGTCTTTGTAGCGATCCGCTGCCTGGCGCAGCCATGGACCGGCAGGTTCCGGGTGGAGGAGAGCATCCATCACCGCGCGCGAGTCATGCGCGGTAAGCGTGATGACCTCGTGCTCGCGAATTGCCTGCTCGGCGGCTTGCTGGACACTGGTCAGCACGAAATCGGTGAGCGATCGACCCTGGAGTGAAGCCGCTCGTTGGACCAAGGCTTTTTGCTCGGGAGTGACGCGTGTTTCGAGCCGGTCGCTTTTGCGCATAGGCTGTGCTGATCGCCTGGGCGTGACCTGTCTTTGTGTCGTGGACATAGAATTGTCCTTCCACCTTCCGTAACGTGCAATTGCCGTTCCTCTATTTAGTGTGTACGTCATCGTGTCGTACGTGTCAAGGGATTGCCCATCGTGAATTGGATGGCCTGTCGTTGTAGACATCGAGCCAGGCTTAGCCGCATGCGCGCTGTTGTGCTACCCTACCTATTAACGACACCTGCCGCGGGCGCTTGACGGGAGCCGCCGTTAGACGACACGGGCGCTCGACGGCGGTGTCCTAGACTGCGCAGGTTGTCCCATGCTTCGGACGTTTGACCGCTCCACGTGGCGCCGGAACTGGCGCCAGTTCCGCTACCGTGCCCTTGTTCCTCGTCGCCCTCACGGACGCTCACGGGGCCAATGGCGGCCACGCGTCCTCGTCCCACTGTACGGACGCGCCCTCTATCTTCCACCCGTCAGAACGTCCGCGGAGCGTCGCGCGCCCGACGATGCCCTGGCACGGGGGTTGCGCCCTTTCCAGCGCCGCCTGTACCGGCAGCGCATCGTCGTGGGCCTGCTGCGGACGCTCGCCACGGCCATCGTCGTGGCCATCGGTCTCATGCTGTTGCGCGTCTTTGGCGTCGCGCTACCCATGCCATTGCCCATGCCCATGCTCGTCGCGCCACTCGTCGGCGCGGGAGTCGTGCTGCTGGCCGGGCTCGCCGTGTTGCTGCGGCAGCGACCGGACCCCGCGCGGATGGCCCATGCGCTGGACCGCTGTTTGGGCCTGCGCGAGCAGGTTGGCAGCGCCCTGGAGGTATCGGACGACGAGGCGCGGCAGAGCGAGATGGCCGCGCGCCTACGCCTGCGCGCGGAGGCGACGCTGCGCGATGTGCCGCCGACGCGGGTACTGCCGTGGCCGTCCACGCGTTGGGAGACGCGCGGCGTTGTCGGGCTGGCCCTACTCGCGGCTGGCGCGGCCCTGCTGGCCGCGCACGCGCCCAATCCCGGCAACCCCAACGGCCAACAACTCGCGGCCTCGCGCGACCGCGCCCACATCGGCTCGCCGGCCCGTCCCGCACAGACCAACCCTACGCTGGGTCGGCCCTCTAACGCGCTGATCGGGGTCATCTCGCTGGGCAACGCGACCCTCGCGCGGCCGGGACGGGGCGTGCCGCCCGGCGCACGACGCGTGGCCGCGGGCTCTCCTCAATCGTTGCAGCCCGGCAACGGCCGGGGCGGTGCGACGACGCGCATCGTGGCGGGTAAGGCCCTGACGCATAGTGGAGCCAATGCAAACGGACCCGCAGGCCAGGCAGGACAGAACGGCACGGGCGGCAACCGAAACGGGCCAGGCAACGCATCGACGTCCGGAGGCCAGGGGAACGGGGGGAACGGGGGGAACGGGGCTGCGGGGGCGTCCGCTAACGGACGGCGCGCGGGCAACGGCCATGGCACCGGATCACGCCAGGGCTCGGGCAACGGGACGGGCAGACAGGGCGGCGCGGGGCTCCAGCCGGGCCAGAACAAGGGCAGCGGCGTGATGAACCCGCAGCAACAGGCCCTGGCGAATCTGCAGAACAGCATTTCCTCCGCGCAACAACAGGGCCAGGCAGGGAACGCTGTGCAGGGAGGATCGCAAGGCGGCGCCCAGGGGCAGGTGCAGGGGCAAAACGGCCGCGCCGGCGCCGGCCAATCCGGGACGGGCAACGAAGCGCAAGGCCGGCAAGGGCAAGGGCGAAGCACAGCGGGAGGCTCGCGCGGGAGACAGGGCCAGGGGCAGGGCTCGGGCCGCAACACGACTCCTGGCAACGGGGCAGGTGGGACGGGCCAGGGAGGAGGCACGGGCGCCGGCCAGGGTCGCGCCGGCCCAGGAAGCCGACGCATTGGTTCCACTAACGGCGGGTACGACGGCTACGGAGGCCGCTTCGGGCAGTACGGCCCCGATAGCGGCGCCAATGGCGGCGACTCGCAGGGCGCGTCAGGATCGCCGGCTCAGATGAATCGGCAAGGACCGGCGCGCCTGGCCGATGGCAGCGGCGTTGTGCTCAACGGAACGCAGGGCGGCCCGCAGGGAAAGGGCAGTGGTCTCATCCTGACCGTGGGCCTGCCGCAGCAAACGGTTGGCTCTGGAAGCTCGGCCCCGACAGACACGAACAGCACGACGGCCGCGGTACCCGGCTACGTCGCTCCCGACAGCAACGCGGTGGCCCCCGACGAGCGCGACGTGGTGCGCGCGTACTTCAGCCCGCACGATAGCAATTAGTGACTAGTGGCTAGTGGTTAGTGACTAGTTCTTCTAGTCACTAACCACTAGCCACTGACCCGGAGGGTCCATGACACCCGAGGAGTTCGGGACACTGGCGGTTGAGATCCAGCAGGAGGTCGGGCGGGCTATCGTCGGCCAGCGCGACATCGTGCGCGGCGTGCTGACGTGCGTGGTCGCCGGCGGCCATGTCCTGCTCGAAGGGGTGCCCGGTCTGGGCAAGACCAGTCTGGTGCGCGCCTTTTCGCGCGTGCTCGACCTGGGCTACGGACGCATCCAGTTCACTCCCGACCTGATGCCCGCCGATGTGACGGGGACGACGATCATCATGGAGGATGAGAGCGGTCGGCGCGCCCTGTCGTTCCAGGCCGGCCCGATCTTCGCCAATCTGGTGCTGGCCGACGAGATCAACCGCGCCACGCCCAAAACGCAGTCGGCGCTGCTGGAGGCGATGCAGGAGGGCACGGTCACGGTGGCCGGGACGTCGCGGCCGCTGCCGCGGCCCTTCTACGTGCTGGCCACCCAGAACCCGGTCGAGATGGAGGGAACGTATCCGCTGCCCGAGGCACAGATGGACCGCTTCTTCTACAAGCTGGTGATCCGCTACCCGGTGCGCGGCGAGTTGGCCGCGATCGTCCGCCAGACCGTGTCGGGCGGCGAGGCCGAGTTGCGCACGGTGGCCAACGGCGAGACGCTGCTGGAGATGGGCCGCCTGGCGCGCGATGTGCCCATGAGCACCTATGTTCTCGACTACGCCGTGCGGCTGATCCTGGCCACGCAGCCCGAGAGCGAGGAGGCCCCGCCGATGGTGCGGCGCTACGTGCGCCTGGGCGCGAGTCCGCGCGGCGCGCAGTCCCTCACCCTGGCGGGGCGCATCAACGCCCTGCTCGACGGCCGCTATAACCTTGGCTACGACGACCTGCGCGCAGTGGCGCACAACGCCCTGCGCCACCGTATCACGCTCAACTTCGAGGCCGAGACGCAGGGGTTCACCCCCGACAGCGTGCTTGACGACGTGCTGGCGCACGTGCGGGAGGTGCCGAAATGAGCAACCCTCACCCCAACCCCTCTCCCGACCGCGGGAAGAGGGAGCAACGACCAGGCCACCGCGAGGAATAGATGGTGAGCGAGACAAGCAACCAACGTACTGGGTGGCGTTCCGGCGTCGCCGGTGCAGGACGCCTCGGCCGCACAGCGCTTGGCCGGATCGGCGTGGACATCGGCGGTGGGAGAGAGCAGCGGGACGACCCGCGCGTGTTGCTCGACGGCGCCTTCTTGCGCCAGGTCGAGGCGCTGCACTTCAACGTGTCGCGCAGCGCCACGGCCGGCCTCTCCGGTGAGCATGCCAGTCGCCGTAGGGCGCACTCGATCGAGTTCGCCGACCACCGCAGCTACGTGGCGGGCGACGATTTCCGCCTGATCGACTGGAACGTCTACGCGCGGCTGGGCGAGCTGTGCCTCAAGCTGACCGAGGCGCACGAGAACATCTCCGTGCATCTGCTGCTGGACTGCTCGGCCTCGATGGACTGGGGCCGGCCCAATAAGCTGCTCTACGCCCGGCGCGTGGCGGCGGCGCTAGGCGCGGTGGCCCTGGCCGGCTACGACACGGTCCATATCGGCGCGTTCGGTGACGGCCTGCAAGCCACCTTTCCGCCCCTGCGCGGCCGGGGCTCGGTCGGCCTGATGATCGAGCACCTGCGCGGCCTCACCCCAAGCCCGCGCACCGATCTGGCCCGCGCGGCGGCGGGCTACTGCGAGGCCTCCGGACGGCGTGGGCTGGCCGTGCTGCTGACCGACTTCCTGGTCCCCTCCGGCTATGGAGAAGCGCTGCATTACCTGGCGCGGGCGGGACTGCAGACGACAGCCCTGCACGTGATCGACGAACAGGAGGAGAGTCCGGGGCTGGATGGGCTGTTGGAGTTGCTCGATTGCGAGACGGGCGAGTTAGTGAAGGTCAGTACCTCGCCGAAACTGCTGCGCCGCTACGCCGAGTACGTCCAGTCCTGGAGCGACGAGCTGGCGCAGGCCTGCCATCGCAACCGCGCCGGGTATGTCCGCGTGCCGACGCGTGTCCCTCCGCAAACGTTGGTGCTACAGACGTTGCGCCGGGAGGGGTTGCTGCGATGAGGCGCCCCCAGCTATCCTCACCCCCGACCCGTGACGACTGGCCCCTTGGCCCTACCCGCGGGCCAACGGTCCAGCGTGCTCTCCCAACCGCGGGAGAGGGGAGAAGATACGGCAGCTTTCGGACTTGCTCCCCCTCTCCCGTTACACGGGAGAGGGAGTTGGGGGGTGAGGGGGTACCGCTATGAGCCTCCTGACGCCCACCGGGCTATGGCTGTTGCTGCTGGCGCCCGTGATCGTGGCCCTGCACCTGTGGCGGGTACGCTACCGCCGCCATACCCTGTCCAGTACGCTGCTCTGGTCGCGCGTGCTGGCGGAGCGGACGCTGCAACGGCCGCGCCGCCTGCCCAACCGCTACCTGCTGCTGCTGCTGGAGCTGGCTATGCTGGCCTGCGCGGTCCTGGCGCTGGCGCGGCCCTCGTGGGCCGTGGCGCGGTCGCACCGTCACGTCCTCGTGGCTATCGACACCTCCTTGCCGATGACGGCCACCGACGTGCGTCCCAACCGGCTGGCTCAGGCCAAGGAACGCGCCGGGCAGGTGATCGATACGCTGGGCGACGGCGACACCGCGACCCTCGTTGATGCCGGCCCCGAGCCGCGCGTGTTGGCCACGGGCGGAGACCGGGCGGCGCTCCACCACGCGCTGGACGGGTTGACGACGGGATATGGATCGTCGGCGCTGGCCGGCGACCTGCCGTTGCTCTCCGGGCTGCACGCGGCCGCCGGCCCAGGCGACGAGATATACCTGTTCGCCCCCCTGGGAACGCCCACGGCCGCACTGGACACGCTACGTCGCGCCCTGCGGGGTGTGCGCATCGGGCTGGTCGGCGTCACCACCGACGACCGCGGCGTGGACGGGCTGACCGTCTCCTGCCTCGAGGGCCGGGGCAGCAACGGCGGGAGCCGGGGCCAGGGCACAGAGGCGGGTTCGTGCGAGGCGTATGCGCAATTGGTCAACACGGGGCCGCGCGCCATCACGACACGAATCACGGCGACGATCGACGGCGCGGCGACTTCCCAGCAGGTGACGTTGCCGGCGCAAAGCAGCGTGCCCATCCACCTGGGCCTGGCGCGGACGACGCGCACTTTGGAGTTGCGCCTCGACGGACATGACACGTTGCCGGCCGACGACGCGGCCTGGGCCGTGGTCCCGCCGGAGAAGCCCATGTCCCGCTCCGTCTTGCTGGTCACCAGCGATCCAACCTCGCCGCTGGCCCAGGTCCTTGGAGCGATCCCATCTCTCCATCTGACGACCACGACGCCGGACGATACGACCATCAACGACGAGGCGGGTCGCGCCGACCTGACCGTCCTTGACTCGACCGATAGCAGCATCCTGCCGGGCGGCAATCTCCTGGTGATCGACCCGCCGACCGGCAACCCGTTCTATGGCACTGGTATTGTCGTGTCCGTCAACGGTGTCACGGCTATCGATGCGGGCAGCCCCCTGGTGCGCGACGCCGACCTCAGCTCATTGATCCTGACCACGATCGTGCATGCGCAACTGCCGTCGTGGGCGCACGCCGACGTCATGAGCGACGGAAGCCCCCTACTCTATAGCGGGACGACGGGCGGACGGCGCATAGCTGTGCTGACCTTCGATCCGCGTACCACCATGCTCAACAATCCCAGTAACCTGGATACGCTGTTGGCCTTCCCGACGCTGCTGCGCAACGCCGTGGACTTCCTTGTCCCATCAGCCACGGCGAGCACGGCGGCGGGACGCGCGGCCGTCGAGCCGCTGGTACGGCTGGGGCAGAACCAGGGGCCGGTGCGGCTGCAACCGCTGTCGACCGCGGACGTGGGACCGGCGCAGAGCGACGCCCAGAGCGCGCTGGATGTGCCCCCGGTGAGCGATATCGTGGCGCTGCCGCCGCTGCGGCCGGGGCTCTATGCGCTTGACGACGGTCCCGGCAACGCGCGCCTGCAATTGGCGGCCAACGCGTCGGTAGCGGGCAACCCCGCGACGGGGGCCGACATCGCTGCAACCACGGCCGCCGAGGCCGCCGCGCCGGCGCCCGTCGCGCCGGCCTTATTGTCTCCTGATGTCAGGCCACCGTGGGAGGGCTGGGCGCTGCTCGCCGTCCTGGCCCTGATCGTCCTCAGCATCGAGTGGTGGTATTATGCGCGCCGGACGTGACGAGTTGCCAGTTGCCAGTTGCCGGTTGCCGGTTGCCAGTCGTTGGCTCCTCTTCACTGACGCGGCAGGCCGAGCATCGCTTACTGACATCTGGCAACTGGCAACTGGCAACTGACGACTAGGAGGACTTGGCATGCTCATCTTCGCGACTCCCTGGGCCCTTTTGTTGCTGGCCTTGTTGCCGCTGACGGCGGCGCTGGGCCTGGCGCGGCTGCGGCGGTTGCCGGGCCGGCGCGGCGTCGTGGCGCTGGCGGCGCGTCTGCTGCTGCTGGGCCTGCTGGTGGCGGCGCTGGGCGGGCCGGAATGGCGCACCGAGGTAGGGCAGGTGGCCACAGTCTTCCTGGTCGATGCCTCCGCCAGCGTGGGAGCGGACGGCCAGCGCACGGGGATGGCGTGGGCAATGCGCGCCAATGAGGCGGCGGGGCCGCGCGACCAGGCCGCGGTGGCGCTCTTCGGCGCGGCGCCCCGTCTGGCCGTGCCCCTGGCGCACTACGCGGATCTGCACGACCCGACGACGACGGCTGACGGCGCGACCGACATCGGCGCGGCGCTGCGCATGGGTCTGGCCCTGCTGCCTCCCGGCACGACCGGCCGCGTCGTGCTGCTGTCGGACGGGCAGGCCACCACGGGCGACACCAGCGGCGGCATTGCCGAGGCCGTCGCACGGGGCGTTGCGGTCGATACCGTGGCCGTCCCACCGGACCATCGGCGGGACGCGCTGGTTAGCCGGCTCGATGTGCCGGCCACGACGCGGGTGGGTGAGCAGGTACCCATCCACATCACCTTGCGCAGCACCTATGCAACCACCGCGACGCTGAGCGTGTGGATCGACGGGCGCGAGGCGCAACAAACGGTTCAACTGCCGGCCGGCGACACGGTGCTGCGCACGGAGCAACGCCTGGACACCGCGGGGTTGCACACCTTCCGGGTACGCGTCGATGCGCCGGGCGACACCGCGCCGCAAAACGACGCGCTCGACGCAGCGACGGTGGCCGAGCCGCCGGGCCGCGTGCTGCTGGTGGTGAGAGACCCCGCGGCGGCGACGGGGCTGGCCAAGGTCCTGGCGCGCGCACGGCTAGATATCCGGGCCAGCCTGCCGTCCGGCCTCCCCGCCACGGTCGCGGGCTACCACGGCTACGACACCGTGGTGCTGGACGACGTGCCCGCCACGGCCATCGGACGCGCGGCGCAACGGGCGCTGCGCGCCGCGGTACACGACGACGGGCTGGGCTTGGTGACGATCGGCGGCCCGTCCGCCTTCGGCGACGGCGGCTACCCGCACAGCGCGCTGGAGGATGCTCTGCCCGTCCTCAGTGTGTCCACGCCGCGCCGCGTCGGCGCGCCGCTCTCCCTGATGCTGGTCATCGACAAGAGCGGGTCGATGGCCGATCCCGTGAGCGGCGTGGCCAAGGTGGATATGGTCAAAATCGCGGCGGCCTCGGCGCTCGACCGCTTGAGCGACGGGGACGCGGTCGGTGTGCTGACCTTCGACGACACCAACCACTGGCTGGTACCGTTCCACACCCTGCAAGGCGCGGCGGACAAGGCGCGCATCCGCCGCCAGATCGCCAGCCTGGACGCGGGCGGCGACACCTACATCTACCCCGCGCTGCAAGCGGCGCAGAGCGCCGTGGTCAGCATCAACACCCCGTACCGGCACATCGTGTTGCTGACCGACGGGCAGGGCGAGGACGCGCCGTTCGACACGCTGATCCGCCATATGCAGCGCGAACACATCACGCTCTCCACGATAGGCGTGGGGCAAGACGTGGTGCAAGACGAGCTGCGGCACTGGGCCAAGCTGGGAGGAGGCGTCTTTCACTACGTCTCGGACCCGCACCAGATCCCGCGCATCATCCTCAACGAGACGCACTATGGGACCACGGGCAGTACCGAGGTGCGCGGCAACCACATCCGGCTCGGCGTGGGCAGCGCCTCCACGCTGCTGCGCGCGCTCAGCGGGCGGACGCTGCCGACGGTGCGGGCCTACGACTCGGCGGCGCCCAGGACGACGGCGCAGATCGCCGTCCAGGATCAATCGGGAGACCCGCTGCTGAGTTCGTGGCAGTACGGTCTGGGCCGCGTCGTGGCCTGGACCTCGGACGCGGGGACGGAGTGGGCGCCGGCGTGGAGCCCGACGCGGTTGCCGGGGTTCTGGACTGACCTGGTGCAGTGGGCCATGCGCGCCTACAACCCCAGTGGACAAATCCCTCGGCTGACGATGCAGGGCGACCGCCTGCTGGTCGCGCAGTCGCTGCGCACGGCCGACGGCGGCTTCGACGATACAGCGACTCCACGCGTGCGCGTGGCCGGCCCGGATGGCACGGCACAGGTGTTGTCGCTGTCCTTGCGCGGGCCGGGCTACTACGTCGCCGTCACTCCGGCGCAAGGCCCGGGGCTCTACGTGGCCGCGCCCGTGCGCAATGACCGCGGGCCGGCCCACGCGACCGACGTCACGGCGCTGGCCGTGCCCTATGGAGCGGAGTATGACGAGGCCGGCGTGGACACGGCGTTCCTGACACATGTAGCGGAGGCGACCGGCGGGCGTACCCTCACCACGCCGGCCGACGCCTTTGCGCACGACGGCCTGCCGCCCGCCGTGGAGTGGACGCCGCTGTGGCCGCTGCTGCTGCTGCTGGCCCTGCTGCTCTTCCCGCTCGACATCGCCCTGCGCCTGCTCGTGCCACCCGCCCCGCGCTATACAAGTGTGAGAGGGTAAGGGGCAACCCTCACCCCCAACCCCTCTCCCGTGCGCGGGAGAGGGGAGCAAGGGAGGAAAGCACGCGTCCACGATTAGTGGTTCGCGAGGTAGCGATAGGCGCCCTCGCGAGTAGCCCAACTACGCTGGTACGCCGCTTCAACCTCTGGCGCTACATCGGCGATCACCGTGGTTTGGCGCAGTCTCACCCCAAGACGATCACCATCCTTGATCTCAAGGCGCTGCTGACGCTCTTGACCGGCCAGGATAACAATAGCGCGGCCATCTTCAATCTTGCGGACCCGTCGTTTCTTCATCGTCTTGCGATCTCCTTTTGTCTCCCACGATAACACAAAAGCTCCCTGTTGTATACGTGTTCGTCCGAGAATCGTCGTGGTACAATTTAACCACATTGGATATTAGGAGAACGGATGAGCATACATCAAAGTGAGGAGCGGGCAACGGGGACGCCGGCGCCGGGGACAACGTCGTTCAACTCTGTATCCCTGGCGACAGTGGACCAGGCCCGCCGACGCCGAGAAAACTGGTCCTTCGTCGCGGCCTTCCTGGGATTGGTCCTCGTCACCTGGGGCGTTTCCTTCGTCTGGCAACGCGTCTACGACCTGCACCATACCTACCGCACCGACGCCGCTACGGTCTCTGGAACCATAGCCGCGATCACGCCTGTCGAGGCGGGCACGGTGATGGCAGTCGATGCCCAGGTCGGAAGCACCGTGCATGCCGGACAGACCATCGTCACGCTGCGACGCGCTAACGGCGTCCGCATGCGCCTGACCAGCCCGATTAACGGTACGGTCATCCAGGAGGAGGCCACGCCCGGAGAGGCGCTCCCCGCGCGACAGCCTCTGGCACAGGTAGTCGACCTGGGAAAGCTGTCTGTCACGGCCTACGTGGAAGAAAGTCACATCAAGGACATTGCCTCCGGGCAGAGCGCCGACGTCACGCTCGATGCGTTCGGCGGGACGACCTTCCACGGCAAGGTGCGCCGCATCGTCCTCGGAGGCGATGAAACTCCCTCACTCACCCCATCCGGCAGCTACGCCAACGGTACCATCACCGGCACGGCGCAACGCGTCCCCGTCGAGATTACCCTCGACAGCTACCAGGGCCGTACCCTCTACCCCGGCGAATCGGCCGCGGTCGCGATCTACATCAAGTAGATGGTAACCGGTTGTCAGGGAGCTCTCGGGATGGATGTACTGGCCACGACGGATACACTGGTTTACTGGACAGCTACCAAGGCTACATCCTTTATCCAGACGAGTCGGTTACGGTGGTGATCCACGTCAAGTAGCCGGTAGCGCAGCCTATGTCACCTTGGCAATCAGAGGCATGATAATGGCTGGCATCCTGGCGAAAGGCTTGCCCCGGCACGTATGGTTAGCATGTGATATTCTATGGTCAAAAGGGATACTACATGAGTACAAGCATAGGGTCCATGACTCTCAGTATCCACTTGACCGAGGATCGTCGCCAACGCATCGAGGCCCTGGCCAGTGCAACCGGTCAGAGCCAGGATCAACTGGTCCTGGAGGCCCTGGACAGCTATCTTACCGAGCAGGAGTTGCACATCGCTCAACTCGACGAGGGACTGCGGGAGGCCGATGCGGATGAGGTTGTGCCGCACGAGCAGGTTCTGGCCGACCTCGTCGCGGCAGGCTATGCCACGCGCGAAGGCGTCGCGCGGGAACGCACACGCCTGGCTGCCCTCGACCAGGCACGCTGATCCGTGGAGATCGTTACTCGGGTGGAGATTCTCCGAGTGTGGCACGCCTCACAGCACGTGCGGTAGGCGGTTCTCCCGCGCCTACCGCAGGGGTACGCCCTGAGATTGTGAGATGCAGCTTGGGACTGAAGTCACAGGCACACCCCACTGCACGCCTGCGACTAAAGTCGCGCGGACGGCCGATGCGGAGACACTTCAGTGTCCGTCGTTTGCCATGCGACTTCAGTCGCAGGCGTGGTGCGTGCGCCCTCCCACGGCAACTCGCTCCACGCGAACTCGATCTCGGCCCGCACCTCGGCGTCGGTCTCGATGAGGAGGGCCTGGCGGAGCGCGTCCTCCGCGTCGTCGCCGCCGAGGCGGCCGAGCGCCCAGGCGGCGTGCAGGCGCACCAGCGGGGCCTCTTCGCGCAGGGCGCGCGCCAGGGCCGGCACGGCGGCGCGGTCGCCGCTGTTGCCAAGGGCCACGGCCACGTTGCGCTGCAAGCCTTCGCGCTTGGCCCGCTTGATGGGAGTCCGGCCGAAGCGGCGCGCGAAGTCGTCGGGCGTGATGCGCAGCAGCGGGATCAGCTCAGGCGCGGCAAGCGAGGCGTCCGCGTCCGGCGTCACGGTCCGTGCATTCGCGGCCTGGGAGCGTGGGACGCTCGCCGCGCTGCTCGTCCGTCCCAGCAGTGGACCGGGGACGGGCGGGACGCCCGCGCTCCCGGATGTATCCCCGCGACGGTCGTGCAAGCGAGAATTCACAGACTCTGCGTCCGGTGCATCCAGTGCGTCGGGAAGCGTCGCTCCAGGGCGGAACTCCGGCTGCGCGGGCGCGCCCGCGCGCTGGTTGGGCGGGCAGACCTCCTGGCACAGGTCGCAGCCAAAGATCCAGGTGCCCATCAGCGGGCGCAGCTCGCGCGGGATGGCGCCGCGATGCTCGATGGTAAGGTAGGAGATGCAGCGGTTGCTGTCGACAGTGTAGGGCGCGATGATGGCTTTGGTGGGACAAACGCGCAGGCAGAGGTCGCAACTGCCGCAGTTGGTGCGTAGGGGCGCGTCGGGCGCCAGATCAAGCTCGGTCAGGATCTCGCCCAGAAACACCCAGGAGCCGGCCTCTTTGGTGATCACGTTGGTGTGCTTACCGACCCAGCCGACGCCGGCGCGTCGCGCGGCAGCGCGGTCGATGATGCGCGCCGTGTCTACCAGCGTGCGGGCCTGCTGCTCCGGACCGTGGGACGCCCGGATAAAGGCCACCACCCGCTCCATCCGCTCCTTGAGCACGGTATGGTAGTCGCGGCCCCAGGCATAGGCGGAGACCCGTCCGCGCGGCGCACCGGGTCCCCCTGCTGGAGGGACACCATCGGGACGGTAGCTCATGGCCAGGGAGACGATTGAGCGCGCCGTGGGCAGCAGGTTGCGCGGGTCGCTGGAGAAATCGGCGCGCTCGGCGCTGAACCAGGGCATGCCGCTGTAGTGGCCGGCCTCGACGCGCTCACGCGTGACGCGTCCCTCCTCCACGAAGGGCGCGGCGCGGGCGATGCCCACGGCGTCGAAGCCGACCTCGCGGGCATAGGCTTTGATCCCTTCGGCGAGGTCTCGGTTGTTTTCCATCGTGTACCTTTATCTATGTGCAGTCGGGGGCGGGGCCGCTTACACGGCCGCGCCATACAATCTTTCCCAGCTTTAGCATAGCACCGCTCTCTTGTCGTCAGAATATGGCAAACTAGTCTCGTCACCTGTCGTGTACGACCGGATAGGGTGTTGAAGGAGAAAGACGAATGCGGTTCATAGTGGCTCTGGCGGCCCTGGCGGGCATTGCATGGTTCTTGAGCAGCAGACAGCGGCGCGATCAGCTACAACAGACGGCCCAGGACGCCCCCTCGGGCGATTTGCAGCAACAGGCTGGAACGGCTGCCTCGACGATCGCCAACGCGGCGCGTGGCGCCGGCAGCATGGTCGTGGAGCGGACCCAGGAGGTGGCCGCCAATGCGCAGCAGGCCGTGAGCGACGCGGCGCCCAGGGTTCGGCAGGCCGTGAGCGACGCGGCGCCCAAGGTTCAGCAGGCCGCGGACAAGGCCACGACAACGGTACAGCAAGCTGCCAGTGACGCCACGTCCAGGGTGCAACAAGCCGTCGGCGACGCCACGTCCGGGAACGGGCAGACAAAGGCCGCGGCGTCCCAGGCGCAGGACGCTCCCCAGTCACAGCAGGCAACCGGCGGGGCAGAGACCGCATCACACAGCACGAGTGCGGTCGAGACTGACGTGAATACGCCGCCGCCGTCGGTGCGCGACATGGTACGGACCGAGATGGCCGACGTGGTGGAGCAAGTTGATACGCTGCGGGCGCACTCCGAGTTGCCCGTCGATCCAGCGGAGAACTCGCCACAGGCCGCGGGCATCAGCGGGTTCATGGACACCTCGATCCTCGACCGCAGGACCGACGCGGAGTCGCGGGGCGAGCCCACAGTCACGGGGTCGGCCCCCGTGCCCCTACCCGCGGCGGAAGCAGGGACGAGCACGGTTGCCCCCACTTCGGACCAGACCTCCGGCGGCGCCAACAACACGAATCGGCCGGGCGGCACGGACCAGGGCCGGAATGAGACTGATACCATTGGCCACAGGCCGCGTCCCATCGCGGGCGAGGGCACGACGACGGCAACAGGCGGGGCAGTCAATCCTCTGTCGCCGGACTCCGATGGCCATACCTCGACCGGCATTCCCGAGCCGCTGCCGGCGGGGTTAACGGCGGGAGAGCCGGGGACCGGCGGACCAGCCGGCTCATCGCAGGCGCCCACCATCCCCGATAGCAGCGAGACGCCAACCACCGGTATGGATCACACCGTGATCGACCGCGCCTCCAAGGTAGAGAAACGCACCAGCGGCGCCTACATCGGCAACACGAGCACTCGCGTCTTCCACGCCGCCACGGCGCCTAACCTTCCGGGAGAGAAACACCGCGTCTACTTCGAGAGCGAAGAGGAAGCGCTCGCCGCGGGCTTCCGTCCCGCGGAGCACTAAGGACTGGAAAGCGCGGGGTAAGTCGTGAGGGTCGTCATCCAGCGCGTGCGACGCGCGTCGGTCACAGTCGTCGACGGGCTCAACATGGACGGCGCGCCCACCGACATGACCGACGCCGAGGGAGAGGCCCACGAGACCGAGGTCGGGCGCATCGGGCCTGGCCTGCTGGCGCTAATCGGCGTCGCGCCGGACGACACGCTGGAGACGGCGACACGCATGGCCGCGCGCATCGCTGGCTTGCGCATCTTCTCCGACGACAATGGCCGCATGAATCGCGATGTACACGACATCGGCGGCGAGGTGCTAGCCATCTCGCAATTTACGCTGCTCGCCGACACGCGCAGGGGGCGCCGCCCCAGTTTTACGGGCGCGGCGCCCCCCGCACAGGGCGAAGAGATCTATGGGGCCGTGGTTGCCCACCTTCGCGACCTTGGCCTGACCGTGCAGACCGGTCGCTTTGGCGCCCACATGCGCGTCGATCTGGTCAGCGATGGACCGGTGACCATCATCCTCGACGAGTAGTCAGGCGCCAGGCGCCTGGCGCAGTTGGTACGAGGCGTGAGCGAGAGACACGCGCTGGACATGAGCTATCCCCCATCTTTGACGTCTGATCCCCAACAGCTCGGATACGTCTTACCCACTGGCTACTGGCTACTGGCTACTGGCAGCTACGGTCCACGCCGTGCTCGGTCAGCGTGCTATCACCGTTGAAGCCGACAGCCCAGATGTCGCCGGCCGAGATGGCGGCCAGGGCTTCAAGGGCGCTGCTGCCCGCGCCCGCTGGGGACGGACCGGGGATGAGCGCCCAGACTGTGCCATTCCAGTGCTCCACCAACGGCGAGCCGTCCGATCCGACCGCCCAGACGTTGGTCGCGGAGAGCGCCCGGACCTGATAGAGGTGTCCGCTATCGTTCGTGTTGGCGCTGGGGACGACGCTCCATCCTGTCCCATTCCAATGCTCGACCAGGGTGTGACGGGGAGCCTGACTACTGGTGGTTCCAACTGCCCACACATCGTTCGGCCCAAGCGCGGCCAGGCCGGTAATATAAGGGTCCGCCGCGTCGGGAGTGGAGGGCGGCGTCACGACGCTCCAGCGCACCCCATTCCAGTGCTCGAGGAGGGTCGCGCCCACATCGCTGCCGTTGGTCGTCCCCGCGGCCCATACGTCGTTCGGGGCAATGGCCGCGACGGCAAAGAGCGTGGGGTCGGACGCGCCATCGGGGTTGACGCTAGCCGTCTTGATCCAGCGCGTACCATTCCAGTACTCGGCCAGCGTCTGACCCACGTCGCTGCCATTGGTCGTACCCACGGCCCAGATATCGTCGGGCGCCGCGGCGGACATGCCGATAAACTCGGGGTCCGGCGCGGACGGCGGGTCGACGGCGGGGACGACGCTCCACCCTGTCCCGTTCCAGTGCTCCACCAGCGTCCCGCCGGGCCCGCTAGAGTTAGTGTTGCCCACGGCCCACACGTTGTTTGCCGACAGAGCCGCCACGTCGCTCAAGAAGCCGGTCTGCGCGCTGTTTGACGCGGTGGCGTCAGGGACGGTGCTCCACTTAACGCCGTTCCAGTGCTCGGTCAACGCACCGTTCCCGATGCCGACGGCCCACACATCGCCGGATGAGACGCCCGAGACGCCGTAGAGCCTGGCCCGGGACACGTTCGCGGCGGCGTCGGGAACTGCAGCCAGAGTTGGCATGCACATGCCCACGGGCCGGCCACCGGCAACACGTCCCGCCTCCACATTGCCGCCGGTGACGGCGCCGCGTGGGAAGGCGGATGCAAGGGTGGACACCGTTGTCGCCCGGCGACCAGTATAGGCGCGATGGCGCAAGGCAAACTTGAGCGTCGGCATTTTAGCGGTCTCGGACAGCAGGGACGTGGCGGGAACGACGCGATTGGCAGGCGTGCGAGCCTGGGCCAGCGGCGCTCCCGGCACTCCAGCGCCGACCGATAGGGCAGCAAAAGCGCAGGCGATGCCGGTCGCGCGGAAGGTCGGCCGTGGAATCAGCGCTCTCATCGTCTCTCCTTGACTCCAGGGCGCAATCGGGCGCCCCGCCGTCGTCCCTCTATGGAGACTATGGTACAGGGTACACGAACCAGTGGCCAGTGGCCAG
>JAABUX010002351.1_pt1 | contig 26964 bp, 23 predicted proteins | sample 5561851 | NCBI WGS metagenome assembly JAABUX01 (sample SAMN10711883, study PRJNA513361) | rock metagenome | isolation source: Antarctica rocks | place: Antarctica: Victoria Land, Richard Nunatak red sandstone | collected 2016-01-03 | reverse complement strand
TCTCTTCCCTCGTTGTTGCTAACTCTACCGTAGAAGTTCCACTTGGTGCCAACGCTCTATGGGCAACGAAGAACGGTCTAGAACCACTTCACTTGATGAGTGTATCTCGTTGCGCATCCCGTGGGAAAAGACATTGCTGCAAGGCACACATAGCTGGGAAGAAGTTCCACGCGAAGATAGCTGGTACATCGCAGGTATGGATGTTGCAGGTGAAGACCGTCCCTCCTCTGGCATGACAACCGCTCATGCATCTCCATCCAAGCGCGATAGTAGCGTGATTACTATTGGGCGTGTCAGCCACAACGAGCTTGGCCTGCCCACTATCGAGGTCGTACATCATGAATGGTGGACGGGCCGTTCGCATCTTGAACAATATGCCGCAACCGTTACCCTTGTCGAGCGGTGGGGCATACGTTCGCTTGTCGTTGATGCAACAGGCATCGGGGCAGGACTTGCCTCGCTCCTGCTAGAGCGTCTCGGCCCCGAACGTGTCACCGCCTTCACCTTCTCGCGTCCCAGCAAGTCGCGTCTCGCCTATCAACTTCTCACCCCGCTCAATAGTGGCCGTCTCAAGCTCTATGTCGCTGGTGAGGCACCACACGGCATATTCTCCGAATGTTGGCACCAACTACAACGCGCTCGCTATCGTCTTCCTGCTCCCGACATCCTTGACTTCTATGTTGACCCCACCGACGGTCACGACGACTTTCTCATCAGCCTTGCCCTGCTCTCTGAAGCGGCTGGTACCCTCATAACCCCCGCTGCGTCATCACTTGTGCGCCCTGTACGCCTCTATACGGGTGAAGGAAAATTCTAAATGGACCCCCTACCCAGAATCAGCGCAACATGTTACAATGCGTTGCATGTAACAGGCATCTACCCGACCCATACAAATCGCATCTCCCACCTTTGATAAGGAGCATATTCATATGCCACGAAAACGCAATGGTCCCCCACAGGATAGCATCGACAGCATTTTGCTCGCCGTCTGCCGTCGTGATACGATTGATCCCGACACATTCGCACATTACTTTAGTCGTCTACAGGAAGAATGGCTGGATGGCGCACGCGAAAAGGTTCTTCATCTGCTCAATAGCCGTGACACTGCCGCGCAGAGTGCGGCACTTCATCTGCTCGGTGAGCTTGCAACCGTTTCCGATCTGGACGAAATGGAGGAATTTGTTGTCGATCCGACCATTAGCGATATCGCAAAACTTTCACTTTCTCCCTTGCTCAAACAACTGGGGTCGGAGATGGGCGATGAAGGCATTGTAGAGTACCTCCATGATCCTGCCACCGCTATGCAGCAGATGCAACTACGACTACTCGATGCTATAGGACAGGGCGAAATGGGTGTAGAGGCCATTTTGAACGATGTTGTTTCTATGCCTGTTGAGAAACGCCTGGACTTCGTTCAATGGCTCGGCGGCAGTAACGACGCACGAGCCGCCGCCCTCTTGGTACCACTTTTGGAAAACCAGACAGGAAAAATGGCGACCGCAATTATTGATGCTCTGGAAATACTTGGCCCTATTGCAATTGCACAAACGATTCCAGCACTCAACTATCTGCTTGCCAACAGTTCAAATCGTCAATTGAAACAGTCCGCCCGTGCTACACTGGGACGCCTCACTATGCAGAGCGTTCCTGGCATGGAAGACACCGTGATGACGGAGGCACAACAACATCTCCCACCCTATGAGGCAAAAATAAGCTTTGTCGATGGTTCTGGTGCCCAAATCATGCTGCTTGCCTGGAAACGACCTGATGATCTACTCAAAGTTTTCACCCTATTTTTTCAAGACCAGTGGGGCATAAAAGATTGCTATGGTCTTGACGAAATGGATATCGAGCATTGGCATGAACTCGTGAACAGTATGGGCGCGAAAAGCTTCGGTTGTTTTTCCATACCCTTTCCCTACGCTAGAGCTTTTTTTACAGAGGCTCGTACACTCAACAAGCGTACACGCCATAAATTGCCAATGGCCTATTTCGTCTGGCGCCCACTCATTGAGAGCATAGAAATGGATGAGTTCCATACACCCGTTACAACGATACTTCCACCTCATCCTTTCGATCAAGAGACGCGTACATTAGCATCAAGAGGCGATGAACTGTATGCTCTGAACGAATTTCTCTCCTGGATGTATGAGCCGCTTGCCACTCTTCATCCCTATATGCTACGTTTTCAGGAAATTGTAGAGCCAGCCAGTCGTGCTGCCAGAAAAGGTAAAGGAAGTCGCAGTCGGAAACTCAGGGTACCGCAGGAACTCATAGATGCATTACTTGATGAAGCACTTGGCACTGTTATTGATGATAGCTGGCGTTTGTTGTACGAGAGTCGTCTGCGTCGTCAAGCATCTCTGCTCCAACTTACCGCACACGAACCAGAGTCGTACCTTGCTCTTGCCGCTGCCGCTATGCTCCATCCAAATTCGCAAGTGCCTTCACAGCAGCAGCCCTTTCTTCGCGCCATGATGCGTGTCTCACTCGAACAGGGGCCGCTACGGATGCTGGCAGAAATACTAGAGGCTAATGATATAGATTTAGAAAACTTCGACCCCTCATCGATGATCTTTGTTGATGATAAAAAGGTGTAGTCGAGAGACAACAGGGAGACTACCATACAATTGTTCCAACGAAATTACGAATTGATCTGGTGGCCTGTCCCTGTTATGCTCACTCGTCGTCAAGGGGCTATCGGTTGTGCTTGTTTGGCGCGGCGCGTTGGCAATGGTACGAACGCGCTCTCCTGTGCATGTGGCTGTGCTGGACGCATCTTGGCGTTTAAGGCGCAGAATGACATGACACCGCGTGGCGATGCATTGTGGAAGCAGCAACGCTCAATGCGGCTCATGTCGATGTCACTCTCATCCATAAACGGCTTGACGAACAGCGTCAGTGTTTTGCGGCTCGTCCAGAACGATGGGTCTGTGCCAACATGAGGCCATAGCGTCTTCATCAGTTTAAGGCTACCACCAATGTTGGTGACGAGTTGTGGCAAGATAGCCGCACGTCCGCGTGTTAACATACGCAATGTCATGTTTGGGCGTGGCCCAATCACATCCATGAACTCTTTCAATGTGAAGTTTGGCGCGATAGGCTTATAACCATCCTTTGTGTGTTTGAGTAGCGAGAAGGTGTTACAGAGCGGCGATCCCTCCCCAACCGGAAAGAACAGGTCTTGCGACACTCCGGCCTGCTCCTCGATAAGTTTGAGAATTTCGGGCATGCGTAGTTTGCGGAGTGCCTGCTGCTCTTTCTGCTTACCCCCATCCGTATTGTCAACCTGGAAGCGACCAAAGGGTGTTGCCGCTTGGAACGCAATCGCGCACACTGTATCGGGATGTTGCCATGCAAAATGGATCACCTGTTGAATCTGGTCGGTATTCAAGCCATCGTAGAGCGAGACGGCAAGAGTCGAGGGTAGATGTACACGTTCAAGAGCGGCAATAGCCTTGACACGCACATCCCACAAGTCTTCGGCACGGAGTTTGATGATGTCCTCTGGTCGTGTACTATCGAATTGTAGGTAGACCGAGGTAAAACCCCAGTCTACAAGCTTTTGCGCGAACTCCGGCTCGCGTGCAAGACGAATGCCATTGCTCACCATCTCTAGCTGTCCGAAGCCCTTCCGTTTGACCATCGCTGCGATCTGGTCTAGGTCTTTACGTACTGATGGCTCTCCGCCAGAGATTTGTAGCGAAATACCTTTTCCCTCGACCGCGATAATCTGGTCAAGACGTGTCTCAATCTCTTCCAGCGAGTAGTCGCGTTCGGATGGACTCGAATAGGCATAGCACATAGGACAGGTCAAGTTGCAGCGTTCAGTAACCTCGATGATAGCAAGCCCAGCAGGTTTTCGCAATGGAAAAGGCGAAAGCCCCTGCGAAATATCGGTATCACCACCGTCACCATAACGCGCAATCATCAGCTTCTCTACTTGAAACGACTTCCGATAGAAGGCGGCGTGATAGCCGAGATCGGTATCGACGACACCATGTGTAGGACATGCTCTTGTGAAAAAAACCTGTTCACCAGCGCGCACCTCGTAGGCGGCAGGTACAATCTCTCCACAAATAGAACAGATGCTACGGGTTTGTTTCAGCGTTTCGGTCATGAGAATCTTCTCCCTATGTGGTAGCTAGATGGATGCTCCATGACTTGCCCCTGTGCAAGCATATGTATTAGACAGTATACACTATGCTTTTAGTTGGTCGTCTCGCCATTGGCATCAAGGCTTTTACCTACAAGCTGCGCGGCTTGCTTGCGTTGTGCCTGCAAACCTTCACTGAAATGCACGGGATAGGGTTCTTCGACGGTTAAGGCGCGATATTTCGCAGGCAGTTCGCGCAAGTTTTGTTGCGCCAGTTCGCGTATCTCCGAAAGCGGTGGCATACTACCGGGAATCATCTCGCCATTCCGCATCACAGGACGTAGCAGGCGATGATAGCTATCTGGACGTGGTTCTTGAGCAAGCTGAATAATGTCCTCTTTCCACTCAGGGTGGCGATAAATTTCTTTCTTGCCCGGCCATGTACTCTTAGGGCCAGCAATCTTGACTTTCGGATATTCCGTTCCCGCCTCGTCAACATACCACACCACTTTATACACTGTGCCAAGTGAACCACCTTCGACACCATGTTCAAGTGAACCTGCACCGCTACCTAGCGATGTACCTACGCCAAACGAATCAACGGTAGCACCGTCTTTGAGTATATCTGCAATCTTCCACTCGTCGAGATCGCCGCTAATCAGGATACGCACACCTGTAAGGCCCGCGTTATCGAGTTGTTCGCGTATGTAGATGCTATCCGCCACAAAATCTCCACTATCTAGCCGTACTGCCGCAAGCGTATGACCCATCGATTCCTGTGAACGAAGAGCAACTCCTATTGCTGTATGAATGGCTTGACGTGTGTCGTAGGTATCAAGCAGCAGTGTATAACGATTATACGCCTCTGCCGTTGCCTCAAATGCCTCTTGCTCGGAGGCAAAAACCTCGACGAGTGCATGTGGAATGGTGCCAGTGGCAGGCAGGCGAAATTCATAGGCGGCATTGAGTAACGACGTACTGGCACAGCCCCCAATATAGGAGGCGCGTGCAACCGTTAACGGCTCCTGAGCGCGGCGAAATGCAAATTCTGCGACACGGCGTGGATGACCGTCTTGTCCTGCTGCATAGACAATGCGTGACGCCTTTGTTGCGATAAGCGTAGAGAGGCCAATCGCCTGTAAAAGCCCTGCCTCAAGCAGAATAGCCTCACGGAATGGAGCCGTAACGCGCAGAATTGGTTCATTGGGAAAGGCGATAGACCCTTCTGGCAGAGCTAAAATTTCGCCTGTAAAGCGGATGTTGGCGAGTTCATCGAGAAATCCTGCATCATAGTCGCGGATACGTGCCAGGAATTCTAATTCCTCAGAGGTATAGCGAAATGCCTGTGCGTATTCCAGTGCATCTTCGATACCTGCAACAAGCATATAGGCACCACCAAAGGGAGCCTTCCGCGTGTAAAGATCGAACGTGGTAAGCCCGTTGATACCCTTTATCCAGGCGATATATGCTGAGTCAGGGTGATACATGTCTGTCATCAATCCTGTATGAAGGTGTGGTGCCCGACGATTCATATGGCTAGTTTGCCTTTCCGCTACACTATTTTTACTTAGTGTACATGATACAATAATAGAGAAGTTAGTGTCTATTGTATCATATGGAGTAGACCTTTTCCCTGCTGATACCTTAATGAAAATTTTATATAGGTTCAGGAGTAAGGATACCCCTTTTATTCCGTCAACACGTCCCTATGGTAAATATAAAAATCCTGTTGGGGATGATTGCTAATTCTAAAAAAGAGGAATCTTCATGAATATTGTTGTTATTGGTAGTGGCTTCGGTGGCTTGACCGCCGCCATACGTCTACAGGCACAGGGTCACATGGTGACGTTACTTGAGAAGCGTGACAAGCCCGGCGGTCGTGCATACGTTTATGAGCAAGACGGTTTTATCTTCGACGGTGGTCCCACCATTATTACCGCTCCTTGGCTCATTCACGACCTGTTCGCGCTCTGTGGCAAGAAGACAGAGGACTATGTAACGCTAGTACCTATCAGTCCTTTCTATAATATTCGTTTCCAAGATGGCTCCGTCTTTCATTATAGTGGGGACCGCGAGAACAACATTCGGCAAATTCGCGAGTTCAATCCTGATGATGTCGAGGGCTATCTAAAGTTTGCTAAAGTGGGAGAAGAGATTTATAAAACTGGCTTTGAACTTATCGATCACCCATTCTTGAACTTTTCAGACATGATGAAGGTTGCCCCCGATTTAGTGCGCTTGCAGTCTCAAAAGTCCGTTGCAGCCTTTGTAAACCAATATATCAAAGACGAACATCTACGCCAGGTCTTCAGTTTCCACCCCTTGCTGATTGGTGGTAATCCATTCCAAAGCACCTCTATCTATGCCTTGATTCATACCTTAGAGCAGAAATTTGGCGTTTGGTATGCAATGGGTGGTACAGGTGCGCTCGTTCGTGCGCTTGCCCAACTATTTCAAGATATTGGTGGCACACTGACTCTAAACACCGAGGTTTCCGAGATAGCGGTTGATGAGAAAACAGGACGTGCGAAGGGTGTGCAGATAGGGGCAAGCGAGTTTGTTGCGGCAGATAGTGTGGTTAGTAACGCCGATGTTGCCTATACCTACCTCAACATGGTACCATCGCGTTTCCGCCGCAAAAACACCGACAGGCACATCAAAGGCATGGAATACTCCATGTCGCTCTTCGTAATCTACTTCGGTACGAATCGTAAATATGAGCATATCGCGCATCATGAAATACTAATGGGGCCGCGCTATAAAGGCTTGCTCGAAGATATCTTCAAACACAAAAAGCTTGCCAAAGACTTCTCCCTCTACCTGCATCGCCCTACTGCGACAGATTCTTCGCTCGCACCAGAGGGATGCGATAGTTTCTACGTTCTTTCGCCAGTGCCACATCTGGGTGGCGATACCGATTGGACAACGATGGCGAAACCCTATCGCGATGCGATTATCGGCTATCTTGAAGAGCGTTATCTGCCCGACCTCTCGCAACACATCGTCTCTGAGCATTATATCGACCCGTTGCACTTTCGCGACACGCTGAATAGCTACCTCGGCAGTGCCTTCTCGGTTGAGCCACTGCTGACACAATCGGCATGGTTCCGTCCCCACAACCAGAGCGAAGATATCCCCAATCTGTACTTCGCAGGCGCTGGCACCCATCCAGGTGCAGGTCTCCCCGGCGTCATGAGTTCCGGTAAAATTGTCGCAGATATGATTGGAACGAGTTCTGCCATAAACGAACGGATAAAACATGCTCCTGTTGGTACACACAACTAGTGCATGTTCAAGAGACCAGTTGTGTAAGAGACTTCAACGTTTCATATTCAAAGTAATCAGCTTGCTGATACGAAAGTGTTCAAATAAAAAAGAGAAGAGGACATGGCTAAGCAACTACGTCCCCTTCCCTCATTTTCTATGCGTTTTGCTTCTTTATAATCGGGATGTAGATTTTGACTTTCTCTCCTCTGTTGCTGCATGGATACAACTCAAAATCGGCTTTCCCTTCAGAAAACTCATAGCCTGAGTTAGGGAACCAGGTCTCATGAATATACTTCCATGTTCCTTGAATCAGATCCACCTTCATTGGAACCTGTCCCGATACATGTAGACGGTACTTTTCTGGGGAACACCCATAGGTCTTGCGAAAAGCTTTACCAAAACCATTGTGGGTATCAAAGCCATATTCCATGGCAATATCAATGATACGTCTCCCCTGAGCAAGCTCTACTACAGCATAAGCTAATCGTCTACGTCTGATATACTCCATGACGGGTACGCCAACATACGCGTTAAAAACACGGTAGTAATGATATGGAGAGAAGCCAGCAATCCCTGCAAGTGCTTCCGCCGTCAGATCTTCTTTCAGATGATCTTCGATATAATCAATACTCGCCTGGATACATGCGCGATAGTTCATGGCATTCCCTTTTCCGATCGGTGATGAGCATTATACCAGGAAGATGGTGATGAGACTGTTCCATTCTTGCTCTCTTGGTAGTATCATCTTATGCGTAACCCTGCACCAGGCAATTCTTGTCGTTTCGCTTGTCACTAGGGAGCATGTCTTAACACTGCATACTCCCCATCATGCTTTTGTGCTAGTCTAAATGCTATTATGTTGTAACAGAGCGACGTACAAGAGTCAAAGGAGCAGCAATGGCTATGAACACAGAACTTCGTACTCTACTGCAAGAACTGGCTGAGGTAGGACAACAGAACGATGCACAGCAGCAGGACCGTAGCAACAAAATGCTCAATCTGGAACCGGAGACAGCACAGTTGCTTAGTATCTTGGTTCGCGCTGGTCGTCGAAAAAACCTGCTTGAAATCGGAACCTCAAACGGCTACAGCACGATCTGGTTAGCCTGGGCCACACATCTGTTCGGCGGTCACGTTATCAGCATTGACCGGAATATGCATAAGCAGACGTTAGCCAATGAAAATCTGCGCCGTGCTGGTCTTCGGCAAACTGTTGAACTCATATGTGGCAATGCAACAGAAATTGTAGCAAGTTTAGCTGGACCATTTGATTGTGTCTTTTTTGATGCTGACCGCCTGAGTGCCCCGACCCAATTAAAATTACTTCTTCCTAAATTGACTTCCGATGTATTAGTGCTGGCCGATAATGCTCTTTCTCATCCAGAGGAGATTGCTATCTACGTAGAAGCAGTGAAGAACTCGATGTTGTTCGATCATCTTATCATTCCTGTCGGTAAAGGTCTGAGTGTGGCATATAGAAACACTGAAACCACCTGAACCTGAGAGCCGAGTTGAATATACTGTATGTTCGATAAATAGCCGTTATGCTTCTATCACATTCCTGAAAGACGGTGACTTTTGCGCGTCTTTGGTTACATAATCTGAAAATCTTCCAAAAACCCTTGCATCTTCCGCAGCTTTTGGGCATACTTGCAATAGAGAGTTTATTCGCGTGTCTTGTATAACGTGCAGTATCGGCTAGATAGTTTTTCGCAGCTATGTTAGGGAAGCGTTTGAGGAGAGAAAAATGCTGTCGCCGGATGATACCACACACACAACTGGTGCTATGAATCAAGTTCCACGTACATTCGATCATCGTAATGCTTTCAGTGAGCGCAGACAAAACATCTTACAGCAGAAGCAGAGTGAGCGCGAGACCGAAGCCTTGCCAACTGTGAAAAAGGAAGCTTCGGAACAGGGGACACCCTCTGCAAAAGGAGCGTGGCGACAGGTTATACATTTACGTGCAGAAAACACACGTATGCGCCATGAACTCGAAGAGATGCGAAGTAAAATGCAACGGCTTCTCGCGGAATATACCACGATGCAGGAAAAATTCGAGCGTGAAGTGACCGTTATTCACAGTGGGCAGTCGCACGAACTGGAACAAGTTCAGCGCCACCTGCAAGACGTGATAAACGAACGCAACCGCTTTCAAGAATCGTACCGCAAGATGGAACACCGTTATCAAGAACTCTACAGCAACTTTCAGGTTGCCGTAGAGGAAGAGTCCGAGAAAATGTTGTCGGAGGCCGCACAAACGCTTGTTCTCTCGCCTGAAAACGCCCCTGCTGTGCTGCGTGGAGCGATGAAGACGATTGAATTGCAGACGAGGCAGGGCGAAGCTCAACACCTCGTCGAGGCTCATTACCTGAAAGACGAGGTGCGACGCATTACCACACACCTTGAGCAGGAGCAGTCGCAGTTGGAAGAGGAGCGGCAGACACTGCTACGTATGCAAAATTCGGTACGTGAGCAGGCAGAACTACGTCAAAAAACTCTACAAGCGCATCTTCGTTCGCGTTGGGTTGCGGCCCTGGCGTTTGTAACGACAAGCGTATTGGTGTTACTCGTCGTTTTGCAGTACCTCTTCCTCTTTCTGTTTCGCGTCCACATTTCGACGACAATTTCGCTCTCGTTGCTCGCACCTATCGTGGTTTGTGTCATCGTTGCCGCTGTGTTCTCCCGTCCGTTCTCGACAATGCGCCATCTCTATAGGAGTGCGCCGCATAAGAAGAATGTGTAGTAAAGTTATAAGGGTTTGTTTTTGTGTAGTAGTCGATCAATGTTCATCGCCTACTACACTTGCCTTTATCTCGTTTTAGTGCAGGCAATCTTATTGTAAATGTACTGCCTTTGTCATAGACGCTTTCTACTTCGATGCTTCCTTGATGTGCTTGTACAATGCTCTGTACAATCGACAATCCTAGTCCACTCCCTCCTGGATTGTACGCGCGAGTACGATCAGAGCGGTAAAAACGCTTGAAGATATGCGGCACATCTTCTTGAGCAATACCCAATCCTGTATCGTGTATTTTCAGCACTGCATAAGCGTTTTCGTTCACTAGAGAAAGCGTTACGCATCCCTCACAAGGTGTGTATTTGAGCGCGTTATCTACTAGTGCCACGAGTGCTTGCTTTAATAAATCAGCATTACCATGTACTCGAATCGGTGTAATGTGCTGCAACAGAAGGTGTGGACTTTGTTGATTCGCATCCTGAGAGGAAGTGCGGTATTGACGAAAAACCTCTAGCAAGAGACTATCTAGGTCTACATCTTGGGTATTCTTGTTACCGCTTTTTACCGATACTTCATGATGTTGAACCACATCTGCATGAGCTAAAATGAGGAGATCATTGACCAACCGCCCCATACGCGCTGTTTCAGCGCGTACATCTGTCAGTACCTCTTCTACCTCCTCATTAGGAAGACGAGACGCTTTTGCTAGCAGATCAAGGTTGCAACTAATAGAGGTAATGGGAGCGCGTAACTCATGGGAGGCGTCAGCGATGAAACGTTGTTGTTGTTGATAGGCATCTTCCAGGCTTGCTAGCATCTGATTAAACGTGTCTGCAAGCATTGTGAGTTCGTCACGACCTAATAGGGATGTGCTTGATACGCGCTTGCCGAAATTTTGTGAAACGCGTATTTGTTGAGCTGTTTGCGTCATACGCCGCACCACAGCTAATACTCCCCATGTGATAGCCCATCCACCGACGAGTGCAAAAATCATCACAAGTATAGCCCCACGCAACAATAGAAGACGTGTATCGCTCAGTGTTTGCTCGATGTCTTGCTCCGAACGTGCCGTTTGAATGAAATGGGACGTTCCAAAATCGGTGTTGAGGAGTGTATACACACGTATCTGCTGCCCTTGATAGGAAATTGTGCTATAGAGACTGCTCAGCTTTCCACCGTGCGCTATAAGAGAATGTATTGCTTGTGTATCCCAGGGAACGGGGCTAGGTATAGAACTGGTAACACTCGGTACTATATTGTTTTGATCTCCTGTGGTCGTTGCCAACAAATGAAACTGGTTGTCTAGCACTTCTATCGCCACTCCACCTGTACCTAGAGCATCAACACTGTTGAGTATACGAGGACTATCACCGTTGTTACCTGCATAACTCGCAAGAATATCTTTCCCTAATCTCACACTCGCGGCGCGACTACTCAGTGTCGTATCAAGGTCGCGATAAGCTCGCACCTCTGCTTGTTTGTAAACAATGTAGCCAAACGACCAGAGAGCTACCCCTAATACGAGCGCATAAAAAAGAGTGAGACGAATTGACAAAGGAATATGCATGTTGTCATCCCTTATTCTAAGAGACGCAGTACATAGCCAGCACCGCGCACCGTTTGCAGAAGCCTTTTAGCCCCATGCTGTTCTAGCTTTGTACGAAGATGACCAATATACACTTCGAGTACATTTGGGCCGCCTTCAAAATCTAAACCCCAGATGCGATCCATGATAACGCCCTTCGTTAGCACAATGCGTGGATTGCGTAAGAATAAGGTGAGTAACTCGTATTCAGTTGTACTCAAGTCGATGATGCTGTCACCTCGTTTTGCCTGACGTGCAGCGGTATCTAATTCGAGGTCCGCGAAGCATAATACTTCATGGCTGTTCTCATCGGGGGGGCGTCGGCGTAATAAGGCTTTGATGCGAGCAAGGAGTTCCTCAAGGGCAAACGGCTTTATAAGGTAGTCGTCTGCCCCCGTTTCCAGTCCTACTACTCTGTCTATCACCCTGTCACGTGCTGTAAGCATAAGTACCGCGACCTCGTTGCCAGTCGCTCTTAATCGGCGACAAACCTCTAGCCCGTCAATTCCTGGTAGCATTAGGTCAAGGATAATCAGATCAGGTGCTTTTGTGCGTGCGAATGTCAGCGCACTCTCGCCATCAGCTACTACGGAGACAGTATAGCCTTCATAAGCGAGTGTGCGCCGTAGTGCGCTTGTAATGCGGTTCTCATCATCGACAATAAGAATGCGCTCGTTCATGCATTACTGACCCATTCTATACCCCAGGGTGTGCGTGCCGGACTTTGTGTTACTTTTTGCGCTTGGCCCGAATGAACATTGATAAGTGTAATGCCGCTATCTGGAGAAACTGCATACAACGTTTGACCATCTACACTTAACCCGACTCCTGTGAATATCTGTTGCGGGACGTACCTCTGCTGTATTTTAGCATCGGCGATATTCATTGCCACTATACCACGTATACCTGTCACATAAAGCGTTGATTGGTCAGGAGAGAGCGTAGCACCATTATGTAGTATACGCATCCTCTCTACATACGACACTTGCATATTTACCGGACTAAAATGAACGGTTGCGCGAATGTTATCACTAAGGGCATCTTTATCTGTAACATCAATTACGACCATCACGCCAAGTGCAGCATTTGTTGCGTAGAGCGTGGAACCATCCGCTGAGAGTGCTAGCGTATAGTAGTGAAGCAAATCGGCGGATGTTCCTGCTGGTAAGTCGATACAACGTGCGCCATTATAATCACTGGCTAGCGGCAAAAGATGAACAAAGGCAATATTGCTACGGGTATCCGTGTAAAGCGTATACGCTCTCGTACCATCTGTCGCCATTTGACGGGTCAAGGCTGAACCGATCATACGAGGATCATTAATCCCACTTTTATCGGCAATGATAGTTTGGTACAGTTGATTCTCGTTTACATCATAGCGGCGCACATAATAATGCCCCACTTTATCATGTAACCGCTCAAGCAGGTAGAGACGACTTCCATCAGGTGAGATTGCATCAAGGTCAAAAGTTCCTTGTAGGTGAATAGTCTTGACAACCTTCCCAGCCTCGGTGTCTATGACAACAAATGTGCTGTTAGCCCTCAACTCTTCTCCAACTGGCTTTAGTGCTAGCCACCGTCCATTTGATGAGAGAACGGATTTCGTATAGTCTTGTTCTGTTGTAGAGTAAGACCCAGGAATAGTGAATCGTCGCACAATTGCACCACTCTTCGTATTGGTAACAGTAATTTGTGTTTGTATCCCGTTTGGAGTCGCTGTGTATATACGTTGGTGATCCTGCGAAACTAAGCCTGCTGGAAGAGTCGTGAATGCGCTGATTCCTGGATGGAAACCAACAATTCGTTGTCCATCAGTATTCGCCGAGGCATACCCATCAAGAACATAGAGATTTTCACTCGGGGAGACGATGGGTGATGAAGAATGTGTGCTTCCTGCTGATGTTGACTCGCACGCAGTAAGAGCAATGAGCAATCCGCAGAGTACGATTGTAAGTAAGCTTGTTCGACGCATGACTGCAACCTTCCTTGACCGTTTGTAAGCACATGCACTTCTCTGTGCATGTGCCTGTGATAACACATCATAAAAGTGTTATATACTGAAAGGCTGAATCTCACCTGAACGCTCTTAGAACGTTTGTTAGCGAAAGTTCAATAGTGTGCGTACAATCTTGCGGTTGCTAGCGGCAGCATCACTTTTGAGGTATGCCTCGAATGCTGCCTGCTGAATTCCTGATGCCATTGTTGGATAAGCATGAATGGTATTGTAAATGTCGTTGACGGTCATATTGTGCTGCATCGCAAGGGTTATTTCACCTAGCAGTTCGCCCGCTTGTGGACCAACGATATGTGCGCCAATAATCTCCTCTTTCTTTCCTGCTAGAATGAGCTTGATAAAGCCTTTCGTCTCGTTTTCGGCCTGAGCGCGGTCAACCTCGGTAAAAGGAAAGACCTCTGTGCGTATATCCTTGAAATGCTTCTCTGCCTCTTCATATGTCATACCCACACGCGCAACCTCTGGATATGTAAAGGTACACCACGGCACAACACGGTAATCTACCTTTTTCTTGCTTACAGGGACCAGTGCATTACGTACCGCGATACCTGCTTGATAGGCTGCGACGTGTGTAAAGAGGTAGCCACCGATAACATCACCAATAGCATACACATGTTGTGCCGATGTTTGTAAATGTTCGTCAACAGGAATACTTTTGCTATCATAGTTGATAGTAGCAGCTTCCAGCGCCAATCCCTCAATATTCGGTTGGCGTCCAAGTGCAAGCAAAATTTGTTCCGCCTCGAAGGTCTTCTGTCCCTCGCCATGTTGTACCGTGACAACTTTTTTGTCACCGCGACGTTCAATCTTGACTGGAGTTGCTTCTGTCAGTAGATGAATTCCTTCCGCAGTAAATACATTCGCAAGTGTGGCCGATGCATCATAATCTTCTTTTGGCAAGATGCGGTTGGCACGCGTAATCAACGTTACCTCGGTGCCCAGACGTGCGAATGCCTGGGCCATCTCTACACCGATGGGACCGCCGCCGATAACGATAAGCGACTTTGGCAGGCGTTGCAGGTCGAAGAGGTCATGATTGGTATAATAGCCCGTCTCTTCCAAACCATCGATATCTGGAATGGCAGGACGCGAACCAGTGGCGATAATCGTGTTGTGACTTGTGAACGCATCACCATTCAAGAGCAGTTCTGTCGGCGACTTAAACGTGATGTTGCCAAATTTGACTGTGACATCTTCGACATATATCTTTTCAGCATCATGCACACGCCCAATAACATCCTGAACATACTGGCTCACCTTTGCCATATCCACATCTATATGCGAAGGTGTGAGTCCGATGTTGATAGCATCTTGTGCCTGTCGCACGATACGAGCTGCGTGAATAAGGCTCTTGCTGGGTACGCACCCATAGTACAAGCAATCGCCGCCCAATCTTTCTTTGTCTACAAGTAGCACTCTTGCCCCTAGCGAAGTCGCTATTCGTGCCGCCGTAAGACCACCGGACCCACCACCAATGATTGTCATATCGTACTGTGTACGTGCCATATCTTTACGCTCCAAATTTTATTGTTGCTTGCCCGCTCATTGCACAGGAAGAGAATAGAAATAACTATGAGATACAAATATATTGTACGATATGAATGGATTGCCCACCTGTACAAGCAGGGAGCCGCGAGAGTATTTTGAAAGAGGATGTATCGCAGAAAAATGTTGTGGAATCTATTCGTGAAACGGACATGAGTATTTGCATAACAAATATTATCCGAAATATCCCTTTCCACCGTGTACAGTGTAGGGATTGGAAAAATTTGAATCTAGGAGAAACATGTTATGACACAGGGTGTTCAAGTTGGGACCTCGCTTAGTCAACATTCGATATGGCAGGAAGGCCATACACCGCCTCCATGCTCTATCGTCATCTTTGGTGCAACTGGCGACCTTGCTCAACGAAAATTATTACCTACCCTCGCACACCTCATGCACGATCACCCTTTAGAGGAAGGTTTTAGCATTGTTGCCTATGCGCGTCGTCCGATGAATGACGATGAGTGGCGTGCGATGGCTCTTGAGTCGATCAACAAATATATGCCGGAAGATGACAGGCTTAATGACGAAGCGCAGCAGGCGTTCGCGCAAAAGCTGTTTTATTGTCAGGCCAATCTGGACGATGACGAAGGCTATAAAAAGCTGTCTGACCTGCTCGACAAGCTAGATAAGGAGCAAGATACGCAGGGCAATCGTCTCTTTTACCTTTCGACGCCACCAGAGATGGACCCTAAGATTATTGAACATCTGGGACGTGCTGGTCTTGCACAACCAGAATGGCAACAGGGCAAAGAAGGGCATGGCTGGACTCGTCTGATCATTGAAAAACCCTTTGGGCATGACCTTGAGTCGGCTAAAGAACTAAACGAGGATATTGGCAAGTCGTTTCGCGAGGATCAAATCTTCCGCATCGACCACTATATGGGCAAAGAGACCGTGCAAAATATCCTGGCTTTTCGCTTCGCAAATGGCATCTTTGAACCTCTCTGGAACCAGAACTATGTTGATCACGTCCAAATTCTCGTTGCAGAAAGCTTGAGTATTGGCTCACGCTCAGAATACTACGAATCAGAGGGGGCGATTCGTGATATGGTGCAGAATCATATCATGCAAGTCTTGTGTCTCACCTGCATGGAAGCACCAGTGGCCTATGATGCCGATGCTATTCGTGATGAGAAGGTGAAGTTGCTTCGTGCTATTCCACTGCTTACACCTGAGCAGGTCGATGAACGAACGGTACGTGGACAATACACGGCAGGTGTTACTGACGATAAGCCGACGGTTGGCTACCGTGAAGAAAAAGGCGTGGACCCCAATTCAAAGACAGAAACCTTTGTCGCGCTCAAGTTGTTTATTGAGAATTGGCGTTGGGCCGATGTGCCGTTCTATATTCGTACTGGCAAGTGCCTACCTTCGCGTAGCACTGAAGTTGCAATTCAGTTCAAGCGTGTTCCACATCAACTGTACAACCCAGATGATACAAAAGGACTCGTGCCTAACCGCTTGACCATTCGTATTCAACCGGATGAAGGCATTTCGCTGAAATTCGCGGCTAAAATTCCTGGTGCCGCACGACATCTTGCCTCGGTTGATATGAACTTTTCATACAAAGCCGCTTTTGGTATTCAATCACCGGAGGCATACGAGCGCTTAATCGCTGATTGTATCCTGGGCGACTCGACCCTATTCATACGGCGTGACGAAATTGAGGCATCATGGCGCATAATCGACAGCATTACGAAGGTTTGGGAGAAAATGTCTGAGCCTGAAGTACACCCCTATGTTGCTGGCACATGGGGACCAAAGGAAGCTGAGGAGCTTATCCAGAAGGATGGACGTGAGTGGGATAACCCCTCTAAATAAAAGCGAGAGAGGGCACGTTCATTACACGTGCCCTCTCTCGTTTGCTCCTACCAAAAGGAGAAAAATGTTTACTTCTTGTCTGGGTTGAGAGCACTATCTACTTTTTGCTCCGCATTACCGAGGGTAGACTTTGCAGTGCCGCCAACTTGCTTGGCGTTACCTTTGGTCTCCATCTCAGTGTTGCCAGTGGTCTGACCAACTTTTTGCTGTACCTTACCAGTGGCCTGATCCAGTTTGCCCTTGAGGGTATCTTCCTGTCCCTGCGTGCCTAAGTCTTTATTCTCATCAGCCATTAGAATGTTCTCCTTCTCTGACGTTACAAACTTACGGAACATCGGTGTTCCTTCTATGTATATACACTCATTTGCGAGGTAAAACGTATACAAAAAAGAAGAGATTTTGTACAAAGAGAAACGCAATGAGATATGGTGATGCATGCCTATGCCTTATTGCGTTTCTCTTTGTACTACCCTAGAAGTTGCTCCATCTGTGTCAGACGCGCATCGAAAAGTTGGAACGCCTGACGCACTGGTTCCGGTGATGTCATGTCCACACCAGCCTTCTTGAGCAGTTCGATACTGTAGTCAGAGGAGCCAGAACGGAGGAACGCGAGATAGCGTTCGACCGCTGGCTGTCCTTCCTGCAATATCTGCTGTACAAGGGCTGATGCGGCTGAAATTCCTGTGGCGTACTGGTACACGTAAAAGTTGTAGTAAAAATGCGGAATGCGTCCCCACTCGATGCCAATCAAATCATCAATCACCGTCTCGGCTCCATAATAGCGTTGATTCAAATCTATATACTGCTCGCTTAACACGTCCGCCGTTAACGACTCACCAGTCTCTGCCAGATGATGGATCGTCTGCTCGTATTCTGCGAACATGGTTTGACGGAACAGCGTGCCACGAAAATCCTCTAACGAATGATTAAGGAGTGCGATACGGGTTGCTTTGTCTGTCGTATTTTTCAGCAGGTATTCGGTCAGCAATTCTTCGTTTAACGTAGATGCGACCTCAGCAACGAAGATGGTATAGTCGCCATATTGATAGGGCTGATTTGTGCGTGTGAAGTACGAATGCATCGAGTGCCCTAGCTCATGTGCCAGCGTATACATACTATCACGCTTGTTTTGAAAGTTGAGCAGAATAAACGGCTGCGTCGCATAAGCACCGCCGCTATAAGCACCTCCGCGCTTGCCAGGCGTCTCATATACGTCAATCCAACGGTGCGTAAATGCACTTTCCAGGATGCTGCTGTAGTTTTCGCCGAGCGGTGCAAGGGCCGCGATCACGGTATCATGTGCCTGCTCATACGTCATCTCGTCGGTAGTCTCTTCGACAATCGGCACATAGAGGTCGTACATGTGCATTTCATCGAGTCCAAGGATACGCTTTCGTAGCTTCATATAGCGATTGAGCAGTGGAATATTTTCGTGGACCGTCTCGACCAGATTGTCATAGACGCTCACTGGAATATTATTGGCTGCCAGCGCACGCTCACGACAAGAGTTATAACTGCGCTGCCGTGTATAGAAGAGATCAGTCTTTACCTGCGCCGATAACGTTGCCGCTAATGTATTACGCTGCTTCAAGAATGTACCTTGCATGCCATCAAAAGCCGCCTTACGTACAGCGCGGTTCGCACAACGAATATAGGTGAGATAGTTTCCTTTTGTCAAGTCAACTTCTTTACCCGTCTCATCCGTAATTGTGGGTAATTTGAGGTCCGCGTTGTCGATCATGGAGAAAATGGAGTCGGGCGCGTCGGCAACTTCACCGGTAGCTGCTAACACAGCCTCTACCTCGGCGGAACGAATATGCCCACGTTTGCGGTTCAAATCAGCGAGTTGCTGCTTATAGATCGCCAGTGCTGGCGTTTCCTGCACGAAACGGTCAAGCGTCTCTTGCGGCAGCGCGAGAATTTCTGGCTCAATGTATGAGAGAGCAGTTGTGGCATGAACAACCAGTTGCATAGCGCGGTCCGCCATCGCCTGATACTTGCTGTTAGTGGTATCCTCATCGCGACGCATGGAGCTATATACATACAACTTTTCGAGCGAGAGTGACATATCATCGCGCTTTTGTAGGACATTGGAGAGTGCTTGCCCGCTCTGTGAAAGCGCACCCTTGAGAGCTTCTAGCTCTGGCAACCTTTGCTGTAGAGCCTGATAATCGCGCTCCCACTCCTCGTCACTGGCGAAGATGCTTTCGAGGTTCCATGTATAATCTTCCGCAATATCCTGTCTTTTTTGTAACGTTTGCAAGGGTGATAGTACCTTTCGAGATTTATTCTTCGTCTTCATCGTACTCTGGTAATAAATCGTCGCGCTCCCCCCACTTCTCGCGAAAGCGGTAGAAGTTTCGTTTCATGAGGCGCGTTTGTTCGGCGTCAGACAATTTGGCATCTGGCTCGATGGCATGACGAAGAACTGGTAAATTCGGCGTGACGACGAGCGTAGTTCCCAAATCACGCACAGTGAAGTTGAAATCGACATCCATATAATACGGAAATCTGTAGCGCTCGTCAAACAGACCTGCCTTTTTCAGTAAGACTCGCCGAAAAGCCATACATAATGTGTCGATAACATCAACTTCTGTGTTCTGGCTCTCTTCATAATTACGCAGGTCTTCGGTCTGCAAGCCGCGTAACCCTGTGATGCCTACGCTACCATCTTCTAGCGTTTGCATGAGTGGTGTGAAAGCATCCCCTGTAAGCTCGACGCTTGAATCCAGTACGAGAATATAACGGCCCCGACTTTGTTTGAGGCCGACGTTACGTGCCTCTGCCTCGCCCATGGTGCGTGTGATGTGTAGCACACGTAGACGGGCTTCCTGATATTTATATGCCTCAGCCCACAGGTCTATACCGTCTTGTGATGCATTGTCGATCAGAACAATTTCGATATCAGTAGTGTCAGCAAAACGCAGCACACTTTCGATACAGCGCACTGTTTGCTCATAGTTATTGTGCGCGAGGATATTCACCGAAAACGTGCAACGATCTGGTTCATCGAGCAACGACGGTAGCTGGCGTGCTGTGCGGTAGACCTGCCCATCAATCTCGATACTTGGTAATGTAACAAGATGTCCACCACGTGGATTATCTTTTATGATGTAACCAGCATCCTCTATCTGGCGTTTCAAGATATCGGCGCGGTCATATTGCCCACGTCTTCGCAGGAGATCGCGCTCATGCGAGAGGGCGAGTATCTCTTCGGGGATACTGTGACGAAATGAATGGGTAGTCATATAGGTTTCTCTATCCTCCCTGAACTACGCTAAAACTTTATCCACAACGGTATAACTACCAACCAAGCACGAGTCCGTCAACCACATTGTCACCTTGCGTCAGGATACGTACTTCTGCCTGTGTTGTGAGGTAATGAGCACGAGCAATCATCGCGCGAGTGCCGGGGACTGGCTCTTTGGAGAACATGGCGAGGTCCTCTCTCTTCTTTAGATGTCAGTAATAGGTTTGGTATATTATAGCACAGAGAAATAAAAAGACTCGTTGTTGGCATTGCCGACAACGAGTCTTTTTATTTCTCTGTGCTATACTTTTTTCTTTTGCTGTTCCGCTAGCTCTTTGACACGCTGCACATGATCTTTATGGCAGATAACGGTAGTGTTCTCCATTTCAACCACAACCACGTCTTCTATGCCAATAGTGTAGATGTAGCGCTGTGTATTGTTGTAGACCACAATGTTCTGACTACCCAATCCTGTGTGATTGCCAAACGCACGTATGCCTTGCTCGTTCGCGGGGAAAAGTGCCCCGTATTGCTCCCAGTTGCCCACATCATTCCAGGAGAGATCAGCAGGGATAACCACGAGATTGTGTGTCTTTTCGAGAATGCCATAGTCAATAGAGATACTTTGCAGGGTGGGCCAGAGTTCGTCGAGCATGGCTTGCCCGTTGGATGTCTCCATTGTAGCGACGATAGTGTCGATTTTACGCATCAGTTCGGGCAGATGTTCGCGCAATTCTGCGAGAACGGTTTCGACTTTCCAGATGAAGATACCAGCGTTCCATACGTAGTGTCCATCGCGGAGATAGCTCTGTGCGGTCAATAAATTCGGCTTCTCGACAAATCGTTCCGCGCTGAACGCCTGATGCCCGTAGCCTTCATCGACCTCATCTGCAAAGCGAATATAGCCATAGCCAGTTTCGGGCGAGGTTGGTTTGATACCAATTGTCACCAGACGACTTTTTTCTGCTAGATTGTTGGCAAGATGTAGTGTTTTGAGAAGAGATTCGACATTGAGAATTACTGCGTCCGCGCTAAATATAGCCATGATCGCTTGCGGGTCTTTTTTCGCTATGGTTGCGGCAGCCCATGCGATGGCAGGACCAGAGTTGCGGCCCATCGGCTCACGTAGAATATGCTGTGCCGGAACAGAGGGAAGATGCTCTTGTACAAGGTCGGCCATGCTACGACCCGTTACCACCCATGAGCGGTCGGGCGTCGTCAATGCTGCAACACGCGCAAGGGTCTCTTGAATCATGCTTTTTCCGCTTGGTAGCGGCAGAAACTGCTTGGGAAATGTCGGTGTGCTGAGCGGCCAAAGACGTGTGCCACTGCCCCCAGCTAAAATAACGGTATGCAGGTGTTCCATCTATACAAATCTCCTCAGAAACATTTTTATCACGCTTTATTCTATTGTATACCTGACGCAAACTCACGATGTTTATATCATACGAGGCGATTGTATAGGTGTTTTGCTGTGCTGTCAATCAGGGGAATCGGAAAGCAAAGCCTAGTCGGTTGCTGTGGCGATGTGTGCAAATTATTTGCAATACTCGCGTTCTCGTTGAACTTCGTCAATTACTCGTGGAAACAAGAGAGCGTGTGTAACGTTTGTGCTTGCACGAATATGGTTAACCCAGCGGCACTAACAAAGTCTGCCAGGCGAATACGAATTGCTGGTTGACCTTCATAGGTGACGAGTACGGGAGGTTCTGCAATCCAGCGAGAATGCTCGATCATAAAACGTTGAGCAACAGGGGCAGTCACCGGATCAGTCCAACACCCAATACTAGTAACTGATGATACTGCCACCGAGCCACAGACTGAGCAGGGGAGGACAACCCATATTGGTTCTGGGAGTGGAGACAAGTTCTCTTCTGATTGAGAAATCTTTAATGGGACTCTACTCTCACACTGTCGGCAGCTCTGCCAACCACGTTTAAGAGCATGAGCAAAGTACGTTTTCTCTGCAAGGACTATCTGCTTACAAGCTGGATGAAAGGAGCGCATCCCACGCGCAAGGGTAATCTTCTCTACGGAGAAAATATCTGTGCTGTAGCGTACCGAACACTCATCGCATCGTAGACGTAATCCATAGGTTCCGTCAGGAAGGGGTTCAAAGAGACCTCGTAAGCGACGCCTTCCGCAAAGTACGCACCACACGCGCGATTCGCGCCAGCCTCTTGTGTCATCTGCGTTGAAAGCCAGCCCAAAGGCTTGAGCATCTTCACTCAGCTTACCGCTGAGTACCTGACGCAAGTGCTGGCGAGCACGCGAAAGTCGATCCTCCAAGCCGCGAATACTAAGCCCAAGCTGCAAAGCCGCTTCGCGTTGAGATACCTCTAATAAGTAATAGAGTTCAATTGCCTCGCGAGTGCGTGGAGTGAGGTATCCTAGCGCACGGTCAAGCAATGTTTGCATGTCCTGTCGGTCGAGTTCGTCGGCTGGATCAAATGTCTGCGAAACAAGAATATCAGGGACCTCATTATTGTCTACCTCACTGCTTTTTGAGCAAGCTATTGAAGCAAGCGGCACCTGCTGCTGATTCTGTAACTGATCCACATGTCTCTGTTGGCGACTGATATTGCGGCAGATGCTATCAAGCCACGCATCGAAGCGGTCTGGTTGATGGAGGTGGTTGAGGGAATGCCATGCAGCAAACAGGCTCTCCTGAACCACATCCTCAACCATAGATGCAGGAACTCCTTGCAAACGAGCTAGCCGAAGGAGACGCGGACGGGCTGCTGCTAGCCTCTCCTGCAGTTCTCTTGTCAATATTACTTGTACTTCAAGGTCTTGCGATTGGGCAGAAGTTGCAGCGTCGAAAGTATTCTCTCCATTGTTTCGGTTAGACATGCTCCAATATCCTCCAAAGAGCCTCTGTCGTCTCCCATATTCTACATAAGATGAAAACTAGTCATGCTTAGAATACTTCCATTCGTCCTTACTATGCAAGGAAAGGCATTATTTACAATGATTTTCGGATTTCCAACATCACGGAAGATAAGGCTGAAGGAGAATACTGCAAGAACTTTGACACTCGTGGGTATTTCTACACACTTGGTGATAAAGGTTTATGTTGTAGCGAATGAGAATTTTGCCGCATCCAACGTGGAGTGATAATTCGGCCACGCCGCACACACATTATAAGCAGGATAAGCCCAACACCGCCAACAATGATGATCGCTACGAGACCAGCTTCTGGTCCAAAGAATCCTCCTGTCCATTGTTGCGGTCCTGTGATCACGGCGTGGAACAACGGGTGCGTGATTGATCCTGAGACTTGTGCGCCGAAGATAGGTCCTTCAAAAAAGTTCCATCCACAATGAAAACCAATGAGCCACCACAGACTGCGTGTCAGCATATAGAGTGCTGCCCCTGCTATGCCTGCTGTCACTGCAATTGCCAAAGCACTTGCCCACGTCGCATGCGGAGTTGTCAAGTGTGAAACACCAAAAGCGATAGCACTCAAGAGTATCGCGAGCCATGAACCAAGAACTCGCTCTAGTAAACGGAAAATTATACCACGAAACAGGATTTCTTCCTGTACTGCACTGGCGAAGAAGATGAGAAGATATGCGAGGAGGAATCCAGGAATGGCACTCATCTGCCCAAAGCTGGTGATACGGTAGTAGCCAGCTAGTGCCATCACCCCGATGACGAAACTTATTAGACAGGCACCTAGAAGAACACCGAATACGAGATCAGTTTTTATTTTAAAATGAGTTGTTGCATGTTTTTACACGACACTTTCATTTGGGATCAGCACAATTTTCCCTTCCACCTGGGATGTTTCGAGTAACTCATGGGCATAGGCAATTTGCTCAAGTGGAAGGCGTTGCGCGATTATCGGTTTGATTTTGCCCTCCACAAGTAGTGCTAGGAGCTTTGCTAGGTCTTCTTGTAACCACTCAGGGTGCTGTGCAATCTGATACAGACTTGCTCGTTTGCCATTGGGCCGCAATGACCACCACTGTAGTCGTCCCAACATTATGAGTGATTGGACAAGAAATGTTGCCATATTGCCTCCTTGAGCAACGACTGAGGAAACGCCATACGCAACCAATCTTCCACCTTTGCGTAGCGTTTTGAACGATTGGCTCAGGTGGGCACCACCAATAGGGTCAAACACCGCATCAACACCATCTCCTGTGAGCGTCAAGATGCGCTTCACAAAATCATCTGCCTTGTAATCTATAGAAATAGCTCCATACCGTTCGAGCAGCGGATGTTTCGCACGAGAGGCCGTGCCATACATCTGCATACCCGCTAATTGACCCAGTTGGAGCAAGGCCGTTCCTACCCCACCAGCAGCACCATGAATCAGAATTTTCTCTCCCGGCTTGACCTTTGCGACACGATGAAGCATTTGATAAGCTGTGATGTAATTCAGGACAAGACTTGTTGCTTCTGCTGGATCGACTCCTTCAGGAACGGGAACAAGGCGTTTTTCATCCAAGCAGACATATTGTGCATTGCCAGAATAGACGGTGAGTGCTACAACGCTCTGCCCAATGCGATATTTCGAGGCACCTGGACCTTGTTTGTCTACCGTTCCGCAGATGTCATATCCTGGTGTGAAGGGCATTTTTAGCATACCTAAGTAGGTTCCATGCCGCATCATCACATCCGCGAATGCAACGCCACTTGCCAGCACTTTGACGCGTACCTGACCCGCCTCTGGCTCTGGGAGAGCGGCCTCTACGACGTGGAGTGCCTCTTGTGGCTCTCCTTTTTGCGTGAGAAGAACTTGTTTCATCTGCTTTTCTCTTTCTTGTTACCGCTCAGGGCTACCAGTCAACAGGTTGATATCTACGGCTTCAGCCATCAGGCGATAGCCCTCATCATTAGGATGCATACCATCGCCGGAATCATATGCTGGATTGAGTACCGCATCATTTTCAGGTGAACGCAGCGGTGTCGCAAAATCGAAGATTTCATCAAACCATTGACTTCCTTGCTCTCGTATCCAGGTATTCACAATCTGTCGTTGTGCCGCTTGTCCAGGAGAATATCCTCCTGGTAATATTGTCGTACCAAAGACTTTCTGATAGCGAGTTCGTGCTTGCTCCACAAGTTGTTGCAAGCCAGAAATTAAGGTTTCTCCTGAAACATCAAAGCGCAGGTCATTCGATCCAATATGCACAATCAGGTCCGTCGCGCCTGGCTGCGTCAAGGCATCCCACACTATACGTTGATTTCCAGCTTCTCCGAACAGCAGACGCGGCATTCCTGTTCCCGCAAGTTGAGGGACATCGGAGGAGGTAAGTTGATTGCCAGAAATGCCAGCATTTAAAACCGACATGATGCGTGTCCCACCAGCGTTTATCAGGCGGTGTGCTAGGTAATCAGGCCAACGCTTGTTCGCATTCAACGTTGAGCCATAGCCATCCGTCGTGGAAGAGCCAAAGGCCACAACCACATTGAGGTTGGATGTTGGTAAGACATCAATTCCAGTAATGAGGTACCAGCAGGAAGTCATAAGAGGATAGACAAGGAATGCTGCTTCAGCAGGTACAGCCGTATAATTTCCTACGCCTGTCACATACGAGGTTTGTTGAGCGTTGGTATGTCCAGTCATGCTTTCTCCTTGCTCAAGAAAAAAGGTAATCGCAAGATTGGTCATTGCCTCGACACGGAAGACCACAGGATCACTGACAATCTCTTGCCCAGGTTCTAACGTCACCATCGCTTGTCCCTCGAATAGCACATCCCTGGAGTCTGGACGTACAAGTGGACTACTCACACCCTGTCCCATAGAGATCGAGCGGAGTGTGACTGGCGCGTCTCCGTAGCGGTTAGACAGGCGCAGACGGATTTGCTCACCACCCGCATTTAGGTGAACAATTTGCCGCAGAGTGCGACCACTCAGATTGGCTGGAATCATCTGTGTAGGTGCAGCATACCATGCTCCGACCCAGTTTGCTTGAGCAACAGAAGTAGTTGATGCTGTTGAATTGTCTCTTTCTAAACTCATAAACATTGTCCTTTCGCACTATGTATTTTCAGATAACTCTATTTTTCCCTCATAGCGAACGTAGATGGGCTATACTGTGATGACAGAGAAATCACTACTGAACACTGTGTTCACTCGCGTTGACTGCCCTATTGTACCGTACCCCTCTGCTTGAGAGCAAGCGAAAATGAGCGGAGGAAAGTTGATGCATCTGGATGTGGAGCCTGAAGCGGAAAAGCCATGCGCCTGCTTCACGGTGAGCATCCGTATTTTCCAGCATGTTGCGCGACGACGGCAGTTGTATCAATCAATGCTTAAAGAAGCGGGACCGACTCGAACTATCGAGGATGTGATGAGAGTCTACTTTACCGAGCTGTGTCAACGGTTTCTGCCAGAAAGCCTGTTGAAAATGAAAGGCTCGTCATTAGTGAGTAGCGAGATACTCGCAGTCCATGCAGCAGGGTCGCTGCTTGGCTTACTCTCCTGGTGGCTCAATCAAGAGGTCTCACTTTCCGCCGAGGACATGGGAACGATCTACTGTCAATTGATGGCGAATTTGAATACTTAGCTAGGCTTTATCCATTGGCTAGACAAAACGAGATAGGTAGAGTAGGCTTCTCTCACATCTAACTGAGGAGAAAGAATGAGAGATGCCTAAGCTACCTAAGAGAATTCTACACACCTTGCGAT
>JAABUX010002349.1_pt1 | contig 26975 bp, 20 predicted proteins | sample 5561851 | NCBI WGS metagenome assembly JAABUX01 (sample SAMN10711883, study PRJNA513361) | rock metagenome | isolation source: Antarctica rocks | place: Antarctica: Victoria Land, Richard Nunatak red sandstone | collected 2016-01-03 | reverse complement strand
GCCCGAAAGCCCGCATGGCCTGTTCTGGGGACGCGAAGGCCGGCACCCCGGCGGCGGCCAGGCTGCGGCGGTGCCCGGCGCCGGTCGTCTCGCCCAGCACGCAGGCGAGCAGCGGCACCTTCATGCCGGGCGCGCAGGCCGCCAGGGCGGCGATCCCCGCGGCGTCGGCCACGCCGGAGGGCGCCATCACCACAACGACGCCGCCGACCTCCGGCACCGGCGACAGCATGGCCGCCGCTTCGGCCAAACGGATGGGCTGCGCCGGGCCGGTCCAGACCAGCGACGCCCCGGCCGGCACGGGCGGCAAGGCGAGGCCCAGCACCTCCCGCGTGGGCGCGCTGAGGCTCGCGAGCGGGAGGCCGAGCGTCGCGGCGGTGTCGGCCGCCATCTGGCCGGGACCGATGGCGTTGGTGACGACTGCGACCGCCTCGTGGCGCGGCGGGCGGGCGCGGGTCAGGGTTTCGGCGGCGGCCAGCAGGTCCGCCAGGCGCCGCACCCGGATCACCCCGGCGCGGCGCAGGGCGGCGTCGAACACCGCGTCCTCCCGGCCCGTCGGATCCTGCAGCCGGCCGCCCGGGTGGATCGCGACCACGGGACGCAGCCGCGCCGCGGCGCGGGCCGCCGACATGAAGCCCCGGCGGTCCTTGACGCCGCGGATGTCGAGCAGGATCGCCCCAGTGCCGGGGTCGCGGGACAGCCAGTCGAGCACCAGGCCGAAGCCGATGTCGGCGCTGCCGCCGATGCCGACCACGTGGCTGAAGCCGACGCCGTTCGGCTCCGCCCAATCCAGCACCGCCCGGCACAGCGCCGCGGACTGCGACACCAGCGCGACCCGGCCCGGCTGCGGCTGGAGGTGCGCGCTGGAGGCGTTGAGGCCGAGCGCCGGGACGACGATCCCGAAAGAGGACGGCCCGAGCACCCGCACCCCGGACGCCCGCCCGGCGTCCCGCAGCCCAGGCGCCGGCGTCAGGCAGACGGCGGCAAAGGTGCCGCGCGCTGCGAGCGCCGCCAACGCCCCCGCCACGCCGTCCGGCTCGGTCGCGATCACGCCGAGGCTGGGCGCCACCGGAAGCGCGGCGATGTCCGGATAGGCGAACACCCCGCCGACCGCGCCCAGCCCCTGCCCCACCGGAAGCACCGCGCCGGCGAACCCGGCGCCGAGCATGTTCCGCATCGCCGTTCCGCCCAACTCGGTACCGGCGCCGATGACGGCGACGGACTCGGGGCGGAACAGGTTCTCGACGTGGAAGCGGCCGGACTGCGCGCGGGGGATCAGGGACATGAGATCTCCATGATGCGGTGCAACATCATGGGGGCCGGGCCGGTTGCCTCGTCAGGCCCATATGGCGGCGGGGCCTACAGCGGGCGCTTGATCAGCGCCGCGATCTCCCCCACGACGCCGCGGCGGAACATCAGCACGCAGGCGACGAAGATGACGCCCTGCGTCACCGTGACCCAGGAACCGTAGCCGGCCAGCGCGTTCTCCGTCCACTGGATGATGCCCGCGCCGACTACGGGGCCGAAGATGGTGCCCATGCCGCCGAGCAGGTTCATCAGCACGACCTCCCCGGACTGGGCGTAGTTCACGTCGGTCAACGTCGCGATGCCGAACACCAGCGCCTTGGTGCCGCCCGCGATGCCGGCGATGAAGGTGCTGAGCACGAAGGCGATCAGCTTGTAGTCGTCGGTGCGGTAGCCGAGCGAGGTGGCGCGCGGCTCGTTCTCGCGGATCGCCTTCAGCACCTGGCCGAACGGCGAGTGCACGACGCGGTGGATCAGCAGGAAGAACACGAGGAACACGACGGCGGTGACGGCGTACATCGCGAGGTCGCTGCGGAGCGAGAACAGGCCGAACAGGTTGCCGCGCGGCACCTGCTGGATGCCGTCCTCGCCCCCGGTGAACGGCGCTTGCAGGCAGAAGAAGTAGTTCATCTGCGCCAGCGCCAAGGTAATCATGGCGAAGTACAGCCCCTGCCGCCGGATGGCCAGCGCCCCGAATATGCAGCCCAGCGCCCCGCCGGTCAGCCCGCCCAGCAGGATGGCGATCTCCGGCGTGATCCCCCAGTTCCGGGCGGTCCAGGCGGTGACGTAGCTGCCCATGCCGAAGTAGGCGGCATGGCCGAAGCTCAGCAGGCCCACGAAGCCGATCAGCAGGTTGAAGGCGCAGGCGAACAGCGCGAAGCACAGCACCTTCATCAGGAACACCGGGTAGATGCCGAACGGCGCCAGCACGATGGCGGCGAGCAGCAGCAGGAACGCCACCGCCTGCGCGCTGCTGAACCCGAAGACGCTGAACGGGCGCCGGGCTTCCGTCCGCGGCAGGACCGTGGCGACGCCCATGCTACGCCGCCTTTCCGAACAGCCCGGCCGGACGGGCGAGGAGGACGATGACCATGACGACGAAGATCACCGTCGCCGAGGCCTGCGGGTAGAACACTTTCGTGAGGCCCTCCAGGATGCCGAGGCCGAAGCCGGTGACGATGCTGCCGAGGATGCTGCCCATGCCGCCGATCACCACCACGGCGAACACGGTGATGATGAAGTTGGACCCCATGTTCGGGTTCACCGAGTAGATCGGCGCGGCCAGGACGCCTGCGAACGCCGCCAGCGCCACGCCGCCGGCATAGGTCAGGCTGATCATCCGCGGCACGTTCACGCCGAAGGCCTGCACGAGATCCGGGTTCTCCGTCGCCGCGCGGAGGCGCGCGCCGAGCTGGGTGCGCTCGATCACGAACCAGGTCAGCAGGCACATGCCGGCCGCGGCCACGACCACCCAGCCGCGGTAGTTCGGCATGAACATGAAGCCGAGGTCGGTGGCGCCCGTCAGCGCCTGCGGAATGCGGTACGGCATGCCGGAGCTGCCGAAGGCGTTGCGCGCCAGCCCCTCGATGATCAGCGCCATGCCGAAGGTCAGCAGCAGGCCGTACAGGTGGTCGAGCTTGTACAGCCGCCGGATGATCGTCCGCTCCAGCAGCAGCCCGAACGCGCCGACGATCAGCGGCGCCACGACCAGCGCCGGCCAGTAGCCGAGCGTCAGCCAGTCCGGCACGGAAAGCTCCGGCGAGATCATGGCGAGCCAGGTGTTCGGCGCGAGCAGCATCCAGCCGACGAACGCGCCCATCATGAACAGCGCGCCGTGGGCGAAGTTGATGATGTTCAGCATGCCGAAGATCACGGCGAGGCCCAGCGACAGCAGCGCGTAGAACGCCCCGTTGATCAGCCCCAGCAGCAGTTGCCCGAACAGCAGCGGGCCGGGGATGCCGAAGATGCTGATCACGTCCGCACCAGCGGGCATCCGCTCTCGGCCAGCGGCTTCCACGCCTGGTCGGGGGGCGTCGTGACCACGACCTTGAGGTAGTCCCACGGCCCCCGGCTCTCGGCCGGCGTCTTCACCTGGAACAGGAAGGTCGGGATGATCGCCAGGCCGTCCTCGCGGATGCGGGCGGCGCCGAACGCGTCGTCCGCGGTCGGCATCGCCTTCATGCGGGCGACCACAGCCGCGCCGCTGGCCTGCGCCGCCGCCACGCCCATGTCGTGCGCCGCCTTGAGGTAGTGCAGCGCCCCGGCGTAGCACCCGGCGTTGTCCATGTTCGGACGCGCCATGGGATACAGCGCGCGGAACCTGTCGCTGAACGCGCGGGTGTGGTCGTTCAGGTCCCAGTAGAAGGACTCCGTCATGTACAGGCCCTGCGCCGTCTCCAAGCCGAGGCCGTGCACGTCGGACAGGTACATGAGAAGGGCCGCGATCTTCATCTGCCGGGTCAGCCCGAACTCGACCGCCTGCTTGATGGAGTTGACCGTGTCCGTGCCGGCGTTGGCGAGGCCCAGCACCTTGGCGCCGCTCGCCTGGGCGGAGATCAGGAAGGAGCTGAAGTCGGTGGTGCCGGGGAAGGGATACTTCGACGCGCCGAGCACCTTGCCGCCGGCGCGCGTGACGAAGCCCGAGGTGTCGCGCTGGAGCTGCTGGCCGAACACGTAGTCCGCGGTCAGGAAGTACCAGGTGTCCCCGCCCGCCTGCGCCACCGCGCCGCCGGTGGAGCGCGCCAGCATCCAGGTGTCGTAGGACCAATGCACCGTCACCGGCGTGCATTGCGGACCCGTCAGGTCGGCCGTCGCGGCGCCGGTGTTGACGTAGGCGCGGTCCTTCTCCTTGCAGACCTGGTTCACCGCGAGCGCGACGGAGCTGGTGTTCACGTCCATGATGAGGTCAACGCCGTCGCGGTCGAACCATTGCCGGGCGATGCCCGCGCCCACGTCCGGCTTGTTCTGGTGGTCCGCGTACAGCACCTCCGCTTGGACAGAGCCGGCCATCTCCTGCACCGCCAGCCGCACGGCGGCGACCGACGCCAGGCCGGCGATGTCCCGGTACGGGCCGGACCCGTCGTTCATCACGCCGATGCGGATCGGCTTGCCCTGCGCCCGGGCCGTCCGGGCCAGGGGCGCCGCGGCCAGGGCGGGTGCGGCGGCGAGCAGGATGCGGCGTGAGATCATGAAGGCGCTCCGGTCAATGGCGGGGGGTTGCACACCCCCATGCTTTTACACACCGAGATACTCGTGCAGCTTGTCCATGTTCGCCGACAGCTCGTTGTTCGGGATCATGTCGATCACCCGGCCGTGCTCCATGACGAAGTGCCGGTCGGCCACCGTCGCGGCAAAGCGGAAGTTCTGCTCGACCAGCAGCACGGTGAAGCCGCGCGCCTTGATCTCCCGGATCGTGCGGCCGATCTGCTGCACGATCACCGGGGCCAGCCCTTCCGTCGGCTCGTCCAGCAGGAGCAGGCGCGCGCCGGTGCGGAGGATGCGGCCGATGGCGAGCATCTGCTGCTCGCCGCCCGACAGCTTGGTGCCCTGGCTGCCGGCGCGCTCCTTGAGGTTGGGGAACAGGGTGTAGATCTCGGCCACGCTCATGCCGCCCGGCGCGATCTGCGGCGGCAGCATCAGGTTCTCCGTCACGTTCAGGCTGGCGAAGATGCCGCGCTCCTCCGGGCAGAAGCCGATGCCGGCGCGGGCGATGCCGTCCGGGCGCATGGACGCGGTCTCGGCGCCCTTGAAGCGGATGCTGCCTTCGCGCCGGGGCACCAGGCCCATGATCGACTTCATCGTGGTCGTCTTGCCGGCGCCGTTGCGGCCCAAGAGGGTCACGACCTCCCCTTCCCGCACGTCGAAATCGACCCCGTGCAGGATGTGGCTTTCGCCATACCAGGAGTTGAGGCCCGCCACCCGCAGCATCGGCTCCGCCGGGCTTCCCGCGTCAAGCATCGGGGGAGCCGAGGTAGGCGGTGACGACGTCGGGGTTGCGGCTGACGCTGGCATAGTCGCCCTCCGCCAGCACCTGCCCGCGCGCCAGCACGGTGATCGTGTCGCACAGGCCCTCCACGACGCTCAGGTTGTGCTCGACCATCAGGATGGTGCGCCCGGCGCGGATGCGGCGGATCAGCGCGACGACGCGGTCCACGTCCTCATGCGCCATGCCCGCCGTCGGCTCGTCCAGCAGCAGCATGGTGGGTTCGAGCGCGAGCGTCGTCGCGATCTCCAGCGCGCGCTTGCGACCGTAGGAGAGCAGGGCCGCCGGCTCCGCCTCGTAGCCCTCCAGCCCGACGTCGGCCAGCAGCGCGCGGGCGCGGTCGTCGTACTGGTGCAGCAAGGATTCCGGGTTCCAGAAATCGAAGCTGTTGCCCCGCACCCGCTGCAACGCCAGCCTGACATTTTCCAACGCGCTCAGATGCGGGAACACTGCCGAGATCTGGAAGGAGCGCACGAGGCCCAGGCGCGCGACAGCGGCGGCCTTCAAGCCCGTGATGTCCCGCCCCTGGAAGCTGATGGTGCCGCGGGTGGGCGCCAGGAACTTGGTCAGCAGGTTGAAGCAGGTCGTCTTGCCCGCGCCGTTCGGGCCGATCAGAGCATGGATGGTGCCTTCCTGCACGCGCAGGTCGACGCTGTTCACGGCGATGAAGCCGCGGAACTCGCGCGTCATGCCCGACGTCTCAAGAATGGTGCCCGGCACCCCGCCTGTCTCCCCGCGTCATGCGTTTCTTGATCCGCTGCTTTGCATATCGGGGGCTGCGGCGCAAGATTGTTCCAAGGACCCTGCGCCAAAGGACTATGCATATGATTGGAGCCGGTGCGATGCCCCATGCGTTCAAGCTGCGCAACCTGCTGTTCGCCCCCGGCGACAGCGCGCGCAAGGCCGACAAGGCGTTGGTGTCGGACGCCGACGGCGTGATCCTGGACCTGGAGGACAGCGTGGCGCCGCCGGGCAAGGACGCGGCCCGCGCCCTGGTGGCGGCGCTGCTGCCGTCGGTGTCGCGGCCCGGCGTCGTGGTGCGGGTCAACCCGCGCGGCACGCCTTGGTATCTGGCCGACCTCGCCGCCGTCGTGCCGCACCGCCCGGCGGCGGTGCTGCTGCCGAAATGCGCCGGGCCGGACGACCTGCTGGCCCTTGACCATCATCTGGAGGCGCTGGAAACGGCATCTGGCCTGTCGGTCGGCAGCGTCGGCGTGCTGGCGCTGGTCACGGAAACCGCGGCGTCGCTCGCGCAGATCGACTACCGGGGTGCGCCGGCCCGGCTGCTGGCGCTGTGCTTCGGGGCGGAGGACCTGTCGGCCGATCTCGGCATCGCGCCGCGTGGAGGCATAACGCCCTGCGGGGCTGGGCATGGCTACGCGGCCCCAGTGGCTGCCGCCCGAGCCATGACCCTGCTCGCCGCCGCCGCCGCCGGCGTCGCGGCGCTCGACACGCCGTGGCCCGATCCGCGCGACCCCGCCGGGCTGGAGGCGGAAGCGCGGCAGGCGGCGGCGGACGGGTTCGCCGGCAAGCTCTGCATCCACCCGGGCCAAGTCGCCGCCACAGCCGCCGCCTTCACCCCGGCGCCGGAGCGGGTCGCCTGGGCAGAGCAGGTATGCGCCGGCTTCGCCGCCAACCCGGGCGCGGGCGTGTTCGCCCTCGATGGCAAAATGATCGACCGGCCCCATCTCAAGCTCGCCGAGCGCATCCTCGCCGCACGCTGATCCGGTTCCGGCCGGCGTGGGGACGGGTGCGCGCCGCCGTATCATCCCCGTCGTAGAAGCCAGGCCCGCGCACATGATCGCTGATTCCTCTCCGCCCTCCGACCAAGCCTTGATGGCGCTCACCGCGGAGGGCGACCGTGCGGCGTTCGATGCGCTGGCGGCACGCTATCTGCTGCGGCTGCGCCGGGCGGCGCTGCGCGTGCTGGGCGACCCGGCGGCGGCGGAGGACGTGGCGCAGGACGCGCTGCTGCGCGCCTGGACCCGGGCGCGGTCCTATGACCCGGCGCAGGGGGCCGTGGCGACCTGGCTGCACCGCATCGCGGTGAACGCCGCGATCGACCGGGTCCGCGCCGCGCGCCCGAGCGTTTCCGTGCCGGACGACCTGCGCGACGCCGCGCCCATGGCCGACACGGTGATCGCGGCGCAGCAGCGCAACCGGATGCTGGCCGACGCCATCGCCACCCTGCCCGACCGTCAGCGCGCGGCGCTGGCCCTCACCTATGACCAAGGCTGGTCCGGGCAGGACGCGGCGCGCGCCCTGCAGGTGTCCACCCGGGCGCTGGAGGGCCTGCTGCATCGGGGCCGCAAGGTGCTGCGCGCCTACCTGGAAGCGCGGGACGGATGATCTTCATGACGCCCCGCCGCTTCGATTGGGGCCTGCGCGTCCATGGGACCGACCTGACCGCCTGGCCGGTGGCGGAGCGGGCGGCGGCCCTGTCGCTCCTGCGCCGCTGCCCGGCGACGCGGCAGCTCATGGCCGACGCGCTGGCGCAGGAGGACCTGCCGACGCCCGACCCCGCGCTGCTGGCCTGCCTGCTGGGCCGGCTCAAACAGCGTGCTGCCCGCCGGGCAGAGCCGGCGCGGCCGATGCTGCGGCGCGGCGCGCTGGGGGGCGTGCTGACGGTGTGCGCGGTGGCCGGGTTCTACCTGGGTTCGGCCAGCCTCGACGTCGAGCAGCCTGACCCGTTCGGGGCGGTGCAGGCCATCGCGATCGACGCGGCCCTGTGATGCTGGCGCCCCAATGCTGATACCCCAAACGCTGATACCATGATGCTCGCCTTGCGCGATCCCTGGTTGCGCGAGCCGTGGCGGACCCGCGTGCTGTGGCTGTCGGTGGCCGGCAACCTGTTCGCAGCCGCGCTGGTCGGCGCCCGTCTTGTCGTGGGTACGCCGGGTCCGCCGGGCCTGGCGGGCGCCGCCGAGCGCATGGCGCGCGGCCTGCCGGCAGCCGACGCCGCCCGTTTCCGCGCCACGCTGGACCATGAGCGGCCCTGGTTCGACGCCGCCCGGCACCGCATGGCCGGCGCCCGCGCCGACCTCGCCCGCAGCATCGCGCAGAACCCATACGACCAGAACGCCGTCCACGAGCGGATGGTCGCCTACCAGGCCCGCTGGGCCGAAACGTCCGGGCGGTTCGGCGACAGTTTGCTCGCGGCCATCGGCACCTTGTCGCCGGAAGGCCGCGCGAAGCTCGCCGAAACCACGCAGAACTCAGGCCCGCGGTGACGCGGAGCCGTATGGGGCGAACCGGCGCATCGCTGGCGCCGGCCGCCACCTTGGTGCCCGCGGCGCTGCTGATCGCGACGGCGCTGGCCGGGTGCAACCTGGGGCCGTTCTACCAGCGTCCGGCGCTCGACATCCCTCCGGCGTTCCAGGCCACGACGGACACGGCGGAGGCTGCCTGGCCGCCGCAGGAATGGTGGCGCAACTTCCATTCCCCGGAACTGGACGGGCTGATCGCCAGCGCCCGGGCCTACAACAACGACCTCGCCGCCGCGGTGGCGCGCGTCGTGCAGGCGGACGCGCAGGTGCGGATCAGCGGCGCGCCGCTGCTGCCGGCCATCGACGCCACCGCCAGCGACGCCTACCGCCGCACCGGCATCCAGGGCGGCGGCGGCACGTCGGGCTTCACCATCGACCCCATCACCGGCGCGCCCATCCCGCGGACGGGGTCGAGCCGGCGCTACTTCGACGGCCGGGTCTATACCGGGGCGCTGCAAGTGTCCTACGACCTGGACTTCTGGGGCCGCAACCGCGCCCTGGACCAGGCGGCGCAGGCCACCGCGGTGTCAACGCGCTTCGACCAGGAAACGGTCGCGCTGACCGTCGTGACCTCCGTCGCCAACACCTACTTCCAGGTGCTCGCCGGGCAGGACCGGCTGGGCGTCGCGCTCCGCAACCTGCGCGACGCGGAGCGCATCCTGGGCGCCTTCCAGGCGCGGCTCACCGTCGGCACCTCCAACGCGCTCGACGTGTCGCAGCAGGAGGCGCTGGTGGCCGGGCAGCGCGCGGCGCTTCCGAACCTCCGCAACCAGGTCGAGCAGCAGCGCATCGCGCTCGGCATCCTGACCGGCCTGCCGCCGGAGCGGCTCCAGGTGGTCGGCGGATCGCTGGAGAAGCTGCCCTTGCCGCTGGTCGCCCCGGGCCTGCCGAGCGAGCTGCTGGCCCGGCGCCCCGACGTGGCTTTCGCGGAGGCGCAGCTCCAGGCGGAGAACGCCAACATCCGCGCCGCCCGTGCCGCGTTCTTCCCAAGCGTGCAGCTCACTGCCTCCGGCGGGCTGACCAGCACGGTGCTGGCGACCATCACGGGTCCGGGCACCCTGGTGGCGCAGCTTGCCGGCAACCTTACGCAATCCATCTTTGACAACGGGCTGCGCCGCGGGCAGCTCGACCAGGCGAAGGGCCGGTATGACGAGCTGCTGGCGCTTTACCGCCGGGCGGTGCTGCAAAGCTTCACGGACGTAGAACAATCATTGACGGCGCTGCGCTACACGACGGAGCAGGAAAAGCTGGAGCGCGAGGCCATCGCGGTGGCGCAGCGCTCCGCCGACATCGCGCGGGCGCAGCTCCAGGCGGGGACCATCGACATCATCACGTCGCTCAACACGCAGGTGACACTTTATAACGACCTGGACCTGCTGACGCAGGTGCGGCTGGCGCGGTTCCAGGCGCTGGTCAATGTGTACAAGGCGCTGGGCGGCGGCTGGACAGAGGCCTCGGCGGCACCGCAGGGGGCGGCGTCATGATGAAGCGCGTCCTGCTGGTCCTGCTGCTGCTGGGCGCGGCTGGGGGCGCCGGGTACTATTACTGGTTCCGCCCGGCGGCGACGGAGCAGGCCGGAGCAAATGGGGGTGGAAGCGGGGGCGGCGGGCGGCGGCGCGGCGCGGGCGCAGGGGACGAGCCGGCGCCGATCCCGGTGCTGACCGCCCGGAGCGAGACGCGGGACGTGCCGGTCTACCTCGACGGCCTCGGCACGGTGCAGGCGTTCAACCTGGTGTCCGTCCGCGCGATGATCGACGGCCCGCTGACCGAGGTGCGGTTCCGCGAGGGCCAGGACGTGCGCGCCGGCGACCTCCTGGCCCGCATCGACCCGCGGCCCTACCAGGCGAGCCTCGACGCCGCCGTCGCGAAGAAGCAGCAGGACGAGGCGAACCTCGCCAACGCCCGGCTGGACGTCGGACGCTACGCGAAGCTCGCCGCCAACAGCTACAGCAGCGGGCAGCAGGTGGATACCGCCCGCGCCCAGGCCGCGCAGTTGGAAGCGCAGGTGCGCGGCGACCAGGCGCAGATCGACACGGCGCGCACCCAGCTCAGCTACACCGAGATCAAGGCGCCCATCGACGGGCGGATCGGGTTCCGCCAAGTCGATAACGGCAACATTGCGCACCCCGCCGACCTCGTGCCGCTCACGGTGATCACGCAGTTGAAGCCGATCTCCGTCGTGTTCACCCTGCCGCAGCAGGCCTTGCCGGCGGTCGCCAACGCGATGGGGGACGGGATGCCGGAGGTGCTGGCGCTGAAACAAGGCGGCGGCGCGGCCGACCCGCTGGACCGCGGACAGCTTGCTGTGCTGGACAACGTGGTCGATCCCGCGACGGGCACGATCAAGCTCAAGGCGACCTTCCCCAACGACAAGCTGCTGCTGTGGCCCGGCGGCTTCGTGAACGTCCGCATGCTGGCCGAAACGCAGCGCAGCGTGGTCACGGTGCCGACCGCCGCCGTGCAGCGCGGGCCGCGCGGCGCCTTCGTCTTCGTCATCGCTCCCGGCAACGTGGCGCAGCGCCGCACGGTGACGGTCGGGCACGAGGACGACCAGGTGAGCGTGGTGGCGGATGGCCTGCGCCCCGGCGAGCAGGTCGTGGTCGATGGCGCGCAGCGGCTGACGGACGGCGGCAAGATCGCGCTGGCCGGCCCGGACGGCAACGCCCCGGACGCGGTGCCGAAGGAACGTGGGCCGAAGGAGCGGGGCGGCCCGGGCACGGCGCAGCGGCGCGGCCGGTCGAGCACCTGAGCGTCGAGCACCTAAGCCATGAGCATCTCCGCCCCCTTCATCGCGCGTCCGGTCGCGACCTGCCTCTTGGCGGTGGCCGTGCTGCTGGGGGGCGTGCTGGGCTACCGGACGCTGCCGGTGGCCGCGCTGCCGACGGTGGATTTCCCGACAATCCAGGTGACGACGCAGTTGCCGGGCGCCGGGCCGGACACGGTGGCGACGCTCATCACCGCGTCGCTGGAGCGGCAGTTCGGGCAGATCACCGGGCTGTCCACCATGACCAGCACCAGCAGCGAGGGCACCAGCCAGATCACCCTGCAGTTCAACCTGAGCCGCAAGCTGGACAGCGCGGCGCAGGACGTGCAGGCGGCGATCAACGCGGCCGCCGGCACGCTGCCGGTCAGCCTGCCCTACCCGCCGATCTACGCCAAGGTGAACCCGGCCGACGCGCCGATCCTGTCCTTGGCGCTCACCTCCGACAGCATCCCCATCGACCGGATCAGCGACGCCGCCGACACGCTGCTGCAGCCGAAGCTCAGCCAGATCGACGGGGTCGGCAAGGTCACGGTGCAGGGCGGTTTGCGCCCGGCGGTGCGGGTGCGGGTCGATCCGGCGCGGGTCGCGGCCTACGGCCTGGCGATGGAGGACGTGCGGACCGCGGTGGCCTCCGCCAACGTGAACGGCGCCAAGGGCGGGTTCGACGGGCCGCGCCAGGCTTTTGCGCTCGGCGCCAACGACCAGCTCGTGACGCCCGCCGCCTACAAGGACCTGGTGATCGCCTACAAGAACGCCTCGCCGGTCCGGCTGTCCGACGTGGGCACGGTGATCGGCGGCGTGGAGAACGACCGGGTCGCCGGCTGGTTCAACGGCAACCCCGCCGTCGTGCTGGACATCCAGCGGCAGCCCGGCGCCAACATCGTCTCCACCGTGGCGGCGATCAAGGACGCGCTGCCGGGCTTGCAGCGCGCCATCCCGGCGGCGGTGGCGATGGCCGTCGTGGTGGACCGGACCGAGACGATCCGCGCCTCCGTGGACGACGTGCAGTTCACCCTGATGCTGTCCATCGGCCTGGTCGTGTTTGTGATCTTCCTGTTCCTACGCAGCGCGCGGGCGACGCTGATTCCGGCCATCGCACTCCCCTTGTCGCTGATCGGCACCTTCGGGGTGATGGCGCTGTGCGGCTACAGCCTCGACAACCTGTCGCTCATGGCGCTGACCGTCGCGACCGGCTTCGTGGTGGACGACGCCATCGTGATGATCGAGAACGTGGTGCGCTTCATCGAGAAGGGCGTGCCGCCGCTGGAAGCCGCCTACCGCGGCGCCGCGCAGATCGGCTTCACCATCGTGTCGCTCACCGTGAGCCTGGTCGCCGTGTTCATCCCGCTGCTGTTCATGACCGGCGTGGTGGGCCGGCTGTTCAACGAGTTCGCGGTGGTGCTGAGCACCTCCGTCATCGTCTCCGCCGCCGTGTCGCTGACGCTCACGCCCATGATGTGCGGGCGGCTGCTGCGGGCGGACGCGAAGCCGAACTGGCTGACGGGCTGGTTCGAGCACGGCTTCGTCCGCCTGACCCGCGGCTACGGGCGCACGCTCGCGGTGGCGCTGCGCTGGCAGGGCCTCGTGCTGCTGGTCGCGGTGGGCACGCTGGGCGGCACGGTGCTGCTGTACGTGCTGACGCCCAAGGGCTTCCTGCCGCAGCAGGACACCGGCGTCATTGTCGCGGTGACGGAAGCCTCGCAGAGCGCCTCCGTGCCGCGCATGTCGGGCTTGCAGACGCAGCTTGCGGAGATCGCTCGGCGCGACCCGGCGGTGGCCGGCGTGGTGTCGTTCGTCGGCGCCGGCACCATCAACGCGACGCCCAACACCGGGCGGCTCACCATCGCGCTCAAGCCGCGGCGGGAGCGCGACGGGGCGCCCGCGGTGATCGCGCGATTGCAGGCGTCGATGGGCGGCGTGCCGGGCATGTCGGTGTTCATGCAGGCGGTGCAGGACATCCAGATCGGCACCCGCATCAGCCGCACCCAGTTCCAGTACACCCTGATCGACACCGACCCGGACGAGCTGGCCACCTGGGCGCCGCGGCTGCTGGCCCAACTGCGCACCATGGCGGATTTGCAGGACGTGGCCAGCGACCAGCAGACGGAGGGCTTCTCGACCCGCATCCAGGTGGACCGCGACGCGGCGATGCGGCTGGGCGTCACCATGCAGGAGGTGCAGGACACGCTGTACGACGCCTTCGGGCAGCGGCAGATCAGCACGATCTTCAGCCAGGCCAACCAGTACCGCGTGGTGCTGGAGGCCGATCCGGATTGGCAGGCCGACCCGCACTCGCTCGACCGGCTGCGGGTGCCGGGGCTGAACGGGGCGCAGGTGCCGCTGTCCGCCATCGCCGCCATCACCCGCGGCACCGCGCCGCTCGCGGTCACGCATCAGAGCCAGTTCCCGTCCACGACCATCAGCTTCAACCTGGCGCCGGGGTCGAGCCTCAGCCACGCCGTCGCCGCGGTGGCGCAGGCGGAGCAGGAGATGGGCCTGCCCTCCACCATCGCCGGCAGCTACTCCGGCGACGCGGCGGAGTTCCAGGCGAGCCTCGCCAGCGAGCCGTGGCTGATCCTGGCAGCGGTGGTGGTGATCTACATCGTGCTCGGCGTGCTGTACGAGAGTACGATCCACCCGGTCACGATCCTGTCCACCCTGCCGTCGGCCGGCATCGGCGCGCTGCTGGCGCTGTGGTTCGCCGGGCAGGACCTGTCGCTGGTGGCGCTGGTCGGCATCGTGCTGCTCATGGGCATCGTGAAGAAGAACGCGATCATGATGATCGACTTCGCGCTGGAGGCGGAGCGGGTGGGCGGCCTCTCGCCCTTGGCCGCGATCACCGAGGCGTGCCTGCTGCGCTTCCGCCCGATCATGATGACCACCGCGGCGGCGCTCCTGGGCGCGCTGCCTTTGGTGCTTGAGCACGGCACCGGGTCGGAGCTGCGCTACCCCTTGGGCTTGACCATCGTGGGCGGGCTGCTGCTGAGCCAGGTGCTGACGCTCTACACGACGCCGGTGATCTACCTGGCGTTCGAGCGGACCCGGCAGCGCTTCGCGCGGCGTGCCCCGGCGGCCCCGGCGGAATAACTGCGGAATGAACGTCTCCGCCCCCTTCATCCGCCGCCCGGTCGCCACCTTCCTGCTGGCGTTCGGCCTGCTGCTGATCGGCGTCGTCGCCGTGCGCTTCCTGCCGGTCGCGCCGTTGCCGAGCGTCGATATCCCGACCATCGTGGTGTTCGCCGGGCGCCCCGGCGCCGATCCGGAAACCATGGCCGCCAGCATCGCCGCCCCCCTGGAGCGCCGGCTGGGCGAGATTCCGGGCGTGACCGAGATCACCAGCACCAGCAGCACCGGCAGCACCTCCATCGTCATCCAGTTCGATATCGACCGCCCCATCGAGGGCGCAGCCCACGACGTGCAGGCCGCGATCAACGCCGCCTACACCGACCTGCCCTCGGACCTGCCGACCCGGCCGTACTACCGCAAGTTCAACCCGGCCGAGGCGCCGATCCTCACCCTGTCCCTCACCTCCGACGTGCTCGGCCCGGCGCAGGTGTTCGACGCCGCCGACACGATCCTGGCGCAGCGGCTGAGCCAGATCGAGGGCGTGGCGCAGGTGCAGGTGAACGGCGCGGAGAAGCCCGCCGTGCGGGTGCGGCTCAACCCGGCGGCGCTGCGCGCGGCAGGCCTCAGCAGCCAGGATGTCTATACCGCCATCCGCAGCGCCAACGTCACCGGGCCAGCCGGCGGCTTCCAGGGGCCGGAGCGCGCCGAAACCATCGAGCTGAACGGCCAGATCAGGCAGGCGTCCGAATACGCAAGGCTGGTGCTGAAATCGGCAGGCGGCGCCACGGTCCGGCTGGGCGACGTGGCGGAGGTGCTGGACAGCGTGGCCAACACCAAGCTCGCGGCCTGGCAGGGGACGAAGCGGGCCATCCTGCTGACGCTGACCAAGACCGCCGGGGCTAATGTGATCGACACGGTGGACCGGGTGCGCGCGGCGCTGCCGCAACTGCTCGCGTGGATACCGCCCGACATCCGCGTGAGCACCATCTCCGACCGCACGGCGACCATCCGGGCCAGCGTCCAGGACGTGGAATGGACGCTGCTGATCAGCATCGCGCTGGTGCTGATGGTGGTGGCGCTGTTCATGCGCCGCCTGGTGCCGACGCTGGCGGCTGCGGTGACGGTGCCGCTCAGCATCGCCGGCACGCTGGGGGCGATGTACCTGCTGGGCTACAGCCTCAACAACTTCTCGCTGATGGCGCTGACCATTTCGGTCGGCTTCGTGGTCGATGACGCCATCGTCATGATCGAGAACATCTTCCGCCACCAGCAGCTCGGCCTGTCGCCCATGCAGGCGGCGCTGGTGGGGTCGCGGCAGATCGGCTTCACCGTGGTGTCGATCAGCATCTCGCTGGTCGCGGTGTTCATCCCGATCCTGTTCATGGGCGGCCTGCTGGGCAAGCTGTTCCACGAGTTCGCGATGGTGCTGACGGTCGCCATCGGGCTGTCGGCCGTGGTGTCCTTGACGCTCACCCCCATGATGTGCGGGCGGTTCATGGGGCCGCACGCGCCGCCGCGGGGCCTGTGGGGCTGGATCGACCGGGCCGTAGGCCGCGGGTTCGACCGGGCGCAGCGCGCCTACCTCCGCAGCCTCGACTGGGCGCTGCGCTGGCGGCGGCTGATGCTGCTGGTGACGCTCGCGGTCGTGGTCGGCACGGTGAAGCTGTATGGCTATGTGCCCAAGGGCTTCCTGCCGATCCAGGACACCGGGCTGCTGATGGGCCAGACCACCGCCAGCCCCGACATCAGCTTCGACGCCATGGCCGCGCGGCAGAAGCTCGTGGTGGACGCCCTGCTGTCCGACCCGGCGGTGGACAACGTTGGCAGCACCATCGGCATCACCAACGGCTGGGCCAGCATCAACCGCGGGGGCCTCACGATATCGTTGAAGCCGTTGGCCGAACGCAAGCTCAGCAGCGAGCAGGTCGTGGCGCGGCTGCGGCCCAAGCTGATGCAGATGTCGGGCATCCAGACCAATCTGTGGTCGATGCAGGACCTGCGCGGCGGCGGGCGGTCGGGCGGCACCGGCTTCCAGTTCGTCCTGCTCGACCAGAACCTGGACGAGCTGCGCGAATGGACGCTGAAGCTGCAGGAGAAGCTGCGCGGCGTGCACGGGATCGAAGACGTGTCGAGCGACCAGGACCGCCCAGGTCCCCAGGCCAACGTGAGCATCGACCGGGAAGCGGCGTCCCGCCTCGGCGTCGCGGTGAGCGCCATCGACGCGGCGCTGAGCAACGCCTACTCGCAGCGCCAGATCTCGGTGATCTACACCCAGCGCAACCAGTACCGCGTGGTGCTGGAAACGCTGCCGGACCTGCAGGTCGACCCGGCGCTGCTGGACCATCTGTACGTGCCCGGCGCCGCCGGGCGGCAGGTGCCGATCAGCAGCGTGATCCGCACGGACCGCGCGACCGCGCCGCTCGCGGTGCGCCACCAGGGGCAGTTCCCCTCTGCCAGCATCAGCTTCAACCTGCTGCCCGGCACCTCGCAAAGCGACGCCATCGCGCTGGTCACGGAGGCCGCCCGCAACCTGCGGATGCCGGAGGGGGTGCGGACCGAGTTCGCGGGCAACGCCAAGTTCCTGCAGCAGTCGCTGGCCAGCCAGCCCTTCCTGATCGGCGCGGCGTTCATCTCGATCTACATCGTGCTCGGCGTGCTGTACGAGAGCCTGATCCACCCGCTGACCATCATCTCGACTTTGCCATCCGCCGGGCTGGGGGCGCTGCTGGCCGTGCTGGCGACGGGGGGCGAGTTGGATGTGCTGTCCATCATCGGCATCGTGCTGCTGATGGGGATCGTGAAGAAGAACGCGATCATGCTGGTGGATTTCGCGCTGGAAGCGGAGCGGGAGCACGGCATGGCCCCGCACGCGGCGATCCTGGAAGCCTGCCGGGAGCGGTTCCGCCCGATCACCATGACGACGCTTGCGGCCCTGCTGGGCGCGGTGCCGCTGGCCTTGGCGGCCGGCACCGGGGCGGAGTTCCGCCGCCCGCTCGGCATCGCCATCTGCGGCGGGCTGATCGTGTCGCAGGCGCTGACGCTCTACACGACGCCCGTGATCTACCTGGCGCTGGAACGGCTGGCGACGGGGCGGCGGGCGCGGCGGGCCGCGGTCAGTCCGCTGCCTGCCGAATAGGCTCGACCGGCTCCGCGCGGTCGATGGCCTCGCCGGACAGGGTGAGGGCCGTGGTGATCAGCGCCACGTGGCTGAACGCCTGGGGGAAGTTGCCGGTGAACCGGGCGGCCTTGGGATCGTATTCCTCGCTCAGCAGGCCCACGTCGTTGCACAGCGCCAGCAGGCGCTCGAACAGGGCGCGCGCCTCCGCCTGGCGGCCTTGCAGGTGCATGGCCGAGGCCAGCCAGAAGCTGCACGCGAGGAAGGCGCCCTCCCCGGCCGGCAGCCCGTCCTTGCCGTCCTCCGTGCGGTAGCGCAGCACGAACCCGTCCACCAATAGGCCGCGCTCGATCGCGGCGACCGTGCCGCGGACGCGCGGGTCGTCGTGCGGCAGGAAGCCCGTCATCGGCACCAGCAGCAGGCTGGCGTCGAGCGCGTCGGACCCGAAGCTCTGCACGAAGCTGCCGAGCGTCTCGTTGTAGCCGTCGCGGCACACCGTGGCGTGGATGGCGTCGCGGGTTTCGCGCCATTGGCCGAGGGGCGCCTCCAGGTCGAACGCTTCCGCGTCCTTGATGCCGCGGTCGAAGGCGACCCAGGCCATGACCTTGCTGAAGGTGAAATGGCGCCGGCCGCCGCGGGTCTCCCACAGCCCCTCGTCCGGCTGCTGCCAGATGGTGCCGAGGTGGTTCAGCAGGGCGCGCTGCAGCGACCAGGTGTCGCTGTTGGTCAACAGCTTGGCGCCGCGGGCCTGGTGCAGGGCGTCCATCACCTCGCCGAACACGTCGAGCTGCACCTGGGTCGCAGCGGCGTTGCCGAGGCGCACCGGGGCGGCGCCCTGGTAGCCCGGCAGGGCCGCGACCGTGGTTTCCTCCAGCCGGCGCTCCCCGGCGATGCCGTACATGATCTGCACCTGGTCGGGGCTGCCGGCGATGCTGCGGTGCAGCCATTCGGCCCAGGCCGCGGCCTCGTCGTAGTAGCCGGTGGACATGAACGCGAACAAGGTGATGGTCGCGTCGCGCAGCCAGCAGAACCGGTAGTCCCAGTTGCGCGGGCCTTGCAGGGCCTCGGGCAAGGAGGTGGTGGGCGCGGCGACGATGCCGCCGGTCGGCGCGTAGGTCAGGCACTTCAGCGTGAGCAGCGACCGCCGCACCGCCGCCGCCCAGGGGCCGTCATACGACATGCGGCCCGACCACGCGGCCCAGAACTGCTCCGTGCGGTACAGCGCGTCGTCGGCGTCGATGCTGAGCGGCCTCGGCAGATGCGACGCGCTGTGGGTCAGCACGAAGTTGACGGTGTGGCCCTCCGTGACCGTGAAGTCGGCGACGGTCTGCATCGCCTCCCCGCGCAGCTCCACGTCCGTGCGCAGCACCACCATCTCCGGCCCGGCGATCGCCACGATGCCGTTGCCGCCCCGCCGCTTGGTGACCCAGGGGACGGAGGTGCCGTAGTCGAAGCGCAGCGACAGCTCCATGCGCATCGGCACGGTGCCGCGCCGGCCCTCGACGACGCGGACGATGCAGCTGTTCGGGCTTTCCGGCACCATGAAGTCGATGACGGCGACCTGGCCGTCCGGGGTGTCGAACAGGGTTTCCAGCACCAGGGTGCCGTCGCGGTAGCGGCGGGTGGCCGGCCCGCTCTGCGTCGTCGGCGCCAGCAGGAAACGGCCATGCTCTTCGTTGCCCAGCAGGGCGGCGAGGCAGGCGCTGCTGTCGAACCGCGGCCAGCACAGCCAGTCGATGCTGCCGTTGCGCCCGACGAGTGCTGCGGTGGTGCAGTCGCCGATGAGGGCGTAATCCTCGATGGGCAGCGCGTTGGCCAAGGTCCGGTCAGCCGAAGTCTGGTCCATGGCTAGTGTGGCCTCCTTGTGGGGACTGCGGCATCGAGCCAGTCGCGCATGAGCCGCGTCGCGGCGTCCGGCTGTTCCATGGGCAGCAGGTGCCCGGCGTTCTCTACCACATGCAAAGCGGCGCCGGGCACGAGGCCCGCGATCTCGGCGGCAAGGTCCGGCGGCGTGAGCTGGTCGCCGGCGCCGACCGCCACCAGCGTGGGCACGGCGATGCGCGGCAGGTCCGGGCGGCTGTCGGGCCGGGCGGCGATGGCGGCCTGCTGGCGCAGGTAGGCCGCCGGCCCGACCCGGTCGGCCATCGCCATCACCTCATCGCAGAGCGCCTGGTCATCGAGCCGCCCGGGATGCAGCAGCAGCGGCAGCAGGCGCGGCGTCACGCCCTTGAACCGTCCGCCTCGGGCCACCAGCGCCATCAGGCCGCGGCGGCGCCGCGCCTGCTCCGGCGTGTCCGGGCGGGCGCTGGTGTCCATCAGGCACACGGCGCCCACCCGCTCCGGCGCGCGGCGCAGTAGCGCCAGGGCCGCGTAGCCGCCCATGCTCAGCCCGGCCATGGCGAAGCGGCCGGGAAGCGCCGAGAGCGCCCGCTCCGCCATGGCGTCCAGCGTGTCGTCCTGCGTGCAATCGGCGACGACGCAGCGCACTGTTTCGGACAGGACCTTGATTTGGTCGCGCCACAGCCGGCCGTCGCAAAGCAGGCCCGGGAACAGCAGCAATGGCGGCTTGGCATTCCTTTGTGTCTCGTCCGCCATTCTACGGTGATACCGCGTGGGATTTACCGTGAAAAGCTTGACTTTTGTCAATGTTTTCCCGATACCCCGGCTGCCGCGTGCCTGTTGCCGCGATCGCCGCACGACGGCGATAAGCCACCTTATACCGTATCGAGACATATTTTTGACGGATATCACGACCGCCGCCGTGGAAGACGCTGCACATGTTGATCCCGAGGCGTCAAGCGACGCCGCGGACGCGCCTGCGGAGGCTACGCCCCTGGAGCAGCCGATGCATGTGACGGGCGGCGGGTCGGACGCCGTGGCGGAGAGCATGACGGCTGACGAGGCTGCCTACCACGGCGAGGCTGAGGCGGAGCCGAACGGCTTCACCGACCTTGGCCTGTCGCCGGAGATCCTGCGCGCCGTCGAGGACATGGGCTATCTCACGCCCACCCCGATCCAGGCGCAGGCGATCCCGACCGTGCTGATGGCGCGCGACGTGCTGGGCTGCGCGCAGACCGGCACGGGCAAGACCGCGAGCTTCGTGCTGCCGCTGATGGACATCCTGTCGGGCAGCCGGGCGCGGGCGCGGATGCCGCGCAGCCTGATCCTGGAGCCGACGCGCGAGCTGGCGCTGCAGGTGGCCGAGAACTTCGTGATGTATGGCAAATACTTGAAGCTGAACCATGCCCTGCTGATCGGCGGCGAGAGCCTGTCCGATCAGAAGGAGGCGTTGATGCGCGGCGTCGATGTGCTGATCGCGACGCCGGGCCGCCTGATGGACCTGTTCGACCGCGGCGGGCTGCTGCTGACCGACACCAAGATCCTGGTGATCGACGAGGCGGATCGGATGCTCGACATGGGGTTCATCCCGGATATCGAGAAGATCGTGGGCTTCCTGCCCAAGATGCGGCAGACGCTGTTGTTCAGCGCGACGATGGCGCCGGAGATCCGACGGCTTGCGGAGGCGTTCCTGTCCAACCCCAAGGAGATCACCGTCAGCCGCCCGGCCAGCGTGGCGTCGACGATCGTCGCCGGCCTGACGGTGGTGGACGATCTGGACAAGCGCGAGGCGTTGCGCCGGCTGATCCGCAGCGAAGACGTGCAGAACGCGCTGATCTTCTGCAACCGCAAGCGGGACGTGGACATCCTCTACAAGTCGCTCAAGCGGCACGGGTTCAGCGTCGGCTCCCTGCATGGCGACATGAGCCAGCCTGAGCGGTTCGCGACATTGGCCAAGTTCAAGGCGAACGAGATCCGTCTCTTGGTATGCAGCGACGTGGCGGCGCGCGGGCTGGACATCGGCGGCCTGAGCCATGTCTTCAACTTCGACGTGCCGATCCACGCCGAGGACTACGTCCACCGCATCGGCCGCACCGGGCGCGCGGGCCTGACCGGCCACGCTTTCACCCTTGCCACCCCGGATGACCGGCAGTTCGTAGACGCCATCGAGAAGCTGGTCGGCGCCCCGATCCCGCGCATGCAAGTCGAGGGAATGGAGGAGGTCGCCTTTGCTGAGGACGACGGCAAGCGGCGTCGTGGGCGCGGACGGGGCAGCGCCGCCGCGCCGCGCTCCAAAGTGGCGAAGCCCGCGGCTGCGGCGGAGGACGCCGCGCCGAAGGCTGCCAAGCCGCGACGCAGCCGGACAAAGAAAATTGATTCACCTTTGGCAGAGGCGCCGCAGGCCGCCGTCGCGGAAGCGCCGATAGTTGAGGTGCCGGCTCCCGAGCCGCCGCAGGCCGCCGAACGGGCGCCGACCGTGGTTGAGACCGCCCGCGCCGAGCCGCGGCGCAACGCCCGGGGCGAGCCGCGCCGGGACGAGGCACGCCGCCCGGACGTGCGCGCGCCGGACCTGCGGGGCGGCGACCGTGCACGCCCGCGCGACAGGGGGCGGCGCGACGATGATTTGGGTCCGTCCGTGCTGGGATTTGGGGACGATGTGCCGGCGTTCATGCTGCTGCGTTCCCGTGCCGGCCGCATGTCCACGCCGGAGCCGGTCGAGAGCGAGTAGCAGGAGGAAGCCAGGATGAACGTCGTCTCCCCGATCCAGCAGCCGGAAGCCGCAGAAGCCAAGCTCACGGAGGACCGCCCGGCGGCGTCCCGCAAGCTCGGGCCGTTCCAGTGGGACGACGCGCTGCGGCTCGACGACCAGCTTTCGGAAGACGAGCGCGCGATGCGCGACGCGGCGCAGGCCTACTGCCAGGACAAGCTGTTCACCCGCGTGCTCGCCGCCAACCGCCATGAGCGGTTCGACCGCGAGATCATGAACGAGATGGGCGAGATGGGCTTCCTCGGCGCGACGCTCGACAGCCACGGCTGCGCCGGCGTCGGCTACGTCGCCTACGGCCTGATCGCCCGCGAGGTGGAACGGGTCGATAGCGGCTACCGCAGCGCGTTCAGCGTGCAATCCTCGCTGGTGATGTACCCCATCTGGGCGTTCGGCTCGGAGGACCAGAAGGACCGCTTCCTGCCGAAGCTGCGCAGCGGCGAGTTCGTCGGCTGCTTCGGCCTGACCGAGCCGGACGCCGGGTCCGACCCGGCCAGCATGCGGACGCGGGCCAAGGCCGTGGATGGCGGCTTTGTGCTGAACGGGTCCAAGACCTGGATCACCAACTCGCCCATCGCGGACGTGTTCGTGGTGTGGGCGAAGAACGACGAGGGCGAGATCAAGGGCTACATCCTTGAGAAGGGCATGGCCGGGCTGATTGCCCCGAAGATCGAGGGCAAGTTCGCGCTGCGCGCCTCCATCACCGGCATGATCATGATGCAGGACGTGTTCGTGCCGGCGGGCAACGAACTGCCGCACGTCAAGGGCCTGCGCGGCCCGTTCTCCTGCCTCAACAACGCGCGCTACGGCATCAGTTGGGGTGCGCTGGGGGCGGCGGAGTTCTGCTGGCACCAGGCACGCAGCTACACGATGGAACGCCAGATGTTCGGGCGTCCGCTGGCGCAGACCCAGTTGATCCAGAAGAAGCTCGCGGACATGCAGACCGGCATCACGTTGGGCCTGCAGGGCGCGCTGCGGCTCGGGCGGCTGATGGAGGAGGGCCGGGCGGCGCCGGAGATGATCAGCCTGATGAAGCGCAACAACTGCGGGGTGGCGCTCGACATTGCCCGGGTGTCCCGCGACATGCACGGCGGCAACGGCATCGCCGACGAGTACCACGTCATCCGGCACGTCATGAACCTGGAAGCCGTGAACACCTACGAGGGCACGCACGACGTGCATGCGCTGATCCTTGGCCGCGCCCAGACCGGCCTCTCCGCCTTCGGGGGATAGCTGCCCGTCCGTCCGCGTCGGGCGCATCGGCGCGGACGGGGACGGGGTTGCGGCTTTGCCGGATGGGGCGGCGTTGTTCCTGCCGGGCACGCTGCCCGGCGAGTTGGCGCAGCCCGGCCCCATGTCGCGCCGCGGCGAGGGCTGGACGGCCGAGGCCACGGTGCAGGAGCCGTCCGCCGACCGGATCATGCCCCCTTGCCCGCACTTCGGACCGTGCGGCGGCTGCACCTTGCAGCATTGGCGGGACGAGGCTTACGCCGATTGGAAGCTGGCGCAGGTAGCCGATGCGTTGCGGCGCATGGGCGCACCGGAGACTGGCCTCACCCTGGCCCGCACCCCTCCCGCTGCCCGGCGCCGCATGGACCTGGCAATCCGGCGCGAGGGTCCGGCCCTGCGCATCGGCCTGCACCGCCGCCGTTCGCGCGACATCGTCGATATGCACGCTTGCCCGGTGCTGCACCCCAAGCTGTTCGCCTTGGTCCAGGCGCTGCGCCCGGTGCTGCTCCGGCTGGCCGGGCTGCGGCGCGAGGGATCGGCGGTGGTGAACCTGCTGGACAGCGGGCCGGACCTGCTGCTCCGCACCGACGCGCCGCTCACGTCCGGGGACCGCGTGCTGCTGACCGCGCTGGCGCACACGCATGGGCTGCCGCGGATCAGTTGGGAGCCGGGCGCGGCGCGGGGCGGCACGGGACTGACGGAGCCGGCGTGCAACCTGCGTCCGGCGACGACCGCGTTCAACGGGGTCGCCACGCCCATCCCGCCCGGCGCGTTCCTCCAAGCGTCGCGGGAAGGCGAAGCGGCCATCGTCGCGGCTGTGCTGGCGGCGCTGCCGGCCGGGCTGGCCGCGAAGGCGAGGATCGTCGAGCTGTTCGCCGGGATCGGCAGCATCACCCACGCCCTGGCCACCCGCGGCCGGGTGCAAGCCTATGAGGGCGACGCCGCGGCCTACGACGCGCTGCGCCGGGCGGCGAACCCCCGGGTCATGGCGACGCGGCGCGACCTGGCCCGTCAGCCCCTGCAGGCGGCGGAGCTGAAAGGCGCTGGGGCGGTCGTGCTGGACCCGCCGCATGGCGGCGCGCTGGCGCAGATGCCGGCGCTGGCTGCGAGCGGCGTGCCAATCGTCTATGTAAGCTGCAACCCGGCGGCACTGGCGCGGGACGGGCGGACGCTGCTGCAAGCGGGGTATCAGGTGGCCTCGGCCGCTGCCATCGACCAGTTCCTGTGGTCGGCCCGGGTGGAAAGCGTGGTGGCGTTCTGCCGGCCCGCGCCGCGCCGGTGATCACGTTCCGCGATGCCGTCGAGGCCGATTTGCCGGCCGTCGTGCTGCTGCTGGCCGACGACCAGTTCGGTCAAAGCCGGGAACGGGACGAGACGCCGTTGCCGGACAGCTACGCCCGCGGCTTCCGCGCGATGCTGGCGCAGGGCGGGCGGCTGATCCTAGCGGAGCAGGAGGGCACAGTGGTCGGCTGCCTGCAGTTCAACGTCATTCACGGCGTGTCGCAGCAAGGGCAGAGCCGGGCACAGGTCGAGGGCGTGCGAGTGGACAGCGCACGGCGCGGCGGCGGGATCGGCGCGGCGCTGATGCGGTATGCGATGGCGGAGGCACAAGAGGCTGGATGCGGGGTGATGCAGCTCACCACGAACAGCAGGCGGACGGAGGCGCAGGCGTTCTATGCGCGGCTGGGCTTCGTGCATAGCCATGCCGGCATGAAGGCAGGGTTGTGACCGGGCACCGTCTCGAAGCCTGAGAGAGAGTGTCAGGCCGCTGGCGGCGCTTTGCCGCTGGCGACGATGCTGACCTCCGTATGTCCCGGAACAACGGTGAAGTCCGACGTCGCGTAGGTGCCCAACAGGTGCAGGTCGCCGACTTGCCGGGTTCCGCCGAACAACTGGAGATCCCCGCCAGCGTCAGAGGTTTGATTGAACTGCACCGAGGTGACATAAGCGTTGAACGTCAACTGGCCGGCGCTGTTCCAATCCTTGATTGCGGCGTTGAAAGAGGTGGATGTGCTGATCGCGCCCGCGAGCAGATCGACCGTCTGGGTGCTGGCCGCCTGGAACAGGTCCGCAAAGGCATGATCCACGGTGATGGTCCCAGACCCGGTGACGTTTGAACCAAAGGCCGCAGTGCTGCCCGGCCCGACGAAAATCTGTCCGTCATTGTTCAGCGTGCCGGGTCCGTTGACGGTCAGGCGTGCGCCTTCCGTCCTGACCGTCTGCGGCGAGATGATCCTCACCGTTCCTTCCTGGTTCAGTTGGAACCCGGGCAGGATGTCGATCTCCAGGGCGTTGCCCGCTCCGGAGGTTTGCGCGTCGGCCGATGGGATGACGTCGATCTCGCCGTAGTTCGCATCATAGCCCTGCACCGCGAGCACACCGTTTTGGGAACCCGTCGCGTCGGGTGAGGCCACCGTCAGCAGGAACTGCGGCCCCAGGGCAGCATTGTCCAGAACCAGGCTTGGCCCGCCGCCCTGCCCGGGAAAGCCCGGGGCGCCGAGGGCGACCACCTGCCCGTTCGGCTCGGCGTCGCGGATGGTGACGGCGCCTGCGGTGATGCTGCCGGGAATGCTGCCGTCAGAATAGACTGCACCGACTGGCGTGATGGTCGTCGCCGCATAGCTCTGCGTCACCGTGTATTGCGTGGCCGGCGTGCCGGCAAGCGAAAGCTCCCCCACTGCCGCGCCGTTCCGGCTGAGCACCAGGTGCTCGCCGTTGCCGTCGGCGGCGTAGGTCGCGGCGTCGAACTGCAAGCCGCCCAGGCTCAGGGTTGCGGCGCTGCTGCTGAAATCCGCGAGCGTACCATGAAAGCTGTCATAATTCTCAACCGACAGGTTTCCCTGTTCCAGCAGAAAGACTTGGCCGGCATCGACGCCGCCAAGGACTGACATCGTGCTGTGCAGCGCCGCCAGATCGACCATGCCGCTCCCGCTGATCGTGCCGACCGTGTTGATGTTCCCACCGTTGAGCTGGATCAACCCTTCATTGTCCAGCAGCGTGCTGGCGGTGAAGTCGAGGACCGAGGAGGCTCCGACGGACACCGTGCCGTATTGCCGCAACGTGCCGAAGCCGCTGCTGTTCACCGTGATGCCCGTATAGGTGCGCGGGTCGCCCATCGCGATAGTGCCGAAGTTGGCGTCGCTGCCATCAACCTCCACCGTCCCGAAATACGACATGCCCAGCGTCATGTCAGGGCCAAGCGCCGCGTTGTTCAGCACCAGCGTCGGCCCGGCGGAGGAGGTGGCAGGCGGCCCGCCGAACAGGAGAGTGATCCCGTTCGGCTCGGCGCTGCTCAGCAGCACGGTTCCGGCGTTGATCGTGGCGACGGTATCGGTCCCATAGAGCGGGACATCGCCCGGAGTCCACTGCGTCGGATCGAGGTAGCTGCCAGTGGCGCCATTCCAGGTGTAGCCAACCATCGGTCCGCTCCCTCGCCGCATTCATTTCTTATCGGCAAATAGTAGCGTGGCGGTTCCGGTCCTGTTGTTCACCTATCCGAGAGATGTTCGAATTGTCACAATGAGAATTATGGTGGCTAGCAGCCTGTCGGAGTGAGATTGCGAGCGATTTCGCGTGCCTGGGCCAATCATGCGTTGCTGGGTGGAGCTGGGGCGGTTTCTGACGGTCGAACTGGCTGGCTGAAGAAG
>JAABUX010002347.1_pt1 | contig 26980 bp, 19 predicted proteins | sample 5561851 | NCBI WGS metagenome assembly JAABUX01 (sample SAMN10711883, study PRJNA513361) | rock metagenome | isolation source: Antarctica rocks | place: Antarctica: Victoria Land, Richard Nunatak red sandstone | collected 2016-01-03 | reverse complement strand
AGTCCGATGGCGTCAAGTTCTTCGGCCCAGGTGCCAACGTCAGCGGCGGTCGGCGGAAGCGACATGGTCCAGCATCCATCCATTAGAGGATACAGACAGGAGACTTTAAATGCAATTGTAGTACTAGGTACGACTAACCGCGTCAACGGACCCGACAGGATCTTCTATGGGCTGACCATGGGCGTTGGCCCCGACGGTCATCGGCTCGGGGTTTTCGTCGCAGTCTTAGTTGCCGTGGCCTCGGATGGCCTCGGAGATCAGCGTGGCGCTGAACCAAGGATGGCTTAAGCTTCGGGATGGTCCCGGGGCGACATGATGCCTCGTCTTTGAATTGTTTCCCGGTCAGTATTTACGAAGAGTTTATTATATATTAAAACGTGATATTAGGGCGAATAGCTTATCTTAGATAGTTAAGAATCCAACAAAATCCTTGCGCAGTGAGCCGTCATGAGCCCGAGGGATTTGTTCAGAGTCTTCGATGGCGACGGGGGCGACAAGCGGTTAAGTTAGTAAGCCACTCCGGACCGGATTCCCGCTATGTGTTCCCAGGACCGTCGCCGGAGGACCCACTTCCGCCCCGATTTGACATGCCGAGAGGTGCTCGCCTATGTGGCCCGTCCACATCCTTGCTCCGGTCCTGCTTCTGGCGTCGGCTGCCGATGAGCGACTTGACTCCGTCCCGCCCGATGCGGCGGGGCATCGGCTGTCCTGGAATAACTCGCGAGTTGTCGGCTCGCCCGACCCGCCGCTTCCTTACAAGACGTCGCGGGCTTTCCCCTCGTTGAAAGTCACCCAGCCGTTGAGCTTGACCCCCGAGCCGGGGACTAACCGCCTCTTCATCCTCGAACACCTCCGGTTCTGGTCGGGGCCGGGCCGCTTGATCGCCATCGAGGACGACGGGAACGCCGCCGAGTCCAAAAATCTCCTGGACATCGATGGTCTCGCCATCGGAGTGGCCTTTCACCCAAACTATCGGCGCAACGGATACCTTTATCTCGGCCTGAACGGTCCGGTGGAGGGGGGGCCGAAGACTTCCCAGGTGGTCCGCTACAAGGTCGACCCCCGGTCGCCTGACCGGATCGATCCAGCCTCGAAGCAACTGATCATCGAGTGGCCCTCCAACGGGCACGACGGGGGGGATGTCGCCTTCGGCAACGACGGGTTCCTCTACGTCTCGACGGGCGACGGCTCCTCCGGTTCCGACGCCAACAAGACCGGCCAGAAGATCAACGACCTCCAGGCGTCCGTGCTCCGGATCGACGTCGATCACCCCGAAGGGAAGAACCAGTACCGGGTTCCCACCGATAACCCGTTCGTCGACCGGCCCGGTGCCCGACCCGAAATCTGGTGCTACGGCCTCCGGAACCCCTGGCGGCTCAGCTTCGACCGGGAATCGGGCCAGCTCTGGGCCGGCAACAACGGCCAGGACCTCTGGGAGCAGGTTTACCTGGTCCAGAAGGGGGCCAACTACGGCTGGCCCGTCACCGAAGGGGGCCACCCGTTCCTCCACCAGAGCGAGGCCGGCCCCGACCCGATCTCGCCGCCCGCGGCCGATCACCCCCACAGCGAGGCCCGATCGCTCACCGGCGGCCGAGTCTACCGGGGGAGTCGTCATCCCGAGCTGGTCGGGGCCTACATCTACGGCGATTGGTCCACCGGCCGGGTCTGGGGGATCAAGCACGACGGGAAGCAGGTCCTCTGGCAGCGCTTGCTCGTCGACACCCCGTTCAGCATCACGGGTTTCGGGACCGACCATGCCGGCGAGATGTACGTGATCGACGAGGTGTCCGGATTCTACCGGCTCGACCCGACGACCGATGCCGACAAGCCCTCGGAGCCGTTCCCGGCCAAGCTGAGCCAGACCGGCTTGTTCGCCTCGGTCGCCCCGCTCCGGCTCAATTCGGCCGCCCTCCCTTACCAGGTCATCGCCCCCCAGTGGGCCGACTGGGCGAAGCTCGAGCGAGCCGCCGCGTTCCCCGGCCTGGATCGGATCGAGCAACAGCCCCAGAAGAATGCGGGAGGCGCCTGGACCTTCCCCAACGGCACGGTGCTCGTCCAAACGCTCAGCCTTGACGTCTGCGACTCGACCGGCAAGGCCGCCCCGAAGCAGGTGGAAACCCGGTTGTCGACCCGCCAGCAGGGTCAATGGATCGGCTACTCCTACCGCTGGAATGACTCGCAGACCGACGCCGAGCTGGTGGGCGACTCGGGCGACAGCGAGGAGTACGAGGTGATCGACCCCGACGCCGAGGGGGGGCGCCGCCAGCAGATCTGGAGGTTCCCGTCTCGCGCCGAGTGCCTGGCCTGCCACTCCAGGGCGGCCGGTTTCGTCCTCGGATTCACCCCTCGACAACTCGACCGCGACGTGAACCGGGGCGGCAAGGTCGTCGACCAACTCGACGAATTCGAGCGGATTGGCCTCTTCGAGGACGCACTCCCCCGACGATCGGCGGACCGGCCCCGGCTGGTCGATCCCTACGACCCCGAAGCCCCATCCGAGGCTCGGGTCCGGTCGTATCTCGACGTGAACTGCTCCACTTGCCACGTCAATGAAGGGGGCGGCAACTCCCTGATCTCCTTGGACCTGGGCACGCCGCCCCGGCAGATGCGATTGATCGACGAGACCCCGGTGCATTCGGGCCTAGGGATCGCCGACGCGCGGCTCGTGGCGTCCGGCTACCCCGAGCGTTCGGTGCTCTACCAGAGGATTTCAAGGCGAGGTGGCGATCAGATGCCCCCTCTGGTCTCCACCGAGGTTGACCGCCAGGCCGTCAAGTTGATCGGCGATTGGATTCGCGGTTTGCCACCCACGCAACGCTGACCTGATCCACGTCGGCTTTGCGCTTGAGCCTGATCGCTGGGTCGATGACTCCTTGACTCGACCACCCAAGCGCATCGCCGATCACTTGAGACTCGACCTGAGTCGGAGGTTGGGCCAACTCGGAGCCGACCAATCCTTGACTATTGTCATGGATTTTGCCGAACTTCGAGTGGCCGATTGCTTGCATCATGTGATAGGTGCGTGCATCAAGCGATAAACCGTAACCACCTAGCATCAAGGTCTTTAGGCAAAAACGAGAAATTAAAATATTGTTCAGTTAAGTCTTGACTAGCGACATTCCAAGTGGGTAGTTTACCGCTATCTTCATCGAGAAGCATGAAAGTCGAGATTGAGTCTGGAGTCATCGAGACAGATTCCTCAATGTCGCTTTGCAAAGCCATCTCACGACTCGACTTCGGTTTTCGTCCTCTCCCTCCCCATCCGACGTACTGTTCTTCGCTCAATTCAGACCTGTCTCATACTCGGCCTTCGGCGCGATGTTTGACGGTGATCGATCCGGTATTGGGAAATTCCATGTTCCCAAGCCCGAACGGGAAAACCTCATCGCGACCAATCGCCGGTTAAATCGAGGTTCATCCATGACGCGATGAAGGTCCTGCCATCTTCGATGAAATTTAGTCGTTTTGCGTCGAGCTTCCGCGTTATGCCGTTCAGCATATCTCAAGAGTCCAGGGGAGAACCCTTCGTTTCTTGGATTAGTGCGAGAGCTGTGGTTTTATCCTGAGATAGACCGACGCTGGTCTCGAATCACGAAGCGAATTCGGCGGAATTCGGCCTGCGGGACATCACGCCCTGTCGCAGATTCCCGATCGCGATCGGTTCGATATTCTTGATCGTCGCGAGGCTCGGATTCATGGCCCTTGCACCGTCAATGGGATGGTGGTCCCCAGTCTTTTCGATTGATTCCACTCGTGCTCTTTCCGATCCGATTGGAAAGTTTGTCGCAAAAAACGCGATGCACGAAGCCCGAGCAAGTTGAACCAGAAGGTACGGTCGGCGGTAATCAGTTTCGATTGTTGTCGAGATTCTTGCATTTTTTGATGTAAGTCCGTTGTACTCATCTGGATTTTTTCGAAGGAGACTCCTCAATGCCTCGTTTGCGTCGTGCGGTCATGCACCGCGGTTTCACCCTGATTGAACTGTTGGTCGTCATCGCCATCATCGCGGTCCTGATCGCCTTACTGCTTCCCGCCGTCCAGGCGGCCCGAGAAGCGGCGCGTCGGACGCAGTGCATCAACAACCTCAAGCAGATCGGCTTGGGCGTCCACAACTACATCAGTTCCAACGAACTCTTCCCCCCTTCGGCGGTCAAAGGCGGGTGGACATTCTTGGGCAACGGCTTCACCTGGCGGGCGTCGATCTTGCCGCAGATGGAGTTGGGGCCGCAGTACAACTCAATCAACTTCAGCATCCAACTTAATGCTCCTGGTGGGGCCGGTCCTGCGATGCTTACGGTCTGGTATCTGAACCTCAACGTCTTCCTGTGCCCGTCGGACGGTCAAGGCCAAACTCCGACCGGCTACGTCCCTTATGGTGACACAGGAACTTACTCGGTGATCACCCCACCCGACACGAACCGTAATTACGTTCCAGTTTCCAACTACATGATGAGCTTCGGCGATAACTACGCCATCGGCCCCTTGAGCGCTAATAACCCTTGGGAGACTCCTTCCGGCACCACGCCCCCGATCGGGACTCCTCAGATCGGCTTCAACGGCTACTGGGGTCGAAATTTCACCTGGCCGACGCCTGATTCGACCAGGACCGGTTCGATGCGAGGATTCGCCGATTACTACGACGGCCAGACTGCGAGTATGGCCTCGGTCACGGATGGCACCAGCAACACGATCCTGTGCGGCGAATCGTTGCCCCTCGAAGACCCGAACAACGAGATGTGGGGCTTCACCGGCGGCGCGTCTGGCGTGACCATCCCGCTCAACTGGAAAACCAACAAGCTGAAAACTCAATGCACCGACGGTGGCAACTATGGTTCGGTTGACTGGAATTGCCGGTTTAGCTACGCGGCGCGAGGATTTAAGAGCCGCCACCCCGGTGGAGTCAACTTCCTCTTCGCTGACGGATCGGTCAAGTTCCTAAAGAACTCGATTAACCGAGTGACCTACGCCGCCCTTGGAAGCCGCAACGGCGGCGAAGTCACTAGCGCTGACGCATATTGATATTTTGTTTCTCGACTGGATCGCCCGAAAGCGGGTGAGAGTTGAAACCGTGCCGACTTTTCGGTCCGGTTCGGTTCTCCCCCCGCTTTCGATTTGACCGTTCCGTAATTCTATCACTTTCCACCAATGATCCCGGCTCCCTCGCGTTCTTTAAAGCGACCAAGGGGTTTCGCCGGATGTCGAAGGGCATATCTTAATGAAAACTCCGCATCGCCTGACTTCGATCGTCCGAATCGCTTTACTGTCTGTGCTCGCCCTAATCGGTCTGGGATGCGGCGACGATGGCATCGGCAAACGCTACGCCGTTACGGGGAAAGTGACCTATAAAGGTGAACCGATCAAAAAAGGGACCATCAACTTCGTCGCCACCACGGCCGACGGTCGGGGAGCTTCGGGATCGATCGTGGATGGTTATTATTCGCTAACCACGCTCAACCCCGGCGACGGTGCTTTCCCTGGAATCTACAAAGTAACGGTGGATGATCGCCAATTGGACGCTCAGAAGCTCAAAGCCGATGCCGACGCCCAGGCTAAAAAACGAGGGGTCACCTACAACGCAATTCCCCAAGAACTGCAAGCTCAAGCCTCCAAATCTGCCAAAGGAGCCTTACCCGGTAAATACCAGCTGACCGAAACCTCAAACCTCGAAAAAGAGGTTAAAGCCCAATCGAACACGATCGACTTCGAATTGACTGACTGACGAATAAATAAAAACAGCCAGAACATGTCTACTCAAGCCTATAAACGATCCGACTGGCTGTCGGCAGCCTCAAATGCATCCAGTGTCCGCGACCCGGTTCACCTCCGAGCGAGACCGTCGAGACCTCGAAGTGCTCAACCACAGGGTTGGTTGCGAGCGGTGCCATGGGCCGGCCGATCACCATGTCCGGGCCATGAAATCTGGCTTTCCCAATTAACGCGAAGCTCAACGACGCCCGCCTCGGCCTGGCGGATAAGCTCCGCGACGCTTCCTTGTTCGACGAGGCGGAGGTCGAATACGCGACGCTTCTCGAACGCGACCCCCAGAACCTCCGAGGACTCATCGGAGCGGGCCGAGTCGCGCTCCTGAAAGGTGATGTCCAGGCTGCGATCCGCCACGATGAAGCGGCCCTGGCAATCAACCCCAAAGAGAAGACTGCCCTCCGAGAGCTTGGACTGATCGACCTAAACAGCGGCCGGATCGGGGAAGCCTACGATAGACTCAAGGTGGCGGTCGAGGTCGACCCCTTCGTCCCCGAGGTTCACTACAGTTATTCCAGGGCCCTCAAGGCCGCCGGTAACATGACCCGAGCCGCCGAGGAGGCCGCCATAACCGAACGACTCAAGAAAGAACAGCAGCGGATCATCGACCTCCGCCAAAATCTCGTTCAGCGACCCGAGGATACCAAACTCCGTTGCGAAGCCGCGAAATGGTTGATCGAGCACGGACACGACCAGGAAGGGCTGGAATGGACCGCAATGATCCTCAAACAAAAGCCCGGCGATCCCACGACCAGTCGCCTCTTGGCTGACTACTATACCCGTCAAGGTAATGTTGGTCTGGCAAATTATTACCGGTTGGACGCCTCTCGGCCGAATTCCGATCAATGATTCGAGTCCCAGAAATTCATTGCGTACCGCAAATCACCGATTGCAAAGCAAAGTCGATCAGAGCAGTGCCAAGCAACCTGCCATCCTGCGATCTGCTATGCGGAGAATTCCTGGGAATCGTATGGTTGCTGGTTTTGGTCGGTCAATTGGGCTCAACCGATCCGGTCGGCGAGGTGAGGGAGATAGTCGCCCGGCAGGAAAGTGCCTTGGCCGGTGGGATCATCCAAGACGATGCCAGAAACATTTGACCCCTCCGCGGGGAAGTTGTAGTCCGTCGCCGAAGTCCCCGGGACGAGCGAAACCTGGGTGATGGCGGGCTTCGCTTGCAGGCCCCCTGCGGTCCCCACGTTGGTGCTTCCTTGGGCATAGGCGGCGGGGGTAATTCCCGACACGGAATAAAGGCCCGGGCGGAGGTCGGCTAATGAGTAGGAACCGTCGCTCGCCTTGACCAATGAGCGAGTCACCGGCTGGCCGAGGTCGTCGGTCCAGGTCAAGGTGACCGGGACCCCTACGAGCCCCTTGTCGTCCGGATGATACAAGCCGTCGCCGTAACCGTCCACGTAGGCAACCCCCGAGAGCACCGCGAGGACCAGCTTGGCGAAGCGATATCTCACCCCCGCCGCCTTGAGGTTAAGGTGAATCCGAGAAACCTGGTTGGCCCTGAGCGTCCCCCCCTTTGTCCCCGGGGCTTCTTTGCCGTCGAGGTAACCGGCGGGCGTCGTTTCGGACAGCGAATAATCGCCCGAGAGGAGGCCGAAAAATCGGAACGATCCGTCAGGGGCGGTCGTCGCGGTCTTGGAGACGGCCTGGCCGATCGCATCCACCCCTGTCAAGGTCACATTTGCTCCGGCGATCCCGGTCTCGCCGACCTGCTAAATGTCGTCGTTGTTCGCGTCCGCGAACACGACGCCCGAGATGCTCGACGTCGAGAGGCCGAAGCCCGGGCCCGACAACCCGCCCAGGGGGACGGTCGCCGAAACCAAGGCGGGAGTCGCGTTGGCGTAGCCGCTCGGTGTCCAGAGTGTGAAGGTGTAAGCTCCGGCCGGCAAGTCGGAGAACTGGTATGAACCGTCGACCCCAGTGGTGGTCGTCGCCAGGACTTGCCCGGCTTGATCATGCAAGGAGACGGTCTCGCCAGCTAGGTTCGTGACCGGGCCCATGCCCGAATCCGGGGCGACGGCGACCCGACCGGCGACGGATGCCCCGAGCAGGGCGAAGTCGTAGCCGACGCCCGACGCTCCGTCGCCCGGGAGGATTTCGCGGACGACGTCGGGGCCGGAAGTCCCGCCCACCGAGCCGACGGAAGCGGCCCCGCCCAGGTAGGTTGCCGCTGGCCGCCCGGCGACGAGCGAGTAGCGGCCAGGGCGGAGGTTGGCGAAGGCGTGATGGCCCGAGGCGTCGGTGGTGGCGAATTCCGGAGACCGAGCGGCCCAGGTCGTCAGCCCCGGCGAGCGCCACCCCCAAGTTGGCCAGCCCGATCTCGGAGGGTTGGCGGACGCCGTCGCCGTTGTGGTCGATGTAGATCGAACCGGCGAGCGACGCGGGCCGGACCTGGCCGAACACCTCGTCGTTGAACAGGTCGCCCGGGTTGAGCTTGATCGTCGAGAGGACCCCAGAGGCCGACGGGGTCGCCACAGTCCCGCTCGCCTCGCCATTGACGACGGTCCCTCGGTCGTCGGTGCCGGTCAGGGCCACGGTGGCGCCAGGGACGTCGGCTTCGGTGGCCTGCTTGGTGACTTCATCGTTGGCGTCGTTGTAAAGGAAGCCTGAAACGATCCCGGGCTGAAGTTCGCCGAAGTTGTAGTGGACGCCCGAGGCTCCTGAATCGACCAAGACCTGCGAGATCTGGTTCTGGACCGAGGCATTGCCGCCGAGAGGCCCAGCGGCGTCCTTGCCGTTGAGGTGACCGCTCGAGGGAGTCGTCATGACGGTGTAATTGCCCGGGCGGAGGCCGGTGTAGTTGAAGGTCCCGTCGGTGGTCGTCAGCGGCGTGTTGACCGAGTTGCCGAGATCGTCGGTGCTGGTCAAAGTCACGGTCGCTCCGGCGATCCCGGTTTCGCCCGTATCCATTTGAGCGATTTCGGCTGATGTAAGGCATTTGGTGGCGGACTCGACACCCAGCAATGCTCGCAAGAATCTCAATGTCGCCCGTTTGACATTGTCACCCCATTTCGAACATCGCCACGTCCTGGTGCAGGTATTCCTTGCCCACAACGCGAAATGGCCGCAGGAAGCCTCGCATCCCCGTCCAGAGCCCTTCCAGAGTGTTGTCATGGACCTCGCGGATGCCGTCCCCGTCATCGTCACGAGCCCACTCCTTCTCCGAGTGGCAGACGGTCGCATGCCCTCGGCCCATCTTCGGTAGGCCAGCATAACGCCGCCACTCGTCGGTGTTCACCATCGCTCCGGGCCAACTAGCTTTTCGGACCACCTTACGGAGCGTCGCGGCGTCACTGCGATGGGCGACGCCGAGCCGGACCTGGCCACTCTCACGACCCACCACTCCGCACACCGGCGGACGGTCACTGTCGCAGGTGCCATGACCGCGTTGTTTGTTGGCTCGGCGACGGGGCGGCTCGTCCGGTTCGATCTGCCGAACGCCTTTTTTCCCCCGCATTTTGGTACGCCTCGTCGGCTTCGAGCACCTCATCATCGAGCGGCATCCGGTCGCGGTTGAGCAAGGCCGGGCTTTGGGGGCGATGGCGGAGCAAGTGCGGTAGGGAACGATCGTACTCGAGTTCGCGAGCCGGTTGTGCGGTGGGCACGCCTTGGGCGATGCGGCGGAGGATCAGAACGATCTGGGTGACCGGCCGCTTCGAGCCATGCGAGCCGGTTTGGGTGAAGGGGTTGAAGACTCGTTGACAATGTCCGCAGCGGTAGTCGAGCACCGGGGCCCGATGCCGGCGATGGACGCGGAGATGATCGCGACTTCGACAGCAAGGGCAAGCCAGTTCGCCCCGATGCAGCCGGGTCGGGAGGATGTTGGAGGAGGCATCCTGGTCCAACGGCCCGTGAATCGGGAAGTCCATGATGAGCTCGCTGACCGGTCGGGAAACTGGCGACTCAATTCAGGAAACACGGGTATGGGACGTTCAAGCCAGGGTGAAAATACCCACGCACCAAATAGCCAACATGAGCCTTATTTTAGCTGGAGCATGGTGATCGACCGAGGGGCAAAGGTGTAGCTTGAGCGTCCGGCGCTCCAGTCGAGGCGATACTCGGACAGGATGGGGACGACTCGGGTCGGCTCGTCGGCGGTGTTGGTCGCTTCGAGGGGAGCGGCCATCTGCTCGATGGTGGCGACGGGGTTCGTGGGGGTGAAGCCGAGGAGCTCGATCCGGGTCGGTCGAGGAGCGTCGTCCCAGTTGACGACCTGAAGGACTAGGGTCCGACCGTCGAGGCTCCGCTTGGCGTTGACGCTCAGCTTCTCGGTCGCCCCTTCGAGTTCGCTCCGGACCAGGAGCGGCTGCCCGAGGCGTCGGGTCATCCGGATCAGGTGGCCCGGCGGCTGGAGCCAAACTTGCCCAGGGTTCAGGAACAGCAAGCCCTGATCCCAGCCGTTGTCGTTCTGGCCGTCGGGCTGGAGGCAGTTCGCGGCGCAGGCGATCGGCAGCAAGTCGCCGACCCGCTCGACCTCGTTGGTGGCCAGGGCGTTGCTCAAGGCCCGCTTCATGGAGTGGTTGCCCGAGTTGTACTCGAACACGGCCACCTTGAACCTCGCCCCCGGGGCGAGCTTGCCGAGCTGGTCGACGTAGCTCCGCTCGGGCAGAAGCCCGTTCGGCTCGGGCGGATGGTCGGTCGAGGTGTGGATGTCGAACCAGACCTCTCGGCCTCGCTCGCGGGCCAGTTCGAGGATCTGGCGGTGAACATTCAGCGAGTCGGCCCCGGCGCTCCCGGCGATGTGGGCGGGATCGGTGATCACCTGGTGATAGAGGAAGTCGCCCACGACGACGATGATCTCGGGGTCCTTGGCCCAGATCGCCTCGACCATCGGCCGGAACTTCGCCCAGTAGGCGGCGTCGACCTTCTCCTCGTTGCCAAGCTCGACCTGCTTGAGCTTGTAGGGCGTGGGATGGCCGTCCTCGACCCGCTTCCGGCCCCAAGGGGAGTCGGCGGGGCCGTTGGCATACTCGACGAAGTCGACCATGTCCTGGGCCGACTCCCCCATGTGGAAGGCGGGGATGCCCACGATCCCGAGCGCCTCGGTGAAGTCGAGGAAGTCGGGGATGCCCCAGCCGTTCGAGGAATAAGGGTACCACCACCCCGCCGACGGCGGGCGTTGGTCGCGGGGGCCGATCATCCGCTTCCAAAGGTATTCGGGGTGGTTGACCATCGACCCGCCATACCGGAGCACGGTCACCCCCTGGTCGAGTAACCCCTCGGCCACGTCCCGACGGACGGGAAGCCCCTTGTACCGCCCCCAATCCCCCGGCTGGAGGAAGACATACCCGACCGCGACCGACCCGGCTTGGGCCAGCTTGACCGCGAATCGCCCGGCGCGGTCAGCCTCGGCGGGAGTCAGCGCGAAGGGATACCTGGCCCACTCCGAGCCAGTGACCTGGATCGTCGTCGAGCCGAGGATGCGTCCGCCGTCGCCGGTTTCGAGCGCCAAGGCGACCTCCGTCGGCTGCTCGGCCCGGGCCCAGACGACCCCTTCGTAAGGCTTTCCCGCGACGAGGTTCAGGCCCCACCGGTTCAACCCCCGGTTCTCGATCCCGATCTCCCCCTGCCCCTCGGCCAGGGTGATCCGCTGGCTTTGTCGCCCCTGGAACGGCCGAGTCGCCTCGATCGCCAGTTCCCCCCGAGCGTCACCGCGCCGGACGGGCCGCCACATCCCGCTGACGCCAGAGGCCAGGGGATCGCTCGGGGCGAGTCGGAAGGGAACAGCCTTGGTCCCGACGAGGAGGTTCCGGAACTGGGCGGGTCGCCTGAAGTTTCGGAGGCCAATCCGACCGGGCTTGAGCGGGTGGTCGCGGTCTTCGAAGGTCAGGACGAGCTTGCCGTCGACCGAGATTTCGAGTGACGCCCCCCGGACCTGGACGGCCAGGTTGACCCATCGGTCGACCGGCACGGCGCAAGGGACCGACCGGATCGGCTCCCAGTTCCGCCGGTGGCGGCCCAGGACCAGGCGTCCGGCGGTTTCGAGCGACACCTCATACCCCGTCCAGGCGTCGGCCCCGATCCCAGGGTTGGCCACGTGGAGGATCAGGCCGGCGTTCCCGCCACGATCCGTCGGGAGCCGGACGTCGACGCTCGTCACGTCGCCGCCGACCGGCGAGCCGCCCCAGACGAGTTTCGGCCCGTCCCCCGCTTCGACCCGCAGTTCGTCCCCCACCTCGGTCCAGCGTCCGCCGAACGTCGCGAACCCCTCGATCGGGATCGTCGAGGGCGGCTCCTGGAAGCTCTCGCCGAAGATCATCTGGCTGTACAGGCCGCCGTAGATCTCGTGGTTGACGTCTTCGATGCACGCGCCGGAGAGCAAGGGGGAGATGCGATGGAGGACCTGTCCGGCGTCGACCTTGAGGCGGGCTTCCCCCTCGACGGGCGCGGCGGCAAGCAGGGTCGAACCGAGGATGATGGCCCACATTGGGGAAATTGTCCTTCGAACGGAAGTTGGATGCGTTATCGAGCCGTGTAACCGCCGTCGACCGCCAGGATGGCGCCGGTGATGAAGCTGGCCTCGTCGGAGGCGAGGAAGAGGACGGCCGCCGCGACCTCCTCGGGCCGACCCACCCGGCCGATCGGGTGGCCGGCGACGAGCATCGCCAGGAACCCCTCGGGGTCGCCCGACATCGCCATCCCCGTCCGCAAGACCGACGTCTCGATCGACCCGGGGCAGACGCAGTTGACCCGGACGCCTCGGGTGGCGTACTCGACGGCAAGCTGGCGTGTCAGCTCGACCACCGCCCCTTTGCTCGGGGCGTAGGGGGCTTGCTTCGGGATGCCGACCAATCCCGAAATCGACCCGTTGATCACCACCGCCCCGCCCGGAGGGTCCTGGGCGAGCATCTGCCGGATCGACTCGCGGCACGACAGGAACACCCCCTTGGCGTTGACCGCCATGACCCGGTCCCAGTCGTCGTCGGTGGTGTCCACCAACTCGCCCGAGTAGCCGATCCCCGCATTGGCAAAGAGGATGTCGAGCCGACCGAACTCGTTCACCGCCAACATCACGGCCGCGGCGACCTCGTCGGACCGGGTGACGTCGGTCATCGCCGGGACGACCCGATACCCCGCGCCTCGGAGCCGCTCGACCTCGCCCAGTAGCGTCTCGGCCTGGTTGTCGGCCATGACTAGGGCCGCCCCTTCGAGGGCGAACCGCTCCGCCGTCGCCAACCCAATCCCCGACGCCGCCCCGGTGATCAGGGCGACTTTGCCATCCAGTCGTCCGCTCATCCGATCCCTTCCCATCTACCAGTGCATCACATAACCGCCGTCGACGTTGACCGTCTGCCCGGTGACGTTCTCGGCCCGCTCCGACGCCAGGAAGACGGCCATCGCCGCCATGTCTTCGGCGGTCTGCCACCGCCCCAGGGGGACCAGCGCCTTGACCTTCGAGGTGCCCCACTCCTCGTAAGACGGGATGGGCGTCGCATCCCCCGCTTGCAGGCGTGCCCACGACTCGTAAACCGAGCGGTTCAAGGTGGTCTGGACCATCCCCGGGCAGAGCGAGTTGACGCGGACCCCGAACGGCGCCAGGTCCTTCGCCGCGCATTGGGCGAAGTTGATCAGCCCCGCCTTCGAGGCGCTGTAAGGGGGGTCGGTCTGCGAGCCGATCTGGCCCGCCACCGACGCGAGGAGCAGGATCGTCCCGCCCCTCGCCTCGGCCATCCCCGGCGCGAAGGTATGGGCCACGTTGACCGCGCCGACCAGATTGACCCGAAGGACACGGTCCCAATCCCCGGGGTCGAGCTTCCAGAACGGAAACCCGAACTTGCCCGAGCCGATCCCCGCCGCGAACACGACATGGTCGACCCGGCCGAAGTCTCCCCGGATCGAGACGCCCGCCGCCTGGATCGCGGCGAAGTCGGTCACGTCGGCGACATAAGCCACCCTCCGGGCTTCCCCTCCCCCCGACAACGGCTCGGCTCGATCCCGGTCGACGACGGCGACGTGTGCCCCTTCGGCGAGAAAAGCCTCGGCGATGGCCCGCCCCACGCCTCGGGCACCCCCGACCACCACGGCGACATGACCTCCCAGCCGCAGATCCATCGATCGACGCTCCGATGCGGGGAAAATGAACCATACCGGATGGGCCGACGGGGACCGACTCGCGAGACGAACGACCGGACGATACTTGGCCCCGCCGCCCGCCGCAAGGGCCTGGTCGTTTCGCTCCGGTTCACGGTGCCACGCTGAACCCGCCGTCGACGGTGATGGCGGCCCCGGTGACGAAGTCGCTGCCCCGGCCGGCGAGCCAGACGGCCGTGCCGGCGAGGTCGTCCGGCCGCGCCCATCGACCGGTCGGGACCCGGGCCAGGACCCGCTCGTTGAGGCCGGGGACCTGGGCGCGGGCTTGCTCGGTCAGTTCGGTGTCGAACCAGCCCGGCAGGATGGCGTTGACCTGGATATTGTCGCCGGCCCAGGCCAGCGCGAGGCTCTTGGTCAGTTGCACCAGCCCCCCCTTGCTGCTCGCGTAGGCCGACGCATAAGGCGACCCGAAGATGGCGTTGATGCTCCCGATGTTGATGATCTTCCCCCCGCCCGCCGCTTTCAAGGTGGGGTAGGCCGCCTTCGAGAGCAGAAACGGTCCCGTCAGGTTGGTGGCGATGACCTGATTCCACTCGGCAAGCGACAGGTGTTGGGGCAGCTTCCGGACGGTGATCCCGGCGTTGTTGACCAGGATATCGAGCCGACCCAACCGATCCACGACCTCCTGGACGACCGAGCCGACCTCACCTTCAAGGCTGATGTCGCCGGTCAGCGGCATGACCTCGACCCCGGCCTCGTCGGCGATCGCCTCGGCGGCGGCCCGGGTCTTGCCCTCGTTCCGGCCGACGATCGCCAGCCGAGCACCGGCCCCCGCCAACCCCCGGGCGATCCCGAGGCCGATCCCACCGTTCCCGCCGGTGACGATGGCGACTTTCCCCGACAGGTCGAACAGGCTCATCGTTTCCTTCCTTCATTAGGGCGCCACCGTCGAGCGGTGGCGGCGGGGAGAGGTTCGTCCGTTCAGGGCGAGGCGACGACGGGCAGTTCCAGGAAGCTCATGCGGCCGGGCTCGTGGAAGACCCGCTGGGTAGCCTTCGCGTAGTCCCGGGGCTGGGCCCAAAAAATGTTGGGGACGAAGGTCTGGGGGTTGCGGTCGTACAGCGGGAACCAGCTCGACTGGACTTGGACCATGACCCGGTGCCCCGGCAGGAAGACGTGGTTCGCGGCCGGCAGGGCGAACCGATAGGCGAGCGGCTTATCGGGGTCGATGGCCTTCGCGATCTCAAGGCTCTCGCGATATCGTCCTCGGAAGATGTCGGCCGAGACCATGAGCTGGTAACCGCCCATCTCGGCTTGGCCGGCGACTTCTTCGGGGTAGACGTCGATGAGCTTCACCACCCAGTCGGAATCGCTCCCGCTCGTCGAGGCGGCCAGATTGGCAACGGGCTCACCGGCGATCTTCATCGGCTCGGTGAGCACTCCGGAGACGAATGCCAGCACGTCCGGCCGCCCGGAGGCCTCGCGCTGGTCATCGACGAGCCATCGCGACCACGACTGCCCCTCGGCGTACCCCATCGGCTGGATCGGCCTGGCGCGAAACGGTACGGGCTTGGCGGGGTCGGACACATACTCGTCGAACGCCGCCTCTCCGGCATCCGGCGCGTCGAAGCTCAGCCCCAGGCGAGAGCGGAGATAGAGCCGCCTGGCCCCGCCGACCTCCCCCGGACCGGGCTTGGGCGGCCAGGCGGCCAGTCGCCTCCACGTGTTCGTCCCGGTCTCGAACGCCGTCACCGGGGCGACATCGGCAGTCGGGGCCCCGTCCTTGAGGTGCTGGGCGAGGAACGGCGCCAGGACGTTGCGGCGGAACTCCCGCGCCGTATCGGCGTGGAACTTCACCGCCCCCAGCGCGTTGCCGTCGGCGATCATCTGGCCGTGATACCAGGGACCCATCACCAGGAAGACCTTGTCGTTGCCCGCGTCCTTCGGCTCGATCGCCTTGTAGACGGCCAGGGCGCCGTAGATGTCCTCCTGGTCCCAGAGGCTGTGCACGAGCATGACCGGCACCTTGATCGGGCGCTCCGCCAGCAGCCTGTCCACCGCCTGCTCTCGCCAGAAGGAGTCGTATGCGGGGTGCTCGGTGAGCTTTTTCCAGAACCCGATCTGGTCGAGGCCCCTCCGGCGTCCCAACTCGCCGGCCGAGCCCGCCTGCATGTACATGTCGTAGACGTCGTGGTGGCTCGTCGACCACTTCGCCTCCCCCTTCCGCGTCGCGACTTGGTCGTAGATCCAGTTCACGTTGATCTGGCGAAACGCGCCATTGTGGAACCAGTCGTCCCCTTTCCAGCCGTCGACCATCGGGTTCATCGGCACCGAGACCTTGAGCGCGGGGTGCGGGTCGACGAGCGCCATCAGCGGCAGGAAGCCGTCGTACGAGATTCCGAGGATGCCGACCTTGCCGTTGGTCTCGGGCACGTTCTTCACGAGCCAGTCGATCGTGTCGTAAGTGTCGGTCGCGTGGTCGACGGGCGTCGGGTTCAACGGCCCCCGGAGCGGCCGGTTCACGACGTAATTGCCCTCCGAGCCGTGCTTGCCTCGTACGTCCTGGACGGCCCGGATGTAGCCCCCCTCGACGATCACGTCCGTGGCGTTGTCGTAGCCCTGGAGGACCGGACCGAGGTGCGCGCTCTCGGCGTGGCCGGTGAGCTTGTCGGCATCGTAAGGCGTCCGCGTCAGCAGGATCGGCGCCCCCTTCGCGCCCCTCGGGACCAAGATCACGGTGTGGAGCTTCACGCCGTCCCGCATGGGGATCATGACGTGTCGCCGGACGTGGTCGAAGCCGTCGTTGGTCGGCTCGAACTTCGCGGGGCTCTCGCTGGGGAGGTCCTTGTCCGTCGCGGTCGGCTTCGCCCCGTCCTGTGCCCGGGTCGTCCCGGCCAGGGCAACAAGCCCCAGAAGGAACGCTCGCGAATAGGCGCCGGCCACCAATCTGCCTTTTCCAATCCTCATATGTGTTCCTCTCTGACGTATGTTGGGGGCATACTCCCGGCAGGTCAGCCGGATTATACGCGAGGGCATTGCGGGTCTCCATGCCGCTGTCCGGCTCTCCCGACCGGCAAGCCGCACAGGGCTAACTGTGGGTCCACCTGCCGCTGCGACCGGCCGATGCCTTAGTCTCTCGGCTTTGAAGTCGCCGAGGCCGTCCCACTTCGGGCGCCGCTCCGAGACAGTTCGGGCGAGATTCGCGACGCTCCGGGTGAATTCGGTCGGGGAAGCGACCGCTCGTCGTTGACTTTCGGAGCGGGACCATGCCTCTTCTTAAGAAGGGACGGGGTCCGGGGCGTGGCGTCCCACCACCTCTCGACCGATGGGGTTCCGGGCATGAACCGTGGCGAATGGTCTAGGATGGGGGAGGACGAGCTGGTCGCCGAAGCCCAGGCGGGGGTCCAGGGCGCGATGGTCGAGCTCTACCACCGCCACCGGGGCCGGATCATCGGCTACGTCTTGCGGATGACCGGCGACCCCGACCTCGCCGACGAGGTGTTCGCGGCGACGTTCGTTGCCTTCTTCGACCACCTGGAGCGGTACCAGTCCCGGGGGCACCTCGACGCCTACCTGCTCCGGATCGCCCGGAGCCGCCTGGCCGACGAGGTCAAGCAGCGGGGGCGACTCGGCGGCCGGGACCGGGCCTGCCCGGCGACCGAAAGCGATCCGGTCGACCCGACCCCGGGGCCGGTCGAATCAATGGCCGCGTCCGAGCTGGCCGGGCGAGTGGACGAAGCCCTCCGAAGACTCCCCGAGCCGCTCCGCGAGGTGGTCGCCCTGAGGCTCTTCGAGGGGCTGGATTACGCGACGATCGCCCAAATCGTCGGCGCCGGGGAGGCCACGGTCCGGAGCCGGATGCGGTATGCCCTGGCGGCCCTCAGAAAGTTCGCCAACGCCCTGCCCGAGCCCTGACGCAACGCGCGTTGAACCACCGATGCAGAATGCAAATCGTCGATTCTGATGGCTTTGCGATCTGAGGTCTACATTTTAATATTTACAACAATTATATGATATTGTTATATCATGAATTTTATCAGTAATATATTTGTGGCCACTTTTTCTTTTTTCTCAGCACGTTTTCGGTGCGAGATCGTTCTGTCTAACGGATACCTTCGAGGAGCGATTTGTGGACCGATGCCTGCCGGATGATCTTCTGCTTGATCTTTGCCAGGACCGGCCGATGATGCCGGACGCCGAGTGCGTGTTCTCGCACCTGGCGGATTGCCCGAAATGCCGTTCGGCGATGAGTGAACTGCGAGCGATGCTTGACGAGGCACAGTCGGGTCCGCCCCGTCCGGGCCTGACCGCCGAATCGAGGGTCGTTGACGCGATCGGTCGGGCCGTCGCCCGGGTCGCTCGCCCGGCCCGGTCATCCCATCGGGCGCGGTGGGCGGCGGCGGCGGCGGTCTTGCTCGCCAGCGTCACCGGGCTGATCGAATTCGGCTCGGGTTTCCGGAAGGCAAACGCCGAGGCGATCGTCGCGACGGTGATCAAGACCGACGGGCGGGTCGTCGTCCATCGAGGCGGGGCCGAGCGCCCCGCTGTCGCGGGTATGGGGCTGCACGAAGGGGACCAGGTCGCCGTGCCCGCCGAGGCGACCGCGATCCTCGACCTGCCCGACGCCTCCCGGGCCGAGCTCGGCCCCGAGTCGTCGTTGACCTTCCACCAGTCCGGCGGGGCGGATTCGCTCGAACTCGAAGGCGGATTCCTCGCGGTCGACGCCAGTGTCCGGCCCCCGGGCCATCCGCTCTCGATCCGGACGCCCGACGCCCGCGCCGAGGTCCTCGGGACCCGGTTCACGATGGGGGTTAACCCCGAGGAGACCCACCTGAGGGTTTCTGAAGGGTTGGTCCACCTTATCCGGATCGACGACGGAGCCTCGGTCGACGTGGCCGGTGGTCATCGCTCCGAGGTGTCCGGCGGTCGGGTCGACCTCCAATCGCGCCCGAGCCTGCCGGGGACCGTCCTGATCATCGCCTCACACGACCAGGCCCCGCCCCACTTCGAGCGGTTCGACCGCCTGGTCGGCGAGCGGCTTCTGGGCCGGAGACTTCGACACCTCGGCTTCCGGGTCGAGACCAAGCGCCATCAGGAGGTGCGGGCGGCTGACCTGGTTGGGCGACCCTTGGTGATCGTTTCGTACTCCGAGGAGCGGGTGGGATACGAGCAGAGCTTGGAGCGGATCGGCTTGAAGACCGCCGAGGTTCCGGTCCTCTGCTTCGAGCCGATGGTCTTCCCGACCCTGGGGATGACGGGGACTCGCCGGGGGGCCGACTTCGACTGGCTCGGGGGACAAGGCCCGGTCGAGCTGACCGATCCCGGGCACCCGCTGTCGGGCGGCTTGATCGGGACGAGGTCCGACCTGTTCGAGAAGGGCGATCTGATCGGCTGGGCGCGACCGGGGCGTGAGGCGTTGAAGATCGCCGTCCTGCCGGGCGACGGGTCGCAGGCGGTGGTCTTTGCTTACGAGGCCGGGGCCGGGATGGTTGAGGCCCAGGCCCTGCGGCGAAGGGTTGGCCTGTTCCTCGACCCGGCGCGGGTGGGCGAAGGCTCGGAGACCGCCTGGACCCTAGTCGAAGCGGCCGTGGAATGGTGCGTCGAACCGCCCCGAGGCGACCCGTCCGTGTCAACAGGAGCGACCCGATGAGATTCTGCCCGCTCGTCACGCTGATCTCGGCCCTTTGCTGGTCGGCCGCCGCGTCCGCGTCGGAGCCTTCGAAGTATGATCGCTTCTTCGACCGGGTCCGCCCGCTCCTGACCTCGAAATGCGCTTCGTGCCACGGGCCGGAGAAGCAGGAAGGGGGCCTTCGGGTCGACTCGGCCTCGGCCCTGCTCGAAGGGGGAGACGGCGGGCCGGCGATCGACCGGGGCGACCCCGACGCGAGCCTGTTGCTCCGCGCCGTGCGGCACCAGTCGGGGGTGTCGAAGATGCCTCCGAAAGAGCCGAAGATCAAGGACGAGCAAGCGGCCGACCTCGCCTTGTGGATCGCCGACGGCGCCCCCTGGCCGACCCCGGCGCAGACCTTGTTCGAAGACGACCCCGAGATCATGCCGGCCCTGACCGACGGCGAAGGCTCGGCGCGGTTGGACCGGGCCGACAAGGCTTCGGGCGCGGCGTCGCTCGTCGTGTCCGGGCAAAAGAGCCGGGCGCAGGTCGCCGACTGGTCGTTCCCGATCCGAGAACATCCCAAGGCCGGCGAGTATCGCTTCCTCCGGTTCGCCTGGAAGAAGCGAGGGGGCGGCGCCTTGATGCTCGACGCCGCGCGGGACGGCTTGTGGCGGTCGCAAGGGCAGACCAACGCCGCGTGGTCGGCGGGGCCGAACACCACGGGCTGGGAGGCGCTGATCGTGGCGGACCGGGTCCCCGAGGACTGGGCGGTCGTCACCCGGGACTTGTGGCGGGACGGCGGCGACTGGGGCGACTGGTCCTTGACCGGCCTTTGCTTCACCGCGATCGACGGCGGCGAGGCCGTGCTCGACGCGGTCATCCTGGGCTCCTCGGTCGAGAGCCTCGACGCCTACTCGCCAAGTCGGGGACTGCCCGGCTTCGCCTGCCCGTCGGCGATTTCGGGAACGGCCCGACGGGTCGGCGACGCCTGGACCGACCCGGCCAATCCGATCCGCCAGATCTTCGGCGGCGAACGGCTCGACCTCTGGTCGCTCCGCAAGCCGGACCGACCCAACGTCCCTGATATCCTCGACGCCGCGTGGGCGAAGAATCCGGTCGACCGCTTCCTCCTGGCCCGGATGGAGCGAGCCGGGTTGAAGCCGTCGCCCGAGGCCGACCGCCGGACCTTGATCCGACGGGTGACTCACGACCTGATTGGCCTGCCCCCCTCGCCCGCCGAGGTCGAGGCGTTCGCCCTCGACCGTGACCCGCAGGCATACGAAAGGCTGGTCGACCGCCTCCTGGCCTCCCCTCGGCACGGCGAGCGGTGGGCCAAGCCTTGGCTCGACCTCGTCCGCTACTCCGACACCAACGGCTTCGAGCGCGACGAACTCAAGCCGTCGATGTACCGCTACCGCGACTATGTGATCCGCTCGATCAACGCCGACAAGCCGTTCGACCGGTTCGCCCGCGAGCAACTTGCCGGCGACGAGATGGGCGGGGCTGGGCCGGTCAAGGACGTCGACGACGCCGACCGCCGGATCGCCACCGGCTACCTCCGGCTCGGGCCGTACGATAGCACCCGGTCGATCTTCATGGAAGACGCCAAGGGGCAGGACGAACTGATGGCCGACCTGGCGAACACCACGAGTTCGGCGTTCCTCGGGATGACGATGGCGTGCTGCCAGTGCCACGACCACAAATACGAGCCGCTCTCGCAGGCCGACCACTTCCGGCTCCGGGCGTTCTTTGCCGCCGTCAAGCCGGTCGACGACCTGGCGATCGCCCCGCCCGCCGACCGCGAGGCGATCGACCGCCACAACGCCAAGCTCGACCCCGAGATCGGCGAGTTTGAAGTACGGATCAAGACTTTACTCGCCCCCGCCCGCCAGGCGATCGCCGACGCACGGAGGGCCGAGTTCCCTGGGGAGATCCGGGCGCTACTGGCCGCCGACCCCAAGGGGCAGGACGCCGCGACGAAGGAGAAGCTCAAGCCGTTCCTCAAGAAGCTCAACAAGATCGACCGCGACGAGGTGGTCGGAAAGTTGTCCGAAGCCGACAAGGCGGCGCACGAGGATCTGGCCCGCCAACTTGATGCTCTCAAGGGCCGGAAGAAGTCGCACGCGACCGCCGTGGCGACGACCGACCTCGGTCGCCAGTCGCCGCCGACCCGGATCTTCGCCGGCGGGGATTTCACTCGTCCGACTAAGGAGGTCGCGCCCGGATTCCCTTCGGTCCTCGACCCCAACCCGGCGAAGCTCCCCGACCTCGGTGACCAGACGACCGGGCGTCGGACCGCCTTGGCCGACTGGATCACCTCGGGCGACAACCCGTTGACCGCCCGGGTGGCCGTCAACCGGATCTGGCAGGGGCACTTCGGCGTCGGCCTGGTCGCCACGCCCAACGACTTCGGCTACAGCGGGGCCAGGCCGACCCACCCCGATCTGCTCGACTGGCTGGCCGTCGAGCTGGTCGACCGAGGGTGGTCGCTCAAGGCGATCCACCGGCTCCTCGTGACCTCGGCGGCCTACCGGCAAAGCTCGGCGGACGACCCCGAGCGGAGCCGAATCGACCACGAAAACGCGCTGATCTGGAGGCAAAACGTCCGGAGGCTCGACGCCGAGGGGCTGCGCGACGCGGTCCTGGCGGTCTCGGGGCGACTGCTTCCCGACGATTCCGGCCCGCCCCGCTGGCCCCCGGTGCCCGAAGACATGCTCGATGCTCAGCCGGCGATCCTCGAGTTCCGCCACGGCGCCGCCGACGGTCGGATGCAGGATTGGTACGCCCAGCCCGCCGAGGCGACCGACGTCCGGAGTATCTTCCTGGTCCAGAAGCGGTCGGTCCCGATCTTATTCCTCCAATCGTTCGACCTGCCCGACATGACGATCTCGTGCGCCCGGAGGACGGTCACGACGGTGGCCCCCCAGGCATTGGCCCTGCTCAACAGCCCCGACATGGCGCGGTGGTCGAGGGCCTTCGCCGACCGGGTGGCCGCCGTCGCCGGGGACGATCTTTCCGCCAGGGTTGACCAGGCGTTTCGGCTCGCCCTGCTCCGCCCGGCTTCCGATGAGGAACGGGCGCTCGGGGCCGACCTGCTCCGCCGTCACACCCACCATTACCGGGTCAGGCCGGGCACCGACCCCCAGTCGCCCGACCGCCGGGCCTTGGTCGACCTGGGTCGCGCCTTGTTCAACGTCAACGAGTTCGCTTACCTCGACTGACCGGATCGCCCGGAACCCACCCAAGGAGAGGCTGATGGACCACGCATCTCGACCCGTTTCCGGCCGACGCGACTTCCTGCTTCGCGCCGGGGCGGGGTTCGGCGGGCTGGCCCTGGCCGGCTTGATGTCCGAGGCGGCCCGCGCCGAGGCGCCCCGGGCCAGGCCGATCATCGACCCGTCGCGCCCGTTGGCGATCCGGCCGCCCCACTTCGCTCCCAAGGCCAAGCGGGTGATCTTCCTGTTCATGTACGGGAGCCCGAGTCAGGTCGACACGTTCGACTACAAGCCCGACCTCCTCCGGCTCGACGGCAAGCCGGTTCCGGAGAGCTTCAAGAAGGCCGACAAGGTCGGCGGCGTGTTCAACGCCTGCAAGGACGAGTTGATGGCCGGCCCCTGGAAGTGGAAGCGGCATGGCCAGAGTGGTCTCTGGGTCTCGGACCTCCTGCCGAGGACCGCCGAGCTTGCCGACGACCTTTGCGTGATCAAGTCGATGGTCTCGGAAAGCTCGAATCACGCCCCGGCGGCCTACCAGATGAACACCGGGGTGACGATCGCGGGCAAGCCGAGCATGGGGTCGTGGGTGACGTACGGGCTAGGCTCGGAGAACGAGAACCTGCCGGGCTACGTCCTGCTGTACAAGGTGGCCGGGCTGGGTGGGAGCGCGAACTGGGGCAACGGCTTCTTGCCCGCCGCGTTCCAGGGGACCCCGTTCCGCCACGAAGGGCCGCCGGTCCTCGACTTGCAACCGCCCCCCGACGTGGCCGACACCCAGCGGTCGACCCTCGACCTGATCCAGGCGCTCAACCGCCGCCACCGCGACGGCCGCCCCGGGGGTCCGCTCGACCTCGACGGCCGGATCGCGTCGTATGAGCTGGCGTACAAGATGCAGAGCGAGGCGCTCGACGTCGGCAACCTCGGCGACGAGTCGTCCGAGACCCTGGCGCTTTACGGGCTGGATTCGGACAACAAGGATACCGCCCTGTTCGGCCGGATGTGCCTGATCTCTCGGCGATTGGCCGAGAAGGGGGTCCGCTTCGTCCAGCTCTACAACGCGGTCGACAAGTTCGGCTGGGACGGACACGACGACAACACCGGGAACCACAAGAACAACGCCAAGCAGACCGATCGGCCGATCGCCGGCCTCTTGACCGACCTGAAGCGTCGCGGGTTGCTTGATGAGACCTTGGTCATCTGGACCGGCGAGTTCGGCCGGACGCCGATGGTCCAGGGAAACCGAGGGCGGAATCACAACCCCTACGGCTTCACCGTCTGGATGGCGGGCGGCGGCGTCAAGGGGGGGCAGTCGATCGGCGAAACCGACGCCATCGGCCTCCGCGCCGAGCAGTCGCCCTACGCGGTCAAGGATCTCCACGCCACCATCCTCACCGCGCTCGGACTGCACCCCGAGGAGCTTTCCTTCGAGCACAACGGCCGCCCCGAGCGGCTCACAGGAGTGGCCGGCTCGGCCAGGGTCATCCCGTCCGTCCTGGTCTGAGGCTCGGAAAGTATTGCCGCTGACCCGCACCACTCGACTCGACCGGAGGTTTTCGGATGTCGTTGCTCGTCGAAATCACCCTCCCGAAGCCTGGGGCGACCGCTTCCGGTCGCCACTCGCTCGAACCGCTGTCCGCCGACGAGGTCCGCGCTTCGGTGGATCTTTTGAAAGCGTCGGGCAAGGTCGCGTCGAGCACTCGATTCGTGTCGGTCTCGCTCAAGGAGCCCGAGAAGTCCCTGGTCCACAACTTCGACGGGTCGAACAGTCCCCCCCGAGAGGCCTTCGCCGTCCTGTTCGACAACGCGACCAACGCCTGTCACGAGGCGGTCGTCTCCCTGGCGGACGGTTCGGTCGTTTCCTGGAAGCACGTCCCCGGCGTCCAGCCGACGATGACGATCGACGAGCAGGTCGAATGCGAGCGGGCCGTATTGAGCAGCCCCGAGTTCCAGGCCGCGCTCAAGGATCATACCGGGGTCGAGGATTCGAGCCTCGTGATGGTCGACATTTGGAGCGCCGGGAACTACGGCGAGGACGAGGAAAGCCATCGCCGCCTGGCCCGACCGCTCTGCTTCCTCCGGCTCGACCCGACCGACAACGGCTACGTCCGGCCCATCGAGGGGATTCGGCCGGTCGTCGACCTCAACACGATGGAAGTCATCCGGGTCGAGACTTATGGGGTCTGGCCGATCCCTCCCGGCGAGGGGAACTATGCCGCCGCCCGACAGGAGCGGTTTCGCCGAGGGATCAAGCCGCTGGAGATCGTCCAAGCCGACGGGCCGAGCTTCGAGGTCGACGGCCACCAGGTCCGCTGGCAGAACTGGAGCTTCGTCATCGGCTTCGACGCCCGCGAAGGGTTGACGCTCCACCACCTCCGCTACCGGGACGGCGACCGCGACCGCTCGATCCTCTACCGGGCCTCGCTGACCGAGATGGTCGTCCCCTACGGCGACCCCGGCCCGACCCAGCGGCGGAAGAACGCCTTCGACGTCGGCGAATACGGGATGGGGATGTGCGCCAACAGCCTGGAACTGGGCTGCGACTGCCTGGGCCTGATCCGTTACTTCGACGCCCACCTCTGCGACAGCCACGGCGACCCCTTGACGATCAAGAACGCCGTCTGCATGCACGAGGAAGACTACGGCATCCTCTGGAAGCACACCGACCGCCGACTGCCCGACGCCCCCGAGGTCCGCCGGTCGCGTCGGCTGGTGGTTTCCTCGGTCTCGACGGTTGAGAACTACGAATACGGCTTCTTCTGGTACCTCTACCAGGACGGGACGATCCAGTTCGAGATCAAGCTGACCGGCATCCTCTCGCTCGCGGCGTACCAGCCCGGCGAAAAGCCGAAACATGGCGCCCTGGTCGCCCCCCAGCTCTACGCCCCCAACCACCAGCACTTCTTCAACATGAGGCTCGACTTCGACCTCGACGGCGTCGCCAACACGGTTCAACGCGTCGACGTCGTCGCCGACCCGGTCGACGAGGACAACCCGTTCGAGAACGCCTTCCGGGCCAGAGCGACCCCGCTGACGACCGAGAAGTTGGCCTGCGGGAACCTCAGCCTCGAAACCGCACGGACCTGGAAGGTGGTCAACCCCGGCGCCCGGAACCATGTCGGCGAGCCGGTCGCGTACAAGCTATTGCCCGGCGACAATTCGATCCCGTTCGCCTCGCCGGACGCCTGGTGGCGCAGGCGTGCCGGGTTCGTGGATCATCACGTCTGGGTAACCCCGTTCGATCCCGACGAGCGCTTCGGCGCCGGGGATTACCCCAACCAGAGCCGAGGCGGCGACGGCCTCAAGCGCTGGGTCGAGCGGGATCGCCCGATCGAAGACACCGACGTGGTCCTCTGGTACACCTTCGGCCACACCCACATCCCCCGGCCCGAAGACTACCCGGTGATGCCGACGGCCTACATCGGCTTCACCCTCAAGCCGGTCGGTTTCTTCGCCGCCAACCCCGCCAACGATGTCCCCCCGTCGTCGAAGGCCAAAGACAAAACGACTTCCAACGGAAGTTGTTGCCACTGATCCCCCGGCCAAGCAGGAGACCCATCGCCTCGGCAGGACGGAACCGTCGATCCCGATCCGAATCGCCGGACCCGGTCGACGGTTTCCCGACAGACTCCCGGCAGGTTCCCCGCGACTCCCCTCGCACCCCTGCAACTTCTCGGCCATTTCTCGGTCCGCCAATCGAAGCTCCCAATCCGGCGCGTGGTCCCGCGCGCCGATCGTTCCTCATCACTTCGTCATCCTCCCGAATGAAAGGCCTATCCATGCGCAACGTCCGTTTCCGTCGCGGTTTCACGCTGATCGAACTGCTGGTGGTCATCGCCATCATCGCCGTGCTCATCGCCCTGCTGCTGCCGGCGGTGCAGGCGGCCCGCGAGGCGGCCCGGCGCGCCCAGTGCGTCAACAACCTCAAGCAGATCGGCCTGGCGTGCCATAACTACCTCAGCACCGTAGGGACTTTCCCCTCGGAGTGTGTCAACGACAACAATTATAGCGGGACCGGCTGGGGACTGATGGCATTCATCCTGCCAGCGATGGAGCAGACGGCGATCTACAACTCGATCAACTTCACGATGCGGGGGCACAACTGGAGCACCAGCCAAGGCGCTTATTCGTTCGCGCCGCAGACCACGGTGTTCCGGGCGGTCATCTCGTCGTATTCCTGCCCGTCGGACAACTCGAACAAGCAGTTCGCCGACCGCGACAACGGGGCGTCGACCCAGGGTCGGAGCACCATGAGGACGCTCTGATGTGACGGCGAAAAGTGGTGAACGACCTCGATTTATGGTAATCCTCCTCCTCGGTCCCGAAGCACCCAGGAGGATCACCATGGCCGCCGACC
>JAABUX010002346.1_pt1 | contig 26983 bp, 23 predicted proteins | sample 5561851 | NCBI WGS metagenome assembly JAABUX01 (sample SAMN10711883, study PRJNA513361) | rock metagenome | isolation source: Antarctica rocks | place: Antarctica: Victoria Land, Richard Nunatak red sandstone | collected 2016-01-03 | reverse complement strand
TATGGCAACACCCTGCACCGGGCGGGCGACGCGGCCGGGGTGGCCGGCTGGACCGGCGCGCTGGCGCAAGGGGCCACGCGGGCGCAAGTGGTCGTGGGCTTCTCCGAGAGCGCCGAGCACAAGGCCAACACCGCACCCAACATCATGAGCAACGATCCCAGCCAATACGGGATCAGGATGACCTGGGGCGCACGCCGGCCGGTAGCGTCGTGCTGGCGCCTGCAATGCCCCGGCCCGCAGACCCGCAACCGCCTGCTTGAGGGCCATAGCGCCGGGCGTCATGCAGGCAACGCAATGAGTGCTGGCAGCGCTGGAACAGCAGCCTGGACCAGCGCCAGCCTCGGCTGTGCGCCCCCCATCTGGCCTGCGGCATACCCGGCGCGGCGGGTGGCCCGGATGCTCACGACTGACATGGCACCGCTTGCCGAGCCGGACCGTGCCTATGTCGAGCGGCTGCTGGCGCTGTCGCCGGCGCTGGCCACGGTACGCGACCCCACCCAGCGTTTCGGTGCCATGGTCCGCACCCGCCCGTGGATGCGCTCACCCCCTGGCTGGCCGATGCAGAGAGGGGCGACCCACGCGGCTTCGCCGCCGGCTTGCGCCAGGACGAGCAGGCCGTCCGTACGGCCCTGCTGCTGCCCTGGAGCAGCGGCCAGGTCGAGGGGCAGGTCAGCCGGCTGAGACTGGTCAAAGCCAGGGTTGCGGCCGCGCAGGGCTCGACCTGCTCAGGGCGCGCCTGATCCGTGCAGCCTGACAACGATCTGCACCTAGGCTACGGATCAGCCCAAGCTTGACCCTTTTGGACGGGTGCTGAGAGCCGCTCAGGCTCGGGTTTTCGCGCGCCAGCTCTCGTTGCCGGTCTCGACGATGTCGCAGTGGTGCGTGAGCCGGTCGAGCAGGGCTGTTGCCATTTTGGCATCGCCAAACACCGTCGGCCATCCGGCGAAGTCGAGGTTGGTGGTCAGCACCACCGAGGTGCGCTCGTAGAGCCGGCTGATTTCCCTGAAAGGGGTGAGCCTTAGTGGCTGATCATCCAGGGCCGCGCTGCCGGGAAGCTTTTTGCCGGCGCGGCTTCGGCCGTCAGCTTTCGGGGTTTGCAGCATCCACATCCCGAGGGATGCCCGCCACGCGACTGCCTAGGCGCGTTGGCGCTGCGCTCGTTGGTGGCGAACGCATCGCGCCGGCCAGCATCCATGCCAGCCAGCCGCGGGGCGGACAGGATCACCCGGGGAGCCGCGGCGCCGCACGCCCCGCAGGGCTGCGGCGCCTGGAACTCCGCCATCGGCCGCACGGCCTCGAAGGGTCCGCAGGCCGGGCAGTCGTATTCGTAGGTCGGCATGGCCCCCTCACAAATCCGGCGCGAGCGGCATGTCCACGCCGCCCTTGATGCCGCCGCTCGGCCCGTCCATGCCGGGGTTGATGTCAAAGTCGAAAATCTCGGTCGGCAGCCATAGCGTAGCGCAGGAGTTGGGGATGTCCACGACGCCACTGATGTGCCCCTGCACCGGCGCTGTCCCCAGAATCGAGTAGGCCTGCGCCCCGGAGTAGCCGAACTTCTTCATGTACTCGATGGCGTTCAGGCACGCCTGGCGGTAGGCCACGTTCACGTCGAGGTAGTGCTGCGTCCCCGCCTCATCGACCGAGATGCCCTCGAAGATCAGGTAGTCGCTGTAGGCCGGCTTGATGACGCTCGGCTTGAAGATCGGGTTCTTGATGCCGTACTTCGCCATGCCGCCCTTGATCAGCTCGACCTTCAGGTGGATCCAGCCGGGCATCTCGATGGCGCCGCAGAAGGTGATCTCGCCGTCGCCTTGGCTGAAATGCAGGTCCCCCATCGACAGCCCCGCGCCGGGCACATAGACCGGGAAGTACACCTTCGCGCCGCGCGACAGGTCCTTGATGTCGCAGTTGCCGCCATGCTCCCGCGGCGGCACGGTGCGCGCGCCGGTCGCGGCGGCGGCGGCCTTCGCGTCGCCCTTCAGGCGGCCCATGTGCGCGGTCGGCCCGAACGGCGGGTTGGCCAGCGGCGGCACGCGGGTCGGGTTGGTGGCGATCAGCCCGGTCTCCCGCTTGTTCCAGGTATCCAACAGCTTCGGGTCCGGCAGGCAGCCGATCAGGCCCGGATGGATCAGCCCGGCGAACCGCACGCCCGGCACATGCCGCGACTTGGTGAACATGCCCTCAAAGTCCCAAATGGATTTTTGGGCCTCCGGGAAGTGCTCGGTCAGGAACCCGCCGCCGTTCTTCTTCGAAAAGAACCCGTTGAACCCCCAGCTATTATGCCGGAACGCGCCGATGTCGAGGAAATCGACCACCAGCAGGTCGCCCGGCTCCGCCCCCTCCACGCCCACGGGTCCGCTGAGGAAATGGACGATGCTCAGGTCGATGTCGCGCACGTCGGAGGCGTCGTCGTTGTTCTTGATGAAGCCGCCGGTCCAGTCGTAGCACTCGATGATGAAGTCCTGGCCGGGCTTCACCGTCGCGACCATCGGGATGTCCGGGTGCCAGCGGTTGTGCACCATGTCGTTGTCGTACGCGGACCGTGACAGATCGACCTTCACGAGCGTGTCGGGCATGGGACCTCCTTGGTTTCAGGGTTAAACGGCTAGGTAGCGCGCGACCTTCTCCTGATCGACGTCGGCCCGCGCGCTCTCGTGCACGATGGCGCCGCCCTCCATCACCAGCACCCGGTCAGCGATGTCCAACGCGAAGCTCAGCACCTGCTCGGAGCAGACGATGCTTAGGCCGCGCTCGTCGCGGATGCGGCGCAGGGTGCGGCCCAGCTCCAGGATGATGCTGGGCTGGATGCCCTCGGTGGGTTCGTCGAGCAGCAGCACCTTGGGGTTGGTCGCCAGCGCGCGGGCGATGGCAAGCTGCTGCTGCTGCCCGCCGGACAGGTTGCCGCCGCGCCGCGCCCGCATTTCCTTCAACACGGGGAACAGATCGTAGATCGAGGGTGGGACCGCGGAGCCGCCGTGCACGAACAGGCCGGTCTCGATGTTCTCCTGCACCGTCATGGCCGGGAACACCATGCGGCCCTGCGGCACGAAGGCGACCCCGGCCTTCACGCGCTGGTAGGTTTGCAGGCGCGCGATGTCGGTGCCGTCCAGCACGATGCGCCCGGCGGACACCGGCACCATGCCGATCAGCGATTTCATGAGCGTGGTCTTGCCCATGCCGTTGCGGCCGACGAACACGACGATCTCCGCCGGGGCGACCTCGAAGTCGAGGCCGTGCAGCACCTCGCTCTGGCCGTAGCCGGCGCGCAGGCCCTGGATGCTCAAGCCCCCAGTGCCTGACACGCCGGGCTGCGGCACGCTCAGCATCTCAATGGCCAAGATAGACCTCCACCACCTTGGGATCGGCCTTCACGTGCGCGATGGACCCTTCGGAGATCACCCGCCCCTGGTGCAGCACCGTCACCTTGTGGGCGATGCTTTCGACGAACCCCATGTCGTGCTCGATCACCAGCACCGACCGGTCCTGGATCACCCGGCGCAGCAGTTCCGCCGTCTTCACCCGCTCGCTCACGCTCATGCCGGCGACGGGTTCGTCCAGCATCAGCAGCGCCGGGTCCTGGATCAGCAGCATGCCGATCTCCAGCCATTGCTTCTGCCCGTGGCTCAGCAGGCCCGCCAGCCGGTCCAACTGGTCGTGCAGGAAGATGCTGCGCGCCACGTCCTCCACGCGGTCCGACACCTCGGAGTCCCGCCGGAACGTCAGCGCCCCCCACACCGTGCGCCCGCGCGGGAACGAGATTTCCAGGTTCTCGAACACCGTCAGGTCTTCATAAATAGAGGGCGTCTGGAACTTGCGGCCCACCCCAGCGCGAACGATCTCGTGCTCGCGCATCCGGGTCAGCTCCGCGCCCTCGAACTTGATCGACCCGGCGGTGGCCTTGGTGCGCCCGCAGATCAGGTCCAGCACCGTCGTCTTGCCGGCGCCGTTGGGACCGATGATGACGCGGATCTCGTTGCGGTCCAGGTAGAACGACAGGTCGTCCACCGCGCGGAACCCGTCGAATGACACCGCCAGCCCCTCGACCGCGAGCAGGTAGTCGGTGTCAGCGGCCATGCCAGCCCTCCTACTTCGCCGGTGCGGCGGGCAGCGCCGGGCCGGGCGCGGGAACGCTGGCGGCCGGGCGCTGCCGCAGCCAGGGCAACAGGCGGTCCAGCAGCGGGTCGAGGCTGCGCCGCCAGATGCCGGCCAGCCCGTCGGGAAAGGCGACCACGACGACGATGAACAGCGACCCCAAGGCGAGCAGCCACAACTCCGGGAACCGCTCGGACAGCGCGGTGCGCGCCCAGTTGACCGCCAGCGCGCCATACACCGCGCCCAGTAGCGACGTGCGCCCGCCGACGGCGCAGTAGATCACCATCTCGATCGACGGCACGATCCCGACGAAGCTCGGCGACATGAAGCCGACCTGCAGGGTGAACATCGCGCCCCCGACCCCCGCCAGGGCGGCGGCAAAGCAGAACACGAATATCTTGAAGTCGGCGACGCTATAGCCGGAGAACCGCACCCGGTCCTCCCGGTCGCGCATCGCCACCAGGATGCGGCCCAGCTTGCTACGCCGCACGAACTGCGCCAGCAGCAGGCAGCCGATCAGCAGGCCCGCGTTGATGAAGTACAGCACGTTGTGCGCCTGGTCCGACCGGATGTCCCAGCCGTTCAGCGTCCGCAGGTCGGTGATCCCGTTCACGCCGCCGGTGTAGCCCTGCTGGCCGATGATCAAGATGGTGAGGATCGCCGCGATGGCCTGGGTAATGATGGCGAAGTAGGTGCCCCCGACCCGGCGCTTGAACATCGCATACCCGATCAGCAGCGCCAGCAGCACCGGAACCAGGACCACGGCAATCAGCGTCAACGTGAAGCTATGGAACGGCTTCCAGAACAGCGGCAGCTCGGTAATCTGGTTCCAATCCATGAAGTCCGGGATGCCCGGCGTGGACTGGATTTTCGTGGCCTCGGGCGTCGAGGCCTGCAGCTTCAGGTACATCGCCATGCAGTAGCCGCCGAGGCCGAAGAACACCCCCTGTCCCAGGCTGAGGATGCCCGCATCGCCCCAGCACAGCACCAGCCCCAGCGCAACGAACCCATAGGTGAGGTACTTGCCTACCAGGTTGAGGCGGAACGGCTCCAGCACCATCGGCAGCACGGCGAGAAGAAACGCCGCCAGCACCAGGATGAACAGGGTGTCCTTACGGGTGAAGACCATGCCGCGCTATCTCCGGACCTTGAGCACGAACAGCCCCTGCGGCCGCAGCATCAGGATCCCGACGACGGTCAGCAACACGATCACCTGCGCCATGGACCCGCTGAGGAAGAACTCCAGCGTGGATCGTGCCTGCGAGATGGTGAACGCCGACGCGATGGTGCCCACCAGGCTGCCGGCGCCGCCGAACACCACCACCAGGAACGAGTCAACGATGTAGAGCTGCCCGGCGGTCGGGCTGGTCGATCCGATCATGGTGAATGCACTGCCCGCCACCCCCGCTATGCCGCAGCCGATGCCGAACGTCATCCGGTCCACCCGGGCGGTGTCGATGCCCACCGCCCCTGCCATGGCACGGTTCTGCATCACTGCCCGCACCTGCTTGCCCCAGCTCATGCGGAAGATCAGCACATATACCCCGGCGGCGATTAGCGTCGTCAGCACCATCACGATCAGGCCGTTGATTGGGATTTGGATGCTGTCGGTCACGTTGGCCGCGCCCATCATCCAGTCCGGCTGATCGACGCCGACCTCACGCGCGCCGAACACCGAGCGGTACACCTGCTGCAGGATCAGGCTGAGGCCCCAGGTCGCCAGCAGCGTGTCCAGCGGGCGGCGGTACAGGTGGCGGATCAGCACCCACTCGACCGCCATGCCCAGCAGGCCCGTCACGCAGAACGCCAGCACGACGGCGACGAAGAAGTAGCCGCCGAACGCGCCGGGCAAGTACAGCGTGAACAGCCGAGAGGTGAGAAAGGTGACGTAGGCGCCGAGGATCATGAACTCGCCATGCGCCATGTTGATGACGCCCATCTGGCCGAAGATGACCGCCAGGCCGAGCGCCATCAGCACGAACACGGAGAACAGGATCAGGCCCGCGAACCCCTGCATGGCCATGATCGAGCCGAGGTCGCCAAAGGAGTAGCCGAAGATCATGGCCCGCCCTCCGCCTTGACCGCCGGGTTACTGGTAGCCCTTGGGGAACGGGTCGGGTTCCACCAGGTCGGCGGTCTCGTAAACCACCTCATACTGCCCATCGACCAGCGCCTTGCCGACGCGGGTCTTGCTCCATAGGTGGTGGTTCTCGTGGATGCGGACGTAGCCTTCCGGGGCGCCCTTGAACTCGATGCCGGGCGAAGCGGCGGCGATCTTGTCGATGTCGAAGCTGCCGGCCTTCTCGGCGGTCAGCTTCCACAGCCACGGGCCAAGGTAGGCCGCCTGCGTCACGTCGCCGATTACGCTTTTGGGGCCATACATCTTCTGGAAGTCCGCGACGAACTCCTTGTTGTTCGCGTTCTTCAGGCTCTCGAAGTACTTCATGCAGGCGAATGCCCCGGCGATGTTCTCGCCGCCGATACCCTCGATTTCGTCCTCGGTAACAGAGATCGTCAGCAGCGTCTGCTTGCTGAGATCGACGCCCGCCGCCTTCATCTGCTTGTAGAATGCGACGTTGGAGCCGCCGACGATGATGGCGTAGATCACGTCGGGCTTCGACAGCTTGATCTTGTTGATGACCGAGTTGAACTGCGTATGGCCCAGCGGGAAGTAGTCCTCCCCCACCACCTTGCAGCCGGTCAGGTGCCCCTCGATGTGCTTGCGCGCGATCTTGTTGGACGTGCGGGGCCAGATGTAGTCGGACCCCAGCAGATAGAACGACTTGCTGCCCCGGGTCTTGTTGACCCAGTCGAGGCCGGCCAGGATCTGCTGCGTCGCCTCCTGCCCGGTGTAGATGACGTTCTTCGACTGCTCCAGGCCCTCGTAGAACGTCGGGTAGTACAGCATGCCGTTGTACTGCTCGAATACCGGCAGCACCGCCTTGCGCGACGCCGAGGTCCAGCAGCCGAACACGGCGGCGCACTTGTCGTTCACGAGCAGCTTCTTGGCCTTCTCGGCGAAGTTGGGCCAGTCGCTGGCGCCGTCCTCCTGGATGACCTTGATCTGCCGGCCCAGCACGCCGCCCGAGGCGTTGATCTGCGAGATCGCCAGCTTTTCCGCCTCCACCGAGCCGGTCTCGCTGATCGCCATGGTGCCGGTGATGGAGTGCAGGATGCCAACTGTCACGTCGGTGTCGGTGACGGCCAGCCCCGTCGTGTTGACGGTGCTGGTGGCGGTGGCCTGAGCCCAGGCAGTGCGGGGCAGCAGCGCCGCGGCCGGGAGCGCGGCCAGGCCCTGCATCACCCGCCGGCGCAGCATCGGAACGCGCGGCGTGTCGCTGTTGTCGTGGGCCATGGAACACCTCCAGATATCGTGAGGCGGACCGTCCGCGGATTTTGTGCACTGCGATATACGTCATTCGACGTATGGTGCTGTTAAAGTCCCATCAGGCAACGTGATTAGTCGCGATTGCAAAACAGGATGCGGCCATACGGGATATCCCAGGGAGGCAAGGCTGACGCACATGGCGCCAAGACGCTCCCTGCTGTTGTTCCCTCTTCCTCCGGCCTTGGGCCGCAGCGCGGACCAAGGCTAAGGTGAGAGAGGCGGCAAGCACCTGACCCGGCCCGGTTGGAAGGAAACTTGCTCACAGTTCGGCAGGGGTTGGTCCGTGCGGCTTCCCTCACCCCGACCCTCTCCCGAAGGGAAAGGGAGCAGCAGCAGGCAGCGCCTTCGGGACATGGTTAGGCAGGAGATCGCGCCGCTGACCTGTGGTCCGCCCAACACCCCCGCCGACCCGTAACGATGGCGACCCGGCAACGCATCGTCCGCGTGCGGCGCGAGTACAACCAGTGGGTCGCCGACGAGACGCTCGAAGACTACGCCCTCCGCTTCACCGCCCGCAGCGCCCGGCGCTGGTCCGCGGCGCGCGTCGCCAACACCGCGCTCGGCGCCATCTCGTTCCTGGCGCTGGAGGCCATCGGCGGCACCATCACCCTCGGCTACGGCTTCACCAACGCTGTTGCGGCGATCCTGGTGGTGGGCGCGCTGATCTTCGCCACCAGCGTGCCCATCGCCTACTACGCCGCGCGCTATGGCGTGGACATCGACCTGCTGACCCGCGGCGCCGGGTTCGGCTACATCGGCTCCACGATCACGTCGCTGATCTATGCCTCGTTCACCTTCCTGTTCTTCGCCATCGAGGCGGTGATCCTGGCCTCCGTGCTGGACGCCTGCCTCGGCATCCCGCCCTGGATCGGCTACGTGCTGTGCACCGTCGCGGTGGTGCCGCTGGTGACGCACGGCATCACCTTCATCAGCCGCCTGCAGCTTTGGACGCAGCCGGCGTGGATCGTGCTGCACTTGCTGCCGTTCGCCTTCATCGCCGCGCAGGGGCCGGCCGCCTTCGACGGATGGGCGGCGTTCCGTGGCGCGGCCGGGCCAGCGGGCGGGTCGTTTCACGTCGGCCTGTTTGGCGCGGCGGCGTCGGTCGTGTTCTCGCTGATCGCGCAGATCGGCGAGCAGGTGGACTTCCTGCGCTTCCTGCCGCCCAAGCCCGGCCCCTCGGCGCCATTGCGGGCGCGGGCGGGCTGGTGGGGCGCGCTGCTGGCCGGCGGACCCGGCTGGATCGTGCCCGGCGTGCTGAAGCTGCTGGCCGGGTCGTTCCTGGCGACGCTGGCGGTCGCGCACGGGCTGCCCCTGCAGGAGGCGGCGATGCCGGCGGCCATGTACCGGGTCGCGTTCGGCTACGTCGTCGCGGCTCCCGGGGCGGCGCTGCTGCTGATGGCGCTGTTCGTCGGCATCTCGCAGATGAAGATCAACGTGACCAACGCCTATGCCGGGTCGATCGCCTGGTCCAACTTCTTCTCCCGCCTGACGCACAGCCATCCCGGCCGGGTGGTGTGGCTGGTGTTCAACCTCGCCATCGCGCTGCTGCTGATGGAGATCGGGGTGTACGAGGCCATCGAGCACATCCTGGTCGGCTACTCCAACGTCGCCGCCGCGTGGGTTGGGGCGCTGGTGGCGGACCTTGTGGTGAACAAGCCGCTGGGGTTCAGCCCGGCCGGGATCGAGTTCAAGCGCGCCCACCTGTTCGACATCAACCCGGTCGGCATGGGCGGCATGGCGGGCGGGGTGCTGGTGTCGGTGTGCGCCTACGCCGGAGGGTTCGGACCGGCGGCGCAGGCGCTGTCGCCGTTCCTGGCGTTCGGCGTGGCGTTCGCCCTGGCACCGCTGCTGGCCTGGGCCACCGGCGGACGGTTCTACTTGGCCCGCAAGCCGCGCCTGCACTGGTCCCGGCTGGGGACGCTGCGCTGCGTGGTGTGCGAGAACCCGTTCGAGCCGGACGACATGGCGTTCTGCCCGGCGTATTCCGGGTCGATCTGCTCGCTGTGCTGCTCGCTCGACGCGCGCTGCCATGACCGCTGCAAGCCCGACGCCGCCCGCGCGCCGCAGCAGGTGCGCCGGGCGCTGGCGCTGGTGCTGCCGCCGCGGGCGCTGGTGGCGCTGGCCAGCCCGCTGGGGCAGTTCTGTGCGGTGTTCTGCCTGTTCACCGCCGCCATCGGGCTCATTCTACTAGGCATCCACGCCCAGGTGGACGGCAGCGCGCCGGTTGTCGCCGCCGCGTTCTGGAAGGCGTTCTTCGTGCTGGCGGTGATTGCGGGCGTCGCGGCGTGGCTGCTGGTGCTGGCGCTCGACAGCCAGCGCGTGGCGCAACAGGAGACCGACCGGCAAACCGCCCTGCTGACCGGCGAGATCAACGCCCACCGGCGGACGGACGCGCAACTGCAGAAGGCCAAGGAGGTCGCCGAGGCCGCCAACCTCGCCAAAAGCCGCTTCGTCGTCGGCGTCAGCCATGAGCTGCGGTCGCCCCTGAACGCCATCCTCGGCTACGCGCAACTGCTGGAGCACGATGCCAGCATTCCCGAGGCGCGGCGCGAGAGCATCGGCATCATCCGGCGCAGCGGTGAGCACCTGACCGGGCTGATCGAGGGCCTGCTCGACATCTCGAAAATCGAGGCCGGGCGGATCGAGCTTTACCGCGACGAGGTACGCCTGTCGGAGTTCCTGAGCCAGATCGCCAACATGTTCCGTTTGCAGGCCGCGGCGAAGGGCCTGGCCTTCGTATTCGACACCCCGGACGACATGCCCGCCGTGATCTGGACCGACGAGCGCCGCCTCCGGCAAATCCTGATCAACCTGCTGTCCAACGCAGTCAAGTTCACCCAGGCCGGTACCGTCGGCCTGCACCTGCGCCACCGCGGGGCGATTGCCGAGATCGAGGTCGCCGACACCGGCATCGGCATCGCCGCCGCCGACCAGGGCCGGGTGTTCGAGCCATTCCAGCGCATCGACCACGGTCCCATGGCGCCCGGCGTCGGCCTGGGCCTGACGATCACCAAGCTGCTGACCCAGATCATGGGCGGCGAGATCACCCTGCGCAGCGCACCCGGCGCCGGCAGCCGCTTCACCATCCGGCTCATGCTGTCCGAGGTCCGCCAGCCACGCCTGGCGCCCCCGACGCGGCGGCAGCTTGATGGCTACCTTGGCACGCGGCGCACGGTGGTCGTGGTGGACGACAACCCGGTCCACTGCGCGCTGCTGCAGGATGCGCTGGTGCCGCTGGGCTTCACCGTGCTGTGCGCGGAGGACGGGGCGGGGTGCCTGCTGCTGGCGGCCCGGTCGGCGCCGGACCTATTCCTGATCGACCTCGCCATGCCGGGCATGGACGGCTGGGAGGTGGCCCGGCGTCTGCGAGAGATGGGCCACACCGCGGCACGCATCGTGATCGTGTCAGCGAACGCGGGGGAGCTGCGCCGCCCGCCCGACCCGGCCGCGCACCACGACGCGGTGATCCCGAAGCCGGTCGATCTGGCGCTGCTGTTCGACACCATCGCGATGCGGATGGGCCTGACCTGGACCGACCTGCCTGCCACGGCCCGCACCCCGGACGCGCCCGGGCGGGTCGCGCCGCCAGCCCCGCTTGTCCCGGCGCAGGCGGCGCAGCTTCGTGAGTTGGCGCTGATCGGCTACGTCCGCGGCATCCGCAAGCGTCTGGACGAAATGGAGGCCGAGGACCCTGCCCTGGCCCCGGCTGTCGCTGGGCTGCGGGTGCTGGTGGCGGAGTTCCGGCTGGATGAGTTCATGGCCGCGCTCGACCGCATGCAGTCCGCGCCCGCATGACCCCTGGCATCACCGGCCCAGCCGCGGCGCCACCGCCGCGGCCGGACAACTCGGGCCGCATCGTGCTGGTGGTGGACGACTCGCCGGGCACGCTGGGGATGCTGAGCGCGGCGCTGGAGTTCGCCGGCTACACCGTGCTGCTGGCGCAGTCCGGCGCTGCGGCGCTGGCGCTGGTGGAGCGGGTGACGCCCGACATCATCCTGATGGACGCCGTGATGCCCGGCATGGACGGCTTCGAGACCTGCGAGCGCCTGAAGCGCAGCCGCATGAATTCTGGCGTGCCCGTGGTGTTCATGACCGGCCTGACCGAGACCGAGCATGTCGTGCGCGCCCTGGACGCCGGCGGGGTGGACTACTTGACCAAGCCCGTCGCCCCGGCCGAGCTGATCGCCCGCGTCGGCGTCCACCTGGCCAACGCCCACCTGACGCAGAGCGCGCAGGCGGCGCTGGACACGACGGGGCGCTATCTGCTGGCGATGGACCGGACGGGCGGCCTCGTTTGGTGCACGCCACAGGCAGCGGCTTGGCTGGACGCCGGCGACCCCGGGCCGGGCGCGCGGCCGCTGCCGGAGGATGTCGTGGCCTGGGCCGTGGGCTGCGCCGCGCACCCGGGCCGCTGCAAGCCGATGGCGTTCAGCGCGCCGGCGACGGGCAAGACGGTCGAGGCATCCTACGTCGGGCAGATCAGCGCAGACGAGCTGCTGCTGCGGCTGGTGTGCCTGGACGGGGCCTCGGACGAGCAGGTGCTGCGCGACCGCCTGAAGCTGACGCTGCGCGAGGCCGAGGTGCTGCTGTGGGTCAGCCGGGGCAAGACCAACCGGGACATCGCGGACATCCTGGGCGTCAGCCCGCGGACGGTGAACAAGCACCTCGAGCAGGTGTTCGCCAAAATGGGCGTGGAGACCCGGGCGGCGGCGGCCATCCAGGTCGTGAGCATACTTCAGGACAGGTAGTGGTAGGCGGGGATCAAGCTATTGGAGCTTGGCAGGCAGAATAGCTCGTGCCCGGCGTTGTCATGTCTGACAACGCCGTAGCAGATCATCCCATGCTTATCGTTCCAACCCCCGCCGTTGGATGGCTAAGATGAAAGCCAACGCCGGCGGCATGGCCTGGGCACGGGGGCGGTCGTGCGCGGGTTCCTGCTGGGCGTCGTCGGCACCAGCATCGTGAACGTAGGCCGGATGCCGGCGGACGCCTTGGCGTTCGGGCGCATCGCGGTGCTGGAATGGACGGGGACGCCGGCCGCATGCAGCTTTCAATCGCGGTCCTCATTTGACGACCACTACGGCGGCGCGGTCTCCGCGATCTCCGGCCGCTGCTGCACGGCGGCGTACCACCCCGTCAATTGCGGCCGCCCCTCCCGCCAGGCATCGTCGGCGAAGCGCAGATCCAGGTAGCCCAGGGCGCAGGCGACGCTGATGGTGCCGATGTCCAGGTGGTCGGCGAGCGGGGCAGCCTCTAGCGTGTCCAAGGCGCGGCGCACCGTCTCCGCCTGCCGGGCCATGCTTGCAGCGCGCGCCTCCTCCTGCGGGCGGCCCATCTCGCCCCGGCGCCCTACGGCGGCGTCCATGATGCCGTCGCCGATGGCCTGCAGCTTCAAGGCACGCCAGCGCAGCGGCCCCGGCGGCGGAAACAGCGAGCCAGTGCCGACATAGTCCAGGTACTCGCAGATCATCGGGCTATCGAACAGCGCCAGGCCATCGCCTGTCACCAGGCAAGGCACCTTCGACAGCGGGTTGTCGGCCAGCAGCTCCGGCGGGGACTCGTGCGGGTTGGTCACGATCCGGGTGATCTGCTTGTCGAGCCCACACGCGATGGCGCAGGCGACGACCTTGCGGACATACGGGCTGGTGGGCGAGTAGTGCAGCTTCATCGAAAACTGTCCTTCTGCGCCCGCAACGCACCAAGCGCCGCAACGGTCGGCGCACGCAGGAACGGGTTCTCCGCCAGTTCGTCCGCCAGGCGGCTCGGCACGGTCGCCTGCCCATCGCCGCGCAGACGGTCCACCTCCGCTGCCCGGGCACGCAGGGCCTGGTTGTCCGGGTCCGCATGCAGGGCGAAGCGCGCATTGGACTGGGTGTACTCATGGCCGCAGCACACCAGCGTGTCCGGCGGCAACGTCGAGAACTTCCGCAGGCTGCCGAACATGTCGGCCGGCGTGCCCTCCAGCAGCCGCCCGCATCCCAGGCTGAACAGGGTGTCGCCGCTCAGCAGCACCGGCGCATCCCCCTCGCTGACGTAGGCGATATGGCCGACCGTATGCCCCGGCGTGTCGATCACCCGCAGCCGGGTCTCGCCCAGGTCCACCACGTCACCCTCCTGCACCGCCCGGTCCAGGCGCGGCAGGCGGCGCGCATCGGCGACGGCGCCCACCACGGGGCAGCCGAACCGGGCGCGCACCTCGTCCACCCCAGCGATGTGGTCGCCGTGGTGGTGGGTCAGCAGGATCATGTCCAACCGCCCGCCCGCCGCCTCCACCGCGGCGATGCAGGCGCGGGCGTCGGCGGGATCGACCAGCGCTGTCGCCCCGGTGGCGGCGTCCCGCAGCAGCCAGGCGTAATTGTCGGACAGGATCGGCACGGCTTGGGCAGTCAACGGCATCGCGGCCTCGTGTTGCAGAATCTTCGTTCGGAACCGTGCTGCACCGCCTCTGCAAGCGCAAGCCGGGCAGTATGATATAACCAGCCCGATCCAGGAGGGCCGGCATGACAGCGGACGCGCAGATGGCGGCGGAGTTCTACGCGACGGCGCGTGGCGCGGTAGCCTGCCGCCTGGTGCGGGAACGGCTGGCCGCGATCTGGCCCAACGTCGGCGGCATGTCCCTGCTCGGCCTGGGCTATGCCGCGCCCTATATGCGCCCGTGGCGGGACGCCGCCGCCCGCTGCATCGTCGGCACCCAGGCGCAGGTCGGCATCGCACGCTGGCCGGCTGGGCGGCCCAACCTGTCCTGCACCCTGGAGGAGGACGCCCTGCCCTTCCCCGACCTGTTGTTCGACCGCATCCTGCTGGTGCACGGGCTGGAGGCGTCGGAGAGCGCCCGCATCCTGCTGCGCGAGGTCTGGCGCGTGCTGAAGGACGACGGCCGCCTGCTGGTAGTGGCGCCCAACCGCGTCGGCATGTGGGCGCATGTCGAGAGCACCCCGTTCGGCCACGGCCAGCCCTACTCGGCGGGCCAGGTCGGCCGCCTGCTGTCGGCCAGCCTGTTCCGGGTCGAGCACCGGGACAGCGCGCTCTACATGCCGCCGTCCAGCCTGCGGCTGGTGCTGCGCGGCGCCCGCCTGTGGGAGCACGCCGGCCGCCGCCTGGTGCCGTCCCTGGCCGGCGTCACCATCACCGAGGCCGTGAAGGACGTTTACGCCGCGCTGCCGCTGCAACGCGCGCGGCGGCGGCGGCTGGTGCTGAGCCAGGCAGCATGACCTAAGCCGTCGGCGCCGTCTGGCCCGCGACCTGCACCCGGTTGCGACCGGCGCGCTTGGCGGCATACAGCGCCGTGTCGGCTGCCTCCACCAGGGCCGCCGGGCCATCCCCGCCGCCACTGGGCATCAGCACGGCCACCCCGAGGCTGAGGCTCAAGAAGCCGCCCTCCGACCCCGCGTGGGGCAGGGCGGCGGCGCGTATCGCGTCCTGGATGCGCGCCGTCGACATCAGCGCGCCGGCCTCGTCCGTGCTGGGCAGCAGGACCGCGAACTCCTCCCCGCCGTAGCGCGCAGCCAGGTCGGCGGGCCGGCGCAGCGATGCGGTCAGCGCCCTGGCAACCGTTTTCAGGCAGGCATCGCCGGCCGGATGGCCATACAGGTCGTTGAACGCCTTGAACCGGTCCACATCGATCATGACCAGCGTCAGCGGCGTGCCCAGCCGCATGGCCCGGCGGTACTCCGTCCCCAGCGTGTCATCGAAGTGCCGCCGGTTGCCCAGGCCAGTCAGCCCGTCCTGCCGCACCAGGATGCGCAACTGGCGATTCATCTCCTCAAGCTGGCCCTGCATGGCGGTGATCCGCCCCTCCCGCTCGCGCAGGCGCCGGGCCATGCGGGCGAAGCTGGCGCCCAACTGGCGGAGTTCCCGCGCCGCGCCGCGCCCCATCCGGGCATGGGCCGACATGTCGCCGCTCCCGACCTGGTGCGTCGCCACCGCCAGGCTGCGGATCGGCCGCAGCAGCGCGCGGTCCGCCGCCATCCAGGCCACGGCGAACGCAAATCCGGCCGCGCCGACCGCGGCGAGCAGCACGGCGCCGGAGCGGGTGTCGGCGGCAGCACGGATTTCGGACTCCATCAGCCCGACCGCGATCACGATGCCGTCGCGGCCCGGCAACGGCGCGAAGCCGAAAATCCGGGACACGCCGTCTATGTCGGCCGCCACGACGGACCCGCCGGACGGCGAGGCCCGGTAGGCTTGCAGCACCGGATGGTCCGGAACCGTCTCGCCGGCCTGCACCGTAAGGTCCTGTGCGCGGGCGAGCACCGCGCCGTCCCGGCTGTCCAGGACCTGCACCGACCGGGTGCTGCCCACCGGCAGACGGTCGCCCAGGCGGGCAAACCACTGCAGGTTCAACGACGCGACCAATACGCCGGCCCGCAGGACGCCAACCCGCACCGGCACCGCCACGAACATGGTGGGATGCCCCGAAACCCGGCTGACCATGAGGCTGCTCAGCACCGCGCGGCTGCCGTCCGAGACCATGGCCTCCCGGAAGTAGGGCCGGTCGCCCGCGTCCAGGCCGGCGGCACCGGGACGGCTGCCGCAGGCGACGATCCCATCAGGCCGCAGCATGGCGATGGCCTCGATACGTGGGTGGTCGGCCACCACGTCGCGCAGCAGCTCCTCGCAGCCAACCTGCATTCCGCGCACGGCCGGGACCTTGGCCAGCACGCGGAGCAGGTGCGACGCCTCCTGCAAGGTGTCGTCCTGCTGCTCCGCCGCCAGCCGGGCGAGCTGCACGACCTGGTCCCGCGCGGCGTCCACCACCCGGCGGCCATCGTCCACCGCGGACAGCACGAGCACCGCCAGCATCGGCCCGGTGGCGAGCGCCATCAGCAGCGCCAGGCGGGGCCACAGCGCTCGGGGCCACAGCGCCCGGGGCAGCCGGCCGGCCAGCGCTCGTCGTAGAGTTGGGAACGGGAACACGGCACGCCTCCAGCCCTAATGCCGTGAGGGTGTGGCCCGGCGCGGGTTGGGATTAGGTTAAGCTGCCCGCCTCAATCGTGCCCCCCTCGATCATCCCCGTGTCGATCAGCCGGGACACGGCGGCGAGCAGGGTGTCCATCTCGAACGGCTTGGGCATGTAGGCCGTGGGCGGGTCCAGCGCGGCGGCGCGTTGCTGGCTGGCCGCCGTGCCGGACACGATCAGGACAGGCAGGCGCGGATGCACCTCGCGCGCATGTTCGGCCAGGCCGATGCCGTCGATGCTGCCGGGCAGGGTGACATCGGTCAGCAGGGCGTCGAAGCGGTCGCGGTCGGCCAGCAGGATCGCCGCCTCGTCCCCGGTGCAGGTCGCGGTCACCTCGTAGCCGGCGCCGTCGAGCGACTCCGCCATCAGCGCGCGTGTCAGCGGCTCGTCCTCGACCAGCAGGATATGGGTCAGGGGCATGGGCGGCTCCAGGAGTTCGCTGAGGCAACGTTATACGGCACGCAAAGGATGCGCCCATGGCCCGGGAGCAGCCGAGTGCGGTTCCGCGGCCTATGCGTGGGTGCTGTCCAGCCGGCGGGCGTCCATCCCCGCCGGCACGATGCACCAGACCTAAGGCTTCGCGGTCCAGCCGCGCCGCAGCCGGCCAGACCAGAGGTTGCATTCCGCCTCAGGGTAGCTGACGCTGGCTGCACCCTTCGAGAAGGCGAGCATCGTTTGAGGCAGCGTGCAAATCTGGCCAGGGCATGTTTGGCGGTGGCGCTGCTGTCAGGGGCCTCATGCTCCCAAACCCCATCCACAGGTCTGGACACCAGCAAGCTGGCGCTGATCGTGATCGGGCGGTCATCGCGAACCGACGTGTTCACAGACCTTGGTCGGCCAGATCGGACACAGCAGAGTTCGCAGGGCGAAACCTGGGTTTACGAGGCCAAGGCCGGCGACAGCGGCGCCCAGGGACTCCGGAGCGGCGCGGCGGCCGTTTCTGGCATCGTTGGTGCTTTCGTGCCTTTTGCAGGGCTTGTCGGCTCCGGCATCGGGCTGGCGGATGCGGCTGCAAGTGGAAGGCGCCAGGAACCGGACACGACCAGCGTGACGATAAGCTTCACCGACAGCGGCATTGTTCGGGACTGCAGCTATGCCAGCACGGCCCTGCCAGCAGGCATGCCAGGCTCGGTGGAGAAGCCTGCGAAGGCGATTGGTTGCCAAAGACCGCTTCTGGTCCCGGCAGCACCGCAAGCTCGGTAGATCGACCTCGGATGGTAGTCTTGGCAGCACCCGCGTGCCGGCGCGTCCGATGACGAACCCCGGGTTCGGGCGTCCTGCATGGCGGGCTGCCCTCTGGTTATGCCAAAAGCCAAACCTGTAGCTGCGGCCGGCGCCGTGCGGAGGGGCATCGTGTGCCAAGGGCAGGCACAAACCGCGGGGTCGCCGCAGCGGCGCCGGCAGTGCAGCCGAAATCCGTAATTGATATTGCCGGTGCTGCTGCATAGGGCTTCAGCGATCCTGTTGCGTGCGGCGTAGGTGCATCCTGGAGGGTCGTCGGCCCTTACCCTCCATCACCTCGGCGAACCGTCCCATTGGCGGAGATATCGCTTTTTTCACCTGCTCATGCTGCCAGGCAGTTTGGAGCCAGCGTCCTTTCCCAACGTCATGACCGTCCTTCTCTGGTTCGATGTCAGCAGGTCCCGGCATTGCCCGCCAACGCGGCGTGTTCCATCCTGCTTGCATGGCCTCACTCACCCCGGAAACCCTCCCCCTCCCCAGCGGTCCCGCCCGCGTCCAGTGGCGGCGCAGCGCGCGGGCGCGGAAAGTCAGCCTGCGAATCGACCCCCGGGCTGGCGAGGTCGTCATCACCCTGCCGCCCCGCACCGCGCAGGCCGCCGGGCGGGCGCTGCTGGCCGATCACGCCGGATGGGTGGCGGAACGGCTGGCCCGGCTGCCGGCGCCTATCGTGCTGCAGCACGGCGCGCAGGTGCCCCTCGACGGCGCGCCGTACCTGATCCAGCACGCCCCCGGCGCCCGGGGCGGCGCCTGGCTGGACGGCGGCGTGCTGCATGTGGCGGGGGCGCCGGAGTTCCTGTCCCGCCGGGCCGCCGACTTCCTGCGCGGCGAGGCCCGGCGGCGGCTGTCCGCCCTGGCCGCCGCGAAGGCCACGCTGGCCGGGCTGGCGCCGCGCCGGGTGGTGGTGAAGGACACCCGCACCCGCTGGGGGAGCTGCACCGCGGACGGCACGCTGATGTTCTGCTGGCGCCTGGTGATGGCGCCGCCGCATGTGCAGGATTACGTGGCGGCGCACGAGGTCGCGCACCTGCGGCACATGGACCACAGCCGGGCGTTCTGGGCGCTGGTGGCGGACCTCACGCCGCACCGCCGGGCTGCGACGGGCTGGCTGGCGGCGGAGGGCAACGGGCTGATACGGGTGGCGTGACGAGGGGCGGGGCGGCTTGCAACGCCGAGGCCTGACCTGTCCTGCTGCTGGGCGGCAGATTTCCACTTTCACCCAAGCCGATCCCGCAGTCATAAATCGACGTTCATAGAGAATGGTCCCACTCACAAGCTTAGGTGCAACGTCATGGGCTATTCTCACCATTGGCGTCAGAATGCTGCAATACCAATCAACCCAGCATGGAACAACATCTGCCGCGACGTAGCTATGATCTTTGCCGCATGTCCGCTTGAACTTGTAGAAGGGATCAATAAGAATGAGCCACCGCTTGTTGATGCTGATAAGATCAGCCTCAACGGCTTAACCATATACGACGGCTACGAGGACTTCGTTTTGCTACGCATCCCTGACGAAGGGATCTTATCGTGCAAAACTTCTGGCCAACCCTGTGATCCGGCAGTTTGCGCCGTCCTGGCGGTGGTTGCGAGCCATGCACCCGACTACATCACGATTGAGTCAGACGGGTCAGTGGAGTCCTGGGACCACCCAGCCGCTTGGGCGAGTGGGGTCCTTGATCGGTTCATACCAAACCCCATCGCGTAGGATGGGGCAAGGCTGGCAGTCCCAGGCTCGATGGCTGGCCTGGGAAAGCCCTTGATGGCATTAATAGGAGTCGATGTTGGGCATGGCTGGGTCGTGCCGAGGTGGATACTAAAATCCGTCATGAAAGAACCGCATCGTTTTCTAGTTTACCTGGCCGGATGGTGCAATCCACCCGCCGTGGCTTCCCAGCCAGCCAGCCCGAGGCGGTCAGCAATAGGATCGTATTGAGCGTTGATAGCCAAATATGCATGTCAATACATTGCCAGTGCGATCTCTCGAAACAACCTGGCAGGCAAGCTGCTGCCCGTCACACCCCTCGTCGCGCGGCCGTCATCGTTGCCCAGCCAGACCCCGATCACCACCCCGCCGCCAACCTCGCCGATGAACCAGGCGTCCCGATAATCCTGTGTCGTCCCAGTCTTGCCCGCCACGAACCGCCCCGGCACCGCCGCCGCCCGGCCGCTGCCACGCGACACCGCCGCGCCCATCATGCGGACCATGCCGGCCGCCAGGCCCGCATTCACCAGGCGCTCCGCCCCGGGATGCGGCACCGGCACCGGCCGCCGGTCCGCTTCGGCCGACTCGATGCCGTGCGGCGCCACCGCCAGCCCGCCGTTGAACAGCACCGCATAGGCGGACGCCAGTTCTAAAAGCCCGACCTCCCCGGTGCCCAACGCCAGCGATAGATCGTTCGGCAGTTCGCCCGCAACGCCGAGCCGCCGCGCCACCGCCGCCACGCCGCGCGGGCCGCCGGACTGCTGCATCAGCCTGACCGAGGCGGTGTTGAGCGATTGCGCCAACGCATCCTCCAGCGTGACCTCGCCATGGAACACTCCATCGAAATTGCCCGGCGACCACCCGCCGATCCGCAGCGGCGCATCCAGCACCGTGTCGTCCGGCCGCATCCCGTGCTCCAGCGCCGCCAGCCAAACGAACGGCTTGAACGCCGAGCCAGGCTGCCGCCGGGCCGCAGTGGCGCGGTTGAAGGGGCTGGTGCGCCAGTCCCGCCCACCCACCATCGCGCGCACTGCCCCGGTGCCCGCGTCCAGCACGACGACCGCTCCCTGCCCCACCCCCTGCGCCGTACCTGGCCCATCCAGCAGCGCAGCCAGCCGGGCCTCGACGACGCCCTGCAACCGGCTGTCCAGCGTCGTGTGCAGCACGGCATCGGCGCCGGACGGCAGCATCGACGCGGACGCCTCGGCCACCCAGTCGGCGAACCAGCCCCCGGCGGCCGGACGGGGCGGGAAGCTGATCGCGGCCCCGGCGGCGTCCGCCTCTTGCTGGGTGACCACGCCGGTCTCCGCCATCGCCGCCAGCACCTCCCGCCCGCGCGCCGCCGCGGCAACCGGATCGGCGCGCGGATTGAACCGGGACGGCGCGCGCGGCAGGCCGGCCAGCACCGCGCACTGCCACAGGTTCAGCTTGCGCGCGGACACACCGAAGTACTGCCGCGCCGCCGCATCCACCCCCCAGGCGCCGCTGCCCAGATAAACCCGGTTCAGCCAGATCTCGAGGATCTCGGCCTTGGTGAAGCTGTGCTCCAGCCACAGGGTCAGCATCAGCTCCTGCGCCTTGCGGCGCAGCGTGCGGGCGTTGGTCAGGAACAGCGTCTTGGCGACCTGCTGCGTCAGGGTCGATCCGCCCTGCACCAGCCGCCGCGCCCGCAGGTTGACCCACGCCGCCCGGGCGATGCCCACGAAATCCAGGCCAGGATGCGAGTAGAACCGCCGGTCCTCCACCGCGACCGCCGCCGCCGGCAGATACCGTGGCATATCCCGCAGGCGCAGCGGGTCGCCGACCACGTCCCCAAACGTGGCGAAGGGGTGTCCGGCGCGGTCCTGCAGGGTCAGGCCAGGCCGGCGGGCGGCGTCCAGCGCGGCGTCCGGCCGCGGCAGGTCGCGCGCGAACCACATCAGCACCAGACCAGCCGCCAGCACGCCCCAAACCCCGGCGATCAGCAGAACCCGCAGCAGCCGCCAGAGCATCCGGCGGCGGACAGGCTTGACGATGCCGGGCGGGTTGACGCGCCGCTGTCCAGGCGTGGGGCCAGCAGCCGGCGTGCGGGCCACCCCCTAGCGGCGTCCGCCCAAGCTCAGCCCGGCGGCCCTACTCGTAGCACAGGACATAAACGGTGGACGGATTGGCGATCAGCCCGATCTCAAAGTTGCGCTTGTCCGGGCCTTCGCTGGCCACGGCATGCGGACGCACCCCGTTGGCGCGCAGGAAGGCCAGCGCCTCCGTTCCCTTGATGGCGAAGTTGACGTTCTGCGGGATGTCTCCCGTCACCGCCGCCACCCGCGCGGCCGACAGCTTCGACACCACCACGCCGATCACGTTGCCCTGCGCATCCAGCAGCGGGCCGCCCGAGTTGCCCTGCTGCACCGGCGCGCTGATCTGGATATGCATCGGGTTGTCCCGCAGCCCCGTCAGCGCGCTGACATCGCCCGTGGTCAGGGTGGGGCCGGACGACACCAGGCCGGACAGCGGAAAGCCGTAGGTCACGACGTTCTCCCCGCGCTGCACCGGCGGGTTGTCGCGGAAGGTCAGCGGCGGCCCGGCGGCGGCCGACACCGTCATCAAAGCAAGGTCGCGCCGCCGGTCCGTCGCGTCCACGCGGGCGGGAAAGCGGGTGCCGCTGGCGTTGCGGATCACCATGCGCCGGCACTCGTCCACGACGTGGTTGTTGGTCATCACCTTGCCGTCGGCCACCACGAAGCCGGTGCCACTGCGCGACGGGGACTCCCGGTCTGGGGGCAGCCGGTCGTCGAAGGCCTTGCCGGCCTCGTCCCTCGAACCGTCTTGGCTATTGAGCGGCGGCGGCTTGCCGGGCAGGGGGTCGCCGGGGCCGCCGTTGTAGGCGCGCTTGGCGCTGGGCGCGGGCAGGCCCGGCCCCGGTGATCCCAACGGAGGCGGCTTCTGCGCCACGGCCGGGGCCGCCGCCAACAGGACGGCCGCCATCCAGGACGCAAATTGGAGATGTCGCATCAGGCGAGAATGGGCCGCCGCGGCACCCTCCGTCAAATTGGCTTTGGTCATGCAAAGTTGCAGTATCGGGCAAAGTTGCGGCATCGGGCCGGGAGTTGCAGCTTGGGCGCCAACGGCCTGGCCACTCGCGGTCCGGCCAACAAGGAGGGGCGGCATGAAGGGATTGTTCCTGGATGCGGATGGCGAGCTGGCCGAGATATTCCACCTCGTCTCCCGCGACGGCGACCCGGTGGTTGACCTCAACCTGCAAGCGCAGGTGGACCCGGCCGCGCTGTCTGCAATGCTGGCCGGCTACGGCTTCGTGCTGAACGACCACAGCCTCATGCCCACGGATGCCATGCGGGCCTGCACGGACCTGCAGCACGTCATTTTCCTGGGCACCGGCGCTCGCAGCTACATGGACCCCGAAGGGTTGGCCACCCTGGGCATCCAGGTCCACACCATCAAGGGCTACGGCGACGTGGCGGTGGCCGAGCACGCCATGGCCCTGATGTGGGCCGCCGCCCGCGGCCTGGCGCGCATGGACCGCGGGATGCGCGGAGGCGAGTGGCTGCGGACCGAGGGGATGCAGCTCCGCGGCAAGACCCTGGGCCTGCTGGGCTATGGCGGCATTGCGGCAGAGGTGGCGCGCATGGCCCGCGGCATTGGCATGGCGGTGCTGGCCTGGAATCGCTCGCCGCGCCTGGCCGAGGGCGTCGATTTCGTGCCGGTGGACGAGTTGCTGGCCCGCAGCCACGTCCTGTCCGTCCATCTGCTGCTGACGGACGAGACGCGCGGCTTCCTGGACGCCGCCCGCATCGCGGCCCTGCGGCCCGGCGCGATCCTGGTCAACACCGCCCGCGGCGCCGTCGTGGACGAGGCGGCGATGGTCGCGGCATTGCGCACCGGGCGCCTGGCCCATGCCGGACTGGACGTGTTCGACGAGGAGCCGCTGCCACCCGGCCATGTGCTTACGACGTTGGAGAACGTGACGCTGTCCGCCCACAGCGCCTTCCGGACGCCGGAGGCCAGCGAAACCTTGATCCGCCGTGCGTTGGACATCGCTTGCCAGGTGGCGCGGGCGTAGGCGCGTGCTATGTTGATGGCCGTGCGGACGTGGCGGAACGGTAGACGCTGCAGACTTCAATTGGAGTGCCCGTGGGGAAACCCGCGGCGTAGAACCGCCCAAACTCGGGGAACGCTACCGGCGAAGGCCCAAGCCAATCCCGAGCCAAGCCCCGTGCGAGCGGGGAAGGTGTAGAGACTAGACGGGGGGCGCCTGCCGCCGCCGGGCAACCGGGGGCATGGCGAAGGGATAGTCCAGACCACGAACGCCTGGCCCCCTGCGGAGGCTGGGCGGCGGCGAAAGCCGAAGTGGGATGAAAATCTGAGTCCCGCAAGGGAGTGCGGGTTCGAATCCCGCCGTCCGCATCCAAAACTGATCCTGGGAGGAATGCATGATCGGCTCCGTCAACCTGTTGGCTGCGCTGGACGGCGTGGCCGAGCACTGGTCGCCCAAGGTGGTGGGCCGGGTGAACGACCAGTACGTGAAGGTTGCCAAGGTGCTGGGGCAGCTTGCCTGGCACCGGCACGAGGACGAGGACGAGTTGTTCCAGGTGCTGCGCGGCCGGCTCCGCATCCAGTTCGAGGGTGGCGCCGAGACCGTGCTGCAGGCCGGTGAGTTCTGCGTGGTGCCGCGCGGCGTGCTGCATAACCCGGTCGCCGACGAGGAGTGCTGGATCATGCTGGTCGAGACGATGACGACCAAGCACACCGGCGATGTCGAGACGCCCCGCACCAAGTCCATCGCCCAGCAACTGGCCTGACGCAGCGCCGCCTACGCCGCCCGCCGCAGCCGGCCCGACGCCGCCAGCACCACCAGCGCCAACGCCACCGGCGGGAACACCACCCCGTTCACCGCCCCCCACCCCAGGTTGGTCAGCAACTGCCCGGACGCGAACGACCCCGCCGCCATCGTGCCGAACACCAGGAAGTCGTTGAGCGCCTGCACCCGCGTCCGCTCCTCCGGCCGGTGCGTCTCCAGCACCAGGGCCGAGGCGCCGACGAAGCCGAAGTTCCAGCCCAGCCCCAGCAGCACCAGGACGGCCAGGAAGTGCGGCCCCGTCGTCCCCTGCAACCCCACCAGCGCCGCCAGCCCGATTAGCATCAGCCCGACAGCCGCCACCCGCGGCGCCCCGAACCGGGCGATCAGGCCGCCGGTGAAGAAGCTCGGGCCGTACATCGCCACGATGTGCCACTGGAGCGCGCCGTTGGACGCCGACAACGGCAGCCCGCACATCCGCATCGCCAGCGGCGCGGAGGTCATCACCAGGTTCATCATCACGTACGACACGACGCCGCATAGCACCGCGATGCCGAACCTCGGCTGCCGCACGATCTCCCGCAACGGCCGGCCCCGCGCCAACTCGGCCGGGGCGGGCGGCGGCAGGTCCACGCCGGACAGCACCGCCATCGCCAGCAACGCCACCCCGGCCTGCGCGAGGTAGCTGACTACGAACAGGTTGGGCGCCCACAGGTCCATGGTGGCCGTCACAAGCTGCGGCCCCAGCACCCCGGCGAACACGCCTCCCGCCATTACCCACGACAGCGCCTTGGGCCGGAACGCCGGGCTGGCGCCGTCCGCCGCAGCAAACCGGAACGACAACACCACCGCGGCATAGAACCCGCCGCACATGGTTGCCGCGCAATACAGTGGGAACGACTGCGCCAGCAGCGCCGCCGCCGCCAGCAGCCCGGCCAGCACGCCCGCCCCGCCCCCAGCCATGAACGCCGCACGCCGCCCATGCCGCCGGGCCAGCCACCCCGCCGGCAGGGTCCCCATCGCCATGCCAACGACGAACACCGAGATCGGCACCGTCGCCCAGCCCGGGTCCGGCGCCAGCGTGCTGCCGATGATCGCGCCGGTCGCGTAGATCACCGAGGCGTTCGCCCCGGCCAGCGCCTGCGCCACCGCCAGCCGCAGCACGTTGCCCCGCGCCCGGCGGTCCCCGGCGTCCACGGCCTGGCTGATGGCAGTCATGCGTCCCCACGGGTTCGTTGCCCGCCGGCATACAGGTCCCACAGCCTTGCCAGCTAGCCCCCACGGGAACATTGCAGGCCCGGCGCCGTTGCCGTGGCATGGACGCAATCCCTTATGGCCGCCTCGACGATGGCACCGAAATCCTGTGCTTTGCCCTGGCCACCCCCGCCCTGCGCGCCCGCATCCTGACCTACGGCGCCGTCGTCGCCGCGCTGGAGGTGCCCGACGCGCGGGGCGGCTGGGCCAACGTGGTGCTGGGCCTGGACAGCCTGGAGGGCTACGTCCACCGCAGCCCGTACTTCGGCGCCGTCCCCGGGCGCTTCGCCAACCGCATCGCGCACGGGCGCTTCACGCTGGACGGCGTGACCCACCAGCTCACCTGCAACGACGGCCCGAACACCTTGCACGGCGGCCCCACCGGGTTCGGGCACCGCGCCTGGACGGCAGTGTCCAGCAGCGCCGGGCACGTCGCGTTGCGCTACGTTAGCCAGGATGGCGAGGAGGGTTACCCCGGCACCCTGACCACCACCGTCACCTACACCGCCGACGCCGGGGACCTGCGGATCGACTACCACGCCGAGACCGCCCGCCCGACCGTGCTGAACCTCACCAACCACAGCTACTTCAACCTGGCCGGCGAGGGCAGCGGCGACGTGATGGGCCACCTGCTGCAGATCGAGGCCGACCACTTCACCCCCATTGACCCCACCGGCATCCCGACCGGTGAGGTCCGCCCTGTCGCCGGCACCCCGTTCGACTTCCGCACCGCGCAGCCCATCGGCGCCCGCATTCGGGAGGCGGACGAGCAGTTGCAGCGCGCCCACGGCTACGACCACAACTGGATGCTGCGGCCCGGACCCGGCGTGCGCCCTGTCGCCCGGCTGCACCACCCCGGCAGCGGTCGGACCCTACAGGTGCTGACCGACCAACCGGGCGTGCAAGTGTATTCCGGCAACATGCTGACCGGTGCCCTAGCCGGGCCGAGCCGCCGCACTTACCGCGCGGGCGACGCCGTGTGCCTGGAGACGCAGCATGTGCCGGACAGCCCCAACCAGCCGGGGTTTCCCAGCACGGTTCTGCGGCCGGGCAAGGCTTTTCAATCTACCACGGTATTCCGCTTTCTATCTTAAGCAGGCCCGCGCGATACGGCGCACAGATGACGGCCAGCAAGACCGGGGTGTGCAGGCCTGCTTGGATGTCGTCTGCGCGCACCTCGAAGGGTTTGCTTAAGACGCCAGGTGGAAAGCGGGCCTTTCAGTGGCTGCCGCGTGCGCCTCCAAGTCGTAAGGAAGGTTGGTCATATCAGCGCTGGTATTCCAGAGATCTAACGCTTTGACCTCATCGAACGAGAGATCCGAGGACCGGGTTTCCCGGCCATTCGAGAAATACTTTCCAGTAGCACTGCCTTCCGACCCGGCCGCGAGTTGCGCCAACCGTTTGCCTGACTTGGACGGGGTGTTGACGTTAGGACCCATCATAAAATAACTGCATCGTTTTCTGGTTTATGCGGATGGACGGTGTAGTTCCACTCGCCATGGAACGGGTCGCGGGTGATGTTGAGTGCGGCCATGTCCTGGTCGGAGACGCTGA
>JAABUX010002345.1_pt1 | contig 26987 bp, 10 predicted proteins | sample 5561851 | NCBI WGS metagenome assembly JAABUX01 (sample SAMN10711883, study PRJNA513361) | rock metagenome | isolation source: Antarctica rocks | place: Antarctica: Victoria Land, Richard Nunatak red sandstone | collected 2016-01-03 | reverse complement strand
GGCAGTGTCCTGTGGCTCCTGGCAACGCCGTACGTGCACTCGCACGACAACCTCGTGCTCCTGCCCGCCCTCTGGCTGTTCTGGCGCGGCAGGCGAGACCATCGTCTCGACCGCATCCTGGACCTTGCCGTCCTGGCCGTGTGGTGGATCGCGCCGTACGCCACGATGACGAATGCAACACGCCTGATCCCCGGCATCCAGGGTTTGGGCATCCTCGTTCCCGTGACGCTCGCCGTGGCGGCCTTTGTCGCCGGGTCCCGCGACGATTCCGCTCGGCAGACCCCAACGGAACCCTCTTTAGTGCTTTCCTGATCCGCGCACGAGCCGCAGGTCACTTGCGCCATCGTCCCGGTCATACCCCCGACTCACGTCGCCTGACTTCTTGTACCAACCACCCGTTGCCGTCATCGACGAGGCCCACAGGGCACAACTCCGCGCGTTCGAGACGATGACGTGGGTATGACGTGGCTAACTTCCTGTTCCACGGCGATACCACGCTTATAGAATGGACCCAGGCGCCGCTGTGCGCGGCGCGATGGGAGGCCAACGCCCAGCCCATGGGCAACTCGCGGGCCGATGTGTCCAGTTGTGTAGGGACGGCACGCCATCCATGTCGATTACGTGGGTATTACGTGCCTAAATGTGTGGATTCGGCATGTGGGAGGCGCTACAGTGGGTGGTAGCGGATGTCCTGGCGACGCCCCTGACGCGGCAGTCTGTCGGCGGGGGACGCTGAGGCCGGAGGCGCGAGCGCGGCCATGCCGTGTCGCGCTGATCGGATTGCCGGATCGATGAGCACATCCCGAGCATTGAGACGATCCCGAGCAGGTGGACGGAGAGAACGAAGAGAGGACAGCACATGGACCCCGATCCCGCGCGCCCGACGCGCGACGCCCTGAACCTGGACACCCTGAACCTGGACACCCTGCGCCGCGGCGCGCTGCCGCTCGCCATCCCCGTGGCCGGACTGACCACCCGCTCAAGTCCAGCGCGGCATCCCACCCCCACGCTCGCGCCGGCGCATCCCACTCGCCGCGACCTGCTGGGCATGGCCGGCGCGGGCGCCGTGGCCGGCTCCCCGCTGCTGCGCGCGCTCGGCCTCTCCTGGCTGGGTCCCGTCGCGGTGCGCCACGACGGCTGGCGCGTCGTGCTGACCCTGCGCGGCCGCGACGCCTGGACGGTCGACCCGCGGCGCTTCGGCGGCGCCGGGCGCGTCGAGTTCCTGCCGCGACGCGACGGCATCCGCATCGCCCTGCGCGGTGCGGTCTACGCGGGTACCGGGCTGCCGGCCGACCTTGTCTGCGAGCTGCGGCCCGGCCTGTACGGCCCGACGATGCGCCTGCGCCTGGCCCTGGGCGGCTTCGTCGCCACGGTCCCCCTGGTGCGCTGGCTGGAGGGGACGATGCCCGCGCGGGCGGGAGTCGAACTGGACGGCACGGCCTGCGCGCCGCTCGACGGGACGGCGCTGACCCTGCGGGGGCGAGCCACCGCCGCTTTCGGCCCGGACGGGACCCTGCGCCTGGAGGGAAAGGACATCGCGTCGCTGCACGGCCCCCTGGTGGCGGCGCGCGCGGACACGCTGGCGCTGACGCCGCTGGCCCCCGACGCCCCCAGCCTGCTCGACCCGCCGCCGACGCGGCGCGCGGCGCTGACCATGGTGCGCGGCGCCCATCCCTGGTCGCTGCGGCCCGCGTTCGCCCCGTCGACGGATTGGACGCTGGAGGCCGCGGAGCAGCCCTTCGACACGCTCACTATCGAGGCCGGCCAGGACGATCGGGGGCGGGCCCGCCATGCCCTGCTGGCCGCGTCGCACCCCGACCGGGCCGCCTTCACCTTCGAGCCCACCGCTCACCGCCTGGCCGGCGCGCGGCGACCGCTGCGCCTGGCGTTGCGCGAGGCGCGCTACGTCGTGACCGGCGCGTGGGAGGGGCGGGGCGAGACGGCGGCGCTAGTGGCGCGCCTGGGCGCGGAGTCGGCGTGGCTGCACCAGGGGTCGCGCGGGCTGGAGTTAGGCGACCCGGCGCGCGCGTCGGGCGCCGGGGGCGACGCGCCGTTCGAGCTCGTGGTCACGCGCGGTCGCCTGACGCGCCTGCACTGCGCGCCGTCGTTGCGCGGCGTCGCCGTCAGCCTCCCCGACGCCATCACCTCCCCGGCGCGGCTCAGGGACGAGACCCGGCTGGCCCTGTTATGGGGCGCGGTCGAACCGGACATGGCAGCCCGCGCGGACGGGTCGCCGGAGGTGCGGGTGCTCCCGCTGCGGCTGGACGGCGCGCCGTCCGGCCCCCGTCCACCCCGTCATGGTCGCGGCGCCCACCGGGTGCGCCTGGCCCCGACGACGCCTTTTTCTAACCGCCGACTGCTCACCGCCCCGCCCCCCGCCCCGACGATCCCCTACGATCCCTTCGCCGTGCTCAAGGCGTCCGGGGACGCGGATGTCTATCTTTATTTCAAGAATGAATCCAGGACGTTCGAGATCGTGCGGCCGGACGACCTGGCCGTGCTAACCATGGAGTTGGGCAGCACGGTCAACCTCACGGAGCGGGGGACGCCCGACGGGCAGCAACTGGTGCGCGTCGACGGGAGCAAAGACTCCTATATCGTGCTGACGCTCCCGCCGCAGCACCTCGGCGAGGAGACCTGGGTCGAGTCCAGCGGGAACCTGAGCAACGCGCCGCAGCCTCCCGCCATCGATCCTACACATCCTCTGCCGCCCTACCAGGTGAACCCGCCCGGCGAGAACACCGACAACACCGTCCACGTCGCGTATACCATCCTCTCCGGCCCCAGCAAGTTGGTTTTCCACATCCCGGCTCGCGACGATAGAGTGACCGCGGAGAAGGGCATCCCCTTCACGCTGGAGGCGATTTTGCAGGCGTGTTCGCGGGACTACGGCTTGCACACGGTGGACAACGCGTCGGCGGGGCAACCCGACCCGCTCGACACCGCGATCGAGATGCCGTATCGCGTCGTCATCTCGCCCTTCCACTACCCCTCCCCCGGCATGCGGCCCTCCAACGGGACCCAGCATCAGTCAACCCCCGTGGTCGGCGGCAGCCGCACCGAACTGTGGCACACCCGCCTTTACAGCGGATCGTCCGCGTCCGACGCGCCGCTGGTCTCCGTTCTCAATTCGCCCGACTACCCAAAACCAACTGGCTCCAACAACGGGGCCGACCTATTCCCCATGCCGCTAACCCCACGGGATCGCGATCAACTGGTGCATCTGGCCGGGCCGGGACAGCCGTCCGCCAATGCCCTGCGCGCCGAGGGCCTCATGCTCAGCGCGCTGGGCGGCTGGATGAAAGTGCAGGGCGGCTGGAACGTCGCGGGCACGGGCAACTCGCTGGCGGCCTATCGTCAGGAGATCAGCATGGGCCGCGACCAGTACGTCAGCACGCTCAACCTGGGCTACCTGTTCCCGTTTGGGCATCGCGCCTCGCTCGTCGCCATCACCCAGCGTAAGTTCAAGGCGGCGGCCGACGGCGATGTCGCGGCCTTCCTGGCCCAGCGCCTCTACGTCGTGGTGCGCCAGGCCGAGGTTCGCTACGACGCCAGCCCGGACGAGGACTCCTCGGCGCTGCCGCTGCCGGCCGACGGCCGCGGGCTGCCCTTCCGCTCGGTGCGCCTGCTGACCCTGACCACGCCCGACCTGGACCGTCCCTCAGACCAGTCCCTGTTCTGGATCGATTCGAGCGGACCCTACCGCTTCCACGCCGTGGCCACCGACTGGGAGGGGCGCACGGTCCACCTCTCGCCGCAGCTCGCCTTTGTCGCCAACGGGCCGGATGCGACCGCGTGGAGCGCGTTCCTCGACCAGGTCGACGACAACCGGTCTACGATCCAACTGGATCGCCAGCAGGTGGCCTTCGCGGATTCCACGGCTCCCGGCGACACCAGGTTCGAGGCCGACGATATGTCGATCTGGGCGGAGCGCCAGAACCGCGCGCCCGGAACGGACCTGGCGCCGTTCACGCCGCGCATGATGTCGGCCCGCGTGTCCATCCCCGCGCTCAAGGCCTTCCTGGGCAACGCGCTCACACCACACGTCGAGTACTACCCCACCTATCTGAGCGACGGCTTCGACAACGCAAGCAACCGTGGCGAGATCCTGTTCACGCTGCCCAACGCCGACGAGCACCCATCGCTCACGTTCGACGGCAACGCCGCTCGCTCCGGCGGCCTCGCCACCCCCAACTTCAGGGCCGGCGCGATCTCGCGCCGCACCGGACTCGTCGGCCTGCCCCCTCCCTCCCCCCAGGGTGCCCGCCTGCTCGCCCCCATCCCCGCCTTAGCCAGGAGAACTCCGGGAGGCGCCGGCCGCGCCCAGGCGCCGGTGAGCGCGGACGCGCCCTCGATTTCGCCCCAAGACGCCCTCAAGGACTTCGCACAGGGCGGTTTCGACCCCGCGGCCTTTTTCGACAAAGAGGCCAAGATCCTGGGCAGCTTCGCGCTGACCGAGATCATCGCCAAGATCGACCGCAAGATCGACCCCAACGCCGACGGCGCCAAGAGCGCGCCGCACCTGACCACCATCACGCACAAAGACGACAAGGGCACGCCTACTGCGGTCGAGACCCGCTTCCACTGGGAGCCCCAAGTCCACTCGTTCCCCCCCGACAAGTTCCCCGTCTTCGAGGCCTACGATGGTACCGACCACCCCGCCCGCCTCGTCATCGACGCCTCGACGGTGGCCCCGCTCAACGGCAATCCGCCCACCTACAAGACGACGGGGACGCTCTCCAGCTTCGGCATTACGCTGGGCGGCATCGTCACCCTCGCCTTCGACAGCCTCACCTTCACCAGCGCCAGCGGCCAGAAGCCCAACCTCGCGGTCAACCTGAAACAGCCTGGTCCCATTGTCTTCAATGGCCCGCTGGCGTTCGTCAACCCACTCGAGCGCTTCTTGAGCGCCTTTGTCGATCCGCCCTACCTCGACGCCACGGCCGACCACGTGGCGATCGGCTACACGCAGAGCATCCCCACCATCCCCATCGGCTCGCTGATCCTGCAGAACCTCGCCCTCTCGGCCGGCTTCACCGTGCCGCTCGACGGCCGGCCGATCGCCTTCGACTTCGCCTTCTCCAGCCCGGACCACCCGTTCGTGGTCACCTATGACGCGCTCGGCGGCAGCGGCTCCTTCCACGTCGCCGTCGGCCCGCACGGGTTGCTGGCCCTGGAAGCCTCGCTGGCGGCGGAGGCCAACCTCTCGCTGGACCTCGGGGTGGCCAGCGGCGGCGTCTTCACGCGGGTCGGCATCCAGTACAAGAAGGAAAACGACGCGGTCACGCTGACCGCTTTCATGCGCATGGGCGGCGCGATGGAGGTGCTGGGCCTCATCTCCTACTCGGTCGACTTCTACCTGGGCCTCGACTATACGACGACGACCGACGCCCAGGGCAACTCCCATCACCTGCTCAGCGGCGAGGCCACGCTGACCGTCGACGTCCACGTGGCCTTTTTCAGCAAGACCGTCAGCCTCTCCGTCCACCGCGAACTCCAGGGCGGCGACCCCACCTTCGACGCGATCATCTCGCCCGACGATTGGCAGGCCTACCTGGGGGCATTCGCTTCGTGACCACGTCGCAGGACTGACCCGCGAGTGAGGGCGCATGGCACAGAACGGCCATAGTCGTCCCGGCGACGCGCGGCGAGACACTTTTAGTGTCCGTTGTGTGCCATGCGACTTTAGTCGCAGGTGTCACGTGTCATAGCAAGTAATGAGAAGAAGGAGTGTACCCCATGCCCGCGCACGCACCTAGAAGCGGCCCTTCCTATGTCTCCCAAACGGTCACCTACACCGCGCTGCCCCGCTCCATCGTCCCCACGGCGGGCGGCGGGGCGACGTTGCGGCTCTCCGTCTTCATCTCGCCGCGCCTGCTCTACTCTAACCCGGCAAACCCGGACGCGGTGGGGCTGCGGCTGGCCGACTATCCCGACTGGACGGACTGGCCGGCCACGCTCGACGTCATCCGTTTCGACGCCATGTTCGAGGCTGGGGGCGCGGACATCCGCGTCGCGGCAAGCCGCATCCGGCCCACCCTGCCCGACGGCGCCCTGTCGCCCACCCTGCGGGCGCAGGGGGACCGTTTGCCCTCGGTCCTCTGGATATCCATCTTCCCCGACTCGGTCCCCGTCACGCCCTACAAGTTCGATAACCACGCCGTGTTGCCCGCCCTGACCGTTTCCTACGCCGGCCTGCAGCAGCAGATCCGCGACCTGCACACGTCGGTCGCCCTCGAGCACGCGCGGGACCACCCGCCGGTCTCGGCCCTGCTGCCCGACGGGGGCGCATCGGCCACGGCCGACAGCAGGCCGAGCCTGGCCGCCTTCGAGGGTCAGGGAAACTCTCAGGCGCTCCAACGGGCGCTCCAACGGCAGCTCAGCCGCTCGATCTCGCAGGCGGCCCATCCGGTCCCAGGCCATGGGCCAGGTCAGGGGCCGGGTCAGGGGCCAGGTCAGGGGCCGGGCGCGACGGCGCCAGTAGATCACGTCGAGGACCTGCTGCTGATCCACCAGCAGCAGGTGCAACCCTCCCCCCGGCCCGATCCGTCGACGCTGCTGGAGTTCCACACCGCGCTTGGCGCCCTTGGCGGCTATCCCACGCTGTTGCGCCTACTGGGCATCGTGGTCGACCTCGAGGTCGCGCTCGACCCTGCCCAGGCCGCCGGACTCCCGCGCGAGGGGACGGTGCGCGTGGTCCCGCGCGCCCCCAACCCGAACCTGCCGCTCCCGGCCAACGTCAACCCCAGCCTGGACCAGGACACGCAGCCGCGCACGGCCTACACCCTGACCGGCAACGCGTTCGCCGCGCGACCACGACTGGCCGGCCGGCTGGTCGATGGGCTGCTCAATCTGGCCAACGACGACTATACCCTCGGTCAGATCGACGTCGACGGCGCGGCGCTCGCCCTCAACGCCCAGACGTCCAACCCGCGCTACGGCGCCGCGTCCGGGGGCCCCGGCAGCCCGACGGACCATCCCCCGACGGGCGATCCGGGACACGGGCACATCAAGCCGCCGCCCAAGGGGGTGTCCCCGTTGGCGCCCCCGGCGGCCACCGCGGCGAGTGTCCTCGCGGCCGGTAAGGGGCCGGCGAGCGGCGCGACGCTAACCACTGTCGCGCCGGCGACCCTCGCCGGGGACGCCGCCAGTCCTGGCAGCGGGGGAGGCGCGAATGGCGCGGACGCGACGGCAACCGATAGCCTGCCCGCGCTGAATTCGATCGGCTTCACGCTCTCGCACAACGGGCGCCTGGTGGCCCTGGGGGAGACCTTCTCGCGCGGCGCGCTGGCCGCCTACCAATCCGGCCTCGCGCCCGACCTGCCCGGCCAGTTTCAGGCAGGACAGTTCGCGCCGCCGCCGGAGCAGAAGCGGCTGCCCCTCCCGGACGCTCCCATCATTCTCTACGCCGAGGACGTGGTGCGCGGCTACCGCTTCGACGTCTGGGACTCCGGCCCCAAGGTCTGGCGCTCGCTGCAGCGGCGCGACGGCACGTACACGATAGGCAAGGACAAGAACGCGACACTAACGCTCCCCGACGAGGAGGGCTTCGTGACCATCGGCGTGACCGAGACGACCGTGGGCGCGTCGGACGCGGGGGGCGGAGCCGGGGGGGCGCCTCCCCAGCGCGTGCTGGTGGTCCACGAGCCGGTGCTGCGCTGGCACGGCTGGAGCCTCTCGGCGCCCCGGCCCGGCCGCACCGTCGGCCAGGACGCCAACCCGATCGACGGGCCGGCCGCCAATCCCACGCCATTTGGCCTGACCGCCCGGTTCACGGCCCGCGCCGACTCGCTGCCGCGCCTGCGCTACGGTCGCGACTACCGCCTGCGCGCGCGCGTGGTCGACCTTGCCGGGGACAGCCTGCCCCACGACTTTACGCCGCCTGCCGGGCAGGAGTTCACCTACGCCACGCCGGCCCCGGACGGCGCCTACCGGCGCTTTGATCCGGTCATCCCGCCGGTCGTGGTCCCCTTCGACCGCCTGCGTGACACACCCGGCCAGCCCTCGCAGCACGCCGGGGAATCGCCCGAGCGGCTGGTGGTGCGCAGCGACGGCGGCGCGGGACCAGCCTCGGACGCGTCGCACCTGGACATGACCACAGCTGCCGAGCGGCACCTGGCCCCGCCGCGCTGCACCGTCATCATGGCCGAGCGGTACGGCCTGTTCGACGATCGCGCCCCCCAGGAGTCCTACAACCTGATCAAAAGCCACGAAGGCTCCTTGCCGTCGCTCCCGCCGGACGGCGCGGGCGGCGCGGACGCCGGGCCGACGGAGATAGCGCCGCAGGCGACCGGCCAGCTCGAGCTGCCCTACCTGCCCGACCCCAGCGCCGCGGGCGTGGTGTTCGCGGGCCTGCCTGGTACGCGCGATAAGCAGGGCACGCCCGACGAGCTCAAGGGAACGCTGGCCGTGCCCTACGCCCATGGGTCCGCCGGATGGCCCGAGGTGCTGCCGTTCCGCTTGCGCCTGGTGGGCATCCCAGCTGGCCAGCAGCCGGCCGAGCCCACGCTCTCGCGCGACACCGGCGTGCAAGGGCAAGAGCAACGGGGACGCGGCGGCTCACACGGCGCGCTCGCGCAGGGCAACGTGCTGACGGTGGAGATCCCGCAGGCTCAGACCGTCCAGGTGCGCTACAGCTCGCTGGCCGACCCCGACCATGTCGAGCGGCTAGCCGGCATCTGGCACTGGATCGCCACGTCGGGCGATGGGGGTAACGGGGGCGGCGGAGGCACGCAAACCGCATCGGCCAGAGCGGGCGCGCCGGCGGTCGACCGCCGGCGGCTGCTCGCCCTGGCCCAGGGCGGGCAGCACTGGATGATCACGCCCTACAGGACGCTGACCCTACTGCACGCCGTCAAGAAGCCGCTGCTGGCGCCGCATCTCTCGGACGACAAGGGCGGGGGCGTGAGTCTCGTGGACCGGCATCCGGGAGACACCGCCGTGGGCATGTACCCGGACGCGCCCGTCGACGTGCCCAGCACGCTCAAGGTCGGCCTCAACGCTAGCTGGACGGAGTACGTCGATGCCCCCGACCTCCCGACGCCCCTGACGATGACGATGCAGGCCCATGTCGGCGAGGGCCACATCGCGGAGGAGGACATACGCGCCATATTCTACGCCGAGCAGCACTTCGGCGACACCAAGCATCGCGAGGTAACGTACACCGGCCGTGCCACTTCCCGCTTCCGGGACTACTTCCCGGCCGAGCTGCCCGCCGACGACTTCACGCTCGACGGCGAGGGCAGGACGGTCAGCATCCCCAGCACGGCGCGGCCGCTGGCGCCGAAGGTGCGCTACGTGGTGCCCACCTTCGGCTGGGAGCGCGGCAAGGGGACCAGCACGCGTCATGGCGGCGGCCTGCGCGTCTACCTGGAGCGGCCCTGGTACTCCTCGGGCGAGGGCGAGATGCTGGCGGTGGCGCTGGCGGCCGGGTTCAGCGCGGTACTCTTCCCGACGGTCGACGCCGGTCTGGAGCGCACCAGGACGCACGCCACCCAGTGGGGCAAGGACCCAGTCTGGATCGGCAAGGAGCCAGGCGGACCCTACGCTGACCGCGACGCGTTCCCGGCCGACGGCGCGGACGGCGCCCCCGCGCGGTACGTCGAGAACCTGACCCGGACCGATGGGTTGCCCGAGCCCAGCGGACCCCCGATCGCCCACGTCGTGGCCTATCCCGTCACCTACCCCGACAACTACGACGCGGAGCGCGACCTGTATTACTGCGACGTGGTGCTGAAGCCCGGCGACGCCTACTATCCCTTCGTGCGTCTGGCCCTGGCGCGCTACCAGCCGGACTCGATCGGCGGCGTCGAGCTGTCCCCTATCGTGCTGGCCGACTTCATCCAGCTGGCGCCCGACCGCACCGCCAGCGTCTCGGTGGAGCCACCCGGCGCCGACAAGATCTACCCGGATGGCAGCGTCAACGTCTCGGTCTCCGGCGTCTTCGGCATTAACCAGGGGATCAACGCCCCTGACCCTCACTTCCCCGGGCCACTACAGAATAGCTTCCAGGTTAACTACAACGTGATCACGGCCAGCATCGAGCGACAATTGCGCCCGGGAGACGCCTGGATACCCCTTGGGAGCGCGTATTCGGAGGATATCAGCTTCGATCCTGGTCCTCCTGATGGCACCACCAGGAGCGGCCCATATCCGTATCCGACGGGCGTCAGGACCGCAGGGCGCCAGGTTCGCTTGCCCAAGAAGTCGGACGTACCCAACGGCGCGGCGCTGCGGGTCTCGATCCAGGAGCGCGAATTCTTCCCCTCCGACCATCAACTCGCGTCCGGCCAGATTCTCGAGGGCAAGCCCGAGGGCGCGACCCCAGCGTCGCGCCTGGTCTACGCCGAGGCCATCGAGATCACCGACCTGATCGCGTGGCTGTGACGAGGGAGGGCGATATGGGCGCCGGCCGCAGACCGCGCCGCTACCCATGTGGCGGCGCCGGCCCACGGCCCTTGCAGCTCGCTGCCAGGCGGGTCCGTCGCCCTGACGGCGCCAGCGGGATGATAGAGAGCAGCGCGCTTGTGCGACGGCGCGCGACGCGCTATCATGGCACTAACGCGGCCCGACGCGGCCTCGGCCCGGCCGGATGTCTCGCCGCGCGAGCAAGGACCTGTCACCCCATGGCGACCCCGTCGACGGCCCCGTCGCTCCTCTTCGGCGCGCTGCTGCGGCGCTACCGGACGGCGGCGGCGCTGACCCAAGAGACGCTGGCCGAACGGGCCGGCCTCTCCGCGCGCGGCATCAGCGACCTGGAGCGCGGCGTCAACCGCGCCCCGCGCGCGGTCACCGTCGCCCTGCTGGCCCGCGCCCTGCAACTGGCCCCGGAGGAGCGCCGCGCGCTGGAGGAGGCAGCCCAGCGCACGGGCGATCCGCTGACGGGCGGCCCGGAGACGAACACGCCGGCGGCCACATCGGGCGCGACCGTGCTGGCCGCGGCCGAGGCCGCGCCCGAGCCCGCGGCCGCGGACGACGGGCCAGAGGACGCGGCCCGCTTGCCCGCGCCACCGACCCCGCTGGTCGGGCGCGAGCGCGAGGAGGCGGCGGTGGTGTACCTGCTGGGGCGGGGCGACGTGCGCCTGCTGACCCTAACGGGGCCGGGCGGCGTCGGCAAGACGCACCTCGCCTTGCAGGTCGCCGCCGGCCTGACGCCGGACTACCCCGGCGGCGTCCTCTTCGTCCCCCTGGCCGCGATCCGCGACCCGTCCCTGGTCCTGCCGGTGGTGGCGCGCGCGCTGGGCCTGCGCGAGGAAGGCGGCCGGCCCGCGCTCGCGGCCCTCGCCGCCCACCTGGCCGGGCGGCGTCTGCTGCTGGTGCTGGACAACCTGGAGCAGGTGACGGGGGTCGCCCCGGAGCTGGCGGAGTTGCTGGCGCGCTGCCCCCTGCTGGCCGTGCTGGCGACCAGCCGCGCCCCGCTGCGCCTGCGCGCCGAGCAGGAGTACGCGGTGCTGCCGCTGGCCGTGCCCGCCCCCGGGGCCGCGGTCACGGAGGAGGCGCTCTCCGGCTACGCCGCGGCCGAGCTGCTGGTGCAGCGGGCGCGGGCGGCGCGGCCGGGCTTCCGCGTGGGCGCGGGGGACGTGGGGGCGGTGGCCGAGATCTGCCGGCGGCTGGACGGGCTGCCGCTGGCCATCGAGTTGGCCGCGGCAGAGCTGCGGGTGCTCTCGGTGGGGGCGCTGGCGGCGCGCCTGGGGCGACGGCTGCCCTTGCTGATGGGCGGGGCGCGCGACCTGCCGGAGCGGCAGCGCACCATGCGCGCCGCCATCGCCTGGAGTCACGACCTGCTGGCGCCCGCCGAGCGGGTCCTGTTCCGGCGGCTGGGCGTGTTCGCCGGGGGCGGCACGGTCGCGGCGATCGAGGCGGTCTGCGCCCCCGAGGGGGACGATGAGGGCGACGGCGGGGATGAGGGCGCCCGGAGCGGCCATGGTGATGGCGGGGACGAGGACAAGGGCGGGCCGGGGGGCGGCGACGCGCTGCGGGGGGTGGCGGCGCTGGTGGAGGCGAGCCTGCTGCGCATGGACGAGGGCGGCGATGGCGAGCCGCGCTTCTCCATGTTAGAGACGATCCGCGAGTACGCGCTGGAGCGGCTGGAGGAGGGCGGCGAGGCCGAACTGCAGACGGTGCGGCGGCACGCGCTGTACTATCTCGCGCTCGCCGAGCGGGCAGAGCCGCTGCTGATGGGCGCCCAGCAGGGGGCGTGGCTGGATCGGCTGGAGCAGGAGCACGACAACTTGCGCGTGGCGTGGGCCTGGATGCGGGAGCGTGCCGCGGTCGAGACCGGCGCGCGGCTGGTGCGCGCGCTGTCGCGCTTCTGGGACAATCGGGGTTACCAGGGCGAGGGCAGGCGCTGGATAGAGGATCTGCTCGCCCGGCGTCCGCACCCTCACCCCGACGCGTCGGACGGCGCAAGCGTGGATTCCGCGGTTGCGGACGGGAGCGAGGCGTTGTGGGCGCGCGTGTATAACGTCGCCGGATGGCTTGCCCATCGGCAGGGCGACATGGCAAGCGCGACCCGGTGGCTCGAGGCGAGCCTCTCCCTGTACCGCGCGCATGGCGCCCCGGCCGAGATTGCCCGCGCGCTTGGCGAGTTGGGCAATGCGCTGGCGTCGCAAGGCCACTTTACGCGCGCGATCGAGTTGCAGGAGGAGAGCGTGGCCCTGGCGCGCGCGCTCGGCGACGCGCACGCGCTCGCCATCAACCTGCTGAACCTCGCGGCCACCTTGGACGACCAGAACGAGTGCGCGCACGCCGCCGTCCTCTACGAGGAGAGCCTGGCCATCTATCGCCAACTCGGCGATCAGCATCGCATCGCCGTGGCCCTGGTCAATCTCGGACACGTCGCCGCGCGGCAGGGCGCGCCTGAGCGGGCCGCCGCCCTCTGCGAGGAGGCGCTGTCCTTGTTCCAGGATCTGGGCGATAAGCAAGGAATGGCGTATGCGTGCAGCTACCTCGGCGACGCGTACGCGGGACAGGGCGAAGACGGCGTGAGCAAGGCATGGTACCGGCGCGGGCTGTCCCTGTTCCGCGAGTTGGAAGACAGCCAGAACATCGCCCGCTGCCTGGAGGGTATCGCGGAGGCCCTGGGCAGGGAGGATCGGAGCGCGGACGCCATCGGGCTCTGCGCCGCGGCCGCGGCCCTGCGCGCGCGGGTCGGCGCGCCCCTGCTCCCCGTCGACCTCCCCTCCTATGAGCGCACGGTAACGCAGGCGCGAACGGCCCTCGGAGAGGACGGCTACGCGGCGGCATGGGCGGCGGGCCAGGGGCGGACGCTGGAAGAGGCGATCGGCGTCGCGCTCGGGGAGGCGCCGTAAGGCCCGCCGCGCGGTCAAGGCGCGGCCCGCCCTGCCCGGCCGGCGGGGAGGTAGAGCTCGGCGCTACTGGTCGTCAGGGCCACGCCGCTGCCGTTGCTCAGGTTGATCCCGCCCGCGACCAGCACCGCCCCGTCGTGCAGCAGCGTGGCCGTGTGGTTCGCTCGCGGATCAGCCATCGTCCCGGCGGCGCTCCAGGCCCCCGTGGCGGGGTCGTAGCGTTCGGCCGTGGCCAGGTATGTGTCGTCGTGGCCGCAGGGCTGGCCGCCCGCCACCAGGACTGTCCCGTCGGGGAGCAAGGTCGCCGTGTGCCCGTCGCGGGCTGTGCGCGGGCGGCCGGTGGTCCTCCACCGGCCCGTGACGGGATCGTAGAGCGCGGCCGCGGCCCGCCGCTCCCGGTCGCAGCCGCCGGCGATCAGGACGCGCCCGTCGGGCAACGGGGTCGCGGTCGACCCCTCGGCGTCGACCGCGTCCGCGTCCGCCCGGCGCCCCGTGGCGAGGTCGTACGTCTCGGCGCGCAGGCTGCCGCCCCCGGCCACGAGCACCCGCCCATTCGGCAGGAGGGCGGCGACATGCCCGGCGCGCCGCGGCCATGCTGCCCGTGGGGATCCAGCGGCCCATTCGCGGGTCGTACAATTCGGCGCTACGCACGCCGGTGCCGCGCCCCCCGCCGGCCACGAGCACCCGGCCGCCCGGCAGGAGCGTGGCGGAGTGCCCGTCTCGGGCCACGGTCATATCGCCCGTGGGGATCCAGCGGCCCGTCCGCGGGTCGTACAGGTCCGCGTCGGCGAACAGCAGGCCCATGGCGTCGAAGCCGCCGGCGACGAGCACCTCGCCATCGGCGAGGAGCGTCGCGGTGTGGCCGGCGCGCGCCGTGAACGTGTGGCCGGTCCCGACGGGCAGACTCCCGGCGCGGCGCCAGGCGCCCCGCGCGGGGTCGTATCGCTCCGCCGAGTCCAGGACGTCGGACCGGCCCTGCACGCCGCCGACCACGAGGACCGTGCCGTCGGGCAGCAGCGTCGCCGTGTGGTCGGCGCGCTCGTCCGCCAGCCCGCCGGTGCGGCGCCACGTCCCCACCCCGGCCCCGGCCCGCGCGGGCGTCCCCCGACGGTCGCGCGGGTGGGCTGGGGCGACGGTTGGGCGTGCCCGCGCCGGGACGACTGCGGCCGTCTCCCCGCTCACCGCCACCGCCTGGCCGAAGCGATGCCCGGCCGCGGCGTCCGGGGCAATCAGCACGGCTTGCGGGTCCCGCACGGTCCCATCCCCTGCCCTGTCGCGACCCCCGCGCCGCGCCCGGCGTTTATCGCCATCCCCGCGTGCCCTCTCGCAGTGCCCATGGCCGCGGGCGTCCGCACCACGCGGTTGGCGGAGGCATCGGCGATGTAGACGGCGCCCTTGCCGTCCACCGCCACCCCGCGGGGCCCGGATAGACCCGCGGCCACGGTGATCTGGGTCCTCGTGCCCGCGGTCACCGTCGCCGCCATCGTTCGCACACCGCCGCGATGGCGGGGCAACGCCGGTGTGCCGCCCTGCGCTGCACGGCCTGCGGCGCTCGGCCCGCCCAGCAACGCGAGGGCCGCCAGGCCCAGGACTATCTTGCCGCCCCGCCCACTCGGGCGATATCGTCCTCTATGCTCCATGTGCGCTCTCCTTCTCCTTCTTCTGTTTCTGCGTTAGTGTTACATCTTGCGGCAGCAGGCCATTGACACGTCGCCGGTATAAATGCCGCGCAGTTGGCGTTTGGAACGCGTTGTCGATGAAGGCGACGGCGAACCTGTTGGCGCCGCCGACGCGGCGCGGGGGGTCAGGGCAGCCAGCCGCGCCGCTGCAGCGCCCGCGCGCCGAGCAGGCCGGCCTGCACGTAGGGCGCGCCCGGATATTCGGCGTGCAGCTCCAGCCGCCCGCGCTCGAACCATTGGAGGAGGTAGCGCCGCCCGCTGCCGTCGTCGTTGCCTTCCACCAGCGGCTCGCTCAGCGGCGCGCCGAGCAGGTCCGCGCCGTGGTGCGCCCGCCAGTAGGTCAGGAAGGCCCCGGCCAGGCCGTGGCCCGTCGCGGCGACGTAGACGTGGTCGGGCGTGGAGCGGAAGGGCGCGACCGGCGCGAAGGTGCGCCCGGCGGTCAGGAGCCGGCCCAGGGGCGCCAAGGTGATGCCCGCGGGCGTGGCGACCAGTTCCGCGCGCTGGGTGTACTGCACCAGGCGGCCGCCCTCGGCGAAGGGATCGGCCAGCGGGTAGCCCAGGGCGGGCAGGCCGCCGTGCGCCCGCCAGTAGGCCAGGAAGGGGCCGGAGAGGCTGTGCAGGGTGGCGGGGACGTAGAGCGCGGCCGGGTCGGCGGCGGGCGGGGCGGGGTCGGTGGGCAGGGTGTGGCCGAGCAGCGCCCCACCGATGACCCGCGGGCCGCCGGGCGGGGCGTAGAGCGCGTCCGCCAGGATCGTGACCCGCCCGTTGCCGCCGCCAGGAGGGCAGGGTATTGCTGGGTAGCCTGTCGCATTTCCGGGCTGACCGTAGCGTACCGCCACGGTCCCGGTCAGTTGCAGGGCGTCGGCGCGCAGCAGGATGCCGCCGCCCGCGCCGCCGGCGGCGTCCGTGCCATTCTGGTTGTCACCTCCGTTGGCCGAGACCGTCCCGGCGATTAGGATACGCCGCGCGATCAGAGCCACGCGCCCGCCTCCCGCTCCGCCCTGCCTGGCGGGTCCCTCCAACTCGCCAGGTCGGGCGCCGCTACCGGGGTAGCCGTCCTCGTCCGTCATGCACACGCCGGACACACCCGCCGGGGGGATGCCACGATCCCAGTTCGAGTAGTCCCCTTTCGCTGTGTCGGAAGGCGTGGCGGAGATGACGCCGTCGGCCTCGATGTGCGAGGAGGCGTCGACCATGATGGTCTGCGCCAGCAGGACCAGGCGGGGCCTGGCCTCCAGCACCCCGCCGTCGTGGACGCAGACGTGCGCGTAGCGGCGAGTGTCCCGCAGCACGACGCTCCGACCGGCGCCGATGTCTAGGTCGCCCGCGCCGCAGCGCATGCCGCGCGCGAACGCGGCCACGGGTACGCGGCGCGCGGGTGGCCCGCCCTCCGCCAGGGGACCGATGAGCGGCGGCGGCGCGGGGGGCAAGACGGCCTGCTGGGCCGTCGTGAGCAGCCCGATCACCACTTTCCCGCCACCATCCACATTGACATCTACACGGCCATGATTCAGGTTGGCGAGGACGGACGCGGGGACGTTGATCGTGACCGTTCCGCCCGCGCCGCTGTTGCTGTTGCTGTTGCTGCCCATGTCACCGCCACCATCTCCGCCGTGGGCCGAGATGTGCCCAGTGAGCGTGAGCGCCAGCGTCTGCAGCGTGATATTGCCAGCATTGGCCTCGTCGCCGGTCTTCGGGCCGCTGAGTGTGGAGTCAAGGCAGGCATACCAGCCTTGCCTATCCAGGTGATTGCCCCCGTCGGAGCTGAGCGTGCCCTCCAGCGTCAGCCGATGCGCCAGGATCGTGATATCGGCGCCCTGCAAGCCATCGTAGCACAGGCTGGGCGGGAGGTCTCCGCCGTCGCCTTCGATGCCGCTACCGGCGTCGACATAGAGGGCGTCCGCGCGCAAGGTCAACGCGTCGGTGACCACGATAGTCCCGCCCCCGGTCACACAGACGCGGTCGAAGGCCTGCGCGCCGCTCAGCGCAACCTTGAAGCCATCCACGTCGAGGTCGCGCGGCCCGTCGCAGGTGAGCGGCGGGGCCGCGTCGGGGCTGCCTGCGCGGGGTACCCCGGTGGGACGCGTCTCCCACGGGTTGACCGCCTGCCCAGGACGCGGCGCCCCTGGGCGGGCAACGGCGGCGCGCGGCGGTCCGGCAGGCCCGGCGGGGTAGGCGCCCGTCGGGGCAACGGAGAGGCACAAGAGCAGCAGCGCCAGGGAGGCGGCCACGGTCGATGGCCGGCCCCAGGGTGCTTGTCGGTCGCGATACATATAGGTCTCCTTCAGCAGTAGTAGGGGGCCGAGATAAGCGAGAAGATAAGGTGGTCGGGCACGGGCAGCCCCGAACCCTGGTGGGATAGGGCGCGCACGGCGACAGCAGCGCGTAGAAGGATCTGTCCATTGTCGGTCTGGGGGCGTGCGGCGCTCGCCGCGCTGTACGCCCGTTCCGGGTCCAACGCGGGGACGGGCGGGACGCCCGCGCCCCCAGAGATGCCCCTCCCATCGCCGCATCGGCGACTTTCCGCGGACCCCCGTGCGCGAGGGCACATGATCCCGCCGGGCCTGCGTGCCAACTGTCTAGCCTCCCGCCGCGTCGAGCATGGTTACGGTCCCGTTGCCGTTGTGCGAGTCGGCGACGAAGGCGTGGCCCAGGGGGACGTCCACGGCCACCGCGCCCGCCGCGCGGATGGCGGCGACGGGCCGCAAGGGCTCCCCGCTCGCCGTTGCGAAGACGGCCAGCCCGCCGGGCAGGTTGACCCGCGCGGAGACATCGACGTACCCGATGCTGGCCACATAGGCGCGGCCCGTGGCGGGGTCGACCGCCACGGCGGCCGGCTGGGTGGCGACCAGCGCGGTGCGCAGCACGGCCCCGTCGCCCTCGTCCAGCACGCTCACCACCCCCGGGCCGTTCGCGTTGCCGTGGGCATCCGTGCGCGCGCCGGGGCCCGCGACGACGATGCGGCCGCTGCGCGGGTCCACGGCGACGATGTCGGGGTGTGCGCCGGGAGACACCGGGATGGTCAGCAGCACGGCGCCGCCGCGGGCGTCGAGCACGTTCACCCTGTCGGCGGGGCCGTCCGCGACGACGACAGCGCCCGTCCGCGCGTCGACGGCGAGGCCCAAGCCGCTGCCGGCCCTGGTCGCCCAGCGCACCCTGCCCGTCGCCGCGTCGAGCAGGCGCACCGTCCCGTCCTGGTCGCCGACGGCCACGCCGCGCCCGGCCGGGTCGTCCACCAGGGGCATGGGGTAGCCCCCGGCGGCGACCGTGCGCAGCACGCGCCCGGACCGCCCGTCGAGCATCGCCACGTAGCCCCGCGCGCCGTCGGCAATTCTAATTGACGTTAAACACTCCTGCTTCCTGCTTCCTGCTTCCTGCTTCGCGACCGCGCGATAATGCATGCTGCGCCGGGACGCTGGGCGAGCGGCGACGCATCGTCGTCAAGGCCCATTGTGAGGCATTTTGGCGGCGGGGACCAGGAAGAAAGGCACGTAAGACCCACGTAACGCCCACGTAACGCCCCCATGTAGCTCCTGAAAAAGGCTTGTTAGCAGCGGCGCGCTATCATGGGCCGCGAGGGAGAGGTGTTCGGGGCGTCCGAGGGGCCGGCAAGCGGCGTGGAGGACGCGGAGGGGGGAACAAGACGGGGGCGACGACGTCGGATCGCGGGCACGCCGGTCAACAGCGGATGGGGCGAGAACTTGTCCGGGCGCTCGCGCCCCCAGCCGACAATGCGCGGACTCCTCCTGGGTCGGCCCCTTCCGGGTCAGCGAGCGGTCGGCGCGTTGACTCCGTCGCTGGCGTTGGGCGCGTCGGGCCCGTCGGGCGCGTTGATTCGGTCGCTCACGCTGGGTATGTTGGGCGCCTCCTCGCCCAGCGCCTCGGCGACGATGCGCGCGAGCGGGGCCAGCTCTCCCTCCTGCCAGGCCGCGGCGAACGACCCCGCGCCGAGGGCGGCGCGCAACGCGGCGAGGAGACGCTCGTGAGCGGCGCGCCAGGATGGGGGCAGCGGCAGCTCCTCGGCTGTCCGTAGCCGTGCCGCGGCGCCGGCGAAGCGGGCGGCGTGGCCCTCCTGCCCCTGCGCGGCCAGCGCGCCCGCCAGCCCCTCCAGCGCCTCGGCCACCTTCTGCTTGTCGCCGAACCGCCACAGTTGGGCCAGCGCCTCCGTCAGCAGGCCCGTCGCGCGGTCCGCGTCGCCGCCCCCGAGCAGGGCCACGCCCAGGTTCAGCGAGGCCCCGGCGATGCCCGCCTGGTCGTCCAGCGCGCGGAAGAGAGCCAGCCCCTCCTCGAACGTCGTCGCCGCTCGCCGGTGGTCGCCGCTCAGGCGCAGCGCCTCGCCGAGGTTAGTGATGGACATGGCTATGCCCCGCCTATCCCCCAGCCCGCGCTTGATGGCAATGCTCTCCTCCAGCAGCGGCGCGGCGCACGCAAAGTCGCCCCGATCCTGGGCCAACACGCCGAGGTTGTTGAGCACTGTCGCCACGCCCCGCATGTTGCCGGTCGTGCGCTGCGCGGCCAGGCTGCGCTCGAACAACTCCGCGGCCCGCGCGTGGTCCCCCCGGTACTTGGCGCTGTTCTCCAGCATGTTGAGCACCGAGGCCGTGCCCTGCTCGTCGCCGGCCTGCTCGTACAGCTCCAGGCCCTCCGCGGCCAGGGCCTCGCCGCGCGCGCGGTCGCCCTGCTCGCTCGCCAGCACCGCCGCGCCGTAGAGCGCCCTGGCCCGCACCGTCCCCGGCGCCCTCCGACCTGTCTCGGCGTCGCGCCGCAGCAGCAGATCCAGCCAGGCGCGCCCCTCGGCGGGGTGGCCGTGCCGCCACCAGAACCACCACAGCGCGCCGGCTAGGCGTAGCCCGCCGGCCGTGTCCCCCGCGTCGGCCGCCCACTGCAGCGCCGCGCGCAGGTTGTCGTGGTCGCGCCGCAGCCGCCCTCCCCACAGGGCCTGCTCGGGGCCGTTGAACGCCGCAATGCCCCCCTCGGCCAGCGCCAGGTAGTGGCCCAGGTGGCGCCGGCGCGTCGCGGGCTCCTCGCCGGCGGCCTCCAGCCGCTCCAGGGCGTAGGCGCGGATCGTCTCCAGCATGGCCACGCGCACGTCCCCGTCCTCCTCCCCGGCGGAGGTCAGCAGGCTCTTCTCGGCCAGCGCGGAGAGCCCGACCAGCAGCGCCACGTCGTCGCCGTCGCCGGCGTCGCGGCTCATGCCGTCACCTGTGCCCGCGTCGCCCTCCTCGTCCGCGCACACGGCCGCCGCCTCGATGGCGCAGCCGCCGACGCACACCGCCAGCCGCCGGAAGAGGCGCTGCTCGGCAGCGTCCAGCAGGTCGTAGCTCCAGGCGCCGGCGTCGCGCATGGTGCGCTGGCGCGCCGGGAGGTCGACCGCGCCGCCGACCAGCACGGGCAGGCGCCGTTCCAGGCGGGACAGCAGCGCGCGCGGCGTCAGGTAGCGGGTCTGGCCCGCCGCCAGCTCCAGCTCCAGCGGCAGCCCGTCCAGCCGCTGGCAGATCTCGGCGACGGCGTCGGCCTCGCGCGCGGAGACGCGGACGTGGGGGTTGACCGCCCGCGCCCGCTGCACGAACAGCTCCGCCGCCGGGTAGCGCGCCAGCGCTTCGGCGTCGAGACGCTGCCCAGGGGCGGGGACGGCTAGGGGCGGCACGGCGTATTCCTGCTCGCCCCGCACGCGCAGCGCCGCCCGGCTCGTCGCCAGGATCGCGAGGCCGGGGCAGCCCTGCAGCAAGAGGGCCAGGTCCGCCGCCACGAGGACAACCTGCTCGAGGTTGTCGAGCAGCAGCAACAGGCGCCGCACGCGCAGCTCCGCGCGCAGGGCCTCCCACGGTGGCAGGCCCGCGCCGAGGGCGACGCCCCACGCCGCCGCGATCTCACCGGGGACGAGGGCCGGGTCCCGGATCGCGGCCAGGGACACCAGCACGACCCCATCCGGGAAGAGCGCGCGCTGGGTCGTGGCGACCTGCTGGGCCAGGCGCGTCTTGCCGACGCCGCCGGGCCCGGTCAGGGTCAACAGGCGCGCCCGCTCCCGCGCCAGCAGGTGCGCGATCTCCGCTTCCTCGCGCTCGCGCCCCAGCAGCGGGGTCGGCGGCGCCGGCAGCGAGCCGCGGATCGAGGCGACGGGGGGCGCGTCTGGCGCGACGATGGGGACGGCCGCGGCGGGAGCGGCCGCCGCCAGCAGCGTCTCGCGCTCGCCGGGCGCCAGCCCCAGGGCCCCGGCCAGCAACGACACGGTGATGGAGCGCGGGGCGCGGTTGACGCTGCGCTCCAGGTCGCTGATCCCACGCGCGGAGAGACCGGCGCGCTCGGCCAGCGCCTCCTGGGTCAGGCCCGCCTTGACGCGGAAGCGCCGCAGCAGCGCGCCGAAGAGGACCGGTGGGGCTGTCGCGGACGGGGTCGCCATGGGCCGAGGAGTCCTTGCTAACGGGGCGAGACGTCCGGCCGGGCCGAGGCCGCGTCGGGCCGCGTTACTGCCATGATAGCGCGTCGCGCGGGCGCGGGCAAGGCGACCGCCGGGCCTGTGCATCGTCGGCCTCAAGCGTCGAGCGCCACGGGCCTATCCACCGGGCTGCCATGACTGTCCACAAAATCCGAAGGCGACCGGCGGTGCGGCGGGACGGACCGGACGCACCGCGAGGGGCATACTCCGGGCAATGATGCCAATGGCGTGGGTCTTACGTGGGCTTTACGTGCCTAAATGTGTGGTCTCGGCGCGCCGGTCGCGCTACAGTGGGTAGTGTCCGCTGTCCAGGCCACGGCGACGCGCCCCGCGACGCCGTGCCGGCTGCTGTCGGCGCCCCTCGATGCGCCACACAGCGTCTGCCCGGCGCTATGCCGGAACAGAGAGACAACAAAGAGATGGATAAAGGAGGATTGCGACATGGACACACCGATGGGACGCGCTGTTCCCCGATGCACGCGGGCGCCTGCTCGCCGGCGGCACGGGTTCCTGGTATTTGTGAGCGCCGTCGCCCTGGCGTTGGGCGGCCTCGGCGTCTCCGGCGCGGCGGCACGCACAACGGGGGCTGACTCGGCCAGCGCGGCGGCGCATCGCGCCGACGGCCTGAGCGTGGCCGCCACACGCGCGCGGCCCATGATTATGGGCGAGGGGGCGACAGGGATGGAGGCGCCGGCGGACGCGACGGGAGGGCTCCTCCGGGTGGTCTCCGCCGCCCTCCCGTTCGCGTCGCCGCCCGGCCCCGCGATCGCGGACGTCACCCCGCGCCTGGCCGCGGCCACGCCGCCTGTCGCGGCGCGGGGCTCCCAACCCGCCGCGCTCGACACAACGGGCACGCCCACGGACACGGGCGCCACGCCCACGGACACGGGCGCCACGCCCACGGACACGGGCGCCACGCCCACGGACACGGGCGCCACGCCCAGCGCAACGCCTCCGAGCGGCGGTGGCCGCGTCTCGGTGAGCGCGCGATTGTACCATACGTGTGCCGTGACGATCGACGGCACCGTCACGTGCTGGGGCAACATCGTCGGCGCTTTGGGCGGTACTTTTACCCAGGTGAGTGCTGGCTGGTTCCACAACTGCGGCATAAAGATCGGCGGCACACTGGCGTGCTGGGGCGACGGCAGCTATGGACAGACCACGGCGCCGGGTGACGCCTTCTCTCAGGTGAGCGCCGGACGGATATTCTCGTGCGGACTGAAGGCCGACGGGACGATCCTCTGCTGGGGATTCAACGGCAATGGTCAGTCAACACCGTCGAGCGGCGTCTTTACCCAAGTCAGCGCCGGTGATGATTACGCCTGCGCCCTGCGCGTGGTTGGCTCCATCGCGTGCTGGGGACAACAGGCTGATGGGAGGGCGGTCCCACCGGCCGGGTCCTTCACTCAGATCAGCGCCGGAGACTATCACGCCTGCGCTGTCAGGAGTGACGCCACGGTGACCTGCTGGGGCAGTAACAGCAACGGTGATCTCACGCCGCCTCCGGGAAGCTTCACCCAGGTCGCCGCGGGCGGCTTCCATACGTGCGGCATCAGGACGGATGCGACCCTGGCCTGTTGGGGCGCCAACGACTATGGGCAGGCGTCGCCGCCGGGAGGCGCCTTCACCCAGATCAGCGCCGGCTATGACCACACGTGCGGCGTCAGGACCGATGGGCAGATGGTCTGCTTCGGCGCCAACGGTTCGGGACAGGCCAGCGTCCCGCTATCCGTGCAGCCACCGGCAGCCCAAACCGCCCTCGCCCAAGCCGCTTCCGCGGCACAAACGTCGGCGGCGCAGACCGCTGCCGCACAACAGACGGCGACAGCCCAGGCGCCGACGGCTACGCCTACTAACACTCCACTGCCGACCGGCGCCGCCACCGCTACCGCGACGCCGACCGACACCGCCGTTCCACCACCATCTAATACAGCTGTTCCGCCTAATACAGCTGTTCCGCTCACCAGCACAGCCGTGCCGACTAGCACCGTCGCGCCGCCCACTAGCACGCCTGTGCCACCCACCAGCACGGCCACACCACTGTCGACGATGACAGCCGCGCCGCCGACGAACACGCTCACTCCCACGACCACGTCAGGCGTAGCGCCGCCCACCACACCGCCGCACTCCTCGCCGACGCCCACCGCAAAGGGGGACACGACAGCGCGGCGATCGCCGTCCCGCGCGCTCGTTGAGCATCTGCGCCTACCCCAGAGCGGGATACTGCGTCGCGGCAGCGCGATCGGCGTGAGCGCGGACAACGTGGCGCCGGGCGCCCGCGTCCTGATCACGGTCACGCTCGAGCGCGTGGTCACGAGGACGCAAACGGCCGTGGTCTACGCCCGAACGGACGGTAAGCCGTCCGCGGGGACTGGTTTTGCCGCGTGCCGCAAGGGCCTGAAGGGGTGTGTCGCCCGGACGATCACGCGGCGCATAACGCGCACCCGTGTGCTCTACCAGACGCGTGCGCGCGCCCAGACCGATACGAGGGGCCACGTGCGAGCGGCAGTGCGCCTGGACTACGTCCCGAGCGCGACGCAGCGGTTGCTCCTCATCGTGACCGTGCAGACCACGCGTGCGGCGACTCATCGCGGCACGCGCGTCATGTTCCTGGCGACATGGAGGCACAGGATGTCTTGACGAGCAGGTGAGGGTGCGCTGACGGTATATGTTGCTCCCGCGCCTCGGTGTTGCTCACCCGACACCGAGGCGCGGGGACGACCGTCACCATTACCAGTCCTGGTTCGGCGAGGCGGACGTCGCGGATCGCTCGTTCGTGCCGACCGCCACGCCGTCCACCCTCATCCTCGCGCGGCAGCGTGCCGGGCGTTGATGTCACTCATCGACCTCTCCATTTCATCCGCCTTGTCTCGTCCATGTCGCCCTGTCCGCTCCGTCTTAATTGGTCTGGCCCGCCGACCCGTCGATTGTTCTTGTCATGGGCTGCTTATGGGCAAGGACCTACGGACGAGAGGTAGAGGTTGGTGGTGCGGGCCTGCCCCGTGCAGTAGGTGTCGTCCACGTCCCAGCCGTCGGGCTGGCGCACGAGGGCGAACGTGATGCGATAGGCGTGATCGCCCGGACCCGGGTCGGCCGGGCCGTAGAACCAGCGCGTGATGATGTAGGCGGCGCGCCCGTCGTCGTAGATCTGCGCCAGGCGGACGGTCCGCGCCGGGTTCTGGCAACGGCAGATGGGATTGGCGGAGTAGCGCATGGCTTCGTCGATGGGAAGGCGGGCGCGCAGGCGTGGGGTGAGCGGGCAGGCGGCGAGAGCGCCGGTCACGGGGTCGCACCCGCCGTCGCGGCGAGCCGCGCGTTCGACCGCACTGTCGTAGAAGGGCGTGACGAGCGCGGCGACCGCCTGCAGTGGCGTGCTTGCGCCCCTGGGCGTCGCCACGGTTGCGGACGCCCGCGATGCGAGGCCCGTCGTCGCGACGAGCGCCAGGGCAAGGGCAAAACTTCGGGCATGTGCGAGCATGATGGCGAACTCCTTTCCATAACTGTCGGTGAAGCCTAGACGTGCCAGGTATCGATGCAGGTGAGACGGTAGCCCTGCCCGTCGTACGTGCCGTTCTGGGCGCGGAAGTCGTGCAGCGCGTAGCCGAAGAGCACCGGCCGACCGTCGCTGCCCGGCGTCCAGATAGCGTTGTAGCGGACGCCTCCTCCTCCGGGGAGCATGTAGCCCTGCACCTGCGCGAGGCGGAAGCCCTGCGCGTAGAGCTGCGCGTTCCTGGCCTGCAGGTCCGCCAGCGCGTACCCGTAGACGACGGGCCGTCCGTCGTTGCCGGGGGTCCAGATGCCGTTGTAGCGCAGCGAGCCGTCGGGTGCAGTGAAGGCCTGCACCCGCGCGAGGCGGAAGCCCTGGTTGTAGAACGTGCCGTTGTCGGCCCGCAGATCCTGCAGCGTGACGTTGTACACCACGGGGCGGCCGTCGTTGCCGGGGGTCCAGATGCCGTTGTAGCGTACCGTGCCGTCGGCGGCCGTGTAGGCCTGCAGGTCGGAGAGGCGGAAGCCCTGCGCGTAGAGCTGCCTGTTCTTGGCCCGGAGGTCGGCGAGCGTCCAGCCATAGACGACGGGGCGGCCGTCGGAGGCGGGGGTCCAGATGCCGTTGTAGCGCAGGCTGCCATCGTCAGACGGGTAGGACTCGACCTGCGAGAGGCGATAGCCCTGCCCGAAGAGCACGGCGTTCTGGGCGCGGAAGTCCGCCAGCGTGTAGCCGTACAGGACGGGGCGGCCGTCGTTGCCGGGCGTCCAGATGCCGTCGTAGCGCAGGGGACCGGGGTCGTTGACGATGGCCAGACTATGGCCCGAGCCGGCGGAGACGGCAAGGACGGTGATGCCGGCGGGGACGGCCACCGCCACGGGGCTGTGCCGCTCATCGGTCGTGCCGTCGCCCAACTCGCCATCGGAGTTGTCGCCCCAGGCGTAGGCCTTGCGGTCGCTGCCCAGCGCCAGGCTATGTGCGTCCCCGGCGGAGACGGCCGTGGCCCGTACGCCTCCAGGCAGCGCGACGGCCGCCGGGCTGTCCCGATCATCGGTCGTGCCGTCGCCCAGCTGGCCGAAGTGGTTGAAGCCCCAGGCGTAGACGTTGCCGTCACTGCCCAGCGCCAGGCTGTGCTCGCCCCCGGCAGAGACGGCCGTGGCCCGTACGCCTCCGGGCAGCGCGACGGCCACCGGCCGGTTGCGCGCCACGTGCGTCCCGTCGCCCAGCTGGCCATTGTCGTTGACGCCCCAGGCGTAGACCTCGCCGTCGGCGCCCAGCGCCAGGCTGTGCCAATCGCCGGCGGAGACGGCCGTGGCCCGTACGCCTCCGGGGAGTGCGACGGCCGCCGGTACGGCGCGGCCGGTGGTCGTGCCGTTGCCCAGCTGGTCGGTGCGGTTGTCGCCCCAGGCGTAGGCGCGGCCGTCGCTGCCCACGGCCAGGCCGTGGAAGAGCCCGGCGGCGACGGCGCGGACGCCTCCGGGCAGCGCGACGGCCACCGGCTGGTGGCGCTCCGCGTGCGTCCCGTCGCCCAGCTGGCCATTGTCGTTGGCGCCCCAGGCGTAGACCTCGCCGTCGGCGCCGACCGCCAAGCTGAAAGAGTCGCCGAGGCCACCAAACCTGGAGGCGGAGATAGAGATGGGGTAGACGGTCGCGGGCGGCGCGATGCCCGGCACACCCGCGGTCGATGCGATGCCAGCCGGGTTGAGCCGCCCGTCGGTCGTGCCGTCGCCCAGCTGGCCGGTGCGGTTGTCGCCCCAGGAGTCGACCGCGTCGTCGGCGCCGGCAAGAGGCTCGCCCACGCGGGTCGCCGGCTCGACGGCCGCTCGCAGCCGGGACCCGACCGGCCGGCCCCAATCGAGCGAGGAGAAGGCCGTGCCGGGATAGCCATGGACCCGCGCCGGTACCCGGTGGGCGCCGCCGCCGGTCCTCGCCCGCGCCGTGTCTGCCCCTGTCGCTACAGTTGTAACGAGCAGCAGCGCGGCCACCGCCGCGCGGGTGATCCACGTCATGTGTTGGGCGACGCGGCCCTCGCCCCGCCCCCCGGTAGACCGCGATGTCATATGTTCCATCCCCCTATCTTT
>JAABUX010002344.1_pt1 | contig 26989 bp, 21 predicted proteins | sample 5561851 | NCBI WGS metagenome assembly JAABUX01 (sample SAMN10711883, study PRJNA513361) | rock metagenome | isolation source: Antarctica rocks | place: Antarctica: Victoria Land, Richard Nunatak red sandstone | collected 2016-01-03 | reverse complement strand
CGAGGGGTAGCCATAGTTCCCACTGGGGACGACGTGGCTGAGGCGGACGTCCCAGCCGTCGCCGTCGTTGGTGTTATCGCGGGTGAACAGGTTCAGGAAGGGGTCGATCGCCACGTCGTAGATGTTCCGCTGGCCGCGCGAGACGATCTCCAGGCCGGTCCCGTCGGTCCGGACCCGGACGACGCCCCCGCCGAGCATCTGGAGCGGGTCGCCGTCCTTGCCTTGAGCTTTGACGAAGCCGTAATCGCCGACCGCGACGTAGAGGAACCCGTCGATCGCCAGCCGGATGCCGTTGGTGGTGTGGTCGGCTCCCCGATACTTGAGGTCGAAGCCGATCCCGCTGACGAGGACTTCGGATGTGTCGGCCACGCCGTCGCCGTTGGTGTCGCGGTAGGCGCTCAGGCTCGGCGGGTGGAGGACGTAGAGCGTCCCGGCATCCCAGACCACGCCTCGGGGGCTGTCCATCACCGCGAAGTCGTTGAACTGGTCGGCCTGGCCGTCGTTGTCGGTATCCACGCACCGGACAACCCGCCCCCGGTTCGCCTTGGCGTCGAGCGAGCCGTTCTCGTCGATCCCGACAAATACCTCGCCCGAGGGGGCGGCGGCCAGGCAAGTCGGGTAGCGAACGTCGGGCGGAGCGGCAAAGACCGTCGCCTCGAAACCGGGTGGGACCTTGATGTCTTTGAGGACGGCTTGAGAGTCCACCGACTTGGCCACGGCGGGGGCCGGTTTAACGCGGGCTAGGTCTGCCGGCTGAGTTGCGGTCGACGGCTCGGACTGCGCGATCGCCGGACCGACCACGACGAGCCATACCAACAAAACGCCCGGTCGAGTCCACGATGATCCGCGGGCCACGGTCATGGTTGAGCAGTCCTTCCTCGAAAGTGCGGGCGAAAGGGGACCACCATCGAGCGGTACAGACCGGTCGAGCCGTCGGTCCTGGAGTTGAAGCGGATGATCGATCATCGCCCGGAGCGACCCCGCTCGGCAAGCGTTCTTTGTGCTGGTTCCGGTCAAGCCGCTGCGAGTCAGACCGTCGCCTCGATCGTCCCGCGCCGGGCGAGGCCGCGCTCGATCGTCCAGCACAAGGTGGCCCAAGCCAGCCCGGCGAACCAGCCGGCGACAACGTCGGTCGGGTAGTGAACTCCCAGGACCACCCGACTTACTCCCACCAAGATCGACACCAACGCCGCCAGCGTCAGGAAGTAGAACTTGAGCCGACGCCGGGTGACCAGGCTCGACAGCAAGCTCCCCAAGGTCAGGTAAACCACCGCCGACATCAGCGAGTGGCCGCTCGGGAAGCTGGAAAAATAAGCCGGCATCAGGTGCGGCACGACCGAGGGGCGACTCCGCTGGAACAGGTCTTTGAGCAGGAAGCTGATCGTCCAACCACTCAGAACCGCCGCCAGGACGAAGACCATCGCGCGGTAGCGGCGGTCAAGTCCCAGAAAACCGGCCACCGCCACCGTGGCCAGCCAGAGCAGGTCCGTACTCCCCAAGGCGGTGATGTCGCGAGCCACGTCGGCGACCCAGACCGGCCCAACCGGTCGGGCCAGGTCGCCGGGGGTCCGGCACGCCAGCAAGATCCGGTCGTCAAGCGCCAGGGTCCGGCCCGAGGTCACCAACCGACCGAAAGAGAGAAAAATCAAAAACCCGGCGGCCACCGCCAGGCCACCGAGCAACATGCTGAGTTCGTGCCCGCCCAGCCATTCGATTCCTTTGGCCAACCAACGCCGAACTCGCATGATTCTCAATTCTCTCGATGGGTTGGAACGACCGACTTCAGCTTTGCCGGAGCAGATCGCGGTAAAAGTCGATGGTCGCCCGCGCGATGCTCGGCCAGCCGAAGTGCCGCTCGACCCGGTCGCGGGAGCAAGCTCCCATCGCGGCCAGCCGGTCGGGGTGATCGATCAACTGGTTGATCGCCGTGGCGAGGTCGAGGGCGAACTTGGCCGGGTCGCGCGGCTCGAAGTCGGTCGCGCTGACCGGGTCGACGGCGACGAGCAGGCCGGTCTCGCCGGGGACGACGACCTCGGGAATTCCGCCCACGCTCGACGCGACCACCGGCGTCCCGCACGCCATCGCTTCGAGGTTGATGATCCCGAACGGCTCGTACACCGACGGGCAAACGAACACGCTGGCCATCGAATACAGCGCGATGATCTCGTTCTTGGGCACGATTTGGGGAATCCAGATGATCGGGTCGCTGGTCGCCTGGCGGGCTTGCTCGACCCGCGCGGCCATCTCGCGGCCGATCTCGGGGGTGTCCGGAGCCCCCGCGCAGAGGACGATCTGAACCCCCGCGCGGATCGACGGGATCGCTTCGACCAGGTGGATGATCCCCTTCTGCCGGGTGATCCGCCCGACAAACAGGACGAACGGGCGAGTCGGGTCGATCCCGTACTTGGCGAGCACGTCGGGGTTCGGCGCGGGGCGGTACTGGTCGAGGTCGATCCCGTTGTGGATGACCCGGATCTTGGTGTCGGGAACCCCGTACAACTGGCGGACATCGGCCCGCATCGCCTCCGACACCGCGATTACCCCGTCGGCGTTCGCAAACGCGGTCCGCTCGACCCACGAGCTGGCCTGGTAAGCCGTGCCGAGTTGTTCCACCTTCCACGGGCGATGCGGTTCGAGCGAGTGCGTCGTCAGGACGAGCCGCGCACCGGCCAGTTGCTTGATCAGGCACCCGGCCCACTGGGTGTACCAGGTGTGGCAGTGGACGATGTCGACGCCCGCAACCAACCCGGCCATTTCGAGGTTCCGGAGCATCGTGTCCATGAACTTGACGTGCTTCTGGTCCTGCGACGGCAAGGTGAAGTTGGGTTTGACCCCGCGGACGGTCAAGTTGTCGCGGTGGGAGGACTGGTCGCCGAAGCAGACGACCTCGACGGAATGCTTGCCCTGGTCGATCCGGGTCAACTCGCGCGTCAGGTACTCGACGTGGACCCCCGCCCCCCCGTAGATGTGCGGCGGAAATTCGTTGGTCAGGATCGCGATCCGCATGGGTCTAGGCTCCGGTCGAGTCAGATCAAACCGCGCGGGGTGGTCGGCCAAACGCCCCCCAACGATACAGCCTGATTCACTCGGGAGCCATCCGGACGGGCGGAATCGTCCCGCCCACGGTCCCCGGTTGCGACTCCGGGTGGTTTCCGAGTCGGACCCGCCCCGGTATCTTGAAGCGATTGGCGAACCACCCGGCCTCTTCTCAACTTGGCGGACCACCGACGATGCGCCCGACGACCGCTTGCTTCCTGTCGTGGACTTTCCTGGCCGGCGGCCTGGCAATGGGGCAGGTGCCCGGCTCGGACCCGCTCCAGCCCAGCCCAATCGCGGTGCCGATCCCGAACCTGCCGGAACTCCCCGCGCCGGTCTCGGTCCCGCTGTCGCCGCCGGTGAGCGTGCCGACGCCGGTGCTCGACCCGACCGCGACGCCCAACCCGATCGGCAATCCGATCGGCAATCCGATCGGCAACCCGATTGGGAATCCCACGGGCAATCCGCTCGGCAACGTGATCCAGACACCGCTTGGCAACCCGATCGGCAACCCTTTGCAAACTCCGGACGTGACCGCCGTCGGGAGGCAGGCACCGGGGGAAAACCAGAACGCGGGTCAACAGCCCAAGCCGCCCAGCTTCCGGGTTTACGTCGGGACGTATACCAACGAGAAAAGCAAGGGAGAGGGGATCTACCAGTTCACCTTCGACGCGGGAGCCGGCACCTTGGCCGGGCAGTCGCTCGCGGCCAAGGCGGCGAACCCGTCGTTCCTGGCAATCCACCCGTCCCAAAAATTCCTCTATGGGGTCAGCGAGGTTGGGAACTACGACGGGAAGTCGGCCGGCTCGGTGTCGAGTTACGCGATCGACCCGAAAACGGGGATGTTGGCGCTGCTCAATACCGAATCATCGGGCGGGGCGGACCCTTGCGCGATCACGGTGGACAGGACGGGTGCCGTTGTCCTGGTGGCCAACTACAGCGGCGGGAGTGTGAGCGCCTACCCGGTCAGCGGCGACGGCAGGCTCGGGCCGGCCACCGCGATGATCCAGCACCGGGGATCGAGCAAAAACCAGGGGCGACAGTCCAGCCCCCACGCCCACTCGACCGACATGGACCCGACCAACGGGCGGTTGATCGTGGCCGACCTCGGGCTGGACAAGTTGCTGGTCTACTCGCTTGATCCCCAGTCGGGCGCGCTCCGGCCCAACATCCCACCGTCCGCGTCGCTCGCTCCGGGCGCGGGGCCGCGGCACCTGGCGTTCCACCCCGATGGCCGCCACGCCTACGTCATCAACGAGTTGGCGAGCACAATCACCGTCTTCGACTACGACTCGTCCCGCGGGACATTCTCCGCCCTCGAAACGGTCCACACCCGGCCGGACCCGAAGAAGGGGGCGAGTTATACCGCCGAGGTCGCGGTCCACCCGTCGGGCCGGTTCGTTTATGGCTCGAACCGGGGGGATGATACCTTGGCTATCTTCGCCGTCGCTCCGGCTTCGGGTAAGCTGACCCCCGTCGGGTTCCAACCGACCGGGGGCAAGACTCCCCGCAACTTCGCGATCGACCCCACCGGCCAGTTCCTCCTCTGCGGAAACCAGGATTCGAACACGATCACGACCTTCCGGATCGACCCGAAAACCGGCGGACTCGCCCCCGTCGGCGAACCCATCCCCTGCCCGGCTCCCGTCTGCCTCCGGTTCGTCCCGATCGGAGAGTGATCCCAAGCTGGCTCCCGGCGGAAATAATTTTTTCAAGCCAAAGAAAGTGTGTTGACTCCGCCCGGAAGGAAAAACGATCCAGTCGGCCTGATCGCCCCGCAGTTCGATCGAACGACTGGATTCGTTTTGGAGGAAGGGAAGTCCGGCCAGTTCCACACGATCGCCGCGGCCCGGTTGCGGTGGGGTCGTTGGTCGGTCAGATTAAGCGGAATAGGTGGCCGATGGCAACCCCCGGCGGTTGGGTTATCACGCCCCGATGGTGGATCAGAGTTCTCAGTGGTGGGAGGTGCGGATCGCGGTCAAAGCCGCACCGAAACCAGGCCAACCCGTGGTTGGGTCCCCGCGGACCTGATCGATCCGGCACGACCCGTCCTAGCGAGAGTTGGGCGTCGATTTTCGGGTTGGGCCGGGTCAAGTCGCCGGGAGTTTCGAGCGATCAATAGAGTCGGCAGCGGGGGTTGGCGTGCCGGTTGGCACGGCAACGGCCCGTTGGATCGCTGCGGGGACAGGGCCGACGTTTCGCCGGGGCCGTCGAAAAACGACGGGGCGGACCACGGGTCGATCACCGATCGCCACCTTGCGCTTGAAGGTGACGGTTCGGGTATTCGCTAAGGATGGCGCGGGATGCTCCCGACCTCGGAACAAATCGCGGTGGCAGCCTATCATCGGTGGGAGCGGCGGCAGTTCGCCCACGGCCGGCACGACCAGGACTGGGTCGTCGCCGAGCACGAGTTGACATTCGCCGCCCACTACGAGGTGGTCGCCCGCTACCGGCTCGACGGCGTCGGCCCCCGCCACCTCGGCGATGAGGACGACCTCCGGTGCCGCCTCTGCGAGCGGACCCCCCCTCGGGCGACCTTCGCCGAGCCGAGGCTGGCCGTCCCGGCGGTCTTGGGGAACCAGTCGCTGTTCACCCTCGAAGAATGCGACGACTGCCGCACCCAGTACGTTGAAAGCGTCGGCGGCGACCTCGACCGGTTCGTCCGGGCGATCCGGCTCGGCGGCTATGAAGCCCCGCGGGCTTACGTCCCGGTCGCGGCGTTCAAGGGGCTGACCTGGGCGGCGCTCTCGCTCTTGCCCGCCGACGAGATGCAGTACTTCGAGGATGCCGTCGAGTGGGTCAGCAACCCCGACCACGACCTCGACAGCCAAACGATCGGCGGGATCGAGTGCGTCCTGCACCGCCTGAGCGAGCCAAGCCCGTTCTCGTGGGCGGCCTTGGCCCGGCGGTCGGATGACGACGCCCCGTATCCCTACCTCCTGGCCTTCTTCGCGACCGGGCACGCGGTGTTCCAGATCCCGCTCCCGCTCTCGATCCGCGACGAGGAGTTGGAAGGGGTCTGGGATCTGCCTAAAGTCGCCTCCCCCTTCGGCGTCGGTCGCGGGCCGCTCGACAGTTACTTCGCCGTGATCCCGCTCTCCTCGACGCAACCGCGCCGCGGGACCCGGCTCGAATTCGTCGGGCTTTGACCCGGCGCCAAGTTGACGCCCTCCGGCAAGTTTCATACGGTCGTAGGGATGCGAGCCGTCCCGGTCGAGACCTCCTCACCATGATCGGTCGGCTCGTCCCCCTTCGAGGACGACCGACCGATGATTCTTCCGACCCGCCTTGCCGGTCCTCTGGTGCTCTTGAGCCTGTTTGTCGGCGGATCGACCGGGGCCGCGGCCGAGACGGCGACTCCGGTTCAAGTGGTGAAGCGGCCCGACGGGACTTTTGGGTTGGTCCGGGGCGGCTCGCCCTACCTGATCAAAGGCGGGGGCGGTTCGCAGCACCTCGACGCCTTGAAGCGGGCGGGCGGGAACTCGCTCCGGACCTGGAGCGTCGACAACCTCGGCCCCTTGCTCGATCGGGCGCAAAGCCTGGGCTTGACCGTGACGGTCGGGGTCTGGCTCGGTCATCCGCGCCACGGGTTCCGGTACGATGACGAAGCGGCGGTCCGCCGCCAGTTCGAGACGACCCGCGCCGCGATCCGCCAGTACAAAAACCATCCCGCCGTCCTGGTCTGGGGTCTCGGCAACGAAATGGAAGGGGATGGCAAGGACCCGAAAATCTGGCGAGCGATCAACGACCTCGCTAAGATGGCGCACGCGGAAGACCCGAACCACCCGACGATGACCGTGATCGCCGAGTTGGGCCAGGACAACATCAAGGTCAAGATGGTCCGCGAGCTTTGCCCCGACGTCGACATCCTCGGCGTCAACTCCTACGGCGGCGCGGGTTCGGTCGGCGAGCGCCTGGCCAAGGCGAAGTTCAACCGACCGTTCGTCCTCACCGAGTTCGGCCCGCGCGGATTCTGGGAGGGGCGCCAGACGAGCTGGAAGGCGGCGTTCGAACCGATCAGCACGGCCAAAGCCGAAACCTACAAGTCCACCTATACCCAAGGAGTCGCGGGGAACCTCGGTCAGTGCCTTGGTTCGTACGCCTTTCTCTGGGGGAACAAGCAGGAGGTGACGTCCACCTGGTTCAGCCTCTTCCTCCCCTCCGGCGAGAAGACCGAGGCGGTCGACGTCCTGACCGAAGCCTGGACTGGCAAGCCCGCGCCGAACCGCTGCCCCCGGATCACGCTCGCCAAGTTCGAGGCCGATGGCGAGACGATCCACCCGGGAGCCGAGAAGAAGGCGACCCTGATGGTGACCGACCCCGACGGCCACCCGGTCGCGATCCGCTGGGAAGTCCGCAACGAGAGCGGCGCCCACCACGAAGGAGGGGACCGCGAGTCCGAGCCTCCCGCCGTCGCCGACGCGATCGCCTCCGTCCAGGGGGGAAACCTCGTCCTCCGAGCTCCCGATGTGCCCGGTCCGTACCGGCTTTACGTCTACGTCTACGATGGCTTTGGCGGGGCGGCCACGGCCAACTTCCCTTTCCTCGTCGCCCCTTGACGCCGTCGGCGGGAGGTCCATTCGCTCATGGCACAAGCCCACCGTGGCCTTGGTCCGATCCTGGGGGCCTGGCTTGCTTTCGTCCTGGGCGGGCCGGTGGATGCCCAGACCAAGGCACCGGCTCCGCTCCCGCCGCTCAACGCCGCGGTCGCCGGGTTCGCCCGGTCGCACATCGGCCGGCCGGTCGGCGACGGGATCTGCATCACCTTGGCGGTCGAAGCGCTCCGGGCGTCGGGGGCGCAGCGGTTCCCGCTCAACGACCCGACCGGCGAATACGTCTGGGGGGAGCCAGTCCCGGACCTCAGGGACGTTCTGCCCGGCGACATCCTCCAGTTCCGCGACGCGATCTTCAGTGGCTCGCGGTCGGTCGGCGACCGGGGCCGGGTCACCTGGCGCGACACCTACCCGCACCACACGGCCATCGTCGTTCGGACCGAGGAGAAGGGACGCTTGATCACGATCTGCCACCAGAACGTCGCCGTCGCCGGGGAAGATCCCGCCCGGGCCGGCCAGGTTCGCGAAGCGGTGCTGCGGATGAACTCGCTCCAAAAGGGCGGCCAGATCCGGGCCTACCGACCCGTCGCCCCCGATGCGACTGGAGCCGACTCAACCCCATTTTGAAGCGCCTGGATCAAGATCTTTGACGTCCGGCACCAAAGATTGTCCGACAGCGGTTTACAAATTGCGGCTCAATCGCGCCCAGGAAGTTCCAACGGCGACGACCGGCGAGTTTTTCGCCGACCTTGCCCGCGATGGTTTCCGGGAGACACTCCACTTGGCGACCGCGACTCTCGCGCCCGACACTCTGGCCCAAGACGAACTGTTGAAGATCAACGCCTACTGGCGGGCGGCGAACTACCTATCGATCGGGCAAATCTACTTGCTGGCCAACCCTCTCCTGCGTGAACCGCTGACGCTCGACCACGTCAAGCCTCGGCTCCTCGGCCACTGGGGCACCACGCCGGGGTTGAACTTTGTTTACGTTCACATGAACCGCTTGATCCGGCAGTACGATCTCAACATCTTGAACGTCACCGGTCCGGGCCACGGCGGACCCGGGATCGTCGCCAATACTTATCTAGAAGGCACCTACAGCGAGCTCTTCCCGCACATCACGCCCGACCTCGAAGGGATGCAACGGCTGTTCAAGCAGTTCTCGTTTCCCGGCGGGATTCCCAGCCACGCGGCCCCCGAAACCCCCGGGTCGATCAACGAGGGGGGAGAACTCGGCTATTGCCTGTCGCACGCCTTCGGCGCCGCGTTCGATAACCCCGACCTCCTGGTCTGCGCCGTGGTCGGCGATGGCGAGGCCGAAACCGGCCCGCTCGCGACGAGCTGGCACTCGAACAAGTTCCTCGACCCCGTGCGCGACGGCGCGGTCCTGCCGATCTTGCACTTGAACGGCTACAAGATCGCCGGCCCGACGGTCCTCGGCCGGATCAGCCACGAGGAGTTGGATCAACTTTTCCGGGGTTACGGCTATACCCCGTACTTCGTCGAAGGCGAAGACCCCGAGACGATGCACCAGTTGATGGCGGCAACCCTCGATACGATCGTCGGCGAGATCCGCGCAATCCAGGCCAAGGCGCGCGACGGGCAGACCCCGTTCGAGCGCCCTCGCTGGCCGATGATTGTCCTCAAGACTCCAAAAGGCTGGACCGGGCCAAAGGAAGTCGACGGCAAGAAGATCGAAGGGACGTTCCGAGCGCACCAGGTTCCCTTGGCCGAGATCAAGACCAACCCGGCGCACTTCCGGATGCTCGAAGAGTGGATGAAGAGCTACCACCCCGAGGAACTCTTCGACGCCAACGGCACGTTGCAGGTTGAGTACGCGGCGATGGCTCCAACCGGCGATCGGCGGATGGGAGCCAACCCGCACGCCAATGGAGGGCTGTTGCTCAAAGAACTGCACATGCCCGACTTCCGCGACTATGCCGTGAACGTCCCTTCGCCCGGCGCCACCTTGGCCGAATCGACTAAAGTTCAAGGGACGTTCATCCGGGACATCCTCAAGCTCAACGCCAAGCAAGCCAACTTTCGAGTTTTCAGCCCCGACGAGACGAGCTCGAACCGCTGGCAAGACGTCTTCGACGTGACAAACCGCGAGTCGACCGCCGCGATCATCCCGACCGACGATCACGTCGCCGTCGACGGTCGGGTGATGGAGATGCTCAGCGAGCACCAGTGCGAGGGGTGGCTCGAAGGCTACCTCTTGACCGGTCGCCACGGCTTCTTCTCGTGCTACGAGGCGTTCATCCACATCATCGACTCGATGTTCAACCAGCACGCGAAGTGGCTCGAATCGAGCCGCAAGGTCGAGTGGCGGCGGCCGATCGCGTCGCTGAACTACCTGCTCTCCTCGCACGTTTGGCGGCAGGACCACAACGGGTTCAGCCACCAGGACCCTGGGTTCATCGACCACGTCATGAACAAGAAGCCGGGGGTGATCCGGGTGTATCTCCCGCCCGACGCCAACACGCTCTTGTCCGTGACCGACCACTGCCTCCGGAGCCGGCAGTACGTCAACGTGGTCGTTGCGGGCAAGCAACCCGAGCCGCAATGGCTCGACATGGACGCGGCGATCAAGCACTGCGCGAGCGGGATCGGGATCTGGGACTGGGCGAGCAACGACGCCGGGTCCGAACCCGACGTGGTCCTGGCCTGCGCGGGGGACGTCCCGACTCTGGAGACTCTGGCCTGCGTCGACCTGATCCGCAAGCACTTCCCCGACCTCAAGGTCCGGGTGATCAACGTCGTCGACATCATGAAGTTGCAGCCCGCCTCCGAGCACCCGCACGGCCTGCCCGACGCCGAGTTCGACACGTTGTTCACCAAGGACAAGCCGGTGATCTTCAACTATCACGGCTACCCCTGGCTGATCCACCGCCTGACCTACCGCCGGACCAACCACGACAACATCCACGTCCGGGGCTACAAGGAAAACGGCACGACCACGACCCCCTTTGATATGTGCGTCCGCAACGACATCGACCGGTTCCACCTCTTCGGCGACGTGATCGACCGCGTGCCGGGCCTTGGGACCAAGGCGGCCCACGAGCGGCAGATGGTCCGCGACAAGCTGACCGAGCATGAGCAGTACGTCACCACCCACGGCGAAGACCTCCCCGAGGTCCGCGACTGGAAATGGACCCCCAACCCGGGCTGACCCCGGCCCGCGATCGACCCCCTGCCCTCCGCTGGACCGAGCCGCTATAATCGGGGCCTCTCCGACTCGAAGGCGCTTGGCGCCGGGGGTCGATCGCCGATCCCGAGTTCAACCAGATCCGACCGATACGGAGCCAGCGGATGCCCGCCCCAGAGCACGACGACATCGACCTGAAGTGCATCAACACGATCCGGACCTTGTCGATGGACGCGGTCCAGAAGGCCAACTCGGGCCACCCCGGGACACCGATGGCCCTGGCTCCCCTGGGCTACACCCTCTGGCAAGACTTCCTCCGCTACGACCCCGCCGACCCCCTCTGGCCCAACCGCGACCGCTTCGTCCTGTCGGTCGGCCACGCCTCGATGCTATTGTACTCGTTGATCCACCTCGCCGGGATCAAGGACACCGAGAAGGATACCAAGGTCCTCGACACCCCGTCGCTGACCCTGGATGACCTCAAGAAGTTCCGCCAGATCGACAGCAAGACCCCCGGCCACCCTGAATACCACATGACCTCGGGCGTGGAGACCACCACCGGCCCGCTCGGCCAAGGCGTGGCAACGAGCGTCGGGATGGCCTCGGCCGGGTTGTGGCTCGCCCATCATTATAATAAGCCCGACTACACCCTGTACGACTACGACGTCTACGCCGTCTGCGGCGACGGCGACATGATGGAGGGGGTTTCCTCCGAGGCCGCCAGCCTCGCCGCCCACTTGAAGCTCCACAACCTCTGCTGGGTCTACGACAGCAACCGGATCACCATCGACGGCTCGACCGAGATCACCTTCACCGAGGATACCGCCGCCCGCTTTCGGGCCTACGGCTGGAACGTCCTCGAAGTGATGGACGCCAACGACACCGTCGCCATCGCCGAGGCGTTCGACCTGTTCAAGAAAGAGCGGCACCGCCCGACGTTCATCGTCCTCCACAGCCACATCGGCTACGGCTCATCCAAGCAAGACACGAACAAGGCGCACGGCTCGCCGCTCGGCGCCGACGTCATCAAAGCCTGGAAGGAGAAGTTCGGCGTCCCGGCCGGCGACTTCGTCATCCCCGATGGGGTGTATGACCGCTTCCTGAGCAAGATGGGCCAGCGCGGCCAGGAACTGCGTGCCGCCTGGAACGCCAAGTTCGCGAAGTACAAGACCGACTTCCCGGCCGAAGCCAAGCAGATCGAGCTGATGGGCCGCCGCGAGTTGCCCGACGGGTGGGACAAGGCTCTGACCACCTTCCCCGCCGACGCCAAGGGGATGGCTGGGCGGAAGGCCTCGGCCAAGATTATCAACGAGGTCGACAAGGTGATCCCCTGGCTGATCGGCGGGGCGGCCGACCTCAACGAGTCGACCGTGACCCGGAACGAAGACCCGATGGCGGGGGACTTCCAGCCTGGTACCTATGGAGGGCGGAACTTCCACTTCGGCATTCGCGAGCACGAGATGGCGGCGTTCCTGAATGGGATGGCGCTCTGCAAGGTCCGCCCGTTCGGGTCGGGGTTTTTCATCTTCTCCGACTACGCCCGACCGGCGATCCGCCTGTCGGCGATCATGGAGATCCCGACGATTCACGTCTTCACCCACGACTCGATCGGCGTCGGCGAGGACGGTCCCACCCACCAGCCGATCGAGCAACTCGCCAACCTCCGCGCCGTCCCCGGCCTGAACGTCATCCGCCCCGCCGACGCCAACGAAGTGACCGAAGCCTGGCGCTACATCATGCGGCTCAAGCACGAGCCCGCCGCCCTCGTCCTCACCCGCCAGGACTTGCCCACCTTCGACCGGACCAAGTACGCCGCCGCTTCGGGTCTCCAACGTGGGGCCTACGTCATGGCCGACACCGAGGATGGCAAGCCCGAAGTCTTGCTGATGGCCTCGGGCAGCGAGGTCCAGCTTTGCGTCGCGGCTTACGAAACGCTCATCGCCGAGGGGATCAAGGCCCGCGTGATCAGCATGCCCTCTTGGGACATCTTCGAGAAGCAGGACGAGGAGTACCAAGAGAGCGTCATCCCGTACGACGTCCACGCCCGGGTCTACGTCGAGCAAGCCTCGACCTTCGGCTGGGAAAAGTACACCGGGAAGCGCGGGGCGAAGATCGGGATGAACACCTTCGGCGCCTCGGCGCCGCTCAAAGCCCTGCTGATCAAGTTCGGCTTCACGGCGGAAAAGGTCGCCGAGGCCGCCCGCGACCAGATCGCCCTCGTCGAGCGTGAAGGGCGTGAAGCCGGCACCGCGACGGCTGCCGCCAAGTAACCACGATTGGCCCAGGAAGCGACAGGCGGTCGACCGTCGCCCGCCTTCGCTCTTGGAATCCTCATCCTCAACGTCGGAAAACCCAGGTCATGACCTTCGCCGATCAAGCTCTGGGCTACGTCACCGAGGGGACCGCGATCGGCCTGGGGACGGGCAAGGCGGCCACCTTGTTCGTGGAAATCCTCGGGGAAAAGGTCCGGAACGGGTTCAAGATCCGCGGCGTCCCGACCTCGGCGGCCACCGCCAAGCTGGCCGTCAAGCTCGGCATCCCCTTGACCACGCTCGAAGAGGTTGACGAACTCGACGCCACCTTCGACGGCGCCGACGAGGTGGCCGCCGACCTCAACTTGATCAAAGGTTATGGCGGCGCCTTGGTCCGCGAGAAGATCGTCGCCGCCTCGTCCCGGCGGCTAATCATCCTGGTCGGTCCCGGCAAGGAAGTGGCTCGACTCGGCGCGCGGGGTCGGCTCCCGATCGAGGTGATCCCCTTCGCCCTCCCCTTGGTCCACCGCCGGCTCGCCCCGCTGGGTCTGTTCGCCGAAGTCCGGAGCGCGGTCAGCACGGCGGGGCACCCCGGCGCCGAATCCACGCCGTTTCGGACCGACAACGGCAACCTGATCCTCGACTGCCGGACGGGACCGATCGCCGACCCGGTCGCGCTCGAACAAGCCTTGCACAACATTCCCGGCGTCGTCGACACCGGCCTGTTCCTCGGGATGGCCGACACGATCCTGATCGGCCATGACGACGGCTCGGTCCAGGTCCGCCAGCGCGGCGATCAAGGCTAAAACCGCGACCTCTTATTGCCCGATCGGGGTGGACCGTTTGAGTTGGCTCGTCCTCAACACCGGTTCCAGCAGCCTGAAATTCGGCCTCTACGACACCGAGGCCCGGACTGAACTCGTCCACGGCTCGATCAACTGGCACGTCGCCGACGCCGAGTTGACGGTTCGAATCGGGGATGACCCTGAGGCGCAGCGATCCTGCACCGTCGCCGACCCCGGGGCAGCCGCGACCCTGGCGATCCAGACCGTCCTCGACTCGGCCCCGGACCAAAACGAGATCCGGGGGGTCGGCCACCGGATCGTCCACGGGGGGATTCGGTTTCAGGAATCCGTCCGGGTGGATGACCAGGTCGAGGCGGACATCCACCAGTTGGCCGAACTTGCCCCACTCCACAATCCCCCCGCGCTGACCGGCCTGATCGCCGCGCAACAGGCTTTGCCCAACCTGCCACAGGTCGCGGTCTTCGATACGTCGTTCTTCAAGGATCTGCCGCGAAGTTCGACCACGTTGCCGGTCCCCCGGAGGTGGACCGACGACTGGGGCATCCGCAAGTTTGGCTTCCACGGGATCAGCCACAGCTACTGCGCGGGTCGAGCCGCCGAGATCCTCGGGCGCGACCCGGGATCGCTCCGCCTGGTAATTTGCCACCTCGGCAACGGTTGCTCGGCGTCGGCGATCCTGGGCGATAAGCCGGTTGATACGTCGATGAGCTTCACTCCGCTCGACGGCCTCATGATGGGGACTCGGTCCGGCTCGATCGACCCGGGGGTCGTCCTGCACCTGCTCAAAGCGGGGAAGATCGACCGCGCCGGGATCGACCACGCCCTGAACCACGAGTCGGGCTTGCTTGGCGTCTCGGGCGTGGCGGGCGACTACCGGCAGGTTGAGGCGGCGGCCCAGAGTGGCAACGACCAGGCTCGCCTCGCGCTGGAAATCTACGTCGCCCGCCTCCGAGGCACCATCGGCGCGATGGCCGCCACCCTCGGCGGGATCGATGCCCTGGTCTTTGCCGCCGGAGTCGGCGAGAATAGCGTGACCCTCCGCTCGGCCGCGTGCGACGGGTTAGCCTTCATGGGCATCCGGCTCGACCCCGCCAAAAACGCGGCCAAACCGGTCGATGCCGACATCGCCGCCGCCGACGCGACGGCCCGGGTCCTGGTCGTCCACACGCAAGAAGAACTCATGATCGCCCGCGAAGTCCGCCGGGTGGTCGGGTCCGGTTGATCGGTCCCTCGCGGCGAAATGGCTCCTGTGATGCTCGTTGATTCTACCACTCGCCGCTACGACGTCGCCGTCCTCGGAGCCGGCGCGGCGGGCTTGTGCGCCGCGATCCGGGCCGCCGAGTTGGGGCGGTCGGTGATTTTGCTCGAAAAGAACCGCCGACCGGGGGTCAAGATCCTCATGTCCGGCGGAACTCGGTGCAACCTGACCAACGCCCGCGGCCTCCGCGACCTCCGCGTCATCTCCGGCCCGATCGACCCGACCTACGACCCGAGCCAGGCCCAGGGTGCCCGGAGCATCCAGCAAGCCTTCGGCGCCGGGGGTAAGTTCCTCGGTCCGTCGCTCCGGGCCTTGAGCGTCGAGCGATCGGTCGATCTGTTCGAGGCCGAAGGGGTCCGGACCAAGGTCGAAGGAAACGGCAAGGTCTTCCCGCTCTCCGACCGGGCCTTGGACGTTGTGAATGCTCTGGTGGCTCGGCTGGACCGAACCGCCGCCGAGGTTCGGCTCAACTCCGGCGTCACCGAGGTCGTGGCCCACCCCGATGGCTCGGGCTTCACGATCCGGACCGCCGACGCATCGATCGAAGCCAACCGAGTAGTCGTCGCCGTGGGCGGACAGTCGTACCCGGGGGCGGGGACTTGCGGCGACGGCTACGGTGTGGCCCGGCGGTTCGGGCACACGATCGTCGAGCCTCGCCCCGCCTTGGTCCCGATTCGGGTTGACCCGGCGTGGGTGCCCGAACTCAAGGGGCTGACCATGCCCGATGTCGTGGCGAGCATCCGCCAGAACGGCGGCCCGCCGCTCCTCGAACGCCGCGAGGCGATGCTGTTCGCCCACTTTGGCCTGACCGGCCCGGCGATCCTCGACGTCAGCCGCGCCGTGGCCCGGCACAACGGCCCGGATCAGCTCGACCTGGCGCTCGACCTCGTGCCCGACACCAAGGCCGAGGAACTCGACAAGTATTTTCAAGCCGCGGGGCGGTCGGGCCGGCGATCCGTCGCCACCTTGATGCCCGAAGCCCTGCCCAAGCGACTCGCCGAGGCGGTGATCGTCGCGTCGGGCCTGCCCGCCAACCGGGTTGGACCCGACCTCTCACGCGACGAGCGCCGCAACCTCGTCGCCGGTTTAAAGGGGCTGCGGTTGCCCGTGACCGGGACTCTCGGCTTCGCCAAGGCCGAGGTCACCAGCGGCGGGGTCTCGCTCGACGAGGTCGACCCAAAAACCCTGGAAAGCCGCCGCCAGCCCGGCCTCCACTTCGCGGGAGAAGTGCTGGACCTCGACGGCCTGATCGGCGGCTATAATTTCCAGGCCGCCTGGAGCATGGGCTGGCTCGCCGGGGAGTCGGTTTAAGCGGGTCAGAGGATGAACCGGCTCAGGTCCTCATCGTTGGCCAGGGCTTCGAGGCGTTGGCGGACGTAAGCGGCGTCGATAATAACTTGCTTCTCGTCGCGGTCGGGGGCGTCGAAGGAGAGGTCTTCGACGACCCGTTCGAGGATGGTGTGCAGTCGGCGGGCGCCGATGTTTTGCGTCGTCCGGTTGACCTGGTGGGCGAGGTCGGCCATCGCGTCGATGGCGTCGGCCGCAAAGGTGACTTGCAAGCCTTCGGTGGCGAGCAGGGCTTGGTACTGGAGGATCAAGGACGCCCGCGGCTCGCGCATGATCCGGACGAAGTCGTCGCGGGTCAGGTCTTGCAGTTCGACCCGGATCGGAAACCGCCCCTGAAGTTCGGGCATCAGGTCGGACGGCTTCGAGCGGTGGAAGGCCCCGGCGGCGATGAAGAGGACGTGGTCAGTCTTGACCGGGCCGTACTTGGTGTTGACGGTCGTCCCCTCGACGATCGGGAGTAAGTCGCGCTGGACCCCTTGGCGGGACACGTCGGGACCGCGACCACCGCCGCCGTCTTCACCGCCACCGGCGATCTTGTCGATCTCGTCGAGGAAGATGATCCCGGATTCCTCGGCCAGCTTGACCGCGACGGAGTTGATCTTCTCGGGGTCAATCAGGGCTTCGCTTTCCTGCGCGATGAGGATCGGCCGGGCCTCGGCGACGGTCATGGTCCGCTTCTGCGCGGCCTTGGGCATGATTTTGTCGAACATCCCCTGGAGGTCCATCTCCATCTGCTCCATGTTCGCCGCCCCCATGATCGAGACCGGCGGCCCCGACCGACCCGGGGTGAGTAGCTCGACCTCGCGGTCTTCGAGTTCTCCGGCGTCGAGCTGGACCTTGATCTTGTCGCGCGACCGCTTCCGCCGCTCGGCAGCCTCATCATCAATGAACGGGTCCACCGGCGCATCGACTCGACCGGGTAAAAGGAGGTCAAGCAGGCGACCATTGGCCCGGTCGGCGGCGGAAATCGCGACCTTGGCCCGTTCGGTCGCCCGAACCAGCCCGATCGAGGCTTCGACGAGGTCGCGGACCAAGCTCTCGACGTCGCGACCGTAGTAGCCGACCTCGGTGTATTTGGTCGCCTCGACCTTCACGAACGGAGCACCGACGAGTTGGGCCAGGCGGCGGGCGATCTCAGTCTTGCCGACGCCGGTGGGGCCGATCAGGAGGATGTTCTTGGGCACGACCTGGGCCTGGAGGTCGGCGGGGAGCTGGTTGCGCCGCCAGCGGTTTCGGAGCGCGACGGCGACGGCCCGTTTCGCCTCGCCTTGGCCGACGATGTCGCGGTCGAGTTCGGCGACGATCTCGCGGGGGGTCAAGTCGGGCATGGTGTGGCCTCGCGGACCGTTGAGGAATTTCTGCGATCTGAGCAATCGGTCAGCCCACGCTGGGCAACGATTCAACCGTCAGATTCCCGTTCGTGTAGATGTCGATCCCGCCCGCGATCCCCAGCGACGACCGGACAATCGCCTCGGCGGGCAAGTCGGTGTGAGCGATCAAAGCGCGAGCGGCGGCCAGCGCGTAGCCACCCCCCGAACCAGCGCAGAGGATGCCGTCGGTGGGCTGGATTACGTCGCCCGACCCGCTTAAAAGCAAACTGTGGCGGCGGTCGGCGGCGACGAGCATCGCCTCCAAGCGCCGGAGCAACCGATCCGTCCGCCAGAGCTTGGCGAGTTCGGTCGCGGCGCGGAGGAGGTTGTCGGGGTGATCGCGGAGTTTGGCCTCGAACCGTTCCAGCAGCGCGAACCCGTCGGCGGCGCTCCCGGCGAAGCCGACCAGCACCTTGCCGTCGAGGAGCTTGCGGACCTTGACCGCGTCGGCCTTCATGACGGTCGTCCCGAGCGTGACCTGGCCATCGCCCCCGACCGCCACCGTGTCGCCCCGCCGGACCGAGAGGATCGTCGTCGCGTGCCAGTCCAATTCTAAGCCCTCCAGGAAGCGCTGCCATGTCCGGGCCGGTCCACCCCAGGACTCGTCTTTAATCATAAACATCGACCCGGCCGCCTGCCAGGTCGGGAGCGCCCGACCCGGTTTCCCAACCGGCGTGATCGACCGATCCCGGGCGGATCTTGGCCGCCGGACCTTGACCCCGGCGCGATCAGGGTGAATCCTGGAACTGGGAAGCTTGATTCGGGATTGTCGCACCGTGGTCGAGCCATGTTCCACTCGCCCAGGCGATCCGACCCCGAATCACGCTCGCCGCTTCGCTTCGACCTCAACCACCGACTGATCAGGCTTCGGACCTCGGTGCAGCCGGTCTCGACAAGGAATACTTCCATGAGATCCGTCCGAAACAGGCGAGCGATCCCGACCATCGGGCTCGGTTTCGCGTTGTCGCTCCCGGCGGTTGCCTTGGCTCAGGGGCCGCCGGTCTCCAGCGGGTCCGGCTCCGGGACCGGAACGGGTCAGTCGGCCGGCAGGTTGGGCGCGACCGGCACCGGTTCGGAGTCGACGACCGGTCTCGGAACCACCGGCACGGGGCGAGAAGGTTTACCCGGGGCCATTGGGCGGCCCGCCCGCGCCGCTGGTTCGCCCGACGACCTGACCCGGCCCGTCGACCGGAACCTGAAACCACCCGGGTCCGAAGCGCCGACCCCGGGTGGCGGTCTGAGTGTCGTCGAACCGCAATTGTTTCTCGATGCCCGATCGGTGATCGACCCCGGCGAACGGTCGCTCGCCTTGGTCCGGATCGCGCAAACCGCGATCTTCAGCAAACAACTCGATGATGCTCATCAAGCACTCTTCGAGGCGGCACCGGCGGCGCTGGCGGAGCGGCAACCGCTGGTCCGCCAGCAGCGAACGGTCGCCGTGATCGACGCGCTGCTCAGTCTGGCGGAAGAACGGATGAGCGTCACGACCGACGTCCTGACCGGCTCGGACGAGGTCACTCCGCCCCCGCCGGTGCCGGATGCGAACCGCGGATCAAACAACCCGGGTTCGGAGTTCGACGGTCGGACTCCGGTGGCGGCTTTGCCCGACGCCAGCCGGACCAACCGCCTGCAGGTCGCCTTGCCCGAGTGGGCCCGCGCCGTCGAACTGGCCAGACAGCTCGAAGATAGCACCGCCCGCGCCGAGGCGATCTTCCGGGTCGTCGAGAGCGAAGCCTACAGCAGCCAGCGTCTGATCACCGACCCGATCCGATCAGGTGGCGGCGGACGACCAGACCCGTCCACCTTACCCCCCGATATCCGGAGCTACACCGACGAATTGCTCGCCAACTCCGCTCGCCACGCCGCGCTGATCGAGCGGCCGATTTGGCGAAACTCGGCGGTCTACAGCATCGTCTCGAACGCGGCGGCATCGAGTCAGTTCGCCCGCGGGTTTGAGATTGCCCGACAGCTGGCCCAGCCCGAGACCCGGACCAACGTCCTGATCCGTCTGGCCGAAGGGCAAGCCTTGAACGGCCGACCCGCCGAGGCGACCGCCGCCTATGCCGAGGCCGCTCGGGCCGTCGCCTTGATCCCGCAGAGCGACCCACGCGAAACGCTGGTCGGGGTCCTGATTGACAGCCTGATCTCGTTCGGGAGGTTTGAGGACGCTCGGTCCTGCATCCGCCTCTACGGGACCCGCGAACGTCAGTTGGTCGCCTATTCCGCCATCGCCGAGTCGCAAGGACGCCGCGGCCTGGCCGAGGTGGCTCGGACCTGGATCGCCCGCGAAGTTCCGCCAGTTTATCAACCCTTGCTCTACCGCAAGGTCAACGATGGTTTGCTCACCGCCGTCGAGCAAAATCGCGGGAAAGAACTCTCGAAGCGCGGCAACTGAACCCAATCATAATCAAATCGATCGTCCTTCCATCCCAGGCTCAGGAGCGGTTCAACCCGCTCCTGAGCTTGGTTTGTTGAGCGACTGGCCCGCTCTGGATCAGGCCCATTTCCCTTCGAAGAGGGGGCGGATCGTCCGGTCCGACCGATCGAGGTGGAGGTCGCGGAAGACCTCGGCCTGCTGTTCGTCTTCGGGTTGCGGTTCCAGCTCGATCCCCAGGTCGGCATCGGGTTCGACCCGGCCACCAATCAAGATCATCTCGATCCCCTGGTGGTTGAGCAGTGCGGGTGGGTCGGCGGGGTGCCAACGGCGGGCACCGAACAACTCCTGCAACTCCTCGGGCAGTTTCCCTTGCTGCTCCGGCTCCAGCCCCAACCCGGCGGGCGAGGCCACCCCAGGGTTCTTGATGCTGATGATGAATCGCCCCTGCCGCTCGATCCCGAACGCTTCCTGGACTTCGCCCAACTCCTCGGGCAGTTCGAGGGCATAGACCACGACCGAGTCGCGCCCGTGCCGGACGATCGCGTAGACTCCCTCACCGGCCGGTCGGGCTTCGGGGAGGTGCCGTTCCCCCACGGTTTCGGTCTGGTAGGTGGTCCCGCTCAGGGCTTCCTTGAGTTCCTCGGGGTCGTGGAAGACCCGGTCGACGAACGCCCAGTGGTTGCCGCCTGATGGACCCGAGTCGGGCAAGGTCTTCTTGCCGATCGTGATCAGGCGGATCATGTCGCCCGCTTCGGGCCGGAGGACGAGGTGAAGTCGGCGGATGTCCACCAGGTCGCGCGGGCTTTCATCATCGACGTCGGGCCGATAAAAGAAGAAGAGGTCGCCGCGTTCGGTGGCGTTGTCCGACGATCGGACCTGCCGAGGCGCGGCATCATCGGCGATGAGCTGTTCCTTGACCGGCGCCACCTTCTTCTTGGGTGCGGCCTTCACCTTGGGCGACTTGGCCGTGCTCGCCTTGGACTTCGGTTGGGCCGGAGCCTTGGGCTTGGCCACCTTCTTGGCAGGTGCGTCCGCCTTGGGCTTGTCGCTGGATGCCTCAGATCCCGTCGCCTTGTCCGACTTGCTCGCCGCCATCTTCGCCCCCCTTTGATCGGATCGTCGTCTCAGCGGATTACTGAACGGGCGTATCATGCAACTGACGTGCCCGAAGTGGCGAGTGTGCTTTGGTTGGCAACCAGTCGCGGTGGGACGAACCCTGTTCGAGGCGGCGTGTCGCCTCTATACTGAACACATGAGCGAACCGGCGAACCCGATCTGGATTGGTTGCAGTGGCTGGAGCTACCCAGACTGGTCGGGACCGTTCTACCCGGAGGGGATGGCGGCCGACGAGTACCTGTCGTGGTACGCCGGGCGGTTCCCGATCGTCGAGGTGGATAGCACGTTCTACAGGATTCCGTCGAAGGGGATGGTCCGCGGCTGGCGCGACAAGACCCCCGACGCATTTCGGTTCGCCCTCAAGGTCCCTCAGGTCATCACGCATCAGAAGCAACTCCGCGACTGCCAGGCGGAGGTCGATGCGTTCGTCGCCGCGCTGGAGCCGCTCGGGAACAAGTTGACCGTCGCTCTGCTTCAGCTTGGCTACTTCAACCGGGGAGCGTTCGCCTCGCTGGATGCGTTCCTCGCCGTGCTCGATCGGTTTCTCGATCGCTGGCCGACCCGTGAAGTCCCGCTCGCCGTCGAGGTCCGCAACCCCCGGTGGGTCGGCCCGCAGTTAGCCGAGGTCCTCCGCGACCACAACGCCGCGCTGACGTTGACCGACCAGACGTGGATGCCTCGCCCCGTCGAGGTGGCCGCGCAGGTCGACCCGGTGACGGGTCCGCTCGGGTTCGTCCGGTTGCTCGGCGACCGCGAAGCGATCGAGAAGATCACAGGTACCTGGGATCAGGTCGTCATCGACCGGTCGGCGGACCTCATCGCGACCGCCGGTGTCATCGAGTCAATGGCTAAGCAGGTGCCGGTCGCGGTCTTCGCCAGCAACCACTTCGCCGGGCATTCCCCCGCCACGGCCCGCGAACTTCGTGAAGTCTTGCATCTCCCCGAACCGGTCCCGCCGCCGCGCGTTCGGACCACCTTGTTCGATTGAGCAGGTCCCCCGATGCCGCCACCATCGAGCCAGGCCGATTGGGTCCGCCGACTGGCCCCCTTGATCCTCGACGGCGAGCCGCTTGAAGCTCAACTCCGGCGACGGTTCGGCGCGTCGGTAGTGGCAACCGGGCTATTCATGGGTCTGCAATTGTTCTTCCTTGTGCTCTTCGCCGGCTTCGGGCGTTGGGAAGTCGGGTTTGTGATCGCCGCAAGTCTTGGCCCGATCGAAGCCTGGATCTGGTGGGGGCACTTCCGGTTGCGGCGGTCGGTAGCCGAGTATCGACTGGCCCACCCAGCGGGCGGGGTCGAGCAAAACCATCGGCCGCGTTGACCATCAAAGAATGGTCGAGCGCGGCCGACAGGCTGAGGGACAATTTACGCATGGCAGGCGAGGAGGTCGGCGGTTTCGGTCTCCTCCTCGTCTCGATCGAAGTCGGACCACTCGGCGGCGTCGGCGACTCCGGCTCGGAGTTCCGCCTTGAGCCGTTTCCGGGCGGTGTGCAAGCGCCGCTTGATAGTCCCGATCGGGGTGGCGAGGCGGTCGGCCATCTCGACCAGAGACTGCCCCTGGATGTAGAAGGCCACCAGGGTTTCCCGGTCGAGGGTCTTCAACCGGGCGATCCCGGCCCAGAGTTGCTGGGCCCGCTCGCGGGCGATCAGCTCGTCGAGCGGGTCGTGGTGGTGCTCGGCGGCGGCTTCGAGGATCTCGGCGTCGACACTCGGGAGCGGGACCCGGCGGGTCGCCCGGTTGATCGCCATCCGGGCGGCCACCTGGCGGAGCCAGCCGGCGAAGCGTTCAGGCTCGCGGAGTTGGTCGAGCCGGTCCATGACGTGGAGGAAGACCTCCTGGGTCATCTCGACCGCCTCGCTTGGGTTGCCGAGCCGGCGCAAGCAGATCGCGTGGACGGTCCGCTCGAATTGCTGGACGAGCGAGCCGAAAGCGTCGCGGTCGCCGCCTTGAGCGCGGACGACCAGGTCGGCCAGGTCGCTCCAACGGTCGTTGGCTTCGAGGAACTCGGGATGCACCCGGATCGGGTCGGCGGTCACGGTCAAGAAAGCGGTCACAAGAATCGCCCTTCCCCCAGGGATTTGGGGGCGTGGACCCGTTCTGGTCCGTCCCGGTCAACCCTCGGTCAAAAAGGGGTCGAACTCGGGCGGACAGCGAGCGGGCTTGGCCTCTGCGCGGCGAGGCGCCGGGGTCCATCCGAGGGATTCGGCGGCGATAGACCTCGAACACCGGCAACGCCCGGTCCAGGCCAACCGCTCGGTGGCTTGCCTGGAAGGCGACCGGATCGAGGGCGATCCACGACCGAAAACCGCGAACGGGAGCGCGGCGGCCAACGGTGACGGCTGGGGCGCGGCGACGGGGTTGACCAAGGTCAACAAACGCCTCCCGCGCGGGCCGACCACCCGATCAGAACCTCAAGCCCAAAGTCATTCGCGACGGATCGAGCGCGATTGGCCGGCTGGCGACTTTCCTCAGACAGTGCGCGGCCAACCGATCGAACAAGCTGTCGGATGATCCCGGAGCGATCCGGTTGTTGAATGGGGTTCGGCTCTCATCCCCCGAAGCCAGGCCTCATGGCATGGCGTCGGGCACCTGGGTTCGCGGCAACCTGGCAAGGCTGGCCGTCGCTGTCCTCATGACCTGGCCTTGGCCGAGCGTTAAGCTCGGCTGCGGCTGGGTCGGGAGGTGGGCTTGGTGACTTGCTCTCGGATGGAGCAAACTCGCCAAGCGGAGCGACGCCAACGCGGCTATCCGCCCTGAGGGCCCTTCCCCACAACCTCGGCGATCCGAGGGTTGCGGTTGGGGGGATGAGCCGGTGGGCATGGGCATGCGCATCGCAATCGGTGGATACGATCGGAGCATGATCCGATCGAGCCAGACCGATTCGCGCACATCCACGGCACCGACACGCACGGAGTCGAGACGTCCGGCGGCGTGACGGGTCAGATTGCCCAAGTTGGCGCCCGCTTTGACGGCGAGCGACCGCGTGCCGAGATTCAGCCCAAAGTTCTTGGCCGACAGCTTCCGGTTCGTGCGGTTCAACATGGCAAGACCCTCACTTCCGCCGATCAACAGGCGGGTTGGGAACACCCGGACCGGCCAAATGCCGGTGGGTTTGGCGGACCCGGTTGGTGAAAGGCCGGGTCGGCCGCGAGCATCAAAGCCGAACGATCATGGACCTTTGCCGACAGATCCCACAGGTCGAGAAGAGGACCCGTCAACCAGCGGTCGACGGAAGAGCTTGCCGACAGACAAACCTCGGAGTCGAACCACGGGTTCAACCGCCGAGGGGACTTTCCCAAACGAACCCAACTCCCAGGCAGCCCGACCCGATGAAGGTCGAACCCGAGAGGCTCGCCGGTTGGACAGGTTAGACGTTCGGGAGGTTCGCGCCTATTCGAAAGATTCTTGCCGATCTTTTTTTGAGGTACATCGATGATGCTCAAACACCACTTTTTGGTCGAAAGGGTGAATCAGCGCCGTCGCGTCTCCCGAGCCGCCCAAGCGGACCAGACCCTTGGATCGTCGGAGTAATCCGGTTACGCTCAAATGTACCCAACCGACCCCATCGGACCTGGCATTTGAACGTCTATTTCGCCGTAAAGGGATCACCGTGGGCAAGATGAAGCAGCTCCTGGCCGACGGCCAACTCGTCCGGATGTTCGGGGTCGGCCAGTTGTTCACCCCCAAGATCGTCGAGATGGTTGGCGAGCATGGCGGGTTCGACGCCTTGTGGATCGACGTCGAGCACTGTGGCCTAACCATGTCGGACATCGAGTTGACCACGATGGCCGCGCGGATTTATGCCCTGGATCACTTCGTCCGCCAGCCGGCCACCGACTACGCCTCGATCATGCGGTCGCTCGAAGCGGGGGCGGGCGGAGTGATGGCCAGCATGGTCCAGTCGGCCGAGGAGGCGGACCAGGTTGTCCGCTGGGCGAAGTTTTACCCCCGAGGCGAGCGCGGGATGAACGGGAGCAACCGCGACGGTCGGTTCGGCTTGATGCCGCAAGAAGAATACGTCGCCAAGGCTAACGCCGAGTCGTTCGTTGGCGTGCAGATCGAGACGCAAAGGGCGATGGACGCGGTCCCCGAGATTGCCCGAATCCCCGACGTGGATCTCCTCTTCGTCGGCCCGGCGGACATCAGCCAGGCGCTGGGCCTCCCTGGTCAGTTCGAGCATCCTCGGTGCCTGGCCGCGATCGAGAAGATCGCGCGGGAGTGCGCCGAGGCCAAGATGCCCTGGGGGATCGTGCCCAAGGGGAACGAGTACGCCGAGCGGATGCGCGCCTGGGGCTGCCAGATGTTCGTCCTGGGCTTCGACCTCCACGTCGTCCACGCGGGTATCCGGGCCACCAAAAGCCACTATGCCTCGTTCTTCCCGGCCTGAGGCGGTTTTGACCGGGGGCGGTCTGTCGGGTAGGTTGAGGTGGTGGTCGGCGGCGCGATCGATGGGTTTGATCTGGCCCGCCATCGACAAATCTCCCGCGATGGTGGCAGACCCAAGTATGAACGACCCGAAGATCCTGTTCGTCACCGGCGCGACCGGCCTAGTCGGCAGCCATGTCGTCGAAGAAGCGCTCTGGCGTGGCTTGCGGGTCCGGGCCTTGGTACGGGGGTCGAGCGATACCCGGTGGCTCGACGAGCACCCCATCGAGAAGGTCGCGGGCGACCTCGAAGATGTGGACGCCCTCCGACGCGGCGTGACCGGGGCCGACTGGGTCTTCAACTGCGCCGCGAAGGTCGGCGACTGGGGGAGCCTCGACGAGTTCCGCCGCCTCAATGTCGCCGCGCTGGAACTCCTGCTCCGGGCGGCGGTTGAAGCGAAGGTCGAGCGGTTCGTGCACGTCAGCTCATTGGGCGTCTACGAAGGGCGCGACCACTTCGGGACCGACGAGACCACGCCGACGGCCGCCCAGGCGCTCGACGGCTACACCCGGTCCAAGGTCGAGGCCGAAGCCCTGGCCCTCCGCTATGGCCAGGAACACCACCTCCCAGTCACGGTCGTCCGCCCGGGGTTCATCTACGGCGAACGAGATCGGACGGTCTTGCCCAAGCTGATCCACTCGCTCCGGACCAAGCGATTTGCCTACTTCGGCTCGGGCGACCAGGCACTCAACTGCATCTACGTCAAAAACCTCGTCCACGCCTTGTTCCTCACCGCCGAATCCCCTCACTCGATCGGCGAAGTCTTCAACGTCACCGACGGACCGCGGGTCAGCAAGCGGCAGTTTATCGGGCGGGTCGCCGAGTTGGCCGGCTTGAAACCACCGACCCGACGCATCCCGCTCTTCCTGGCGCGGTTCCTGGCCACCACCCTCGAACGGCGGGCGATCCGCCAGGGGTCGTCCACCCCGCCACTCGTCAACAAGGCGCGGTACAAGTTCCTCGGCTTGAACCTCGACTACTCGATCGAGAAGGCTCGGCGGCAACTCGGTTACGCCCCCCCCTTCACCACCGAAGCGGGACTGGTCGCCGCGCTGGCCGACCTCAACCCCGGACCGGCCCGTTGAAGGTGGACTCACCCGCGGACCCGGCCTAGAATCGAGTCAAAGCGAGTCGATCTTTGCTCAAGCATCCCCGGGAGGCGTCATCGTGGATCAATTGGGTGGAAAAAAGGTCGCCGTCCTCGTGGAGAAGCTCTACGAGGACCTGGAGTTGTGGTATCCCGTCTACCGACTCCGCGAAGCGGGGGCCGAGGTGGTGATCGTCGGCCCGAAAGCGGGCG
>JAABUX010002343.1_pt1 | contig 27006 bp, 21 predicted proteins | sample 5561851 | NCBI WGS metagenome assembly JAABUX01 (sample SAMN10711883, study PRJNA513361) | rock metagenome | isolation source: Antarctica rocks | place: Antarctica: Victoria Land, Richard Nunatak red sandstone | collected 2016-01-03 | reverse complement strand
GTTGCAGAAGGTTTGTTCAGTGCCGAAGAAGCTCGGGAAGTTCGCCTCGACATGCTCGGAGCAGACGGTTGAACCGTCGAATCTCGGCCTTGATTCGGCACTGAACAAATCTTCTGCAACTGTAGTACTAAGCAGCCGCTCGGCGTCGCGGTGCTCTATCAAATCCGCCCATGAGCCGCCGTCCGACGGGATCTCGCGGAGGCGTTCGATGTTGATGCTCCGGGAAAGGTCGGTCGACGTATGGGCTGAATCCTGTGAATGCGTTTCCCCCGCAGCAACCACCGGCATTGCCGCGATCGCGTGCCTCACCGTGGTCGCCTCGGGTCGAACCGAGTAACCATCCCACAGGTCGGCTAGCGAACGCAAGACTAGCGGGGATCTAGCCGCGATCACCATCGCCCTCTCGCGGAACTGCGGAAGCCCAAACCGCGTCAGCATGTGCACTTCGCTCGACACCTCATATCCGAGGTCTCTCAGGTGATCGGCGAGTGTCCTGAAATGCTGCTTGAACCTGCCGATAAGGAGTTCTCGGGCATTCTCCATCACGAAAATGTGCGGACGCAAAGCCTCGACAAATCGGGCGGTTCGAGCGACAAGTGAGTTGCGTGGGTCATCTTTCAGGTGGTTATTGGCGTTGACCCGGGAAAATCCCGTGCAAGGCGGGCAAGCCGACAATACCGCAAGTTCGCGACCCTCGAGCGGGGGCACCAAGATACTCTTCAATTCCTCAGGATCAATCACGCCAAGGTCGGCGAAAGTCGGCTTGATGCCGATGTTCGCCTCATAAGTTCCATTACAATCGATCGCGCCGGACCCTGTGCTCGGCTTGCCGATCTCGGCGTCTACGGCGCCCACAACTTCAAATCGAGGGTGGGCCTGGAAGCCGCAACTCATTCCGCCAGTTCCGGAGAAGAGGTCAACTACAGGAAGGCAATTTTTGCCTTTCAGAAGCTCTTCGCTGTCGGGGCGAGCAATCGTCGCAAGGCTTCCGCCAGACCGGTCGCGTTCATTTCGCACTGCCACAGCGTTACGACTCGCCATCCTAGTTCACCCAGTTTTTCTTGGGCCGCAAGATATCTTCGGCGATTGCTTTCAATCTTCTGGAGCCAGAACTCGGCGTTAGTCCTCGGTTTCCGAGTTCCACGGCCACATTTATAGCAGCCGTGCCAGAAACATCCGGGGACAAAAATTACCGTCCGATGCTTCGGAAGCACGATGTCGGGCCTTCCGGGAATATCTTTAGGGTGTAACCGAAATCGGTACCCCATCGAGTGAAGTATACGCCTTACCTTGATTTCAGGCTTGGTATCCTTGCCTTTGATCCGACCCATGATCTCGGATCGACGATCAGGTGGAACGTTGTCCATAATCTCGGTTCCCGGTAAAATGCGCAAGTCCAAAATTTCGTATTTCGAGGGGAGCGGGTGAAGGGATCAATTACGAGTGGCGCTTGGCCAATGAGCGACCACTGATCCGAAGGCGTTCCGCTTGGGCCTGATCGTCGATCTTCGCCGAGCGTTTGCATCATGGCGAAGGACGCCGAGCGAATACTTTGTCGGCTTGGTCCCGATCGGGCGGAAGTCCTCGGCCCGGGATCGCTCATAAACGTCTTCGGATCTGTCGCCGCTTACGATTGACGCCATCTGGGTCACAATCGTGGCTTTCGCCCCTGGACGACGTGGTCGATCACCGTGGCGGCCAAGGTCGGCGCGTCGAGCAGGTAGTCGGTCGAACCCGGATCAACGAATCGTTCCAACTGCCCGCGAGACTCGGGGGCCATCTTGGGGCCGACGTTTTCGCGGATCCGCTTGAGGTACTCGGCGAAGAACGTCCGAGTCGCCGGGTCGAGCGGGGCCATCCGGTCGGCGGCGAAGGTCCGGACCCGGAGGTCGACCAGCCCGGCCTGGTGGAACAAATCGGCTAGGCGTCGGCCGATGTAGAACTTGCGGGGGTGCTCGATCCCCTCGGAGATCGACTCCCACTCGGCGGTCCTGACGGCCAGTTCGACGTCGATCGGCCAGGGGAGCAAGACTTGGTGGAGCGTGTCGTCTTCGAGGACGGCGACCAACCCCCCGGGCTTGGCCATCTCGGTCATTCGGAGGACGGCTTCGAGCGGTTCGGGGAGGCTGAACAGACTCTGGGCGCACCAGACGACGTCGAAGCTGCCCGAGGGGAACGGCATCCGTTCGATCGAGGCGGCGACGAGCCGGGTTTCGCTCGACCCCGGGGAGTCGCTCTCGATTTTGGAAGCTTCGCGATCGGCGAGTTTCAGGAAGCTCCGGGAAAGATCCAAGCCCACCACCAGGCCCGATTGCCCGGCCTTCCGGGCCAGCCAGGGGGTATACGCCCCGTCGCCGCAGGCCACTTCGAGGACCCGGTGGCCAGGCTCGATCGGGAGTTGGTCGATCATCGCTTCAAGCTCGACGGCGAACCCCCGGTGGAAGGCCCGGAGCATCGGGGCGTAGTCGGGCAGGGGAGGGTCGCTCGCCATCGGATTGGTCCTCGATCTTCGGGGCGGTCGCCGAGGCCGACCGCGATTCGACCCGGGGTCGGTGAACGATTTCGTAGATTTGCAGATGACGTGCCGAAACGCATCGACGACCCGCTCGCGGCGAAATCTCCGGAAATTGGTGCGACACTTTTCCTCAACCGCGTCGTACGATTGGGTCGGATATCGAAAGTGGATGCGTATTGGCCCACTTTTCGGCTCGAAATCTCGATTCATCCCGCGACGGTCCGGGGCCGGGCTGGAGTTGCCGACCCGCTTTTCGTTAGGATGTGTCGAGAGTTTTCGACCAGGATCGAGTCTCAACAAGGGCGCGGGGTTCGCCCGCGCCCTTGATCTACCTCCTCCGATTGATGGAGCATCTCGTGGCGAAAGCGTCGAAACCCCCGGCGAGCGTGGTCCGCCGCCGGCTCAACTTCAAAGGTCTGATCATCCTGGGCGTGGTCCTGGTCGTCGCGGTGGCCTCATTCTTCCCGATCAAGGCATTCTCGGACCGATCGACCCGCGCCTCCGCGCTGGAGCAGGCGAAGGCGAGCGAGAAATCGGGGGACGTCGACCTGGCGCTGCGGCACATGGAGCGTTACGCCGCCGCCTGGCCGGACGACCTCCCCGGCCTGGAATATCAGGCCAAGCTCAAGGCCGAGACCGCCCGGACGCTCCCGCAGTTGCTCGAAGCGGCCAACGCCAACGACCAGGTCCTCCGGCGGGACCCCGAGGGCAAAGACAGCCAGGAAACCCGTCGCCGCCTGATCCGGCTCTATGTCCGCTATGGCGACGCGATCCGGATGTTCTTCCAGGCCCGCAAGGAGACGGGGGCCGAGAACAACGAGCTTCGCTACCGCGCCGCGGTCTCGATCGCCCGCCAGCTCATCGCCAGGGGGGCCAACGACGCCGAGGCGCACCGGCTGCTCGCCCTGTCGCTCGAAGGGGTCGTCTCCGCCGGCAACCTCCAGGCCGTCGACGAGGCGATCGCCGAATACAACAAGGCCATCGCCCTCGAACCGACCGATACCCTGGCGCCCGAGCGTCTGGCGGCGCTCCTGGCCGATCGCAAGAAAGACCCCGCCGCCGCCGAGCGGACGATGGACGCCTTGCTCAAGGCCGAGCCCAAGTCGGTCGCCGTCCGGATGGCCCGCTACCGCTTCTTCGGCCGCCTGAAGGACGACGCCAAGTCGCTGGCCGAGATGCAAGCCGCGTCCACCCTCGCCCCCAACGACCCGAAGGTCCAGGCCGACGCCGCGTTCGACGCCATGCAGCGCCGGGACTACGCCGCCGCCCGCCGGCACCTGGCCGCCATCCCCAACGACGACGCCAACGAGCTTCGGGTCCGGACCCTCAAGGGCAGGCTCGAACTCGACGAGAAGCACCCGGACGAGGCGATCGAGGAGTGGCGCAAGGGCTTGATGTCCGCGGCCGGCTCCGACCTGGAGCTGACCTGGCAGCTGGCGCACACCTTGATCCAGCTCGGCCGCTTGAACGAAGCCCGCCCCCTGGTCTCGCGGTTCCAGCAACTCGCCGCCGACAGCCAGCAAGAGGCGATGGGCCGCTTCCTCCGCGCCCTCTACGACCAGCGGAGCGGGCATACCAACAGCGCGATCAAGGACCTCAACCGGGTGATCGACCAGGTCCCCCTCTACTTCCAGACCGAGGTCTATCTGGTCCTCGGCCGCTGCCATGAGGCCAAAGGGGAGGAGGGCGAGGCGATGCTCGCCTACCAGAAGTCCTCGTCGCTGGCCCCCACCGCGACCGAACCTCGCCGGGCGATCGCCCGGATCATGGCCAAAAAGAACCCCACCGACGCGGTCAACGAGATGGACCGGACGCTCGGCCAGAACCCCAACGACCTGTCGCTCCTGGTCGAAGTGGGTCGGCTCAAGCTCCGACAGCAAGCGTTGGTGCCCGAGAACCAGAGGCGTTGGGAAAGGATCGACGAGATCGTCAACCACGCCGTCGGCATCGACCCGGACAACTTCGCGGTGCAAACCTTGAGGGCCGACGTCCTCGCCGCTTCGGGCCGGCTCGACCAGGCCCTGGTCCTCCTCCGCAAGTCGGTGGAAGGCTCGGGCAAGAAGAAGATGGAAATCTGGTTGACCTACGCCGGGGCCTTGGACCGCCTGAACCGCGGCGAAGAAGCCTTGCAGGCCCTCGAACGAGGCTCGGCGCCCGACGCGGCGGGGGACCACGACAAGTTCCGGATCGCCCGCGCCAGGCTCCTATCCCGGCTCAACCGGGCGCAAGCGGCCCGAGACGTCTTGACCCTCGACCGCGACAAGATCCCCAAGTCGGAGCGCCCCGAGCTGGCCCACGCCCTCGGGGAGCTATGTCGGGAACTGGGCGACCGCGACGCCGCCCGAGCCGCCCTGGCCGAATGGTCCAAGCAGGTCCCCGACAGCGAACAGCCGGGCTTGGCGCTGCTCGCCTTCGCCCAGTCGTACAACGACGACGAGGCCGCCAAGCTCGGCCTCGAAGCCTTGCGGACCCTGGGAAGCGAGCTGGAGCCATATGGCTTGGCGGCCCGCGCCTTGGAACTGCTCCGGATCGACCGCGCCCGCTCCGATGCCGCCGAGCTGGCCGTGGCGACCGACAAGGCCGAGTTGAAGCGGCTCGACGAGGCCGACAGGCTCGTGAACCAGTTGACCATCGACGCCCCGCAGTTGGCCGTCGTCCCGATGCTCCAAGGGATGATCCTGGAGCGTCGGGGGAAGCTCGACGAGGCGATCGAGGCGTATCGCAAGTCGGTCAAGGACGGGACGATGTCGCCGGGCTTGTCTCGCCTGGTGGAGTTGCTCAGCCGCCGCGAGCGGTTCGACGAGATCGCCCAGCTCAAGGCGAAGTACGAGAGCAAGGCCAACCTCGACGGGACGCCGTCGCTGATCACCAGCTTCGACCAGGTCCTCGCCGCCGTGGCGCTGAAGCTGGGCGACAACAAGCGCGCCGAGCAGGCCGTCGCCGAGATGGTCCGGGCCCAGCCCGAGAGCCTGACCGCGACGGCCAGCCAGGCCCGGTTGCTCAGCAGCCTCGGGCGGAACAAGGAGGCCGAGGCGGCGCTCCGCCAACTGGCGCTCCGCAAGCCGACCGAGCCGACCCCCTGGGTCGCCCTGGTGGCGTTCCGGGCGCAACATCCCGACCTCGGCGAGCTGAATCGGCTGATCGACGAGGTCCGGATCGGCTACAAGGGGGTCCACCCCGAACTCCTGATCGCCCGATGCCGGTGGATCGGCGGCGACGTGGCCGGGGCGGCCAAGCTGTTCGACGCGGCGGTCGCCCAGAACGGCGGCGACATGGCCACCCTCCGCGACTCGATCGAGTTCGACAGCGCCATCGGCCGGAACAAGGAGGCCGAGGTCAAGCTCCGCAAGGCCCTCAAGGTCGACCCGAAGGCCACCTGGGTCTCGCGGACCTTGGCGATCACCGTCTCGTCGAAGCCCGACCGGGCGAGCTGGCAAGAAGCCTGGTCGTTGATCAAGCCGGGCGCCCCCGGGTCGGGCGAGGCCCCCGAAGACCGCCTGATCCGGGCCACGGTCCTGGCCCGATCCCCCGATAGCTCCCTGAGAGACCAGGCCGCGCCCGCCCTGAACGCCCTGGCCAACGACCTGCCGGCGTCGAACCCGGTGGCCATCGAGGCGAGGATTCGCCTGTCCAAAGCCCTCCTGGAGACCGTCCCCAGCCGGACGGTCGACGCCGCGAGGGTGATCGCCCCGGTCGCCAACGACCTCGACCGCCCCAACGGCGAGGCGCTGGCGATCTCGATCGAGGCCCTGGCCCGGTCCAAGGACGTCGCGGCGGCGAGCAAGCACCTCGACCGCCTGGCCGCCCTCGAGCCGAAGTCGCCGAGGACCGCCGCCTCGAAAGCTTGGGTCCTCCAGAAGAGCGGCAAGCCCGGAGAAGCCTCGGCGGTGGTCGAGGCCGCCTACAACGAGGCCGAAGGCATGACCAACGGCGAGACGTTCGCCCTGGCCTTCCAAGACCTCATGGTCAAGCTCGGCCTCAACGACGGGGCGCTCAAGCTGGCCCGGCGGATCGCCGACAAGTGGCCCAAGGACGCCTGGGTCCTGGCCAGGACCCAGGTCGACGCCGGGAAGGTCGCCGACGCGATCAAGTCGTGCCAGGTCGCCCTGAAAGCCGGCGAGTTCCGCGAGACGATCCGGGTCGCCACCAAGATCGCGATCCTCAACCCGGGCGACACGACCCTGCTCCAGGGGGTGGACGAGCTCGACTCCGCCGCGCAGGCCCAGGCCCCCAAAGACCCCGAGGTCCTCGCCTTCGTCGCCACGCTCCGCCACCTCCAGGGGCGGTACGACGAAGAGATCGAGCTTTACCGGATGGTCCTGGACAACAACCCGCAGTCGTACGTGTTCCTCAACAACATGGCCTGGACCCTCTGCGAAGGGCTCCAGCGCCACGACGAGGCGCTCGAACGGATCGACGAAGTGATCCGACGCCACGGCGCTTTTCCCGCCTTCCTCGACACCCGGGGCGTGATCCTCGCCCGGCTCGGTCGGCTCGACCAGGCGATCGACGACCTCGAACGGTCGGCCAAAGCCACCCCGTCCGCCACGACCTATTTCCACCTGGCCCGGACCTACCGCCAGGCCAACAAGCTCGACGACTACCGACGCTGCCGAGACCTCGCCCGCAAGGCCAAGCTCGACCCCTCGGCGCTCGACCCGACCGACAAGGCCGACCTGTCAAGTGTCATGGCAGGCAACTGACCTGTCCGGCAAAGAATTGCGGATCGCGGATTGCAAAGTATGCTTGATGAGAGCAATCTTTGCAATCTGCGATTTTGCGATATGCAATCCGGGAACGTCCCGAAAACCTGGCGTCCTCGGCTGTTACGGTTCCCGGGAGTTTCCCTTTGCAATTTGCGATCTGTCATGAATTCCTAGGCTTGGTCTGAGGGATCAATCGACCGACGACCCGAGCGGCGATGCGTCGGCGGTGACCTTGCGGATCATGAGGTCGAGCTTGGCGAAGTCGATCGGCTTGGTCAGGTGGGCGACGAAGCCCGCTTCGAGGCTTTTCCGGATGTCGTCCTCCATCCCGTAGCCGGTCAAGGCGATGGCCGGGACGTTGCGCCGGAGCTTGATGGCGCGCATCAGGTCGAGCCCGGTGCCGTCGGGCAGGCCGATGTCGCTGACGATCAGGTTGTACTCGTGGTCGGCCACGCCGAGGGCGTCGGCCACGGTGTTGGCGGTGGTCACGAGGTAGCCGTTCTGGCGGAGGAGCTTGGCCATGATCCGGGCGGTCATGACGTCGTCCTCGACCAGGAGGACCTGGCAGTCGGCCTGATCCGGCAGGGCCTCGGATGCGGCCGCGTCCGAGGCGTCCGGGTCGGCGATCGGGTGGGGCGTGGCCTTGGTGACGGGGAGTTCGATGGTGAAGGTCGCCCCCTGGTCGCGCCCGGGGCTGGAAACGGTCAACCGCCCGTTGTGCCCTTCGACGATCGACCGGCTGATCGCCAGGCCCAGCCCCAGGCCGCCGAACCGCTTGGTGATCGCGTCTTCGCCCTGTTCGAAGGCGTTGAAGATCAAGGGGATGATCTTCGGGTCGATCCCGATCCCGTTGTCGATCACCTCGATGGAAAGCCCATCGGGGACGTTGCGGGTCCGGATCGTGATCTTGCCGTGCCTGGGGGTGAATTTGACGGCGTTCTTGATCAGGTTCCAGAGGACCTGCTGGAACCTCGCGGCGTCGGCCAGGACGTGATGCTCGGCCGCCTGGAGGTCGGCGGTCAGTTGCAACCCCTTGGCCTCGGCCTCGTTCCCGCAGATTTCGAGGGCGCGGGTGATCTGGACGTTCAGGTCGACCACCTCGAACTGGTAGGGGAGCTTGCCTCGGATGATCCGCATCACGTCGAGGAGGTCGTCGATCAACCTCGCCTCGAGTTCGAGGTTGTGGCGGATCATCTCGAAGGTCGGCCTGAGGTGCTCGGGGGTCGAGGGGTCGTCGCGGCTGGCCGTGGCGATCAGGAGGACGGGCGTCAGCGGGGTCCGAAGCTCGTGGCTGAGCATCGCCAGGAACTGATCCTTGGATCGGCTCGCGGTCTCGGCCAGCTCGTTGGCCCGCTTCAACTCGGCCTCGTTCCGCTTCTGGTCGTCGATGTCGGTCCAGGTCCCGAACCACTTGAGGACCCGCCCCGAGTCGTCTCGGACCAGCTCCCCCCGGGCGAGGAACCAGCGGTACGCCGAGTCGACCCCCCGGCGGATCCGGAACTCGACCTCGTAGATCGCGCCGGAATCGACCGCTTCCCGCCAGCGCCCGACGACCCGGTCGAGGTCGAGCGGATGCACCGCCCTGGACCACCCCGAGCCGACGCTCTCCTCGGGCGTCATCCCGGTATACAGCGACCATCGGCGGTTGAAGTAGTCGACGAGGCCGTCGGGCCGGGCCGACCAGACGATCTGGGGGATCGCCTCGGCCAGCAGGGTCACCCCGGCCAGCCTGGCTTCGGACTCGACGAGGCGCCGGCGGGTTTGCACCTGGGCGACCACCCGCTCGACGGCTTGGACCAGGTCATCGAAGAAGTCGTCGGCCTTCGGGACGAAGTCGTTCAGGCCGCCTCGCATGGCCCGGATCAGGGTCGACTCGTCGCTCAGGCCGGTGACGAGGATCGCCGGGGTCCGGTCGCCGTCGGCTCGGATCTGCTCGTAGAAGTCCAGCCCCGAGACCGTCCCCTGGAGGTTCTGGTCCAAGACGATCAGGTCGATCCCCCCGCCCCGGATCGCTTCGAGGGCCAAGGCGACGGTGCCCGCGACGGACACTTTGAAGCCCGCCCGCCGGAGGTGCAAGCGTTCGAGGTGAGCGACCCCGGGATCATCCTCGATGATCAAGATCGACTCGCGACGAGTCCCCGAGGGCGTGCTCACAGGGTTCCCATCAGTGTTGTCCGCCATTCCTCGGCACCTTGACGACTTGCAAGAACAGCCCGAGCCGGTTGATCGCCTCGATGAAACCGTCGTATTCGACCGGCTTGGTCAAGTAAACGCTGCACCCCAGCTCGTAGCAACGCTCGACCTCGCGGGGGTCGTCGGTCGTCGTCAGGATGATCACGGGTATTCTCGCCGTGGACGGGTCGGCTTTGAGGCGGCGAAGGACCTCGACGCCGTCGACCTTGGGCATGTTGATGTCGAGCAGGAGGAGGACGAACCCCTTGAGGACCTGGCCTTGATACTGGCCTTCGCCTCGGAAATAGTCCAGGGCCTCCTGGCCGTCCTTGACGTGGACGACGTCGTTGACGAACCCGGCGCGCCTGAGGTTGCGCTGGACGAGGTTGGCGTGCCCTTCGTCGTCTTCGGCGACGACCAGGGTCAGCGGTTCGGTGGTCATGCGATCTCCTTGCGGCGCTGGGTGCCGGCCGAATCGGGGTCGCCCCGAGAGGGGGATTCCGCCGACGACTTGGGCTTGGCCGGCATCGAGAACGAGAACGTGCTGCCGCGGCCGGCCTTCGACACGAACCAGACCCGGCCCCCGTTCCGCTCGACCATCCGGCGGACCAGGGCCAGGCCGATCCCTTCCCCCTTGGCGACGTCGCCGTGCAGCCTCTGGAACGCGGTGAAGATTTTCCCCTGGTACGAGTCGGGGATGCCCAGGCCGTTGTCGGCGACCGAGTAGACGACCGTCGGGTCGGCGTCGGGATCGGCGTGGGCCTCGTTCCGGGGCGCGGCGGACACCTCGACCAGGCCGGGACGGGTGCTGTCGAGATAGTTGACCGCGTTGCCGATCAGGTTGGCGAAAATCTGCTCGATCACCGTCGGGTCGGCGAAGGCCGGGGGGAGGTTGGCGACGACCACCCGGGCGTTCCGCTCGTCGATCGTCCCTCGGAGCGCCGCGACCACTCGGGCCACCAACGGCCCGACCTCGACGACCTGCGGGCGGTATTCGACCCGACCCGCGCGGGACAGGCGGAGCAAGGCGTCGATGATCCCGCTCAAGCGGGTGACCCCCGAGCGGATGAAGCCGATCGACTCTTCCATCTCGACGCTGATCAGCGATCGGGCCTGTCGGCGGACCGCGTCGGGCACGCCGTCGGCGTCGACGGTCTTGAGCAGGTCCTTCCCGATCAATCCTAGCTCCTTGCTGAAGCCTTGGAGGTTCACAAGCGGAGAACGGAGGTCATGCGACACGCTGTAGACGAACATCTCGTTTTCTTGGGCTTTTTCGCGGAGTTGCTCGTTGATGTCCGCCAATTCCTCGGCCCGGCGCGACGCCATCTCGGCGGCGACCCGCTCGCCGTGCATCGCCACGGCGATCGTCTCGGCCATCTCTCGGAACACGGAGTCGAGCCGGGCGATCTCGTCTCCGCCCCGCAACGGGGGCATCAGCTCTCGCCCGTCGGTCAAGAGCCGGGCGTTGCCGGCCAAGGTCTCGATTCGACCACTGATGTTCCTCGAAAACAAGATGACGATCAGAAAAGTCGAGACCACCGAAGCCAAAAGCCCGGCGATCAGCAAGAGATCGAGCCGCTCCCAAGCTGCGGCCAACGTTTCGCGCCGGGTCGCCTTGAGCGCCTCTTCGGCGGCGACGAACCGACCCAACCCGTCGCTGACCTCGTCGAGGAGCCTTTGCGATTCGAGGCGGCGGGCCGTCGCCAGGCCGGCCGACATCCCCGGCCCTTCCACCATCATCGCCCCTTCCTCCATGAAGTCGAGCAAAGCCTTCGCCTTGGCCTGGACCCGGTTGGCGGCGATGGTTTGCGGCGGGTTGTCCGCGACGGAGGCGGTCAGGATTTCGAACTTTTGCCGAGCGGTGTCGCTGGACCGGCGGAGTTCGTCGCGGAACGACGGGTCTCGGGTGATGACGTATCCCTGGATCGCCCCGTGGGCCAGCAAGATCCGGTAGCCGCACGACTCGGCCTGGGCGATCACCTCGTTGGTGTGGATCGTCCAGCGCTCGGCCTCGGTGTTATCGCTCCGCATCGAGGCCACCAGCCCGATGAACGCGACCTGGAAGCAGAGCGGGACGGCGATCAGGAACAGCCCTTTCCGAAAAATCGTCAAACGATCCATCAAAAAGTGACCTCGAATCCAAGATTGGCCGCCATCCCGACGAATCCCCTCGGCACCCTGCGATGCCAGCTTACCGGCAACCGGCCACGTTTGCCCAGAGCGTTATCCGTCCGTCACCGGATCGCATCACAAGGCCCAAGCGTCCGGCTCCATTTCCGGGTCCGACGCTCACTTTTGGAGGAAGCCGCGTCGCATTCTCGATCTTAATCGATGGCACGACGATTGCCGATCGAGGACTTCCTCAATCGGGGATTTTCCCCGTCGATTTGACCGGAAAGAGCGCGATGAACCGCCCATGAATCGCTTAAATTTGGCCCTCGGTTGTTGTTTCGGGCTTGCGATGGCCTCCGGTTGCGGACCCGCCGCGATCGACGAGCCTCCCCCGCGATCGCCGCCCGCGGCGTCTCGACCGGCGGAACCCCAACGAGCCGCGAGCCCCGTGATCGCCCCCCGGACCGGCCCGGCCGAGGTGTCGTGGGATACCGACCGCGACCGCTCCTTCGCCGAGATGATCCGCGACAAGTCGGGCGGGATGATCCGCAAGGCGGCCGTCGGGATCGAAGAAGCCGGGAAGCTCAAGATCGAACTCGACCGATCCGTCGCCCCCGACGACACCCTCGACCTGACCAAGAGCTTGATGGCGGGCGCCCGCAAGGACTTCCCCGACAAGCCGATCACCCTGGCGGTCTACGACCCGGCGGGCGGCCTGATCCTCCGGGCCATCTACAAGGTCGGCCAGGGGGTCAATTACCAGCTCGCCGGCGACTCGAAGAGCGGCCCGAGCCGATCCAACCCCGACGATTCGAGGCCGGGCGAGGCCCCGGCCCCGCCCGTGGCCCGGTCGACCGACCTGAACCGCTCGGGCGTGACCGAGGCCGACCGGAAGTTCGCCGAGTGGGCCGAGGGGCACGGCAAAGCTTACCTCCGCTACGTCGAGGCCGACTTGGAACGCCACGGTCGACTCTGGTTCGGCGTGACCCGCGAGGTCAAGCCGGCCGACGTCCCCAACCTGACCAAGTCGCTGCTCGAAGGCGCCCACAAGGAGTTCCCCCAGGGCGAGCTGGCCGCCAGCGTGTTCGACCCCGAGGGGAACAAGATCGGCAAGGCCACCCTGACCCGGAATGGCTCGATCCGCTGGGAACAATAGCCCCCATCCGATTTTTTCAACCTCAACCGGGAGATCCGCCATGCCCCAATACGGCAACCAGGACTACAAGAGCGCGGTGTTCGAGCAATTGTCCAAAGGGTCCGCCGGGGCCAACCAGGACGAGGACCACTTCGAGCACTTCGACAACTTCTCGAAGTCGGCCCCCCGGCGCGACGTCGAGGACGGGGTCGGCGAAGCGTTCCACCCCGATCGGGTCGACTCCGCCGACGTCGAGCCCCAGTTCCGCAACGCCGCCGCCAAGATGGAGCCGAACGAACGCTCCGAGATCGCGCACGACCTCCTGGCCGAACTCCAGCAACGCGGCCTCGCGCCGAGCTGGCTCCAGCGCCTCCTGGGCCTCGGGTCGACCGACCCCGGCCAGGCCAGCGCCGACGACGTGGCCAAGCTGACCGAGTATTCCCGCCAAAACCACCCCGAGGTCTTCAAGCGGGTGATGGCCGACAAGCCGTTCCTGGTCCGATGGCTCAGTAAACCTCTGGTTGCTGGCTTGGTTGGAATCATCGCCGGCAAGCTGCTCAACCGTCAATACGACAAGTGATTTCCGCTCTTTGATCGTTTTTTTCGCCATCAAGCCTAGGAGATGCCTCGATGTTTAGCTGGATTGGATACGCCATCTTCGGGCTGGTCGCCGGTGCGATCGCCCGATTGCTGCACCCGGGCAAAGACCCGATGAACTGGCTCTGGACGATGCTATTGGGGTTGGGAGGAGCCGAGGTCGGCGGCCTGGTTATCGGCCCTCGGACGGGCCTGATCGGCTGGATCAGCGCCGTCGTCGGTGCGATCGTCCTGCTGATCCTCTACAACTACCTGACGACCCGAAACGCGACGTCGATCGGCAACGAACGAGTCACCACCACTGGCCCGACCACCAACGAAGACTACAAGCAAGCCGTGTTCGACGACCTGTCGAAAGGCCCCCGCTGAGCCAAATCGAAGGGGGCCGGCATGAAGTTCGACTACAACCGCGACTTCGCCAACCTCGACTTCCGAGCCCACCCCGAGCTTTACCAGGTCGGGGTGGGCGAGCAAGGCGTGCTCTGCGTCGAGCCTTACAAGAGCGAGATCCTCCCGCACTGGCGGTTTAAGACCCCCGAGATCGCCCGCGAGTCGTCCGCCGCGATCTTCGCCCTGTTCGAGGGGTACCGCGACTCGGGCGACTTCGTCGGGATGGACATGACCCGCAAGTTCTTGCAGATGGGTTACACCCGGTCGAGGCGATACGCCAACCACAAAGGGGGCCGGAAGTACGACCCAGAATCGGGCGAAATCCTCGACGAGCCGGGCGACCCGATCAAGGCCGAATCCGCCGCCGTGTTCCTCGAAGCCTTGAACCGTGCCAAGGCCGACCCGGACTACCTCCGGCTCAAGGCCAGGCACCGAGAGCTCCACGACCCCTCGCCTCGGCCAAGCGTTGGCGATAGTCCAGGTCTACCTTAAACAGAAGCCAATTCACTTTTTCGTCAACCGTTTCGTACCTGAATTGAGTTCAAAGTGGTAGCCCTTGGCAAGCTCTTGAATGTCGCCGTTGCTTGGATGAAGTAGGTAGCATTTGCTCCACCACCACCTCCGATGGGTGGGGAGGCCGGAGTAAGGGTCAGGGAGCCAGCGAAATCTTCGTCGTTAGTGCCAGGATCAACGGGAGGAGTGGTAGGATTAGTAACCATTCCACGAGTGGAGTTTGTGACCGTACCAGTTTTACCACCAGCCCTGACGTAAGCCGACCAGCCATTCGGTTTTGCGTCCGAAGTGCCTTGGGGGACATCCATCTGCCAAGTGATCAGACCATCGACGTTCAAATTCGCACCCGCTTGCCAAGTCGTACCCGCCGTGGGAGTAGTCAGAGAGATCGTGACGACCCCAAAGACTAAGCACGGATTGAAGCAAATCAAACTCAACACCAAAGTAACCAAAACCGCCCGGCTCGAACTCAAAAATTTCATTGATATTCTCTTAACAACGGCAGAAATCGGTAATGGCCTGTTTGGTCGGATGCTATAGTATCGCGACCGTCAGAAACTTACCAAAATCGAAAAAAGGAGTCAACTAAAACCCCGAAACATCAACTAATTCATGTCCGTTACGGCTGCCAATGGCTCGCCAAACTGCAATTCCAATCGTGTCTTTCACGAAAATCACATGGCCATCTGCAAAAAGCAGGTTTACGCCATTATTGTGGTTGCTGCTGGATGTCCAGGCACCTTGTTGAAAGGCGGTTCCATTGGTGCAAGAATTAGAATCGGGGGCGAGTACGTGATTATAGAGTGAGAAGCCAAATTCGCCTGTGAGCCAATCCGAACCTTTACTGGCAGGCGCTCCAAAATTGGCCAGCTTAGGGTCGAGGGATCTGCAGGACTGGGCAAAAACCTCGAATTCTTCGGGGCGGATTTTCTCTGAATCTGTAGAGAAAACACCTCTGCGAGGATCTCGATCCTGAATCTCATCCAAGCCACCTAGCCATTCGGTAATCAAAGAGGTTGAGCTTTGACCATCAGTGAACTCTTGCGTCCGTGTCTGTGGCAAATTTTGTACGGTGAACGCCCCATTGTAGCCGTGTACCTGGACTCCGTTACCACGATTACCGCAATAATTGGTGCCTGAATTATTCCCTGCAATGAACGATGAGTCGGATGGGCATAGAAAAGAGTTAATTTTGGAACTCGATGCTGTCGCGTTAATCGGCGAACCGATCAAGTAAACAACTTCGAAATTAATTGAGTTGTACAGGTTATTCTGTTCGATGAAAGGCAAGACTGATGAAAAAAAAGAAGCCCCATATCCATTTGATCCAGCGGGGAAATAATGGTGGGTTGACTCGTATGCAAATACCGCAGTGCCGATTTGATGAAGGTTGGCAGCACATTGGTGTTTTCTTGAAGCCTCTCTCGACCCTAGGACGGCAGGGATTAGTAAAGCAAGAAGTAACGCCACCACAGCGATGACGACGAGGACTTCAATGAGTGTAAAAGCGGCTTTAGGATTTTTGGCCTTCTTTCCGTCAAACCTGAGTTGGGTCATCTTTAGATTCTCCGTTATCTGCTCGGACCGATTGGTAGATTGAAAATTATTTCACGACTCTGAAATTAATTTGTTTGGACTCGAATTTTCGCGTCGTCGGCGCTGACATAAAATCTTTTTGCGCGATCACTTTATGAGCTTCCACAACTAACTTGAAGTAACCGGCATCCTTGGGGGCAGTTGCTCGTATCTTGTATATGTTCGTCCGCTTATCGTCTTCAACCGTCGGCTCAAGCCGGATAGAGTCGACAATCAGCTTTCTGGAGTAAATGTTCGCAACAACAAACCTTGGATGGTCTGTTGAGATTTTGCCAGCGATCGTCAACGTCAATGTAAACTTTTCTTTCGGTTTGTAGACAAGTGCTTGGTTCTGCTCCATAAAATTGAACAAATATCCATTGACCTCAGAACTCAAACCTGCATCAGCTTTTGAGGATGAATTTCGATCGATTCTACTGTCAACTTCGTTAGCTTCGTTGCAACCAAGAATCAAACAGAAAATTCCGATGCCACCTGCAATCAGACAGAAGCGTTCCATGTTAAAACCCAAATGATGGTCGGATTAATGAGCCTAAAAATATTATAGCTCAAGCTTTATTCTTAGTCAACCAATCAATGGGCCAATATCTGTATTTAAATAAATTTATTTAAAGTATGTATAAATATTATAGGTTATTTTGGCGATTCTACCCAGGCGTCTGCTGGTGGGTCACTTGCCTCGTTTATTGCCGTTCCCGAGTTCAAGATTCAGCGATTTTGACTTGTTTTCCTGAAAACCCGCAGTGAAATTATGGATCTGCCCGAGGCAAGTGACCCACTAGTGGATTAAGGCAGATCCACTTCGGCCCCGAGGCGGATTGAGGTCGAGGACAGGTCGGAGCGGAACTGGTCCTCGGCGACGACGCGGGTGGTCCGCTCGACGAACCGGGCAACCCTCTGGTCCTCGAAGGACTCGGCGGACAGGTCGCGGAACCGGCCCGAGGCGTCGACCCGACCGAACACGAGGAACCGGGTTTGGAGGGCTTCGAGCTCGTCGAACATCGCGTCACGGGCGGCGAGACCGCCGTACCACCTCGGCTCGATGATCCGGACCGCCGTGTCGTAGCCGACGACGAAGGTCGAGCCGGGAAAGAGCCGGGCCTTGTCGCGATACGTCGGCGCGTCGGTCAAGAGCAGCCACCCGCCGACGTTCTCGAACCCTTTGATCCGGTGCGCGATGCTCACGTAGTCGAGCGGGGGCTTTTCCGGGTGGAACAGCGACAGCTCGAACGCGCAAGGCTCGCCCAGGAGTTCCGAGGCAAGCTCGGCCATCCGGAGGTGCCCGTCGTGGAGCGGTCGGAAGCTCCCCGGCAAGACCAGGCGGGTCGGCGGCGGTCCGAACCGGGAGTCCGAGGTCGCCGTCGGACCCGACTCGCCCAGGCGATACGCCAGCCAGGGGGTTTCGCCGCCGAGGAGCGAGGGGAGGTCGGGATGGTTGCAGGACGCGGCGTTGGCGAACGTCTCGGCGACCATCCCGAGGTCGTCGGGTCGGATCGGCAGGCCCGCCAACCCCTTGGCTTCGGCCAGGAGGTTGAGGATCGCCAGGGCGTTGATCCGTTCCTGGGCGGGCCGGTCCCCCCCTTGGGGCAAGGCGATCGACCGGGCGAAGGTCCGCTCTCCGGTCTGGAGGGCCAGGTGGATCTCGTGCGACCGGCCCGGACGTTCGTTGGGTCCCGAGGCCAGCTTCGAGGTCCCGCCGATCCCCAGCACCCCGCCCGGCCCCAGGTCGGGCCGGAGCTTGAGTCCGTGGCGAAACGCCGCCATCGCCAACCCCCGGGCGGCCCGGGAGTCGACCAGCTTGCCGGGGTCGGCGCCGAGGATGGCGTGGAAGTCGGCGGGGTCGTAGGGGATTCGCCCGCCGAGCAAGGTCGCCGAGCCTCCCCCCCGGCCCAGGAGCCAGGGGAAAATCTCGGTCCCCCCGCCCGAAGCGTAGATGACCGCTTTCGAGCCGTCGGCCTCATGGATGCGGCGGGCGAGGTCGAACACCGGGTCGGGGGGCGGGTTCACGGCTTTTTCTTGGGGACCAGGTCGTCGGCGATCAGGTTGAAGAAGTCGTCGTCGGTCGCTTCGACCATCGATCGGGCCTTGGCGGATTTGGGGACGGGGGCGCTCGCGGGCACCGGGTCGTCGAATGACCCATGCGCGGCGGGAATCCGCTCGATCTCCTCGGGCGGGCGCGCCGGCCGGTACGACTTGCGGGGCTTGTCGGTCTCGAACCCGGCGAGTTCCATCAGCGACTTCCGCTGGCGGGTCTCGACCATGTCCTCGTCCATGATGTCCGTCCCCGCCACGGCGCTGGCGGGTCCGGCGGGTTCATAGTCGATCGTGTAGAAGTGGCTGGCGATCCCGATCTCGGCGTCGGGCAAGACGGTCTGCTCGATGGCGATCTTCAGGCCGTTGACGGTGGTCCCGTTCCGGCTCCCGAGGTCGCGGATGTGCCAGATCCCGTGGAAGAACTTGAGCTCGCAATGTTTGCCCGAGACGTTCTCGAAGTCGAGGCAGATATCCGCCGAGGCCCGGCGGCCGATGATCATCGACTCGCGCTGGAGAGGAACAGGGTCGCCCCCGCCGATCGGTTTCAGGGTACCCAGGGTTTTCGACGATCGCGACATCGACGGGTCCTCGTTGGTCGGGGGCTTGGCCGATCACTGAGATTCAACAACCCAACCCGAACATACGGCCCGGACGCCCAAAAAGCGCCACGGACTCCTCCAAAATCTTCGACCAGGATACTCGACCCCGGTCCGGCTCCTCAAGCCATCCCTGTTGTTACTTTTCGAGAACCAAGGTGTGACTCGAAATTTTGGGAAGGCCCTCGGCGACGAGCGGCCCGACTTGAACCCAAGCTCAAGGTCTGGCGGGTGGTTTTCGCGTGTTTCCGGGCGAAACCGGAGATTTTTCGGGTCGAGGGGCTGTTCGGTCCCCGAGGCATCGGATAGCCTCGGCTCGTTGGGCGGCTCGGCGAGTCGCCCTCGGGACGCGGATCGATTCGCCTCGACTCGACTCACCTCAACTCGGAGGGAAGCTGATGCACCCCTTGTCTCGCAACCTTTCCCGACGCGAATTGCTGGCTTCCGGGTTGGCCGCCGCCGGCGCCTTGGCCCTGGGCGGACCTTTGGCGGCCGCTTCGGGCCTCCTGGCCCAGCCCGACGGCGACTACGGCCCGTTCAAGATGGGCCTACAAAGCTACTCGCTCCGCCACTACAAGCTGGCCGAGGCCCTGGCCAAGACCAAAGGCTTGGGGCTGCGCTACTGGGAATCCTACAGCGCCCACACCAACCCCGACCCCGCCAAGGCGTCCGAATATAAGAGCATGGCGAGCGAGGCGGGCGTCAAGGTCGCCGGTTTCGGAGTGTCGGCGTTCTCGAAGGATCACGACGCCAACCGGAAATACTTCGAGTTCGGCAAGGCGATGGGCGTCGACTACCTGTCCGCCGACCCCGACCGCGACGCCTTCGACAGCCTCGACAAGCTGGTCGAAGAGTACGGGATCGCCATCGGCATCCACCCCCACGGCCCCGGGGCGAAGTGGGTCAAGATCGACCAGATCGCCGACGCGATCAAAGACCACAACGAGAAGATCGGCGTTTGCCTCGACACCGGCCACTTCATGCGGGCCAACGAAGACCCCGTCCGCGCCGTGGAAGTCTTCGGCAAGCGGATCTACGGCGTCCACCTCAAGGACGTCACGGACGCCAAGACCTTCACCATCCTCGGCAAGGGCGACCTCAAGCTCGGCGACCTGTTCCAGGCGTTGGCCAAGCAGAAGTACAACTACTGCATGGCCCTGGAATACGAGGAAAGCGAGTCCAACCCGATCGCCGACATCGAGCAGTGCCTGATGGCCGTCAAGAACGAGCTGGACACGGTCAAAGGCTTCTTCGACAAGCCGGAGAAGACGGAGAAGATCAGGTAAAAAAGCGGCCACGGATGAAACACGGATGGAACACGGATAAAAAACTCAATAATCGAATTATCCGTGTTCCATCCGTGTTTCATCCGTGGCTCAATTCCCTCCGGTTTTTGTCTTGAATGTGAGGAACCGCCGCCGTGTTGGCCCGAGTGCTCGAAGCCGAGGTGATGGACAAGCCCGAGGAGGCCCGCGAATACGACGCGATGGACTTCTCGGCGGTCAACGCCCAGTTCGTGACCGACTTTTTGGAGGCCCACGGGTCGGACCGGAGGGGCGAGGTCCTCGACATCGGGACCGGCCCGGCGCGGGTCCCGATCGCGCTTTGCCGGGCGGATCGACGCTTCCGGGTCCTGGGGATCGACCTGGCCGGGCCGATGCTCGAACTCGGGCGGAGGAACGTCGCCGAGGCCGAGCTGACCGACCGAATCCGCTTCGCCCGAGGCGACGCCAAAGCCCTGCCGTTCCCCGACGGCCGGTTCGAGGCGGTCATCTCGAACACCATCGTCCACCACATCCCCGACCCCGCGCCCGCCCTGGTCGAGATGGTCCGCCTCGTCGCCGAGGGCGGGACCTTGTTCGTCCGCGACCTCGCCCGCCCCGACGACGAGGCCGCCATCGAGGGCCTTGTCGCCAAGCACACCGACGGCGAACCCCTGGCCGCCAAGGCCCTGTTCCGCGACTCGCTCCACGCCGGCCTGACCCTCGACGAGGTCCGAAGGATCGTCCAGGCCCTTGACCTCGACCCCGAGGGCGTCTCGATGACCTCCGACCGCCACTGGACCTGGACCTGGCGGAAGCCTAGTGGTGGCAACGATCGCCCATGACCTCCGCCCCGACGTCCTCCACCCTCGCCGTCGACCGACCCGATGGCCCTCGCCTGTCCGCGCGAGTCTGGACCACCGACGCCCCCCGAGGCGTCGTCGTCATCGCCCACGGCCACGGCGAGCACGGCGGCTGCTACGCCGAGTTCGCCCGGACCCTCGGCCCGTCTGCGAACCTCGACGTCCTCGCCTTCGACTTCCGAGGGCACGGCCTCAGCTTGGGTCCTCGGGGCGTGATCCGACGCTATGACGACCTCCTCGACGACCTCGAATTCTGGCTCGGCTGGGCCGCTCGCGAACGCCCAGGCTTGCCGGTGTTCGTGCTCGGCCACTCCAACGGCGGCCTGGCGGCGATCCGGCTCCTCGAAACCCGGAGGCCCGCCGTCGCCGGTTTGATCCTCTCGAACCCCGCGCTCCGACTGATCGCCGAGGCCCCGCTCTGGAAGCGGCTGGCGGGCCAGGTCTTGCTCCGGGCCGCCCCCTGGGTCACGTTCGACACCGGGATCAGCAGCGCCCAGCTCACCCGGGCCACCGAGAGCGCCGTGACCATCGACACCGACCCGCTCCGCCACCACCGGATCAGCCCGCCGTCGTTCTTCGGGATGGTCGCCAACGGCCCGCTCGCCATCGAAGCGGCCGATCGCCTGACGACGCCCACCCTCCTGATCTTAGGGGGGGCCGACTCGGTCGCCGACCCCGACGCGGGGCGAGCCTTCTTCGACCGGCTCGGGTCGGTCGACAAGACCTTGGTGGTCCACCAGTCGATGCGGCACGAACCGCTCCATGAGGTCGGCCGCGACTCGGTGATCGCCCTCATCGTCGGCTGGATCAACGCCCGGATCGAAGGGCGCGACGTCGGTTGAACTCGAAGCCCCGAACGCCCGGCCTCATTCGCCTTCGCCGCCGATCTTGATCCCCGACGGGTGGGTAATGATTTCGGTGATGCTCGCCACGTCGATTATGGCGATTTCTCCTTGGTTTGGGAATCCGACCACGCTGGTCCCGTCGGGCGAGACGATGATGATTTCGGGATGGTTGATCAGGTACGATTCCCCCGATCCTGTTTGAATGGTAAATGGGCGGAACGGCTTGAATTTGATCGCGGCCCGGATAGCTTCGGCCTTCATCTGACGGTCCTTTCGTATTGATCTCGAATTGGTCTGATCGCTCGATCGTATCAGAAAACTTATCGTCGATGATCCCTCCAGTCCAAGCCGACCCGGCGACTGGCCAAGCTTCTCGACGACCGGCATGAGGGATGCTACATACCCGGGCGGTTTCCGAGGATCGGGTGGGTCGGTCACGATCTCAAGAAGGTGGTGGTGCCTTGCATATTCCGACGCGACTTCGGCAAGCGATGAGCCTGGGCGGCCTGAGCGTCCGGGAGCTGGCGACCCGGACTTATCATGCGATCGACGAGCACGAGATCCAGACCAGGGCCGCCGGGATCGCCTTCTACGCGATGCTCGCCCTGGTCCCGTTCATCGGCCTGATCCTCTTCATGGCGATCCAGCTCTTGCCCGACCTCACGGGGCGATCCTCGACCGGGCAAGAGATCGGCGACCAGACCGTCACCCAGTTCCAGTCGACCCTGGCCCAGATCCTCCCCAAAGAGGCGACCGAGGAGATCCAGGACCAGATCACCCGGCTCAAGAAGGAGCCTCCCGTCGGCTTCCTCTCGTTCGGCCTCTTGGTGACGCTCTGGCTGTCTTCGAGCATCTTCGTGGCGATCATCGACGCGACCAACCGGATCTACGGCGTCCGCGACCGCCGGGGGATCGTCAAGCTCCGCCTGATCGCCATCGCCATGACGGTGCTCCAGGCCACCATCCTGATCGGCTCGCTGCTGTCGGTCATGGCGTGGTCATCGGTGATGGCTTATTTCAAGATGGGCGCCTCGGTCTCGGTCGTGGCCACGGCGGTCCAGTACCTGGTCATCTTCCTGATGGTCCTGATCAGCTTCGCCCTGACATACTACATCGCCCCCGACGCCAACCAGAAGTGGGAGTGGATCACGCCGGGGAGCCTCATGGGCGCCGGGCTGTTCCTGGTGGCGACGGTGGGCTTCCGGGTTTATGTCCAGAACTTCGCCAACTACAACAAGACCTACGGCCTGCTCGGCGGGGTGATGGTCCTCCTGTTCTGGTTCTGGATCTCGGCCTTGGTGCTGCTCGGGTCCGCCCAGGTCAACAAGATCATCGAGGAAGCGTCGCCGCTGGGGAAAAACTTCGGCCAGCGGAACGACGTCGCCGGAGGCCCCGACTTCTCGAAGATGAAGCCCGAGCCGGTCGCCGACAACTAACCCGGAGCCCCTCGAAGCGCCCCTTCGACCGAGGGCCAGGCCCGGTCGGGGAACAAGGTCCGCCACCGGGTCGTGTCGAGCGAGACGTCGGGCGGCCTCGGCTCGGCGAGGTTCGCGTCGGCCAGGCGGTTGGCGCGGACCAAGCCCGGGTCGAGGCCCAAAGCTCGGGCGGATCGGGTCATCAGCTCGAACCGGCTCATCCGCTCGGCGCCCGCCAGGTGGATGATCCCGGCCACGTCGGACGAGGCGAGGAGGACCAATCCCCTCGCCGCCGAGCCGTAGTCGAGCGGGGTCCGATATTCGTCCTCGAAGAAGCTCCGCGGCTCCCCCCGACGGATCGCCTCGATCGCCCGGTCGAAGAACGAACTTCGACCGCACCGCGACGGGCCGAACAAGAGCGGCAAGCGGGCCACGAGCGACGACCGGTGGGGGGCCACGGCGGCCTCGGCGGCCCGCTTGCTCCGGCCATACGCCAGGACCGGCTCGGCGGGGTCGTCCTCGCGGTTGGTCGGGCGCTTTCCCGAGAAAACCAGGTCGGTCGAGGTGAACACCAGGCGTCGGCGGTTCGACTCGACCCACTCGGCGATCCGGCGGGTCGCCCGGACGTTGACCGCCTCGGCGCGACCGGGGTCGAGCCGGACCGCCTCCGCCGAGCTGATCGCCGCCAGGTGGATCACCGAGTCGGGGTTGATCCGGTCCAAGGCGGGTTCGATGGCGTCGAGGTCGGTCAGGTCGACGGGCACGCACTCTTGACCGCCGCGCCGCTCGCTTTGCGAACCGCTCCAGGCCGCGACCTGGTGGCCGGTTCGGGCCAGCTCGCTGAGGAGGTACGCCCCAAGCTGGCCGCCGGCTCCGGTGACGAGGATCTTCATCCGAGGCTTGATCCGAAAGGGTGTGTTGATCCGGTTCGAGGAGATTTTAAGCGAAGTGGGGCGATCTCGGCCATCGGCCTGAAGTCGATCGAGGGGTCAAACCGATGAGTGAACCAGGATGATCGGGCGAACCAGGCCGAAGGACCGGAGGAGGGCTGCACGATGGATCTGCGCGAACTGCCGGTCGACGACCTGGTGCTCGACCCCAATTTGAACCTCCGCGACCACCTCGACCAGGAAGCCGTCGAGCGGTACGACGAAGCCTGGGACCGGATGCCGCCGGTGACGGTGTTCGAGGTCGATGGCCGATGGCTCCTGGCCGACGGGTTCCACCGCCACGCCTCGGCGGTCCGACGCGAGCGCCGGACCATCGCCGCCGAGGTCCACGTCGGCACGTTCTCCGACGCCCTCGAATTCGCCTCGACGGCCAACCTGTCGCACGGCCTGCCCCTGACCCGGGCCGAGCGGCGGCGGGTGGTCGAGACCAAGCTGAGGATTCACCCCGACTGGTCCGACCGCCGCCTGTCCGACGAGATGGGGATCGGCCGCGAGACGATCGCCCGGGTCCGCAAGAACCTGGTCGACGCCGGGCAACTCCCCGCCTCGGCCGTCCGGGTGGGCGCCGACGGCAAGACCTACCCGTCCGCCGGGCTGCCCCGCGACCCGAACGAACGCCTCCCCCGCGACAAATCCGGGGGGGGCCAGGACGACCCCCGCGACCGAGGCAAGAGCGAGGCCGACCCCGCCCCCTGGGACGACTCGAAAGATCCGATGCCCCCGGTCCGGAATCAGCCCGGCGAGTCGGGCCAACCCTCGGCCCCTTGGGACGACGCCTCGGCCAAGGTGGTTGCCCTCGCCCCTCCGGTCGCGGTGTCGGCCCCGACGATCGACGAGATGCTCTGGATGATGTCCGACCAGATCAACCAACTGATCAACTGGACCGAGGGGCCGGACTTCGCCGAAGCCTACCAAACCGCCGATATCGGCGCCCGGAGCCAGTTCGACAACGCGGTCCGCCGGCTCGACTCGCGGGTCGACCAGCTTTCGACCAAGTTGAGCCGGGTTTAGAGCAAGTCGCAGAGCACCGTATCCGCCAGGAATAGCCCTTCGCGGGTGAATCGGACCCGGTGGCCATCGTCTTCGAGCAGGCCCCCCGAACGGTGCTTGGGCAAGGCGGGGCCGGCGAGGGTGTCGAAGTCGAAGCCGGTCTGGCGGGCGAAGTCGGCCCGGTCGATCCCTTGGACGGTCCTCCTGAGCATCAGGACGGCGGTTTCCCTGGCCCGCTCCTCGGGTTCGAGGGTCTCGGTGGGGCCGGTGGCGTCCAGCCCGGCCTCGATCCGCTTGAGGTAGGCGGGGAGGTCGCGGGTGTTCGACGACCGGGTGCCTCCTTGGTATCGGGCCGCACCCAGGCCGACGCCGAAATAGGCCAGATTCGCCCAGTAGATCAGGTTGTGGCGGGATTCGTGCCCCGGTCGGGCGAAGTTGGAGATCTCGTACATCGCCAGCCCTTCGGCGGACAGGCGGTCGATGGTATGCTCATACATCGCCCGCTCGGAGTCCTCGTCGACCGGCTGGACCTGCCCGGCCCGCTCCCGCTTCCATAGGGCGGTCCCTTTTTCGTAGACCAGGCCGTAGCAGGAGAGGTGGCTTGGACCGAGGGCGAGGGCGGTTTCGAGGTCGGATTCCCAGAGCTTGGGCGTCGAGCCGGGGACTCCGAAGATCAGGTCGAACGACCAGGACGGGAACCGGGGGCGGACCAGGTCCAAGGCCCGGGGGACCTCGTCGGGGGTGTGGTTCCGTTCCAGGGCCTTGAGCAAGTCGGGCTGGAACGACTGGGCTCCCAGGCTGACGCGGTTGACCCCGCCTTCGGCCAGGACGTCGGCCTTGGCGGCGTCGAGGGTGCCGGGGTTGGCCTCGACGGTCCACTCGCCGCCGGGGGCGAGCGGGAACCATCGGCGGACGCTCGCCAGCATCCGTCCCAGTTGGCGGGCGTCGAGCCGGGTCGGCGTCCCCCCGCCGATGAAGATCGTCTCGACCGGGCGAGGCTCGCCCAGCTTGCTCATCTCGGCCTCGAGCGCGACGAGGTAGCGGTCGGCCAGGTGGTCGGCCCCGGCCAGCGAGGCGAAGTCGCAATATCCGCACTTGTGGGCGCAAAACGGGATGTGGACGTAGGCCGATCGCGGATTCAGCCAGGGTTGCCACGAATGGATTGACATAAATTAGCTACAGAAATTCTTAGCCACGGATAAAACACGGATCAGAAAGGTCAATCTTGTTCCATCCGTGTTTCATCCGTGGCCTAAGATGGTTTAGAGGACGGCTTCGAGGAAGCGGATCTCGGGGACCTCGGCGCGGACGGCGGCCTCGATCCCCATCGTCATCGTGTAGATCGACGAGGCGCACCCGGAGCACGACCCGAGGAGGCGGACCTGGACGATCCGGTCGGCGTCGACCCCGACGACCTCGACGTCGCCGCCGTCGGCCCGGAGGCCGGGGCGGACCTCGCGGTCGATCACCGCTTCCACCCGAGCTTTCAGGCCGTCAACCGTCGATGAATCCGCCATCGGATCAAGACCTCCCGCCCGAGCGTGATTCCGAACCCTCTCGACGACCGGGGCCGCCGCGGTCGTCGCGTCGAGGGGGGACCTTGGCCTGGGCCTCGTTGACGTTGAGCCGACGATCGTGGTAGTCCGAGCCGTCGAGGTGGGCGATGGCGGCATCGGCCTCGGCGTCGTTGGGCATCAGGACAAACCCGAACCCCCGGCCCTTGCCCGACTCGCGGTCGACCTGCACCTGCGCCGAGTGGACCACGCCATGCTCGGCGAACAAGGCCCGGAGGTCGCTCGACGTCGTCGAGAAGACCAGGTTGCCGACGTACAACCGCTTCGCCATCGCCGAATCCGCCCCTTCCGCTCCCGCCCGAGATCCGCACAAGACCAGCCAGATCATGATAAGCGACGCCAAGACGCCCGACAAGCGACCGAGGTCGCCGAACGATTTGATCGGGACGGGTCGAGCCGGGTGAGTCTCGGCGGATTTCGACGTCGAGACCGCATCCGCTCCCTCCGGGGTTTCGGGCGATTCGGCGCCGGTTCGCGGCCCGGACGCCGTTGTACCAAACGAACCCAATTTCGTATCCAGGTCGTTGGCTGATAACGGTTTAGGTTCGGAGAATTCCTGCTCGGCGGGGGGGATGATGGTCGAGTCGCCGGCTTCGAGGAGTTGGTCGTCGGCTTCGTCGACGGGGGAAGACTCGGCGGCGGACTCGACGGCTCGGAACTCGTGGAGGGCCTTGTAGAAGGCGCGCTCGGCGGCGGCCTCGTATCTCCGGGCGAGGACCGCCGCGTTGCTCGGGTCGAACA